>ENA-ORXT01000155-ORXT01000155.1-marine-metagenome-genome-assembly--contig:-NODE-155-length-114930-cov-17.815190_pt1 | contig 114930 bp, 92 predicted proteins | sample MGYA00237868_ERZ511482 | MGnify/ENA metagenome assembly ERZ511482 | reverse complement strand
CAGTCAACAACATTGCAAATGCCGAAAGAGTGAGAGCAACAGCCCGCACCACCCCGGTCTTCTTCTTTGGTTCCACGGAATCTTCCTTTGAACTGACGGAAACGTTCTTACGCGATGTGCGACCTGAGGACAATAACAAGGGGATGTCGTCAAGGAAAGGGTTTCGGTCCTTTGTAATGCGGCTGCCACATTTGGCGTCAAACCCCGCGTCACACCGGGAAAAATGGACGAACGGTCTCCATGACAGGAGACCGTTCGTCATCGCAACCATTGCCGAACCACTGATTCCCCGGAGTGCACCGGGGTGATTCGTAGGGCTCAGTATCGGTAGTGATCGGGCTTGTACGGCCCATCAACCGGAACTCCGATGTATTCTGCCTGTTCCGGTGTCATTTCGGTCAGCCGTACGCCAAGGTGTTCAAGGTGCAGGCGGGCCACCTTTTCATCGAGCTGTTTGGGAAGCGTGATCACATCGGTGCCGTAGGCCTCCGCATTGGCATGCAACTCCATCTGGGCCAGCACCTGGTTGGTGAAGCTGAACGACATCACAAAGCTTGGGTGGCCGGTGGCGTTGCCGAGGTTGAGCAGTCGACCTTCAGACAGCACGATCACCGAGTGGCCGTCCGGGAACACGTACTCGTCAACCTGGGGCTTGATGTTGGTGCGCTGCACATCGCTCATGCGCTCCAAGCCCGCCATGTCGATTTCATTGTCGAAGTGGCCAACGTTGCCCACGATTGCCTGGTGCTTCATCCGCGCCATGTGCTCGGCGGAGATGATGTCCTTGTTCCCGGTGGTGGTGATGAAGATGTCGGCAGTTTCCATCACGTCTTCGAGCCGTTGGACGTCGAAGCCCTCCATGGCGGCCTGCAGCGCGCAGATCGGGTCCACTTCGGTCACCACGACACGGCAGCCCTGACCTTTGAGCGACGCCGCGCAACCTTTGCCCACGTCGCCATAACCACAGATGACCGCAACCTTGCCGCCAAGCATGACGTCGGTCCCCCGATTGATGCCATCAACCAGCGAGTGGCGAATGCCATAGAGATTGTCGAATTTCGACTTGGTCACTGCGTCATTGACGTTGATGGCCGGGAACAGAAGCGTTCCGGCGTCCCGCATGTGGTAGAGCCGGTGCACGCCGGTGGTGGTCTCTTCGGATACGCCGCGGATGTCCGGGGCAATTCGGCTCCAGAACTCGGGATCCCGAGCCGCAATGGTGCGCAGCTGCTCCATGAACACGCCTTCTTCTTCGGATGCGTCTTCGGGCGTCTCGGGGATGGCGCCGGCCTTTTCAAACTCCAGGCCCTTGTGGACCAGCATGGTTGCGTCGCCGCCATCGTCGAGAATCAGGTTTGGTCCGCCGCCGTCAGGCCACAGGAACAGCTGTTCGGTCGCCCACCAGTATTCCTCCAGCGTTTCGCCCTTCCAGGCAAAGACCGGGGTGCCCGAAGGCGCATCGACGGTGCCGTTGGGGCCAACGGCGATAGCGGCCGCCGCGTGATCCTGGGTGCTGAAGATGTTGCAGGTCACCCATCGGACGTCGGCACCAAGCGCGGTCAACGTCTCGATCAGAACGGCGGTCTGGATGGTCATGTGCAGCGAGCCGGCGATACGAGCACCCGCCAGCGGCTGCGCATCAGCGAATTCGGCTCGGAGGGCCATCAGGCCGGGCATCTCATGCTCGGCGAGACGAATCTCCTTGCGACCGAACTCGGCCAGTCCGAGATCGGCAACTTTGTAGTCATTCGAAGTAAGAGTTGAACTCATGGGTCAGGCCTCCAAAGGGCGCAGGTCAGCCGCGCACCAACCGCAGCGCAAAGCAAGCGGATGGGCCACGGATCTTCACAGAAAATTCAGAAGAGATGCTGCGCTGGGGACTGGAGTCATCTGACCCGGTCGGAACAGCCCGACGTCAGCCCTGACAGTGTAACGCAGCAACAGTCAGCATTCGAAGTTTTGGAGGCGAGAGTGGACCCGAGAAAATCTCAGAGGAATCCCGAAGAATTCCCGAAGAGGAAACCCGTCAGACATTCATGCCGCCCGGAAGGAAGGACTGCAGCAGTGCCATCTGGTCCGGGGTGAATTCGCCGTACGCCGAGTCGCTCGGACTTCCCGAGATCAGCGACGCAACCCCTTCGGCGAAGTCGCCAGCACCGACATGGAAGTCGCTGAGACCGTTACCCGGCCACCATGCCCGCGGCATGCCCCGGGCTTCAAGCCACTGCGCCCGCGCATCATCGGTCATGTGCACCACGTCGATGGCATGGCCAATCTCGTGGGCCAGGATTCCAGCCACATCGTGGGACGTATCCCCAGCGTCCAGATAGATGGTGATCGTCTTTGACTGCGTGTGGGTCATTCCGCGGTAGCCGGGAGCGTCGCCCTCGTAGCTGACCGTCCAGCCGTCAAGCACTGTTTGCCAGTCGTAGGAAATCAACGCCTCGGCTTCGGCTCCCATTGCGGCCCAGTCGGTCACGGCGGTTTCGCTCACCGCAACAACGTCGCTGACAGGCGTGAGGTCTGAACCCTGAACGACCTCGATGGTCGAGTCGCGCTGTTCAAATGAAACTCGCTGCACTTCGGCTTCGGCCACCACCTCCGATGCGCTTTCCACTTCGCCCACCACCCCGGTGCCGGGGATGACCAGTCGTTCCCCCTGCGGAGTCTGAACCTGAAACGCGGTTCCGGGCGTGGCGATTCCGCCGGTCTCGACCTGCGCCGCCACCGCATCGTCGTTCACCGGCGCATCGTTGTTTGACTGGCCCCCAACAATGACAAGCGACCCGACTGCGGTAAGAGCAACCAGCAAACCAGCGGCGGGGAGCAAAAGCTTGCTTCCCAGAAGGCCCTTCTTCTTCTCCACCTGACCGGATCGACCGAGCATCAGTTCGCCCAGCCGCATCTCCAACACCTTCAGCGATTGCTCCAATGTCTCGCTGAGCACCTCAAGGTCGCGATCTCGCAACGTCAGTTCGGTGCCGGGCTGCATGTTGCGCATCAGGTACAGCAACGACAAATACCGTTGCAGGACCTCGTCGACTTCGCCGCTGCCGGTACCGGTGGCAAAGCCGGTGTCGCCAATCGACATATTCCCGCTTCCAAGGTCAAGGATAAGTCGGCTGCGTTCGGGAATGACCTGACTGTCGTCAATGCCGTACAGCCCAGTGAGCTGCGCGACCGCATCGTCATCGAGGACATGTCGACCTCGCTCAACACTCTCCAGGACCGACGGGGTGAACACCCCGCCGGACCGGGCCGACAGCGCGGCTATGTCCACACCGGACTCGCGCCGCGCGGCAGAAAGCAGGGCCCCAAGGCGGCCGGGTGGAACGAGAGTCAGTTCATTTGACATCTCCTGCGCAGTCGACACGTCGACGACCCGACTGAACAACAATCGGTAGGTCCGGGCCAAGGATGATCCGCGGGGACCATACCCACCTCCCGCGCACCGGCATGGGCGGACCGGCTAGAAGGTTGGCGTGATGCCTTCGGCTTCGGCCAGCGCCAGGAGCCGGTCGTTCTCCGCATCGTCAACCTGCTCGGCCTCATCAATCAACATGATGGGAATGTCGCCTTCAATGCGGTAGCGGCGCTTCAGCCGCGGGTTGTACAGCGCGCTTTCGCCCGCAAAGTAGAGCAGCGATCCTTTGTCCTCGGGGCAGGCCAGAATCTTCAGCAGGTTGGTATCAAGCACCGGCCCAGCATAGGGCGAGCCAAGTCCGTGGCGAGTGGCTTTGGCGAGAGCGCTTGTTGCGTGACGTCAGCGACGGCGCTCCTAATGACCGCTGTCCTCGGTGCCGCCCATGAGCGATCGGATCGCGGCGACGTGCGCCTCGACGTCGGCCGCAGTTTTGGCCTCCAGATTCAGCCGGAGAAGCGGCTCGGTATTGGAGGGCCGAAGGTTGAACCACCAGCCGCCCAGATCGACGGTCATACCGTCGAGGTGATCGACGTCGGCGTCGGGGTAGGCGTCGGCCACCGCGGCCATGACGGCCTTCTGGTCATCAACCCGGGTGTTGATCTCCCCCGAAGCCGCGTACCGGTCGAACGGCTTGCGGAGCTCGGACAGCGGCGCGCTGGCCTGGGACAACAGCTCGAGCACAACCATGGTGGTGATGAGGCCGGAGTCCGCACGGTAGTTGTCGCGGAAGTAATAGTGGCCGGAGTGCTCACCCGCAAAGATTGCACCGGTGTCCTTCATCTGCTGCTTGATGAAAGAGTGACCAACCCGCGTGCGTTGGGACGTACCGCCCCGTTCGGCCACGATCTCCGGAACCGTTCGGGAGCAAATCAGATTGTAAAGAACAAGCGCCCCGGGGTTCTTGTCGAGGATGCTGGCGGCCACCATTGCGGTGGTCAGCGAGCCACTCACCGGCTGAGCGAGTTCGTCAACAATGAATACCCGGTCTGCGTCGCCATCGAAGGCCAGGCCGATGTCGGCGCCAGCTTCGGTCACCCGGGCTTGCAGATCCACCAGGTTCTCCGGCTGGATCGGGTCGGCGGGATGGTTGGGAAAGGAACCGTCGAGTTCTCCGTACAGGATCTCAAGGTCAAAGGGAAGCGAGGCGAAGACCGCGGGTACAACCAGGCCGCCCATCCCGTTGGCCGTGTCAGCGATGACTTTCAGTGGGCGAAAGGACGACGGGTCGACAAAGGAGTGCACGTGGTCAACGAAGTCATCGAGGCGATCTTCAGCTCGACGAGAACCACGCGATTCTGCTGCGGGAACTCCGGTGATTGCGAGGCCCAGGATCTGACGCAGGCCGGAATCCTGCCCGATCGGGGCCGCACCCGGCCGGCAGCATTTGATCCCGTTGTAGCCCGCCGGATTGTGCGATGCGGTGAAGACCGCGCCGGGGAGATCCTCCGTACCGCTGGCGAAGTACAGCATGTCGGTCGAGATCAGGCCCAGGTCAACAATGCTCATCCCCTGCGCCATCGCGCCCTCGGCAAACGCATCAACCAGCGCCGGACCAGTGGGACGCATGTCCCGGCCGACCAGCATCTCGGTCCTGGTTGGATCTTCGTCCAGCAGGAACCGCGCCACCGCCGCTCCCAGTCGGTGAGAGACCTCCGGGTTGAGCTGTTCGGGCGAAAGTCCCCGAATGTCGTATGCCTTGACAATGGCGTTGAGTTGGGCTGCAACTTCAGGACTGGCAGGTCCCGAAGCGAGTGCGTCGGTCATCGTGGGTCACCTCTCACAGTAGGGACGATATCGAGCACGCCGCCGATTCGCAGACGCATCGGTCAGGCCGCAGAACGTTGGCCTTGATCCAGCATTGACGCAAGGTCCTGCAGGCTGATGGGCATGGTGAGCGACTCCACCAGTTCGCTCCGGGCGTGGGAGGTCGGCGCGGCGATGGGCGTTGCTCCCGATGGTCCGTCCATCGAGTGCGCAGTGGTCATCGGGGCATCCGGGTCGAAGTCGAGCAGGTGCCGCAGTTCACCCGCCTGGCCAGGACGACGTTCCTGATTCACTGAAGCTGGGCCGAAACCTGTGCCGTTCCCCATGACCGGCGAATGAGCGGGCCCGACCATGTCGGCCGGAGCGAGCGATTTCTCGCCGACCGCCAGCAGAACCTCGTCCAGAATGACCGGTCGACCGTCCTGGAACCACTCCCGCGTTTCACAGGCGCTGCACGAAACAAACTGGAGGACGTGGCCCCCGCGACGCATGTCAACATGGGTCACATCGGCCCGACAGTTCGAGCAGGTGCAGAGTTCATTCGGCGACGTTGCCGGCGGCGAGGTGAGCGGTACAGAAGCGAGTGGTGCAGAGGCGGTGGACATGACCCCAATATGGGGCGGATGCGGCCAAATCAGAATGGGGAATGCCCCTCAGGCGCAACGGCTCATTTCCCCCATAAGAGTGAAAGCCGGGCGCCAAACCTGGGCCCGGGGACTCCGATACCCATCGGAAGAGGGTCAGCCGAACCACTCCCGTAGGGCGCGAGAATCAGGCCAACAGGGCAACGGCCGCAGTTGCGTTGAACCCCACATGGGCCCAAATTGCCGGCCCAATACGGTCAACCCGCAACGCCAGGGCTCCTGCGACCGCACCGATGAGCACCAGGGCCGGCAGCTGGAGCAGCTGACCATGACTGAGACCGAACAGCAGACTGGACACCCCAAGCCCGAAAATAGGCCCGGCTCGTTCGTTGAGCGCCCGCATGATTCCGCCGCGAAAGGCGACCTCTTCGACAATCGGGGCGCCGACCGCCACCATGAGAACCAGCGCAATCACGCCAACAGTTCCGCGGGTCTGGGCGGCCAGTTCCACGGCCACATCGTCAACCTTGCTGGTGTCGATGAGCGATGAGAACGGCAAATACAACAGCGGCACCAGAATCAGCTGACAGACGATGCCCACCATGATGCCAATGGGTGCGTCCTGGGGCTCGACCGCCAACCCAAAGTCGTGTTTGAAGCTTCGCCCCTTTGCCCGCGTCACCAGCCACGGCACGCCAACCAGCAGTCCCCAGAAGGGGAGTTGGAACAACGCCTTGACCACGAACGGAACCGGCGGAGCCAGGTCCCTTGCCCCGGTGGCCAGGTCCCGGACCGCGCGTCCCATCTGCCACCCGGTCGTCGCCGCCGCCTGCGGGTCCCATCCCGCCGCGCTTGTCACGGCGGTGAGTCCCACCGACGCCACGACCAATCCGACCATCCAACCAACGGCCACGTCCCAGATGATGGCGCGAGGCGCGTTGTCGTCCGATTGCTGTTCGTTCACCTCCGAAGATTACGGGTGAACATGCGGTTCCGCAGCCGTTTGCCCAATCGGTGGACCTACGATGTGTCCCTATGGCGAAAACACCCCCGCCTCCACCGCCTCCGCCACCCAGCGGCAATCAGGATTCGAAGAATCCTCGGATGCCGGCTCAAGGTTGGCCTCGTTGGCTCATGCCCTTTCTGGTGCTTGGCGTTTTTCTGTTTGTGCTTCTACCTTCCACGTTCTCCAACACCGGGGGCGAAGAACTCACCTTTACCGAAGTCCTGAGCCGGGCAGAGTCCGGCCAGATTGCCAATGCAACAGTGAACAACAACAACGGTGAGATCACCGGTGAACTCGGCGATGGCACCTCCTTCAGCAGCACCGGTCCGGTTGAGCTGTCACCGGATGAGGCGCTGACACTTCGCGACAACATTGAAGAGTTTGAATACAGCTCGCCGCAGCCCAACTTCTTTGTGAGTCTGCTCCCCCTCATGTTGCCCATTGGTCTGCTGATTCTCTTCTTCTGGTGGATGCAGCGCCGCTCCTCAGGCCAGATGGGCGGCATCATGTCCATCGGCAAATCGAAGGCCAAGACCTACTCAACCGAACGTCCAGGAACCACCTTTGAAGACGTGGCGGGCTACGCCGGCGTCAAGCAGGAAATTGCTGAAGTGGTGGACTTCCTGAAGCACCCGGAACGCTTCAACACCATCGGTGCCCGCATCCCCAAAGGCATCCTGCTGGTGGGTCCTCCCGGCACCGGTAAAACCCTCATTGCCCGGGCAGTCGCGGGCGAAGCGGGCGTGCCGTTCATGTCGGTCACCGGCTCGGACTTCATGGAAATGTTTGTTGGCGTTGGCGCAAGCCGCGTGCGGGACCTGTTCGAGTCGGCCCGCAAAATGGGACGCGCCATCATTTTCATCGACGAGATTGACAGCATCGGCCGCAAGCGCGGTGCCGGTCTTGGTGGTGGCCATGACGAGCGGGAGCAGACACTGAACCAGATGCTCTCGGAGATGGACGGCTTCGAAGCCACCGAAGGCATCGTCATGATGGCGGCCACCAACCGCCCTGACATTCTTGATCCGGCCCTGCTGCGGCCCGGCCGCTTTGACCGCCAGGTCGTCGTGCCATTCCCCGAGCTTGAGGACCGAAAGGCCATTCTCGAGGTGCACGTCAAAGGGAAGAAGATGGCCCCCAACCTGGATCTCGATCTGATCGCTCGGGGCACCCCCGGCATGAGCGGCGCCGATTTGGCGAATCTGGTGAACGAGGCCGCATTGTTTGCCGTCCGCGCCGGGGACTCCATGGTCCGCAATGATCACTTCGAACAAGCTCGTGACCGGGTACTCATTGGCCAGAAGCGGGAGTCAATGGTCCTCTCCAATGAGGAGAAGGAAGCCATTGCGTACCACGAGACCGGACACGCCATCTGCGCCGCCGTACTTCCCACCGCTGATCCTCTTCACAAGGTCACCATCATCCCAAGCGGGATGGCCCTCGGTGTGACCATGCAACTCCCCGAAACCGAGCGCCACATCTACCGCCAGGACTACATCGAGGATCGCCTTGTGGTGATGCTCGGTGGGCGCATGGCCGAAGAAGCGGTGTTCCGCATCGGCTCAACCGGCGCCAACGATGACCTGGTCCGCGCAACCGAGATGGCCACCAAGATGGTCCGGGAGTGGGGCATGAGCGACAAGGTTGGACCCATGGCCTGGTCTTCAGGGGGCGAGATGTTCCTTGGTGACCAACTGGTTTCGTCCAGCGACTACTCCGATGACATGGCCCGACTCATTGACGAGGAAGTCCAGCGCATCCTCACCGAGGCGCAGGAGCGTTGCCGGTCGATTCTGCAGGAACATCGCAACGGCCTTGATCTGGTCGCTCGCGCATTGCTTGAGCACGAAACCATCGACGGTTCAGAAGTCAACCGTCTGCTCGGCCTGGCATCGCCGGCCGGAGCCACCACAACCTATGTGGCACCGTCAACGGGAACCACTACCGCGCGGCCGCCGGTGATCCCCGCCGAGGCCACGATGATGACCACTGAGGATCCCGAAGGCAACTGAGCCCGCCCCGGTGAACGGCTCAGCGTCATGAATCCGGTCGTCCTCGTAGCGATTCTGGCGCTGGGCGCCACATTGGTCGCGCTGGCCATCACCCGGCTGCGACCACCCGCCGCTGCGACTCAGGCCGGCACGTTGCCCAGCCATCTGAGCCGGGACCACTTTGTTGCTCCTGACCACCGGTGGCTCGTCGCCATGTTTACCGCGGAGTCCTGCCTTTCCTGCGCCCAGGTGGTGGACCAGATCCGGGGTTTTGAATCGCCGTCCATCGCCGTTCAGAACATCGAAGTCGCCCGCGAGCCCGCCTTGCACAAGCAGTACGCCATTGAGTCGGTCCCGACCACCCTGGTTGTCGACCGGGAAGGCCTGGTCCGGCTGGCCTTTGTCGGACCGCTGTCGGTCACCGACCGCACGTCCATCGCAGAACTGACCAGCCCGGCGTCTACTGAGGAATGAACGTCAAGGTCGGCACGGAGATGGTGTCGGCCACCGGAATGGCGAACGATCCCAAGGCGCCGGCGTCCCCGCTTGCGACGACCTCGGCAATAACACCGTGGCTCGACTGGATGCGGATGGCGGTCGTGGCGCCCGGTCCCGCCACCAGGGCCTCCAGCGGGAACACGGCTCGTCGACGCGGTCCCAGTTCCAGCTCCAAGGAGGACTCGGCGTTTCCTGCACCGATGGCCACCACCTTGAACGTGGCGATCGTGTCGCCGGCGGGGTTGAGGATCACCAGGTCACCGCTGCCCGAAGCCAACTCATCGGGTAGCGGAACCGTCTGGTCCCTCGCCGCCGTCGCGGCCCCCATGGTCGCGGTGGCGCCAACCGGGCCGGGTGCGGATCGGGTGACAAGCCGTTCCACCACCACCGGCGCCTCGTTGACGCTGGACACGTACACCCAGTAGCTGCCACTTTCGGGCATTCCGTCGGCCAGCCGCAAGGTGGCAACATCGGAAATCGGATGCGTCTCGTTTTCATCGAGATACACCACCACCCGCTCCCCCGGCCCCACACTCAATGGCTGAGCCAGCACGGGAACGTTCGGATCGTCAAAATGCACTTCCAATTCAAGATCTGATGCAGTATCGCCGGGGTTGTAGACCATGTAGCTCTCGGCCGAGTCCGCTACTGATCGCCCCGACGGGAAGAACCACTGCAACGATGCCTCCGGCGCACCCAGCGTCAGTGTTGAACCGCGAGGGCCGGGATCGTTGGCAAATATCTGCATCCGTTCGACGACAATCTCACCACCACGTGACTGGACCGTCATCGCCATCTGATCACGACTTGGAACTTCGACCCGAATGTCAAGCAGCACCATGCTCTGGCCGGGGATGACCAGACCGTTGTACGCCGACGGGGTTCGGATGCCGTCGTCGCTGGGAAAGGAGATGTCCACCGAGGCGGTACCGGGGAACGGGTTGAGGATGGCGACCAGATCTCGCACGCCAGCGTTGGTGGTCCCGGCGCCAAAGTGCCAGGTTGGTGCTGGCCGGGATGCGCAGGCCCCGGTGTCTCGACCCTGCGGCGTGACCAGCAGATGCTCGACGACAACCCCGGGCTGGTCAAACTCGCTCAGCACTGCGGAGTAGACCTCCTGAGCATTGGAGAACTGGGCGGTGTCCCACGCAATCAGCTCGGAAATACTGACTCGGGCTTTGGAGGTGGCCGGGACCGAGATGTCGGTCACAATCAGCTCCTGACGAGCCGACGATCCAAACCCGTCTGGCAGCGCCGGGTAGACGGTGAGCTCGCCGGAGATGTCAGCCTCGCTGGCGTTGACGACGACCAGGACATGGTCCAGGTCGCCCGCCGCGTTGGACAAACCACCGGCGCAATACCAGCTTGACCCAAGCGAGTCCGGAGGGCTGGCCGCAGCAGCCACCAACTTTGCCGCCACGTCCTCGACCGGGGACGCGTCGGGCACCCGCACCCGCTGGTCCGCAAGGACGAGCCCGGCAAGACACAAGGCAATGGCGGCCAAGGCCGGCCAACGACTGGTCATGTTGTGGCTCCGGCCATCTCCGCGGCCTTGGATCCCGGACCCGACGACGCCGCGTCTTCTGCGTTGAGGGGCTCCGCGTGTGCGGGCCCGGCGCTGGGATCAAACCACGCGCGGCGGGATCCGCCCTTGCGCCCGCTCACAATGATGATGGCGGTGATGCCCCACAGGACCAGTTGCACGATGAGCGCCATCCGGTGCGACAACGATGAAACCTCGGCTGGGTCCGCCAGCGCGCTCCACTCGACATTGCGATACACGGTCATTCCTCGCCGAACGTCGGTTCTCTCCAGGTCCAGTTGCTCGGACAATGACGCAAGGACCGTGGCCGCCGCCGGCTGTTCCGCTCCCTCGATGGGCGGCGCCAACCGCTCAACGACGATGATCCACTGCACCCCCCATGGTGCGAGCATGCGGCCCAGGCGACTGGTGCCGCCACGAAACGCGGTGTCGATTGTTCGGCCGAAGTCGATGCGATCGTCACCCAGTGGTCCGACGAACAGTTCCTGAAGTTGCGGAGTGCGAGCGGGAGTGACCGCAACCGCCATGTCAGGTTCACCCGGTGGCAGCGGCACAAGGAGGGTGTCATCAAGGGGCCGAGCGCCCACCGGCAGAACGTCCGCGTCGCCGATCCAGAGAATCCGGGCACGCTCGGCCGCCTCCTCATCCAGGAAGAGCGTGGCCGATCCAAAGCCCACCGGAGCGGAGTCCCAGCCCCCGCTGAAGGTGCCACCAGCGCCAGCCAACAGCACCGCAACCAGTGAGAGAATGGACACCGCCGGAACCAACTGCCGCCAGCCGAATCGGTAGAGCCGCAGATCGCGTTCAAACGACATGAATCCCATGGCCGCCGCCAACGAGACCCCAACCGCTCCGGGTACCAGCAGCACCTCCGGCTCGGGCAGTGCGAAAGTCAGGTCCTGTTGTTGTTCGAGCCAGGCCACCGCAAAGCTGAAGATGGCAATCATCCAGCCGCGCACCGCCCAGACCAGTCGGCCTTGACGACCCACGAGTAGCGCCATGCCAGCCAGCACGATGATGCCCCAGCCCAGCGGTGAGCTTCCGTGGGGCCCGGTGTGGAAGCGCAGAAGCTCCCCGATGGACACACCGCCGAAGGTGGTGCGTCGGGCGTCGCCGAAGAATGCCATTCGGTCCGCGCCGGTCAACAGCTCCGCGCTCCACGGCAGATGCAGGACAAATGCCGCCAGGACTGCGGTCACTGCGGAGACGACCAGCCGGATGATGGGACCGGGTCGAGCGGTGAGAATCCCGCCCAACATGATGCCCAGAACCATCACCATCACCGACACCATCACAAACGGCGTCCATGCCCCGATCAATGCCACCCAGACCGCAAGCACCAGGGTGTTGCGAAGCCACATCCAGTTGGATGCCGGCGGTTCAAAGGGTGCGAGTCCCGCCGCCTCGGCCAACCAGCGCAGCACCCACGGCAGGCCACCAATCAGTATCAACCCTCGCCAGGAGCCAGCGACGATTGCGTTGTAGGACAACGGCACGGCCACGTAGGTAACCGGTGCTGCCAGCCGGGCCCACAATGATCCGAACGGGACCATGAAGCGGCTCATTCCCCAGGCGCCAAGCAGCACCATGCCAACGGTCAGTGCGGTCCGGAGCAGGCCCATCTGGCCAAGGAACCCAATGCCCAGAATGCCGACGATCGCTTCGACCGTTGGGGCATAGCTGGTGCCGCCCAGGCCGGTCATCCGCACGTTGCTGAACCACGAGCCCAGGAGATCCCGGGGTCCTTCGGGTAATACAACCATCTGATTGAGAACCGGGACTTTGCCGCCGATGAGCGACCGGCTCCCAAAGAGCACCGAACCAATCAGAACCGTCCACACTCCGGCGGTGATCTGGACGCGCCGGGATCGGGCTCGACTGGTGGCGGTGGCCAGTCGGGTGGTTCGCTCTGAAGAGTCAACGGCTTCGGCCCGTTTTTGGACCCGACGGTTGACCGCCTCAAATCCTGAGGTCTGAAAACGACGAACCTCGGTGTCGGGGAGCTGACGCATGCGTCCCACCTGACGGCGACGGCTGAGAATTCCCGGCAGACCAACCAGGTTGCGGAGCCACGCCCCGGCCGAAGCGCTTGCGTCACCAAAACGACCCTGCACCAACGCGACAATCATCGACACGACCGTGGCGGCTATGGCCTGCGGGACGATGGCAACTGTGTGTGGAAGCGAGTAGTTGCTGAGCACCGAGCGCACTTGCCCATAGCGGGCGTCAGCACCCCGAACTTCGGCGTCCACGTCACGGTCCCCGCCAACCGCGTCCCGGTACTCGTGCGCCACCGCCTGCGGGGCAATCACCGTGCGAGCGCCGGCAATACGCGCCCGCCAGCACAGGTCTATGGCCGCGCGGGGCATGGCCATCCGAGCGTCAAACCCGCCCAGCGCGCTGAACAGGTCGGCTCGGATCATGAACGCCACGTTCGATATGGCAAACACATCACGAACGGAGTCGTGTTGCTCCTGATCAAACTCCTCGGGCTCGGCGTATGGAGCCAGTTCACCGAGTTTGTCGACCGAGGTGCCAACGCTGCGGATGATGCGTCGATTGCGGCCGTCCACGACCTTGGGACCGACGATCGCTGCATTGGTGCCGACGGCCTGGTCGACCATCCGGCTGATGGCATCAGGCGCCAGAGCCACCCGGGCATCGAGGAACAGAATCAGGGGCGACATGGCACCGATGGTGATCACTTCGTTGGCCAGCTCGGCCCGACTCTGTGCATTGGTCACCGCGGTTTCGGCACCGCCGATTCGCTGTTGAACCAGCGCCTCAAGATCGGTCCCCGCACCGGAGCCACCATCGCTCCCGGTCAAAACCAAAAAGCGGGACCGGGGGTAGTCCTGCACCGCCAACGCGGTGAGTACTTCGTCGAAGTGATCGTCCCGATCCCATGCCAGGACCACGACGTGAACCACAGGGGTCGCCGACGGACCCGAGGGGTCGGCGGCAACCGGTGTTTTCAGCCCAAGATCATCTTCCACAGAGCCCGAAGATTACTCGCCCTCTTCTGGCTGCACAGGTACCCCTGCGCATCTACGATGGTTGCCATGGGTGCCGCCTCTTCAGATTCTTCATTGGATGCATGCGCGCGTGCCGCTACCGAGACAACGTTGGGTTTGGCCATCCTGTCGGTGCGGCGACTCAACATGCTTCGTCGGGAAGACACCCCGTTGGCGCCGGTTGTTGACAAAGGCCTGGACGTGGTGGGCCAAAGCATTGAACCGGCCACCAAAGTGGTGTCGACCGCACTGATGGCCGCCGCCCTCTTCGCGCCGGATGCGGTGCGGAAACCACTCCTGCAGGGCCACGACGTTGTTGCCCAAACCCCCCGACTCGCCCGCCTGGCCGGCCTGCTACCGACCACTCGCTGACCCGTGAATCACCGCTGCCCATGAAGGTTGCTGTTCTGTGCGGGGGCGTTGGTGCCGCCCGCTTCCTCCGGGGTCTGGTGCAGGTCCTGCCCGGTCCGGACATCACCGCAATTGTGAACGTGGCCGACGACATTGTGCTGCACGGGCTCCACATCAGTCCAGATCTTGATACCTGCACCTACACCCTGGCCGGGGCCATCAACGGTGATACCGGGTGGGGGCTGGCCGGTGAAACGTGGCACGCCATGGAGTCGGTCGCCCGTTACGGCGGCGAAAATTGGTTCAACCTCGGGGACAAGGATCTGGGCACCCACCTGTTCCGCACCCAGCGTCTCCATAGCGGCGCGACGCTGTCCGAGGTCACCACGGAGATCACCGCCGCTTGGGACCTTGACCTGAAGATCATGCCGGTGACCGACGATCGAATCGAAACCCGGGTGACGGTGGATGGCGAGGGCGAGATTGGATTTCAGGAGTATTTTGTGGGCCGTCGCCATGGCGTGCCCATCAGCGCCATCCGGTTTGTGGGCGCAACCGAGGCCCGGCCCGCACCGGGCGTGCTGGAAGCCGTCCAGACCGCAGACGCGGTGATCATCGCCCCGTCCAACCCGTTGGTTTCCATCGGTCCACTGCTGGCGGTACCCGGCCTCACCGAGGCCCTGATCCAGCGCCGCGACCAGGTGGTCGCCATCTCCCCAATCGTGGCCGGCGCGGCGCTCAAAGGTCCGGCGGACCGGATGCTCACCGAGCTGGGCCACGAGTCATCGGTCGTTGGCGTGGCCCGCCTCTACCACTCCTTCGCCTCCACCCTTGTGGTCGACACTGCCGATGCCACCGCCACCGCGGGTATCGAAGACGCCGGCATGCACGTTCTGATAACACCAACGATCATGAAGACGCCCGAGCGGGCCGCAAAGCTGGCCCGGACCGTGTTGCAGGTACCCGTATGAGCCACCCCGTCCATGAAGACCCGGCAGAAGAGGCCGTGCAGGAGCTGCGAGCCTTCGGCATCCGAGGGTTGCCCGAGATTCAAGCGGGCGCTGACTTGGCTGGAATGATTCACGATGCCGCCGCGGCGCAGGGCATGCCGCTGGAGTCGGGCGATGTGGTGGTGGTCACCCAGAAGATCATTTCCAAGGCCGAAGATCAGATTGTCCAGATCGATCCAACAAATCCGCTGAGCCATAAACCGCTGGTTGAGCAGGAGTCCGTGCGAATTCTGCGACGCCGCGGTGAACTCATCATCTCCGAGACCAAACACGGATTTGTCTGCGCCAATGCCGGGATTGACCTTTCCAACGTTGAACGCGGCACCGCGGCCCTGCTACCCGAAGACTCCGATCGATCGGCCCGCCGAATTCGTGACGCGCTGCACGGTCGATTCCAGATTGAGGTGGCAGTGATCATCTCCGACACCTTCGGCCGACCATGGCGCCGGGGCGTCACCGACGTGGCGATTGGGTCGGCCGGGGTGAAACCCATTCTCGACCTTCGCGGCACCCCGGACGCGCTGGGCCGCGAGATGCAGGTGACCGAGATTGCCCTGGTCGACGAACTGGCCTGCGCGGCCGAACTGGTCATGGGCAAAGCGACCGCCACCCCGGTTGCGGTGATTCGAGGCGCCGCCGCGTCGTGGATGGGCGAAGGTTCGGTCTCCGCCGACGTTGTCCGCGCTCCCGCCGACGACCTGTTCAGGTAGTTTCTGACGGCGGCGCGCTGGGGGCGTCTTCGAGGCCCAGGGCGACATTGATGCGACTTGAGCTGTCCGCCTTTTCGTTGCCGCCAAGGTCAAAGACCATCTCAATCCCGTTCTCTTCGCACACCGGCGTCTCGGGCACAACCTTGCCGTCCGCGCGGTCTCCGCCATTGGCAAAGATCAATCGGTGATCCGCAAATTCCCGGGCTGCCTTGGCGATGGACGCACAGACGGTGCGGTCCTCGTCCACGGCGATGAATGCGTGATCCACGTTCTTCAGTGCATTGACGATGCGCAGACGGTCCTGCTCGTCAAGGATGACCTTGCCCTTTTTCATGACTTGCTGGGCATTGTTGTTGACGATGACAATCAACGTGTCACCGTACGCGGCGCCCGCATCGATCATGTCGAGGTGGCCAACGTGCAGCGGGCTGAAGTAGCCGCTGATGATCACCCCAACCGGGCGGTCGTCCGGGCTCATCCCCCCGAGTCGTCCTCGGTGTCAGTACCAACCCCGGATGGGAGTTCGAACTGAAGGTCAGCCTCGGTCACCGGCGCCTGGCTCTGGATGATCGGCGAGACCTTCTCAAGCTGTTCAAAGCGCTCGGCCGGCGGGATGGGGATCTCCGCTCCCAGCGGGGCGTAGGCCAGGATGTAGACCTCGCGGTCATTGTCGAACTTGATGTCCGCGAGTCCTTCGGTGAACACCTCCGGGGCGTCACCTCGGGTTGCTTCGAAGTTGAACGACCACTTGTGAACCTGCAGGACGGCCTCTTCGCCGTTGCAGGTGGTGCCGTCTTCGCTCAAGATGTTGCCTGGGCCGAGCGCAAAGTCCGAATCGGTCAGCTGTACCTGCATGTTGGTGAGGAACTTGTCGAGCGTGTTCCGGGTGCCGGCCGAGGACTCAAAGAAGGGATGGTTGTGAATCAATCCGTCCTGGTGGGAGTGGACACCGTCCACGTCGATCTGGGACTGGAAGAGGGGCAGGTAACCGCCGGTCTCGTCGTTCAGGGTGCAGTCGTAGACGCCGTACACGGCATGCCAGTGGTCACCCTGGGTGGGGCGGACGAGCGCGTCACGGGTGGCCCACGCGTAGATGACCAGAATCATCCCGAGCAACGCGACAATGCCAACAATCATGGGAAATCCCAGCCGGGTTCCCAAAGACTGATCGCGCTTCTCGCCGGTGTCGGCGGCCTGCGCAACACGTCGCACTGCTGAATTCTTGCGGTCACTGGCCTTTCGGACCTTCGTAACCGCCTCGGAGCCTTCCGGCCCAATGTCACCTTTTGCCATAGCGGAAGAAACGATATCCGGCTTCACCCCCTGATCCGTCGCGCCCTCTCCATCAATTGCTTCACGATCAGTCCGATTGACGGCGCGAGCTTCAGCCGCATCGAGGAATTCCGATGCCCCGGACCGAGCCAACCGGCTGGTCAGGGGTTGGCGCAACCAGTTCCACGGTGGTCACGGCGTTGTCGCTCATCGCCACTGATCGCGCCAGGTTCCGAAGATCACCACGGCTGATCCGATCGTCGACCCGGATGGCCTCTTTGATCCCGTCCAATACCGCCAGTCGAGGCCGGGGATCAGCGAAGAAGCCTCCGTCATCAACACCGTCACTCACCGCTACGAGCGCCGCCAGCTGTTGCCGTGCGGACCCTTCGGCCGAGATATCGGTCAGGGCCGTCCAGTCGTTGCCGATCTGTTGTTCGAGCACCTCGGCTCGGAGTAACGACTGCAACCCGAATGCATCGAAACGAACGCACGAATTCTCGCCCAGGGGATACGCATCGCCGGTTTCGGGATTTCGCAGCTCGGCCTCAACCGGCACATCGACCGGACCAAGCTTGCGAAGCAACTCATCCACGACGCTCAGGTCAACTTCGACATAGCCGTGAATCGGCAACTCGAATCGCTCCTGCAGCCCAACAATCAGGGCCTGCGGGCCTGTGAGGCGGTACAAGTCTTCCAAGCTCAGGTCCCACAGGGATCGAGTGGTCGGCGTGTCCGCCGAGGTTGCGGGAGGCAACAGGGCCACTTCCTGGAGGCGCGGCACCGGATCACCATTGGCATTGCGCTCCACCCGCAGAACCGCCATGGCCGAGACCGCCCGCTGAACATCAAGGTCCGGGGCGCGCAGGCGGTCGTCGGAGGACAGGGTGGATCCCGAGTCGGTGGAGATGACCAGGAAGTTCTGCGACTCACTGGTGGTCACCGGTGACAGCACGTCACTCACCGCCACACGCGGAATCTGGGTGGCTGATCGATTGGTCCAGAACAATCCAAGCGCCAGTACCAGCGCCACGACGGCCACCAGACCGGCGAGGCCCACGACCACCCAATCAACCAACTTGCGCCGCGGTCGTTCATCGGTGGTCATGGCTGAGCCCGCAGGTGAGTGACATCGCCCGCGGCCCACCGCCGCACATCACCGTTGGCGGTGGTCAGCGCCAGACGGCCATCGGGCTCAATGGCGGTGACGGTGCCAACCACCGATTCGTCCTGCAACTCCACGCGCACCAGACGGCCGAGCGTTGCGGAATGTCGCATCATTTCATCATGCAGGTCTTCCGCGGTTGCAGTGGACCAGGCATCGAAGCGATTGATGATTGCTGCCGCCAGCCTGACCCGGTCCACCGACGGGTCAGCGGCGTGGCTGGTCGAACGCTCGGCTTCAAGGGATGTGGCGCGGGCCGCAATCTCGGGCGGCAGTCCCGCTCCGGTCACGTTGATGCCGATGCCAACCACCGCCGCGATCATTCGGTTGCCGGAAAGAACTGACTCAGCCAGAACGCCAGCCAACTTGCGATCATTGACCACCAGATCATTGGGCCACTTGACCCGCGCATTCACGGCCGCTACCTCAGCACATGCGCCGGCGGCAGCCACGCCCATTGCCGTTGTCCAGTGGTGGGCGTCGACCGCCGCGTGGTCGGTGTGCACCAGCAGCGACATCAACAACGATGATCGGGTCGGCGCGTCCCAGGTCCGCTGCTTACGGCCCCGCCCCGCCGACTGAAAGTCGGCGATTCGAACCCGGTCGATGCGGTCTATGCGGTCGGTGCGGTCGATGCCATCCTGCACCGCGAGCTTCATCAGGTCGGCGTTGGTTGAACCGGTCTCTTCGACCCACCGCACCTCGGCAAATCGCGAGGACGAGACGAGTGACGCCAGCTGGGACTCCTGCTCATTGGTGCTCATTTTTGCCACTCTCCTCTCCCCCCTTCCAAAGGTCGTCCACCAGCAGTGTCGGCAAAGGCTCAGATTGCTGCCAAAGTATTGCGGTGCACATTTCAACACACGCGGCTCTCCACTCGAAGATTTTGATCGCCAACCGTGGCGAAATAGCCGTGCGGATCATACGCACGTGCCGGGAGCTCGGCATCGCTTCGGTCGCCGTGTACAGCGAACTCGACCGGGATGCCATGCATGTTCGCATCGCCGACGAGGCGTATGCCCTCGGTGGCCAGACCGCAGCTGAGAGCTACCTCAACACCGATGCCATCCTGGATGCGCTTCGCTCATCGGGCGCCGACGCCGTGCACCCCGGCTACGGCTTCTTCAGCGAGAACGCGGAGTTTGCCCGGGCCATCACCGAGATGGGCGTGGCCTTCATTGGACCGCCTCCCGCCGCCATCGACGTCATGGGCGACAAAATCTCCGCCCGAGCTGCGGCGGAAAAGGTTGGTGTGTCCGGCGTCCCCGGCAACACCGAAGAGGTGACCAGCGCCAGCCAGGTCACCGCGTTTGGCGGCACCCACGGTTTTCCGGTAGCCGTCAAGGCGGCCTACGGCGGTGGCGGCCGAGGCATGAAGGTTGTCCATGACGGCGACGACATCACCGCCGCCATCGACTCGGCCCGCCGGGAAGCACTGGCCTACTTCGGCCGGGGCGAGTTGTATCTCGAGCGCTACCTCACCAACCCCCGCCACATCGAAGTGCAGCTCATTGCTGACACGCACGGGAACTGTGTGCATCTGGGAACCCGCGACTGTTCGGCTCAGCGGCGGCATCAGAAGTTGATCGAAGAAGCCCCGGCGCCGGGCATCGACCCCAAAATACTTGAAGCGATGGGCCAGGCTGCGGTCAAAGTTGCTCAGGGCTGTGACTACGTGAACGCCGGGACCGTGGAGTTCCTCTACGAGGACGGTGCATTCTGGTACCTGGAGATGAATACCCGCTTGCAGGTTGAACATCCCGTCACCGAGTTGGTGACGGGTCTGGACCTGGTGGCCGAACAAATCCGAGTGTCGTCGGGAATGCAGCTGCCGTTCACCCAGGACCAGATCCAGACCGGCGGTCACGCCATCGAGGTCAGGATCAACGCGGAAGATCCCGCCGAAGGGGCCTTCCTTCCGTCACCGGGACGGGTCCAGACCCTGCGGGTGCCCAACGGTGTCGCCACCCGGTTTGACGCCGGCTACGAGAGCGGCGACGAGGTCAGCCAATTTTACGACAATCTGATTGGCAAGTTGGTCTGTTGGGGACCAACCCGTGATGTGGCCATCGCCCGAACGTTGCGGGCCCTTCGGGAACTGGACATCGTTGGTCCTGCCACCACGATTCCTGCTGACGTGGCCATCCTGTCCCACCCGGACTTCGTCGCTGTCCAACACTCAACCAACTGGGTGGAGTCCACCCTCGATCTGACCGGCGTATCCAGCGCCGCAGCCGGCAGCGACGCTGTCGAGGCCGGCAAGGTTCGTCAGAACGTTGACGTCGAAGTAAACGGCAAGCGTTTCGAGGTGGCCATGTGGCTGCCGGAGACCTTTGGGGCGAGCACCGGCGCCGCTGCCGGAGCCGCCAAAAAGCCCCGACGCGCATCTGGCCAGGGGGCCGGGAAAGCAAAAGCCGGTAGCGGTCAGATCGCGGTCCCAATGCAGGGAACCGTGGTGAGCATCAATGTCGCCGTCGGTGATGCGGTCGCCACGGGCGACACGCTGCTGGTGCTGGAGGCGATGAAGATGGAGAACAACATCACCGCGGACAAGGACGGCCAGATCAGCGAGATTGTGGTGGCGACCGGCGACTCGGTTGGCGCCGGTGACGTGGTCATCGTCATCAGCTGACTTCGGATCCTCCGCTCAGTCTTCGACCTTGATCACCGCCGTGCCCGCCAGCTGATCAACCAGGCCCCGATTGGACGTTGTAAAGCCGGCGGTCGAGTACAGCAGCGCCCAGGCAAAGGGGAAAAATTGCTGGGTGGCGACGAGAACCACGGCGGGAGCCACCCGTAGGAATGCGTTCACGACGCGGGGCCGCTCGCCGGTCCTGGCCATGACCACTCGGATCTTCATGATCCGCTTGCCAATCGTGGCGCCCCGTCCGGCCACCTCCAGGGTCTCGTAGAGCACCAGAACACTCACCATTACCGCCGCTACCGCAAGCTTGGTCCCGCGTTCAGCAAAGGGCTCTTCGGCGCTCGACAACAGTTGCCAGGCCGCGGTGAGAATCATCCATGAGAACACCACCAGGCCCGAATCAATGATGCGAGCGATTGCCCGTTGACTGTTGTCGGCCAGCGGCGCCCGCTCGGCCGTCGGTGCCTCTTCCACGGATGGCTATTCGGAGGCTTCGGCCAGAACTTCGGCAAGCGTGGGGTGGACAAGCAGGCTCTCCACGATGTCGTGCACGGTCAAGCCCGCATTGACAGCCAACGCGATCACCGAGATCAGCTCGGCCGCGTGGCGTCCCACTATGGAACCGCCCAACACCACACCCGTGGCCGGGTCGCTCACGATCTTGACGAACCCCCGGGGGTCGTCGTTGATGAGCGCTTTGGCGGACACCGAGAACGGAACTTTGGTGACTCGAATCTTGCGACCTTCGGCAAACGCGTCAGCTTCGGCCAGACCCACGTCGGCAATTTCGGGTTCGGTGAAGATGGCCGACGCAGCTTTGTCGTAGTCCAGGTGCCGGTGGGGTCCGTTGTGACGGCCCATGGCATGCTCGGCAATCTTGCGGCCCTGCGTCGACGCCACCGAAGACAGCGGCAACTTGCCGGAAAGGTCGCCGGCCGCGTAGACGTGCTCGGTGCCTTCGACAATCAGGTTGTGATTGACGGTGAGCCAGCCATGGTCGGTGGCAATTGCGGCGTTCTCCAGCTTCAGATTGTCCGAGTTGGGCACCGACCCAATGGCCATGATGGCATGGGTGGCTTCAACCTTGCGACCATCGTCCGCGTGTATCACGACACCGTCGTCCTTCACCTCGATCCGTTCAGCCCGAGCCCCCTTCAGAAGCTTGACGCCGCGGCGGATGAAGTCGGTTTCGAGAGCGGCGGCAACCTCGGGATCTTTGGCTGGGAGCACCTGTTGCCGACTGACAATCAGGGTGACCTCGGATCCGAGGCTCTTGAACATATGAACAAACTCCACACCAGTCACACCCGAGCCGATCACGACCAGATGCCTGGGAATCTCCGGCGGTGGGTAGGCGTGACGGGTGGTGAGCACCCGATGCCCATCAATGGTTGCCCAGTCCGGAACCCGGGGGCGGCTGCCGGTGGACAACACGACGACGTCGGCGTCAAAGACCTGATCGCCGTCAGCAGTGTGGGCAACAATTTTGTTGGGCCCCATGAACGCGCCGGTGCCTTTGACCAGTCGGACGTTCTGGCTTTCCAGCAATTGGGTGAGCTGGCCACACAGCCGGTCTTCGATGCTCTTGAGACGGTTACGAAGGTGCTCCGGGTCAATCTCTGCGTCAACCTCTTCAAGTCCCATGCCTTCGCTGCGCTGCATGAAGGCCATGGCGCCGCCGGTGGCGATCATCGCTTTGGATGGGATGCAATCCCACAGGTGCGCAGCACCACCAATGATGTCCCGCTCAATCAGCGTGACATCCGCGCCAAAACTTGCGGCATGGGTGGCACAACTGGTTCCAGCCGGACCACCGCCAATGATCACGATTCGAGTCATGGGGTTGGAATCTATCGGGCCAGGACCTGGCACGGCAGGTCGACGTCATCGCCAGCGCCCTGATTGAAGAGGACAACGCAGACCTCATGAGTCCCTTCCGGGAACGGAACAACAACAACCCAGCCGGTGCGTTCAGGGGCGCCCGGGACCTCTTCGGTGATGTCCTCACGCAGGTCACCGGCACGAAGCGACGTCACCGCCTTGCCGTCGAAACGAATTTGCACGGCCACGGCACCGTCGGAGTCGGGGTCATAGGTCCAACCGGCTGCGGTGAGTCGACCGTCGAGCGTGTACAGGGCTTCGAGCTCGCCAACGGGTGGTTCGGTGGGGGCCAGGTCCGCGTCAGGGTCCGGGGCCGAAGCCGCAGCCGCAACCGGCGCGGACGCCGTGTCAGGGGTTGGCGCTGGTGGGGCAGTCGGAATGGTGTGCACCGTTGAGGAACCATTTGCGGTGGTGACCACAACGGTTGCGGCGCCGGCCTCAACCAGCGGCGTCAGACCGTCGCTGGCAACCTGGGGCTCGGGGTTGGCGGTTGGCGCAGGCGATGGATCAACGGTTGCGGCAACAGGTTCACCGGGAACTTCGATCACCGAACAGGTCAGGTTCGTGTGCCGACCACCGGCGGTGTCCAGGGCGTTGAGACAAACGGTGCGGGCGCCAGGGGCCAGCTCCAGCGAGATGCCGAAACCGTGGTCCGGGCCAGCGCCGGGATAGGCATTGGCGATTTCGGGGCGGCTGAGGGACGCCTGATACCAACTGACCGAACGACGGTCGACCGTGACTTCAATGGTCACTGGCACCTCGGGGGTGGTTGGGTCAAAGGCCCAACCCGAGATCAGCGTTTGCGGCCCGGGCTCACCGATGCCTTCAATTGCGCCGATGGGAAGGCCGTCGCCCGGGTCGGTGACTTCGGCAGCCGGTGTTGCGTCCGCAGAAGCGGCATTGGTGCTGGAGGCGTCGACGCTGGCGACAGTCGCATCGGTGTCGGTTGCGGTGTTTCCGGCCGAGATGGTGGTCAGCGTCCCGGGCAGGTGCCGACTCAGCCCGGCTCCTTCGGCGATCAGACCGGCATTGATCACCAGCATGAGCCGGCGGCCGCTGACGGTGACGGTGGCGTCGGTGCCAACGATGGTCACGTCCGACTTGTCAATCCGACCAGAAGCGCCAACGAAGCCGTTGACCTCCAACGAAATGGCGGTGCCGACCCGGGTATCGGAGGCCCGATCGAACCACCTTGAGATGTCGGCCACGCTGTAGGCCCGGGTCCAGTTGGACCAGGGGTTGTCGATGTTGTCGTATGGGTCAACAACCGGGGACAGGTGGGTTCGTTCGCGACCAAAGACCAGCGCTCCCGCTTCGGTGTGACCCCCGCTGGAGGCGGAGTAGTAGGCCCGGATTGGCACGCCGTTTTCCAGGATCTGGAGTCCGGCGGTGCTGGTGGACGCTTCGAGCCACACCTGATCCCAGTCATCATCCTGAGCGTCGTAGCCGATGTAGTGCTGGTCGGTGGTCGTGGCCGAGATGTCGTACGACGCATTCCACGCAGTGGAAGATCGTCGATCCTGAATCACGTTCTCGGCGTAGGTGCGAGCGGCAATGGCCTGGGCTCGCAGCGCTTCACCGGGCCACGATGCGGGCATCTCAGCAATGCCGGCCACGTACTGCTCCATGGTCAGGTTGGACTCCACAATGCGAACTTGGCCGCTTCGTTCGGTCAGCTCCAATTTGCCCCACAGGTAGGCGTGACCGGTGGTGGAAACGTTGATGGGCTTGGGGTAGCTGACCACGACCGGTGTCCCGCTGACCGCCGGTACCCACGTGTCACCAATCTGAATGCCGCCGTCATGGGCGAAGATCCGCTGGGCGTTTCCTTCGGTGACCGCCAGGATCTCGGCGCCTCCAAACGAGAAGCTGAGGGGGCCGCTGGACTGCACGGTGAACTCGGAGGCATCATCGAGGTGGACGCGCATGTCGACGAGTTCGGCGACCGGGCCAAGCGTTGTTCCGCGGTAGTAGTGCGCAAGGATCTGGGGATGACCGAGGCCCTCGGTGGCCATGCCCCGGGCCCCGTACTGCGACATGCCCACGCCGTGGCCCCAACCGCTTCCGGTGAAGACAAAGGCCGGCTCGCCGGCCTCTTGAGCGGCTGCCGGCGGGGCGACAAGCACCAGACCGGAAAGCACCATGACCAGAGCCAGCAGAGTGGTGGTGGCTCGGGCGGTGATGGCTCGAGCGGTGATGCTCGCCGGTGTGGTTGCAGCAGGGGTACGTGAAAGCACGGGGATTACCTCAGGTTTGAGGCCCCGACTCCACTCGCAGCGCTATGGAATATAGCGCACCCAATACTGAAAGTCATGGAAGAATATTGGATTTCTCCCTATGAGCAATATGGGGAAGATGTGGTGCCTGGGGGCGATGATGAGGATGGGGAGCCCAAAGAGCACCAACCGCCTACAAAAAGCTACGAATGGTGACCCACACCAGCGCGCCGACCGCCAGCAGGCCCAGCAGCGCCACAACCACCCCCAGCGCATAGCGCCACTCCGATCGGGGCTCCGCTTCGGAACCGACCGGGGACTCCGCACCGCCGGTTTGGGGTTCGTTCACGGAGCGACGAGCGGCGCCGGTGCGCACATACCCACCAGTGGAACCACCGTTATCTGATCCCGGTTGTCCCAGGTCACCACGTTGGCGGGGTCCGGGTGCAGGGCAAACTCGCTGAAGCTCATCTCCAACGCATCGAAGACCAGGAGCCGACCACGCAGCACATCGCCAACGCCCAAAATCATCTTGATCGCTTCCAGTGCCTGGATGGATCCCACGATGCCGGGCAGCACCCCGAGCACGCCGGCCTCCGCGCAGCTTGGCGCAAGTTCAGGCGGTGGCGGAGCCGGAAGCATGTCCCGGTAGGTCGGCCCATTCCGAGGATCAAAGACCGTGATCTGACCGTCGAACCGGAAGATCGATGCGTGCACCACCGGAATACCGAGCTTCACCGACGCGTCGTTGAGCATGTAGCGCACCGGGAAATTGTCGGTGCCGTCAACAACGATGTCGTAGCCCGCGATGATCTCTTCCATATTCGACGCGTCGAGCCGAACGTCGTGGGTGATGACCAACACGTCGGCGTTGAGTTCGGTGAGCGTCTGCCTTGCGGAGTCAACCTTGCGGTCACCTATCCGGTGGCGGTTGTGCAGAATCTGGCGCTGCAGGTTGGAAGCGTCCACCACGTCCATGTCCACAATGCCAAGCGTGCCCACGCCCGCCGCCGCCAGATACATGGCCGCGGGCGAGCCCAAACCGCCTGCGCCCAGGCACAGAACCCGAGCGTTGAGCAGCGCCAGTTGACCCTGCTCCCCCACCTCGGGCAGCGTCAGATGCCGCTGGTACACCAAGCGCTGCGCCGCGCTCAAAGTTGCCGGGACCGACCATGTCCGCCCCTCGTCCTTCCACTTGTTGAACCCGCCGTCCATGGACACCGCGTTGGTGTAGCCAAGCTCCTGCAGGCTTCGCACGGCCAACGCAGAACGGGCGCCGCCAGCACACATGACCACGATGCGAATGTCACGATCAGCCAGGCGCGACTCAATGGAGCTCTCCAACATGCCCCGAGCGATGTGGATGGCACCGGGCACCGAACCCTGCGCATACTCGTCGGGTTCGCGGACGTCGAGCAACGCGGCCCCGTCAGCCACCATCTGCTCACCGGCGGCGGTGTCCACCTCGGCTATTTGGGCTTTGGCGTTGCGCAGTACGTCTCTGAAGCTGGGCACATTCACTCCTGGGCGCTGAGTCCGCGCACGATGGTAGGCAACACGTCGCTGATAGAGGCGTTGATGACCACGTCTGCCACGTCATCGAACGGGGTCTCTTCGCCGTTGATGATGACCAGCGACGCCCCGGCCCGAACGGCGGCGGGCACCATTCGAGCGATGGGGTAGACGGCCAGACTGCTGCCGACACAGAGCATGACGTCACACGCGTTGGCCGCTTCCTGGGCCCGCTCCAACCCCGCCGCCGGGAGTGACTGTCCAAACGAAACAGTGGCGGATTTCAGGATCCCGCCGCAGCTTCGACAGCTGGGGTCGGGTTCGCCGGCCCGGACGCGGTCAAGCGCCTTTTGCATCGGGGCCTCTTCGCCACAATCCAGACACTTCACCCGTTGGGTCGTGCCGTGGATTTCGACCATCACATGGTGGGAGGACCCGGCCCGCTGATGCAGTCCGTCGACATTCTGGGTAACCAGCGTGTGCAGCCGGCCGGTGGCCTCCAGGTCCACGAGGGCGCGATGTCCAGCGTTGGGCTCCCTGCCCTCCCAGATTGAACCGGCCGCCAGTTGCGCCCAGTTGTTCTGACGATGCTCGGAATCCGAGACATAGACGCTGATGTGGGCCTTCTTCTCCGCTTTGGGATCTTTGGTCCAAACGCCTGCGGGGCCTCGAAAATCCGGGATTCCCGAATCGGTCGACACCCCGGCCCCGGTGAGGACGGCGACGGTCCGGGCGGCCGAAAGCAGTTCGGTGGCTCGGGCAACATCGTCAGGGCTGGCGGGCGGAAGATCCATTGGACAACAGTATGGGTCCTCTGACTTATCACAGTTGATATCGAGACATTGTTCTCATGTTGGTCGACCGGACAGCCGATCCTCATAGGGAGATGCTCGGCCCACCACTTTCTGCGGAAACACCATCCGCGGCCACCACCCGACCCGGCCGACGGCTCCTCGCGCCGCTGGTGGCGTTGTCGTTGGCTGCCGCGGCCTGCGGGACCGCCAATGCGACCCCTGGTCCCGTCGAGAGCGCCCCATCGGGTGCCTCGATCCCGGATTCGTTCATCACTCCCGACACCGACGGGGCTGCGGCCTCCGACGAGGTTGCCTCGGCCAGACCGGTCGAGTTTGTTCCTATTTCCATCGATGAGATCCTGCAAGCCGCCGTTGTGGCCGTGGACGCCGACCTCTGGGCCGCCGGGTACTTCGGCGAGTGTCCGACCCCGGAATCGCTGGGACTTGACCCCCTCAGTTCAGATGCAATCTCGGGACCGGCGGAGGTCACCGGCGCCAGGGTCTGCTCGTGGCAGTCGATGGGCGACAACGGTGTTGTGGTCGCCAGCCTGGACCGCCTTGACGTTCTGGGCGACGAAGCCCAATACTTCGTTGCCCTGGGCCAGGACCCCAACGAGGACTGGCGACTGGCTACCGATAGCGAACGGGCCTCTCTGCAGGCCCCGGGCCTGAGCGACGACGCCATCTTCCTCAATGATCATCTCATTCCCAGCGGGAGCCGCGACCACGCCGGAGCGTAAGCCTCAGAGCTAGTGTCAGCCCGTGAGCGCTCGCGAGTTTGTTGCCCTGGGCACCGGAAGCCAGACCCCGACGCGCCACCGGTCCCACAACAGTTATGCGCTGCGATGGGATGACCAGCTCATCCTCTTCGATCCCGGCGAAGGCACCCAACGCCAGTGCACGCTGGCGGGCATCTCGGTCACGCGAGCGACGGCGGTGTGTGTTACCCACTTTCACGGCGACCACTGTCTGGGGCTGCCCGGGGTCATACAACGTCGGTCGCTGGACAACGCGGTGAATGAGGCGCCGTCAGCACCGTTGCCGATCTTCTATCCCGGCGATGGCCAGGAGTACTTTGATCGCCTGCGGTCGGTCTCGATCTTTCATGACCAGAGTGACCTGGTCCCCTCCCCGATTCACACGTCGGGGGAGCAGGCGGTGCTTGGTTTGCTCACGCTGTCCACGGTGGCGCTCGAACACCGGGTGACCACGTGGGGGTTCCGCCTGCAGGAGGCCGACGGACTGCGCGTGGACGCTGACGCGGCAGCCGAGCGAGGCATCTCCGGTCCCGACATCGGTCGGCTGATGAAGGAGGGTCACGTGGACACGCCTACGGGACGGGTTTGGCGGGAGGAGGTGACCTCGGTTCGACGGGGTCAGTCGATGGCCTTTGTGATGGACACCCGGCTCTGTGATGGGGCTCGGGAGCTGGCGGCGGGAGTGGACCTGCTGGTGTGTGAGTCGACGTATTTGGCATCCGAAGCGGCGCTGGCCGAGGAGTACTTTCATATGACCGCCGAGCAGGCCGGACAGATGGCGGCCGACGCCGGGGTCCAAAGATTGGTGCTGACTCACTTCTCCGCCCGGTACCCGGATGTCTCTGTCATGGCCCAGGAAGCCGGGCGGTTCCATTCCGACGTGGTGGCGGTGGAGGACCTGGATCGGGTGCCGGTTCCGCCAAGATAGCACCGACCCTTGACGAGGTTGAAATTGCATGAAAGTCTCTCATCACTGAAACTTCCCCCACGCTCCGCCCACGGGCCGACATCTGGCACCGTCTCTCAGCGAAGGAAGTTCAATGACCACTCCCACTGCCACGCCCACTCCCACGCCCACTGTCACTGCCACGCCCAATGCCACTGCCACTCCCAATGCCACTGTCACTGTCACGGCCCCAGCCAGTGTTTCTGGTCCGAAGCCGGCGCCGGTCGCCGCCAAACCCACCACCCCGGTCCTGCAGGTTGAATCCTGGCCCGATCGGGTCCTCGACGCCATCGGCCATGATCCGCGAAGCGCCTACGCCGAACAGTTCTGGCTCGCGGTCCTGGGCCCGTCGGCAAGCTGGTTGATGCGTCGCCTCGCCGACCTTCTTGAAGACTCCCCCAACGGATTCTCACTCGACTGCTCATCGCTGTCGTGGGAACTCGGGCTCCAGGGCCACACCGGCAAGAATTCAATCTTTATGCGATCGGTGGACCGCTGCTGCCGATTCGGTCTGGCGCAACGCCGAGACGACCATCTCTTTGTTCGCCTGACGGTTCCATCGTTGGGCAGTCGACAGGTCGACCGGCTGCCACCGCGCCTGGCTCGCCTTCACGGGGCGTGGCAACCAGCCGGCTCGGAGCCATCAGTCGGCGGAGTATCGGCGCCCACCGCTGATCAACTGGTCAACCGGGCCCGACGGTTGGCGCTGACATTGCTGGAACTTGGCGAAGATCGGGCCGCTACCGAACGCCAACTTCAGGCGTGGCACGTCCACCCGAGCATCGTGTGGAACGCCACTGAATGGGCGGTCGAACGGCACCGCAGTTCGGCGGTCGCCCGCGCAGATGTGGCCTGAGGCTAAACGACTGTTGCGCCGAGCGCGCTTCCAATCAACCAGGTGAGCAGGCAGGCACCAGCGGCCAGCAGCACCTGGCGGGCCGCCGTGCGAACCATCGACCGCTTGGTGAAAAACGACAAGGTCACGCCGACCGTCGCGGCCGCCACCAGGCCGATAATGACCGACAGCCACGTTGCGCCGTTTCCCGAGGTGAAGAACCACGGCACCAACGGAAGGACTGCGCCAATCGAGAACGCAAGGAACGACGCACTGGCCGCGGCCAGTGGATCCCCGACGTCGTCGGGATCCACGCCCAACTCCTCGCGGGCGTGGACTTCCAACGCAATCTCGGGATCCGCCATCACTGCGGTGGCCATGGCTTCGGCATGGGATGCTTCGATCCCGCGCCGCATGTAGATGCCTTTGAGCTCCATGGTCTCAGCCTGCGGCTTTTCCGCAATGGAGATGCGCTCGATTTCGAGCTCTCGCTCCACCAGTTCGGTTTGGGCTTTGACCGAGACGTACTCCCCCGCAGCCATGGACGCCGCGCCCGCCAGCAGGCCAGAGATCCCGGCCACCAGGACCGTCGACTCTGCGGTTGACGCCGCGGCCACGCCCAGGATCAGCGCAACGTTGGAGACCAGACCGTCCGAGATACCAAAGACCGCGGCGCGCGCCGCGCCGCCTTGAACGGCGCGGTGCTCGTGCACCATCGGGTGATGGTCATGATGGTCATGATGGTCGTGATCGTCGTTGTCGTTCCGTCCGCGAAGGAAGCTCATGACCTCAACTTAGGCGGTGACGTCAGCAGATGGCTTCTCAAACGCCTGCACCAGTTCCAGCAGCGTGCGGACACCAAAGCCGGTGCCGCCTTTGACGTCCAACCCTGCGTCAGCGTCGGTCCACGCCGGGCCGGCGATGTCAAGGTGGGCCCAGGCAATTTCCTCGCCCACAAACTCTTTGAGGAACAGACCAGCGGTCAAAGCGCCGGCCAGGTTGCCGCCGATGTTCTTCATGTCCGCCACGCCGGAGTCCAGCAATGACCGGTACTCGGCGGGCAGTGGCATATGCCAGACGTTCTCGCCCGCTCGAGCCGCAGCGGCTTCAACCTGTTGGCGCAGGTCGTCGTTGGTCCCCATCAATGCCGCAAACTTGTTCCCAAGCGCCGCCATGGCTGCGCCGGTGAGCGTCGCCAGGTCGATGATGGCGTCGGGTTTGGCTTCGCTCGCCAACGACAACGCGTCGGCCAGAATCAGCCGGCCTTCGGCGTCGGTGTTGAGCACCTCAACGGTTTTGCCGTTGCGAATGGTCAGAACGTCACCGGGGCGGGTGGCGTCCGGGCCCAGCATGTTGTCGGTCATCGGCACATAGGCAGTGACCTTGACCGACGGGGCAACCGCCTTCACGGCCGACATTGCGCCCAGGACGGCGGCGGCTCCTCCCATGTCCATTTTCATGGTCATCATGCCGGTGCCGCTCTTGATCGAAAGACCACCGGCATCGAAGGTGATGCCTTTGCCCACCAAGGCCACCGAACCCGCCGCTTTGCCGGTGGGCGTGTAAGTGATCTGCACGAAACGGGGGTGATGGTAGGAACCGCGGTTCACGCCGAGCACACCCCCCATCTTTGCCTTCCTGATGGCCGCCAGATCCATAACCTTGACCGTCAGGCCTTCGCGCTTCGCCATCTTCTGGGCAACCTGGGCAAACTTCGGTGGGGTCAGCGAACCGCCCGGTTCGTTCACCAGGTCCCGGGCAAATGTCACACCCTCTCCCACGCGTCGACCGCGCTCCAATGCATCGGTCACCGCCTTGCCGCCGCGGCCCACAACCGAGACCGAGGCAATCTTGTTGGGCTTGGCTTTGCCTTCGGATCGAAGCTCGTCGTAGCGATAGGCCCCCATCACCATGCCTTCGGCGTGGGCCTGCGCAAGCGCGCTTCGGACGCCCTTGTCTGCATCTTCGGGTGCGGCGTCGAGCAGCGCCGAGGACACCGTCTTGTGGCGCTTTGCAGCTCGAGCAAATGCCCCGGCGGCGCGACGCATGACCGTGGCATCCACTTCCTTGGCGGGACCGACACCAACCACGGCGATGATCGGGCCGTTGTCGGAGGACACCAGGTTGACCTGTCCAATGCTTCCTTCAAAACCTCGGGACGCCAACACCGCCCAATCGAGACCGAACTCCTTCACGCCGGGAGCATTTTTTGTGGCCCCGGCGGGCACGTCATCTGACGCGACCGGAATCGCGTGCACCTCGCTGCGACTGGGGATTTTTCGAACCAGAGAAAAGGAAACTGCCATTCGCCGACCTTATCGGCGCCAGCTCGACCAACCCGGCCAGCAAACAGCGACGTTTGGGCGCTTCGGCGCCCGTCACCCGATCTCCGGGAGCTCCTGGACCAGGGTGGCCGTTGGCGCAAAGATGTCGCCCAAGTCCTGCACCCGAGCAAGAACCTCGTCGGCGACGAAAGTCATCGGAGCTCCTGCGGCGGCATCAGAGACCTCGTCCCACGTGATCGGGGTTGAGACCGTCGGCCGATCCTTTGCCCGAAGGGAGTACGGCGCAATGGTTGTTTTGTGCCGCGAGTTCTGGCTCCAGTCGATGAACACCTTGCCGGGACGGAGCGCCTTGCTCATGCTGCTGACGACCCGATCGGGAAACTGACGCTCCATCACCTGAGCCACCGCCAGGGCAAACTCGCTGGCTTGTTTGTGGGTGCAGGGCGAGTTGAGTGGCACATACATCTGCATGCCCTTTGAGCCCGACGTCTTGGACCAGGACTCCAAGCCGATGCCGCTCAACATGGCTGTGATGTCCAAGGCGACCTGCGCACACTCGGTGATGGTGGCCGGTTCGCCCGGGTCGAGATCGAAGACCACCATGGTGGGCGTCTCAATATCCACCGCCAACGCCATGGGGCCGTGGATCTCCAAGGCGGCCAGATTGGCAGTCCACGCCAGCGCCGCCACTTCGTTCAGACAGCAGTACCGAATGCCGCCCCCATCGCTTCGACCCGGCCCCAGGGCCACCTCCACCCAGTCGGGCCGATGGCTCACGCAATTCTTGGAGAAGAACGACGTCTGGTCCACACCGTTGGGCCACCGCACCAGGGTGACGCCGCGGTGGGCCACATGGGTGAGCATCGCCGGCGCGACCCGAACGTAGTAGTCGATGACCTGGGCTTTGGTGAATCCGGTCTGGGGGTACAGGACCTTGTCAAGATTGGAGAGGCTGAGAGCGCGGTCGCCCACCTCCACGTTCACGCGCGCCTCAGGCATGAGCGGCAATTGGACCGATGAACTAGGCGGACTTGCGGGTCTTGGTGGCGGTTGCCTTCCTGGCTGGCGCCTTCTTCTTGGCTGGCGCCTTCTTCTTGGAAGCCGCCTTACTGGCCGATGCCTTCTTCGAAGACTTCTTGTCGGGCGCCGTCTCGGCTTCGACCTCTTCCCCAGCCGATGGATGACGACCGCGCGCTTCCTTGGCCGCAGCAACGCTCGCTTCAAGTGCGGCCATCAGGTCAACAACCTTGCCGTCGGTGCTGGAGGGAGGCGCGTCCACGATCGTGACTTCGCCTTCGGCTTTGCGCTGGATCAGATCCAGCACTCGAATGCGATGCTCGTCTTCAAACTTGTCGTGCTCAAAATCAGCGGACAACGATTCGATCAGCGACCGCGCCATGGCGATCTCGGCTTCGCGAACCTCGACACTTTCCAAGCCGCTCAGCCCGTCGATGTCTTCGGCAGCGTTGATCTCATCGGCGTAGACCATGGTGGACAGCATCAGGTGTCCGTCGCGAGGCCGAACTGTGGCGATGTGCTGCTTGGTCCGCATGACGAGTTTGGCCACCGCCACCTTGTTGGCTTCTTCGAGCGCTTCGACCAGCACCTTGTAGGCCTTCAAGGCAAGTTCATCCGGCGCCAGGTAGTACGCCTTGTCATAGACCAGTGGGTCCACCTCGTCCTCATCGACAAACTCGATGATGTCGATGGCGCGGGACGCGGCCGGGTCCAATGACTCCAGCTCCTCCTCAGTGATAGTCACAAAGTTGCCCGAAGAGATTTCGTAGCCCTTGACCAGGTCGGCGTATTCGACTTCGGTGCCATCCGCGGCCGAGATCAGCTTTTGTTTGACCTTGGACTCGGTTCGGGTATCGAAACGGTTGAACGACACACTCTTCTTACTGACACTGCTGAACAGCTTGACCGGAATCGTCACCAGCCCAAAGCTGATGGCTCCACTCCAGATTGCTCGAGGCATGATTCACCCTCCTGATGCACTTCGTGGCTACTCAGCGCACGACGCGGCTATCCAGTATGGCGGTCAGTTGGTGGGAATGTCCAACAGTATGCGCGCCACCAGATCCATTCCGAAGGCCATCAGGATCGCCAGATACAGCAGCCCGGTGGCCGCCATAACCGCGGAATAGTCCCGTTCTTTGAGGGCCGCACGAGCCATCAGCAGGAGCCCCAGGGTCATCACCGAACTTCCGGCCCAGAACCACCCGAGAATCCCGCCGTACTTGTCATCGATGGTGCCGTTGAGCACCGACCACATCCCGGTTGGAAGCAACAGGACAATCAGTTCCAGGGGCCAAATGGCCAGATTCCAGCGCACCAGTTCCAGCAGCGGCGCCCGTCGAAGACCCGGCTGGGTGAGATACCAATGGCCCAACAACATGCCGTCGCTGATGGCTCCAAGAAACGCCGCCCCGACCACCACTCGAAGTACCGACAGCCACACGGGGCCGTCGGCGTGCAGGGCACCGGCCACGGTGGCGGCCAGACCGATGCCGGCGGCAATCAGATCCCATTGCGGGTCAAACTCAGCCTGCGATTTGTCAAAGCGTTGTTCGGCCCGGTCGATGCCTGTCATCTGCGCCACGCGCTCGGTCCGACGCTCCACAACCTCGCGTTGACCGGCGACGCCGGCCGCCTTCTGCTGCACCGACCGGACCAGCGCAATCAAGGTTGCGGCAATGAACACGATGGCCAGCACCTCACGCGGCCACGCAACTCCACCGAGGAAACCGGCGGTGACCCCAAACGCCGCGATGGTGGCGTACACCCCGCGAAGAAGCCAGCCGTACCCAAGACTCACCTCCCGCCGGCGGGTGGTGACCCACAAGAAAAACATGCCGCCCGCCGCCCACTGAATGAGCACCGTCGCCGCGTGAAGGTCGATCACGTGCGGGACCCTATCCGGCCAGCCGGGACTAGAGTTTTGCCATGTTTGCGCAACGACTGCAACGGGTCCGGAACCAGATGGAATCCCAGGGCGTGGACGTCCTGCTCCTGTCGGTTGGTTCCGACCTTCCGTGGCTTGCGGGATACGAGGCCATGGGTCTGGAACGACTCACCATGCTGGTTGTCCCGCAAGATGGCGACGCGCATCTGGTGATTCCCGGGCTGGAAACGGCCCGGGTGACACCGCAACCCGACATCTTCGACATCGTGGAGTGGGATGAGACCGAGAACCCCATTCAGAAGGTGGTTGACCTGGCCGGTCCAAACGTTTCGACCGCCGCCATTGGCGACCACACCTTGTCCATGTTCACGGTGCGGCTGCTGGACGCCATGCCGGCCGTGCAGTTCCGAAACGCCAGCGAGGTCATGTCGCCGCTGCGTTCGGTCAAGACTGCGGATGAGATCGAATCGCTGCGAAGTGCGGCCCACGCGGCGGACCGCGTCATCGGTCGAATCCAGTCCGGCGAGCTGGCGGTCCTGGGCCGCACCGAGGCTGACGTGTCGGCCGAAATAGGACGCCAGTTGGTGGACGAGGGCCACTACAAGAAGAACTTCGCCATCGTGGCCTCTGGACCCAACGCCGCCAGTCCCCATCACCACGCGGACGACACCGTCATCACCGCCGGCCAGAACGTCCTGTTCGATATCGGCGGCACCATGCGCGACGATCTCGGGGTGGGCTACTGCTCCGACATCACCCGCAACATCTGGCTTGGTCAACCACCAGCCGAGTTCACCGACATGTACGCCGTGCTCCACGAAGCCCAACAGACGCAGGTGGCTGCCGCAGTGGTTGGCGCATCGTGTGAATCGGTGGACCGGGTTGGCCGCAAGATCATTGCCGACGCCGGGTTCGGCGAGTACTTCGTCCACCGCACCGGCCACGGCATTGGCGTGGAGGCGCACGAACACCCCTACATCGTCGAAGGCAATACCGACGTCCTCACCGCGGGCCATGCGTTCTCGGTGGAACCCGGGATCTACATCCCCGGCAAGTGGGGCGCTCGCCTGGAAGACATCGTTGTGGCCACCGATGACGGTCCAGACGTCCTGGCAACCTCGGACCACGAGCTGGCCGTGCTTGAAATCTGATTGCGAAAACGGGAACGGTGGGAACCACCGACCAGTTCGCGTCGTCGTAGTGGCGTAAACCGAACCCGGAGGGGACCCCGTGAACACGCCGCACACCACCAGATTGTTGTCGCTACTGATCGCCGTGGCGCTGTTTGCAGCCGCGTGCGCAGGAAGTGACTCGGTCAGCCTGACGAGCGGCGCCGCCGCCGATGAGTCGCTCTCAGACGTCGCCGATGGCGCGGTGGACGCGGCAATGGAGGACGCGGCAACCGAAGACGAAGCCGAGACCGAAGAAGTGGCGACAGGCAATGCTTCGTCCCGCACCGTCACGGAGGGAGAGGGTGCGTCCGCGCCGGTTGCCCCGCCAGCCGAACCTCTTGGGTCCGGGGTCGCCGCCCCCGAGATCCAGCCGGTCGACCTTGGCCGTGACATCATCTTCACCGCCAACGTCGAAACCGCCGTCACCAATGTGGCGCAAGCCAGCGCGCAAGCCACCGAGATTGTGAGTCGCTTCGGCGGTCTGCTCTTTGGCCAGCAGTCCAGCTCAAACCCCTCCCCCACATCGGTGCTGACCTTCAAAGTTCAGCCCACGGACTTCCAAGCCGTGCTGGCCGAACTCGGCCAGCTTGGCGAGGTGCGCAACCAGAACATCTCAGCCGATGACGTGACCGAACGCGTGGTGGATCTCGAGAGCCGGATCACAACGGCGGAAGCCAGCGTGCAGCGCCTTCGGGGCTTTTTGGAAGATGCCAACGATCTGGACACGATCGCCAGTCTGGAGAATCAGTTGCTCCAACGCGAGACCAACCTTGAACAGCTCAAAGGGCAGCTCCGAACCATTCAGGACCGGGTCGACCTCGCCACCATTGTTCTGACCATCGTGGAAACGCTGAGCCGCCCCCAGGTCCAACTGGAAGTCTCCGGCTACAACGGTGACGATGACGGCGTCTCGTGCCCCGGACAATTTGGGAGTCAGGAGACCGACCTCGGTGAGACCATGACCCTCTGCTACGAAGTGATCAACGTTGGTGACACCCCACTGACCAACTTCACCCTCAGCGACCCGGTCGCCGGTTTCGACTCAGTCGCCGATCTCACGGTGGTCTTCGGAGACCCTGGCGTTGCGCTCGAATCGGGTGACTCCTTCATCCTGGCCTGGGCGTTTGAACCGGAGCGCAGCCGCCGATCTGTCGCCCGCCTGGGCGCCACCCCGGTTGGCGAAGACGGCGCCGCGCTGTCAAGCGGACCGATTGCCAACACCCAGAATTTCTTCGTGTCGGCCACCGACCCCGGCGGCGTCCCGAGCTTCAGCGAAGGTCTGGAAGGCAGCTGGAATGCGCTCAAGACGCTGGGCCAGATTCTTCTGGTGGTGATTGGCGCCCTGCTCCCCTTCATCTGGTTGCTGATCCTGGCCGCGCTGGTTTGGCGCTGGCTCCGGTCCCGCCGGAAGCAGCGTGCCTCAGCCGGCTTGGCAACCACCCGTGCTCAGGAACCCCCGCCCGAGCCGACGACCCCCGACCAGCCCATCGAAACCCGTCACTGACCACGACTTTGAGGTCGCGAACGACTCAGAGTCGGGCCGTCGCCTCGGCCTGTTTGGCGTGGTAGCTGCTGCGGGTGAGCGGGCTGGACTCCACGTGGGAGATGCCCATCTGTTCACCGATACGTTTCCACTCGTCAAATTCGGCCGGTTCAACCCAACGGGCGATTGGCAGGTGGTTGGTGGTGGGACGCAGGTACTGGCCAATGGTCACGATGTCGCAGCCAACAGCGCGGAGATCCTGCAAGGTCTGGACAACCTCGTCGAAGGTTTCACCCATGCCCACGATGATCGAAGACTTGGTGACCAGACCCGCCTTCTTGGCTGCTGCCAGCACCCCAAGCGACCGGGCGTACCCCGCTGATGGACGGACCGCTCGCTGTAGCCGAATCACCGATTCGATGTTGTGGTTCAGTACGTTGGGTCGCGCGGCGAATATGACGCCAAGGTCATCAGGGTCGCCCTTGCAGTCGGAGATGAGGACTTCCACCCTGGTTGAAGAATTGCTTTCTCGGATGGCGTCGATGGTGGCGGCCATGGCGGCGGCTCCACCATCGTCCAGATCGTCGCGGGCCACCGTGGTGACCACCGCGTACTCCAGTTCCATGCGCTGAACCGCCGAAGCAATTCGCGCCGGTTCATCCGGGTCAAGGGCCTGGGGCTTGCGGGTATCGACCAGGCAGAACCCGCAGGCCCGGGTGCAGCGCTCGCCGTTGATCATGAAGGTGGCAGTGCCATCGTTCCAGCAGTCGAAAATATTGGGGCAACCAGCCTCTTCGCACACCGTCACAAGATCGAGGTCCGCCATGACCTTCTTGAGTCGTCGGTAGTCCTCACCCATGTTGGCTTTGACGCGCATCCACTCCGGCTTGCGTTCCTCAATCTGCATGCCGCCTTCCACACCGGCCTGCTTGAGGCGGCCCAGGAGTCGGACCGGTTGCTCGGTCGCGGGGCCGTGAGGCGCCGCGTCGCGACCGGGCTTGGGAATCTCTCCCGGACCTTCGCCACGCGAGAACGCGCTCAGATCTGTGGCGTGATGTTTCCAGACGACGTCGGCCCGATCGGTGTCCAGTGGCGTTTCGCCACCCCATACCTGGGCGGCTTGGCGCTCCGCTTCCGCAACAACGTTCTCCATGGAAACGTCGATCCCTTCTGCGGTCAGGGATGTCACGGCCTTGTCGGCGATGCCACAGGGAACCATCCGGTCGAACCAGACCATGTCCGGATTGACGTTGAGAGCAAACCCGTGCATCGTGCGGCCACGCGTCAGCTTGACGCCGATGGCCGCGATCTTGCGCGGATTGTTGCTGTCGGGATCGACCCAGACCCCGGGGTAGTCCCGAAGCCGGCCGGTGTTGGGCAGACCAAGCGCCGCCAGCGTGTTGATGATGATCTGTTCCACCGAGCGCACATAGGCCACCGTGTCGCCCATGCCGCCGCCACGTTTGCCCGGGACGGTGAGAACGGGATAGCCAACGAGTTGCCCCGGGCCGTGCCAGGTCACGTCGCCGCCCCGGTCGACCTTGCGGACGTCGGCGCCCACCGAGCTTGCGTCAACAAGAATGTTGACCGGGTCCCCGCGTAGACCGAGCGTGAACACCGGATGGTGCTCCAGCAGCAGCAGATAGTTCTCGGTTGAGTTGGTGTGGATCCCGCGTTGCAGCGACCACGCGTCGTCGTAGGACACGCGGCCCAACCACCGAACCCGGAGGGGGCCGGAGAGCGTTGGTGCAGCAGAGCCCATGGCTAGAGTTCGGCCTCCCAGTCACGGGTCTGGATGATCCGGCGAAGCTCGTTCAGAAAGGCGGCCGCGTAGGCCCCGTCAAAGGCTCGGTGATCCCAAGCCAGCGCCAGAACGCCAACGCTGTGAATGGCGATGGATTCATTGCCGTAGTCGTCGGTGACCACGATTGGCTTGCGGCTGATCCCATCGGTGCTCAGGATTGCCACCTGGGGCTGGTTGATGATGGGGAACTGCATCAGGGTGCCGTATTGGCCGGGGTTGGTGATGGTGAAGGTGCCGCCGGTTATCTCATCCATTGACAGTTTCTTCTGGCGAGCCCGGCCCGCCAACTCCACGGTCTCGCGGGCCAAACCGCGGAGACGCTTCTGGTCGGCGTCTTTGATCACCGGTGCCATCAGGCCGTCGAAGTTCATATCCACCGCGATGGCGAGGTTGACGTAGTTGTGGACCACCAGTTCGGTGCCCGTGCCTTCGCCAGCCATGGAGGCGTTCATGTGGGGGTACTCGTCCAGCGCTTCGCACACCGCTCGGGAGATGAACGGCAGGTAGGTGAGGCTGAAGCCCATGTCTTCTTTGAACTTCGCTTTGTGGGCTTTCCGCACGCGCTCCACACCTTCAAAGTCGACCTCGATGGCGGTGAGGACATGCGGCGACACCTGCTTGGACTTGACCATGTACTCGGCGGTCACTTTGCGAATGTTGTTGAGCGGAATCACCGTGTCGCGTGCACCGGGAGTCGTCGAGTCGGCCGCCGGCGCGGCTGCAGCCGGAGCGGGAGCCGCAGCGGCGGGAGCCACGGGAGGGGCGGGAGCCACAGCAGCGGCGGGAGCCGCGGGAGTCACGGGAGCGGCGGCGGCCGGGACAGGGGCAGGAGCCGGCGACACCGCAGGAGCAACCGGCGCCGCAGGAGCAACCGGCGCCGCAGGAGCAACCGGCGCCGCAGGAGTTGTTTGGACAGGAGCTGCTTCGACTGCCGGTCCTTTGGCCCGAATCACTGATTCAACATCAGAACGGGTGATGCGGCCACCGATGCCCGTGCCCGAAATCTGCGACACATCGAGGTGATGCTCGTTGACAAGCTTTCGAACCACCGGCGAAAGAAGCACACCAGCCGTTGCGGACGCGGGCGCTGCGGGCGCTTCGACCGCGGCCGGAGCGGCGGGTTCGGGAGCAGCTGCTGGTTCGGGGGCGGAAGCGGGTTCCGGCGCACTTTCCGGCATCGGAACAAGTCCGGCCGGCGCCTCAGCTGCCGGCGCCTCAGCTGCCGGCGGCGGAGTGTCGTCGCGCTCGGGCATGGGCACCAACCCGGCAGGAGCGGCGGGAGCCGCTTCGGCGGCCGGAGTTGTCTCGGGCGTCGGTGCACTGCCGGCAGCACCAATGCGGGCAAGCAGAACGCCAACGTCGACGGTCTCGCCTTCGGCGACCACGATCTCACTCAGCACCCCGGCGGCTGGTGATGGCACTTCCGAATCCACCTTGTCGGTCGAGACCTCAAAGAGCACCTCATCCACCGCAACCTCGTCCCCCGGCTGTTTGAACCAGCGAGTAATGGTTCCTTCGGTCACGGTCTCGCCCAACTGGGGCATCACTACATCGGCCATGTTCTCTACCTGCGACTTTCGCTTGCGCTGTTCTTCGGATTGTTGCGTATTTTGCGGACCGACATCGCCGATCAGCCGTGAAGCGATCGGCCGGTCAGGGCCAACACCGTCTCGCCAAACAGTTCGCTCAGCGTTGGATGCGGCTGAATGAACTGGGCAACGTCGTTCACGGTGGCTTCCCAGTTGACCGCCATGTAGCCCTGCCCCAGCTGCTCGGTAACCCAGGGGCCCGCCATATGGACGCCAAGAATGCGGCCGCCGGTGCCGTCGGGCAGCTTCTCCGCAATCACCTTCACCAACCCGTCCGTTTCACCAATGATCATGGCGCGACCGTTGCCGGAGTATTTGTGCTTTGACACCACCACATCAAACCCCTCGTCCTTGGCCTGCTGCTCGGTCATGCCGGCAAAGGCGACCTCGGGGTGGCAGTAGATGCACCACGGCACGTTGCCGTAGTCGATGGGCATCGGGGTCTCTCCAAGCATGTCCTTGACGACCATCATTCCTTCGGCGAATCCCACGTGGGCCAGTTGCGCCGTGTTGACCAGGTCGCCAACGGCGTAGACGTGCGGCTCATGGGTTCGGCAGAGGGGGTCGATCTCCACGAAGCCGCGTTCATCGACCTGGACTGCGGTGCCGTCCAGCGCCAGATTGCCGGACCGGGGGGCCCGACCAACGCTGACCGCGATCTTGTCCACAATGACTGAGTCACCTTCACCAAAGTTGACCTTGAGACCGTCAGCGGCTTGTTCCCAGCCACTTACCGCAACCCCAGTGTTCACCGTCATGCCGCGCCCTTTGAATGCCCGTTCAACGACGCGAGAGCAGTCGATGTCGGCACCGGGAATCAGGTTGGGCATGTACTCAAGCAGCGTGACATCGCTCCCCACATCCAGGAGCATCGATGCGAACTCGCAGCCAATGGCGCCGCCGCCGATGATGGCGACCCGGTCCGGTACGTGATCCAGCGACAGGACCTCGTCGGACGTCATCACATTGACCCCGTCGATCTCGAAACCCGGCAGCGTGCGGGGGGAGGAACCAGAAGCCAGAACAACATGGTCGGCGGTGATGGCAACAGCTGCACCATCGGCGCCGGTGACGGTGACGGTCCGGTTGGCACCCAGGGTTCCAACGCCGTCATAGATGGTGACTTTGCGATGCTTGAGCAGCCCGCTTACACCGGCAGTGAGCGTGTCTATGACCTTGTTCTTGCGAACCTGCACCTGACCGAAGTCGATGGACGGTTCGCCCACGGTGATACCGAATTCGTCAGCGTGGCCAATGGTGCGGACAACCGCCGCCGTTTCCAGCAGCTCCTTGGCCGGAATGCAGCCCACGTGCAGACACGTTCCGCCGAGCTTGTCCATCTCCACGAGCGCGAAGTCGAGCCCCGCGGCTGCGCCGTACAGCGCGGCGGCGTAGCCGGCCGGTCCGCCGCCGATGACGATGACATCGTGATGGCTGGTCGCCGGCACCGGGACCGCAGCAGGGGCCGGGGCGGCAGCGGGAGCGGGAGCCGGTGCCGCTGGAGGGGATTCCACCTCGGTTGTTGGAGGAACCAGAACGGGTGGCGGGAGGTCTGATGGGGGCTCGGCGGCAACCTCCGGTGCCTGAGCGGCGGCGGGAGCAGGAGCCGCGGCTGCATCTCCAATACGGGCCAGCACGACGCCTACGTCAACCGTCTCGCCTTCGGCAACCACGATCTCATGGAGAACGCCAGCGGCCGGCGACGGGACTTCGGAGTCCACCTTGTCGGTCGAGACCTCAAAGAGCACCTCATCGATCGCAACCTCATCGCCCGGTTGTTTGAACCAGCGGGTGATGGTGCCTTCGGTGACGGTCTCGCCCAGCTGGGGCATAACGACATCGGCCATGTGATGCAGGATCTCCTGATGTGTGCGGGGGTTCCCCGCGTGTGGTGGAAGTACTCAGGCTACCCATCCCGGGACGCTTAGAAGAGGTACTCCATCGGATCGACCGCCACGCTTTCCAGTTGTACTTCAAAGTGAAGATGCGGACCGGTGGAACGTCCCGTGCTGCCGATCTCACCAATCTTGTCGCCGCGGTTGACCTGGTCACCGACTGCGGCGGTGATCACGCTCTGGTGGGCATACAACGTGGTCATCCCGCCGCCGTGGTCGATGAGGACCGTCTTTCCGTATCCCGAAATCCAACCGGTGAAGTAGACCTCACCCGATTCGGCCGCAACGATCTGGTCGCCGAAGACCCCTCCGATGTCCAAACCCTGATGCATCCGGCCCCACCGCATGCCAAACCCGGAGCTCACGCCACCCGCGGTTGGCCACCACAAGGAGGTGGGAGGAGGAGCGTCAAAGACCCGGGCGCAGCTGTGCAAAACCCCTTCTGCGCCCTCCACGGTCTGGGCGTCGAATGACTCGTCGTCAGAGTGCTCGTGGCGACAGAGCTCACGGATGCGGTTGCGTTCCTCCGTCTCCATCCGAAGTCGCTCCGCTCGAGCTTCCATGATCTCTTCGAGTTCGGTGCTGGCCGCTTCCAATGCTTCGATCTCCGAAGCGCGGGCGGCAATCCGTTCGTCCAGCAACTGTTGAAGCGCTTCAAACTCGTTTCGATTCCGATTGAGCGATTCGCTCATACGCGTCTCGTGGTCCACGCGCTCACCGGCTTCGCGGACCAGCCGGTCCATGTTCTGCTGCTGCTCAAGCAGCAGAACCTGTTCAGCTTCCACCGCGGTGACCAGCTCGGCGTCTGAACCGACGACCGCCGAGATCAGAATTCGTTTTTCCTCCGAGTCCAGGACGGACTCCGCCACCAGCAGTTCGCCCTTGTAGTCCGATGCCGGGACCATGTATGCCGCGATGGCCCGCTCGGTCAGCGCCTGTTGCAACGCGTCGATGGTTACTTGGCTGTCCACGATGCTCTGGTGCACCCGTGAGCGCTCCGCTTCGGTGGCCGCTCGCTCGCGGTGAACTGTGGTCAGCAATGATTCCTGGTCGGCCATCTGCAGTTCCAGTTGGCCGAGCCGAACCTGGATGGCCAGCGCATCCGCAGCCATGATCTCCAGCTCGGATCGGGCCGTTGCGGCCCGTTCATCGAGGTCGGAGCGGTTGAGACGTTGCTGGGCCAACATCCAGTCACGAGCGAGCTGGTCTTCGACCACCACATCACGTGCCTCGACCACCGCATCAACGCCACTGTCGGCCGAAGTGGTGGTGGCCGTGCTGGCGGTGTCCTGACGGGCGGCGGCGAAGGGGGAGAAATTCGCGGCACCGGCCAGAGCAAGCATCGTCAGAGCCATCACCACGATGGCGACCGTGGTCGTCCTCGGTGGGGTATGGCTCTTGGGGTCTTCTGGGTGAGTGGGCTGAGTTTGGACGCGCAACGCGAACCTCGGCCGCCCACTTGCCGGACCCGCACTGTAGACGCACTCCCCACCAGCATCAAGAGCAACTTTGCAAACAGCCGTCACCGGCAGAACCGGCTCGACCAACCGGCCCGCCATAGACTTCGACGGTGAGCACCCGCATGTTGATGATTCTGGCGTTCCTGACCGGCATGGTCATCCTGATTGCTTTCGCCGTACAGGTCATCCTCTACCTGACGTAAGTCATTGTCCGGCTGCGTGCAACGCTTCGGGCGAGCATCAGCGAGCACGAACAATGAACCTGGCTTCGGGCGAGCATCAGCGAGCACGAACAATGAACCTGGGCTGCGTGCAACGCTTCGGGCGAGCGTCAGCGAGCACGAACAGTGGACCGGTGTCATATCCGGGTCGGTTTGGGCGATACTCAGTAGCTGATGGCTGTCTCAACCCGCTCCTCCACCGCCGTATCCATGCTGGTCCTCGGCGGCACCTCTGACATCGCCGAAGCAACCGTCCGCCAGTTGGGCGGGCAGGGACTTCGGACCGTGGTGCTGGCCGGCCGGTCGATCGACCGCCTGACCATCACGCAGGCCAAGCTGCGCCACACCGGCCTGGAGGAGATTGCCCTCGTTGAGTTCGACGCGGCCGCAACCGACACCCACGATGATGCACTCCGCCGGATAGCCGACGCCCATGGGCCCTTTGACGTCGTTCTGGTGGCGTTCGGCGACCTCGGTGATCCGTTCTCCATCGACCTTGCATCCGATGTGGCTGCAGATCTGGTCACCACCAACTTCAACGGTGCGGTGTCCTCATCGCTGGCCGCGGTCCGCATGTTGTCCAACAGCGGGGGCGGCACCCTGGCCGTCATCTCGTCCATCGCCGCGGTCCGGCCCCGGGTCGGCAACCTGGTCTATGGCTCAGCCAAAGCCGGGTTGGACGCATTCGCCACCGCTTTGGCCGATGCCACCAACCGCACGCCGGTCAATGTGATGATCGTTCGCCCCGGCTTCGTCCACTCAGCCATGACCGAAGGCTTGGAACCCGCACCGTTTGCCACCACCCCTGAAGAAGTAGCTGCCGACATCGCCAAAGGCCTGGCCAAAGGCGCGTCCGTGGTCTGGAGTCCGGGCATTCTCCGATTCGTCGCACCAGTCCTGCGTTTGCTTCCCAGCAAAGTATGGCGCCGAATATCGGAGCGGTGAGCCTGTCTGTGAGTGTCGGGGCCGAGAGTTCTTCATCCGGCGCGCCGGCGCTTCTGCGCGGCATGCGCCCGGTCCAATGGGTCAAGAACATTCTGGTCTTTGCCGCGCCCGGTGCCGCCGGCGCCCTCACCAACGCAAACGCCCTCGGTCGGGTCACGGTCGCTTTCGTGGCGTTCTGCTGCGCGGCGTCGGCCACGTACCTGTTGAATGATGCCGCCGACGTTGAATCCGACCGCGCTCACCCGGTGAAGCGTCATCGCCCCATTGCCGCCGGCCAACTGAGTGTGACCAATGCCCGCATTGTGGCGGTGGTTCTGGCGGTGGTCGCCCTTGGTCTCAGCGCCGCGGTGAACACTGCGCTGCTCATCACCGTGATCGGCTACCTGGCGCTGACCACCTTGTACTCCACCGTTCTGAAACACATCGTGATTGTGGACATGATTGCGGTCAGCGCCGGTTTTCTGCTCCGAGCGGTGGCCGGTGGTGTCGCGGCCGAAGTTCCGTTGAGCGGTTGGTTCTACCTCGTCGTGTCTGCCGGAGCCATGTTGCTGATCACCGGCAAGAGACTGGGCGAGTTCCGGGCCAGCCACGGAAGCGAAAACACCCGCAAGGTTCTTCGCCACTATTCGCTGGGCATTCTGCGACCGCTTCTCGCCGTAGCGGCCGGGGTCGCGGTGCTGGGCTACATCCTCTGGGCCGGGGTCGAATCCGACGATGTGGCCAACCGGTCCATCCTCGTGTCGCTATCGGTACTGCCGTTCATCGGTGCAACCCTTCGGTACATGTGGCTCAGCGATCAGGGCCATGCCGAGAGCCCGGACCGCCTCCTGTTCACCGACCCGGTCACGCTGGGACTGGGTGTGGTCTGGGTCCTGATCTTTGGAGCTGCAATCTATGTCTGATGAGGACACACTCAACGGCGATCTGCTGTCCGGTTGGGGCCGAACGTCGCCGGTGGCCTGCGCGCTCGCTGAGCCCGACAACCGGACCGACCTGCAGGACCTGATTACCAACAACACGAACGCCCCGATCATTGCCCGGGGACTCGGCCGAAGCTACGGCGATGCCGCTCAGGTCGCGGATGGAACCGCGGTACTCCTCAACCGGTTCAAGACCGCCGAATGGTTGGATGCCGAAGCCGGCGTGCTTCACGTGGGCGGCGGAACAACAATCGCTGAACTCATCGATCGTTATGTCCCCCAGGGTTGGTTTGTGCCGGTCACCCCCGGCACGCGCAGTGTCACGGTGGGCGGCGCCATCGCCGCGGACATCCATGGCAAGAACCACCATCACGACGGTTCGTGGTGCAACTTCGTGGACTCGATCACCCTCATGGTCGCCAGCGGCCAACTGGTTCGAGCCAGCCGAGACGTGAACCCAATGCTCTTCCATGCCACATGCGGCGGCATGGGGCTGACCGGCATCGTGGTGGACGCCACAATCCGGATGACCTCGATCAGCAGCAGCACGGTCATGGTCGAAACCCAACGGACCGAATCGTTGGATGAGCTGATGGACCTCATGGAGCGCAGCGACGCCGAACACCGGTTCTCGGTGGCCTGGGTTGACCTGCTTCACTATTCGGCTCGCGGCGTGCTGACCCAGGGCGACTTTGCATCCGAAGGTGACATCAGGCGCCCGGGAAGTCCGGCGGCCTCGCTGCCTCCGGTCCAACTCCCCCGCGTCATGAACCACCTGTTGGTGCGTGGCTTCAACGAACTCTGGTACCGCAAAGCCCCATCGGAGCCCACCGTGACCGAGCAGTCGATCACCGCGTTCTTCCATCCGTTGGACGCCATCAGGGATTGGAATCGTCTGTACGGATCCGCGGGCTTTCACCAGTGGCAAATTGCGTTGCCCGAAGGGTCCCAGCCGGTGCTGCGGTCCATTGCGAAGCAGCTGCGCGACGCCAAGGCGCCCGCCTTCTTTGCGGTTCTGAAACGCTTTGGCTCCGGCAACGATTGTCCACTCTCGTTCCCCATGCCCGGGTGGACGTTGGCGTTGGACCTGCCTGCGGGAAACCTCGATACCACCCAGATTCTTGACCAGCTGGACAACGAGGTCGTCGCCAACGGCGGCCGGATCTATCTGGCCAAAGACGCTCGCATGGACCCGGCCCATCTCCACCTGATGTACCCTCGGCTCGATGCGTGGCGCGCGGTGCGGAACGAGTGGGATCCCGACGGCCGGTTTGCCAGCGACCTTTCTCGGCGCCTGGGACTCTGAACTTCAGATTGGTTGACGTTGAACTTTCACGATTCGCATATTGCAGTCACCGGCGGCGCAGGGTTCATTGGCGCCAACATCGTGCGGGCGCTGGTTGACGCCGGCGCCGAGGTAACGGTCCTCGATGACCTTTCCACCGGATTCGAATCCAACCTCTCCGGCGTGGAACACGCCTTCGTCCACGGAACCATCGAAGACGCCGAGCTGGTCAACACCGTGTGTGGACCATGTGATGCCATTGTCCATCTGGGCGCGCAGGGGTCGGTGCCGCTCAGCGTGGACAATCCCCAGCTGAGCCATTCGGTCAACGTCACCGGGACGGTCAATGTATTGGAGGCGGCTCGTCCCAATGAGAAGCGCCCGACCGCCGCCATGGTGATCCTGGCATCGTCGGCCGCCGTCTACGGGCTGAGCCCGGAGCTGCCCAAGTTCGAGTCAATGCCAACCGACCCGCAGAGCCCCTACGCCACAACCAAGATTGCCACCGAGTCCTACGGGCTGGCGTGGCAGGCCACCTATGGCGTGCCCGTCATGGCGTTCCGATTCTTCAACGTCTATGGACCGTTTCAACCAGCCGAGCACGCCTATGCGCCGGTCATTCCAGCGTTTATCGGGCGGGCGACCACCGACCAGCCGTTGCTTGTCCACGGCGACGGTGGCCAGACTCGGGACTTTGTGCACGTCGACACTGTCTGCCACTACATCATGGCGGCCCTGGGTCGAGAGGTCACCAGCACGACCCCGGTCAACCTTGGATCCGGCACCACGCGTTCTTTGCTGGAGGTGGTTGCGGCGCTGGAGACTGCTCTTGACAAGACCATCACCCGCAACCACGGCGAACCACGCCAGGGCGACATACCGCACAGTGCAGCTTCGGTTGAAAAACTTCGGTCGCTGTTCCCCGAGATCGAGCCGGTGTCGTTCACCGATGGGTTGGAGAGCACGCTCGCTTGGTGGGGCGTTTGAGCGCTCAACCTGCAAACATGGTCTGATGGACGTTGCTATAACCGGATCATCAGGCCTCATCGGCACCGCATTGAAATCGGCGTTGTCCAACGCCGGGCATCGACCCATAGCGGTGGTGCGCAGTCCCGCCTCGGGTCAGGATCAGATCTTCTGGAAGCCATCAGAAGGCCAGATCGACGCTGCCAGTTTCAACGGGATCGACGCCGTGATCAACCTGGCCGGTGCCGGCATCGGTGACCGGAAGTGGACCGAAAGTCGCAAGAAGTTGCTGGTGGAAAGCCGGACCACGAGCACCTCGCTACTGGCGGGGACCCTGGCCGGCTTGGACCGTCCGCCCAGGACGCTGATCAGCGGTTCCGCCATCGGCTTCTACGGCGATGGATCACACGCAGTAAACGAGACCTCGCCGCATGGCACCGGCTTCCTGGCCGACCTGGTCGTCGCGTGGGAAGAGGCCGCGCGCCGGGCCGTTGAGGCTGACGGGATCCGGGTGACCTTCGCCCGTACCGGCATCGTCCAGTCGAAGCAGGGCGGCGCACTTGGCAAGCAACTCCCAATCTTCAAGTTGGGAGCCGGCGGTCGGCTGGGCAGCGGCAACCAGTGGGTCAGCTGGATCTCCATGACCGATCAGGTGGGTGCGTTGCAATGGATTCTGGACAATGACAACGTCAGCGGACCGGTCAACCTCACCGCTCCCAACCCGGTGACCAACCTTGAGTACACGAAGGCGCTGGGAGCGGCGGTGAATCGGCCAACGTTCATACCGATTCCAATGTTCGGACCGAAGATCCTGTTTGGATCAGAGATGGTCGAAGAGATGCTGGTCAGCGGGCAGAAGGTCATGCCTCAGGTCCTGTTGGACGGCGGCTATCGGTTTGCCCATCGCACGATCGAGGAAGCCCTGGCCTTTGAAATCAGCCGAACCCGAGAGGTCGCATGATGAGCGAAACCGTAAACCAAAGTGGCAATGATCAGCAGGTGAGTCGGAGTCGAGTGATCGATGCTCCGGCCCAGAAGATCTTTGACGTGCTGGCCGACCCGCGTCAGCACGCCGCCCTTGATGGCTCCGGAATGGTTGGCGACGCCATGAAAGGGCCCGAACGCCTATCGATGGGCGCCAAGTTCGGGATGAAAATGAAATTCAAAGGTATTCCGTATTTCATCGGCAGCACGGTCAAAGAGTTCGAAGAGAACCGACGCATTGCCTGGGCCCACTTTGGCGGGCACCGCTGGCGGTACGAACTTGAAGAGGTCGAAGGCGGCACCAAAGTCACCGAGACTTTCGACTACTCCACCGCGCTGGTTCCGAAAGCCATTGAGCTGATGGGCTACCCAAAGGCCCACGCCGGCAACATCGAGCGCACGCTCGAACAACTTGAGAAGCACGTGGTTTAACAGCTTCACCATCCAACACATCACCACGAATCACCACCAAGGAGCCCCATGGCAACCGCAACCGTGAACGGCGTCGTCGTCGCTGAGAGTGACACCACCGTCGTCGTCGAAGGCAACCACTACTTCCCCGCCGAGTCCATCAAGCAGGAGTTCTTCACCGACTCTGACCACACAACGGTCTGCGGATGGAAGGGCACGGCGTGCTACTACGACATCGAGGTTGACGGTGCACGGCTCACCAATGTGGCCTGGTACTACCCCACACCCAAAGACGCCGCCAAAGAGATCGTGAACCACGTGGCCTTCTACCCCCAGGTCACCGTCGTTACCTGAGCACCGTCGAACACGGGGTGCCCGCGGGCGGCGTCTTCCATCAGCCGTTCGGTGTGAACAGTGAAAGCAGGCTCGGGTTGGGGCATCTGGGCGGGTACCTCAGGCGCCGATCTCGGTCGGGTCCACCACCCACACGCGGTCACCAAGCTCACCTTCGAGCGACTTGACCAGGCCACCAACAAAGCGCTCTTTCCGATCCCACACGATCACGGCCTCGTGGGCATGGGACCCAAACCAGGCGTCACGCTTCTTCATGGCCAACGCAACCCTGGTCTTCGAGTCAGGGACTGCTTTCTGGAGCACCACCACGTCTGCGGCCTGATCCAGCAGGTCGTCGAACCGTTTCTGCGAGGCTTTGGGCCAGACCGAAGACGGGTCCGGAAAGGCAAGCACCGCAACAAACGGAACCTCCGCCGCGATGGCGGCTTCGGCCCCCAGCTGTTCAGCACCAAGGCCCATGCCGGTGACCACTTTCAGGTTGTCGGTGATCTGGGCTTTGGCGGCAACGATGTCGGTCAATTGGGACCGGATGCGACGGGCCACAGGATTGGGATCCCAACCGCCAATCTCGGGGGGACGATGGCCGCCCACGACCAGGAGGTGTCCTTCAACCGGCGGCGGCCCGCTGGCCGCGGCCTTGTTCGGCTTGGGAGCGGCCCCAACACCTCGGACACTCTTGGCCACTGGCGGGCCGGCGACATCCGCGTCGCCCAGCGACGCCAGCGCGTTGCCAATGTCATCGCCGCGGCGGCCGCTCTGGCTCTGCGCGGCTTCCACACACAACCGATCGGCCACGTCATTCCATTGGTCGCCGCTGTGGCCTTTCACCCATTCAAAGGTGACGTCGCGTTCCTGGTACAACTCGATGAGTGGCTCCCAGAGATCGCGGTTGGCCACCGGCTTTTTCTGCGAGTTCTTCCACCCGCGCTTCAGCCAGCCCTTCCACCAGCTGTCCCGGAAACAATTGACCACATAGGTGGAGTCGCTGACCACATGCAGCGGCTCGTTGATGGTCTCGACCACCGACAGGACCGCCTGCAGCTCCATGCGTTGATTGGTGGTATGGCTGGCCGCTCCCGATTCGAAGGCGCCGCCGGGCACCACCCACGCCCAGCCACCCGGTCCGGGGTTGCCGCTGCATGCTCCATCGGTGTACGCCCGAACTCGTGTCATCCCCCGATCATCGCACAGACCTCTGCCAGCAGTGTCGGTGGCAGCGCGGTTCGCCACATGTGCGGAAAATCCGAATTTCTTCTGAATTTTCGAAGATTGTTTGACTGGATCGGATGCATCGTGACCTCGCTGAGAGACAATGGCGGGGTGACCGATCATTTCACTCACCGCCTGCCCGATGCTGACCAGTCCGAGACCACCGAGTGGCTGGATTCGTTGGACGCGTTGTTCTCCGCTCATGGGCGAACCCGGGCCCGTTATGTGCTGGCGAAACTGCTTGAGCGGGGTGAAGAACTCCAGCTCGGTTTGCCGGCCCCCACCCGAGCGCCGTACGTCAACACCATCGCCACCGAAGACCAGCCGTTCTTCCCCGGAGACGAACATATCGAGCGTCGCATTCGAGCCTTCATCCGATGGAACGCCGCGGCCATGGTGGTGCGCTCAAACAAACTCGCCGATGGCATTGGCGGCCACCTTTCCACCTTCGCGTCATCTGCCGCGTTGTATGAGGCGGGGTTCAATCACTTCTTCCACGGCAAAGATGACGGCACTCCCGGCGACCACATCTATTTCCAAGGTCACGCCGCACCCGGCATCTACGCCCGGGCGTTCCTGGAAGGTCGCCTCACCGAAGAGCACCTGGACAACTTCCGGATGGAGATCAACGGCAAAGGCCTGTCCAGCTATCCGCACCCTCGTCTGATGCCGGATTTCTGGGAGTTCCCCACCGTGTCGATGGGTCTGGGGCCCATCAACTCCATCTACCACGCGCGGTTCAACCGCTATCTGCACGATCGCAGCATCGAAGACACCTCAGATTCCAAAGTCTGGTGCTTTGTGGGCGACGGCGAGACCGACGAACCCGAGACGCTGGGCGCCATCTCCATGGCCGGCCGGAACAAGTTGGACAACCTCATCTGGGTGATCAACTGCAACCTGCAACGCCTGGATGGCCCGGTACGTGGAAACGGCAAGATCATCCAGGAGCTGGAAGGCGTATTTCGCGGCGCCGGCTGGAACACCATAAAGGTGATCTGGGGCTCGGCCTGGGACGAGCTCCTGGACCAGGACGTGGATGGTGTGCTGCTCGACAAGATGCACGCCACCGTCGACGGTGAGTACCAGCGCTACGCGACCGAAACCGGGGACTACATTCGAGAGCACTTCTTCGGTCCGGACCCTCGACTGCGGGCCATGGTTGAGCACCTCAGCGACAAACAGTTGCAGAACCTGCCCCGCGGTGGCCATGACTACATGAAGGTGTTTGCCGCCATGAAGGCGGCCAACGAACACACCGGTCAACCCACGGTGATTCTGGCCAAGACCATCAAAGGCTGGACGCTCGGCGATGGCTTCGAAGGCCGCAACGCCACCCACTCAATCAAGAAGATGTCTCAGAACCAGATGATGGACATGCGGGCCCGCCTGCACCTGGAAGAAGAGATCCCGGCCGAATCGCTGGAGGACGGACTTCCCCCCTATTTCCGCCCGGCTCCCGGTTCCCCCGAGTTCGAGTACATGATGAGTCGCCGCAAGGCGCTCAACGGATTTGTTCCCTCCCGCGTCGTGCGCGACCGTCGACCCATCGAATTGCCGGACCCAAAGATCTACGCCAACCTGGACGAGGGCTCGGGCGAACGAGCCGTTTCCACCACCATGGCCCTCACCGGCATCCTGCGTTCAACATTGCGAGACGACAAGATCGGCGCCCGCGTCGTACCGATCGTGTGTGACGAAGCTCGGACCTTCGGCATGGATGCGTTGTTCCGTGAGTTCAAGATCTACGCCCACGAAGGCCAGAAGTACGAACCCGTCGACCATGACCTGTTGCTCTCCTACGCCGAAGGCAAAGACGGCCAGTTGTTGGAGGAAGGCATCACCGAAGCCGGTTCGATGGCCAGCTGGATCGCCGCAGGAACGTCCTACGCCAACACCGGCGTGCCAATGCTGCCGGTCTACACGTTCTATTCAATGTTCGGCTTTCAGCGGGTGGGAGACCTGATCTGGTTGGCCGCCGATGCTCGAGCACGAGGCTTCCTCATGGGCGCCACCGCGGGTCGAACCACGCTGCCCGGCGAAGGCCTCCAACACCAGGATGGCCACTCCCACCTCCTGGCCTCCACCGTTCCCGCCTGCCAGGCGTATGATCCGGCGTTCGCCTACGAACTGGCGGCGATCATGACCAACGGCGTCGGCCGCATGTACCCCCAGTCCGGGGCTGCCGACGGCGAGGACATCTTCTTCTACATCACCATCTACAACGAGAACTGGATTCAACCCCCTCGCCCCGACCACATCACCGACAAACAGATCATGGCCGGCATGTACCGGTGGGACGACGCTCCTGCGGGAACCGAGCACCGCGCCACGCTTCTGTTCAGCGGTTCATCACACTCTGCGGTCCGTGATGCGCAGGTGATACTGGAGGAGAAGTACAACGTCGGCGCCGAGTTGTGGAGCGTCACCAGCTACAAGCGGCTTCGCGAAGAAGCGTTGGATACCCAGCGATGGAACCGCCTGCATCCTGGCGAGTACCGCAAGTCGCGGGTGCAGGACGAACTGGAGACCTCCCAAGGTCCAATCGTGGCGGTCAGTGACTACATGACCATCGTGTCTGATCAGATTGCGCCGTGGTCGCCACGGCGCTTCACATCACTGGGCACCGACGGCATGGGCCGGTCCGACACCCGGGAAGCGCTGCGTGAATTCTTCGAAGTCGACGCGCCCAGCATCGTGGTAGCCGTCCTGTCTTCACTGGCCGCTGATGGCGCCGTTGATCACTCGGTGGTTGCGGGCGCCATCGCCGAGTTCGGCATCGACCCCGACCGCACCAACCCCTTCTGGCACGAGGCGGGCCCAAGTTTGTGAAGGGAACGCTCCATGTCACCGGTGACACCGACGCAGATGCGTTGGTGAACTCGGATCCGTGGGCACTGCTGCTGGCGATGCTGCTTGACCAGCAGATTCCCATCTCCTGGGCCTTCATGGGACCACACCGATTGGCCGATCGGCTGACCAAAGCCGGCCTGGCGTTCACCGTGAGCGCGTTGGCGGAAATGGATCCGCACCATCGCGTGGACATGTTCTGCCAGAAGCCGGCGTTGCATCGCCATCCGGCGGTGATGGCCAGTCGGGCCGGGGCGCTGGCCGAACATGTCTGCGATGTGCACAACGGCGATGCTGCGGTGTGGGTACGAGCCCGATCCAAAACACTGTGGACCCGACTGAACGCCATGCCTGGTTATGGCGAGGAGAAGTCGATGATCCTCATGGCGGTCCTGGCCAAACGGTTTGGGGTCCAGCCCAAAGGCTGGGAGGGGTTCGCCGGTCCCTTCGCTGACGACCAGCCCCGGTCGGTGGCCGACATGGACAGCAAAGACGGCATCGCCGCCGTCAAAGCTTGGAAGAAGCGCCAGAAGGAACTGGGCAAGACAAAGCAGGAGTAGCAGCAGCGCTGATCTGGGCCTGCTGGTCGAAGCTCTTCAGGCCAACGTGAGGATGGTCGCGGTAGCGAGGCCCGCCGACATGGCCGACGAACGCCTCACCCCTGCCGTTCCAACCAGCCGAGAAGCACGGCGATGGCCCGCGGGTCCGAGCGCAGGACGTGACCGGCCCCTTCGATCAACCGCAGTTCGGCGTTCTGATGGGAGTTGGCGAGGTCTCGGGCGTCGAAGTCCGGAACCAGTTCGTCATCGGCACCGTGGACAACAAGGAGCGCGCGATCCTGCATGTCAGCAGCCGACCGGACCGCGGAAACCGAACTGATCTCCTGGGCCCAGGCGTCAAAGTCCGGTGGGTAATCCGGATCGTCGATGACGCCAATCCGGCGGCTGTGTTTGAGAAGCTGTTTGGGGTCGGCGGCCCAGTCGGTGAAGTCGGCCGGTGCCGACATGGCGGCCACGCCGCTGACCCGCAGGTCAACGGCCGCAGCACAAACGGCCACTGCGCCCCCGGTGCCGAAGCCGACAACATAGATCTCGGTGACTTCGGGACGGTTGGCCAGAAACTCGATACTGACGGCGAGGTCGTTGAGCCAGGCTTGGACCGAGAACTGCCCGCTACTCTCACCGCAGCCCTGCCAGGTAACAAACAGGGACGACCACTCGAGTTCATGGGTGAGTCGAGCGGCCAACTCGGGAAACTGAAAGCCAACCTTCTCCGCGCCAACCACCGGCGACGGATATCCGTGGCACACGATCACTCCCGGGGCCCCGCGGGCCGGAATGGAGTTGGGAATCGTCAGGACACCGGTCAGTTGGGCATCACCAGATGGGATCTGAACCGGTTCGGACTCCGAGGTCTCGTTGGCGTCCACGTTGGTGCCGGATCAGCGACGGGCGAGGCGGTAGCCGCGGTTGCGAGCCTCGACCAGAGTGTCGGGCCCGAAACTCAGGTACTGCTCCGACTCCATGAGCTCGGCAATGCGCTCCTCGTCGGTCCACTCGTCGAGGTCATAGACCACCTGAGTCCGCTTGTCGCCCACAAAGCGAAAGTGGGCGAATTGTTTGGGTCGATCCATGGTCTTCAGCGTAGTCCCCTGAACAAAACCAAACCGACAGGTGCAGCGCCTCCTGTTGGGGAGGACCGCACCTGCCGGTCAAGTTGATTATTGGTAACTTTCCTGCTCTGATCACCCCACCCGGAATGGGCCGGGAGCGCAGGGACTGGAAAGCTTGTCAGCTGTGTTTTGTTCGTTGATCGGGACCAGAATCAACCACGGCTAACAAGGGTGAGTGACGAGGATTCGCCAGCTGGTCCAGCGGCCGAACTAGCGGCCACCCACCTCCGAAGTCCCAGAAATTTTGCTACTACTAATTTGGACCACCTCCTCTCATCGGTAAACCCATTGAACCACATCTGGGCCCCGTCGCCGACGCTTTTCGGACCCATTCTTGTAAAGATCTCAAGAACGGGACGTGGCTACAGGTTGCGGGAGGCGCCAAAGGCCCCGATGGCTCGGAGGTAATCCGCGTTGGTCTCCACCACGGTGACCACATCCACGGCCTCAATCTCGCGCTCTGACGCCATTGCGTCCGCCAGAACCTGATCCAGCGCTTCTTCTTCGGCACTCACAACATCGGCGCCGCCGTAGGCCGCTTTGCGAGCCTGCTGATCAGCCCATCCGGTGGTCGCCACGCCCCGGTCCCGAAGGAACCGAAGGTGCCACAACAGAATGGCTTCCACGTCGCCATGAGTAAGCCGGGCCGTGATGGCGTCGGGGAGTCGGTCCGACACCCACTCGGTGGCTTCGCCAATGTCGTAGACCGCGGCGCTCTGGGTGCGAGCCAGCGACCGGGTGACCAGGGCAACCGCCCCAAACGCAATGACGGCCACCAACACAACCGCCAGCAAAATCCAGAAAGTCATGTCAGGGGCTGACGGCCTGCCAGGCGGCAGCCACGGCTGCGTCGCCAAAGACCTCGAGGTTGGCCGGGTTGACGGGCCGATTGCGAATCCACACGGCCAGGTCGCCAGCCGAACCGCGCACCGCCGCGTCACCTTTGCCATGTTCCTGCGTGACCGTCACCGACCCATCTTCCGCGGTGGCGAACATCCACTCACCGGGGCCGTCGGTGGCGTGCAGATGGAGGCTGCCTGCGGGAAAGCTGCGGTCGGGCCGGCTGGACGAGAACCGCAGGCTGACTGCGGCGTACTCGTCGATGGCGTCGGCCGCCAGAGCATGGTCGATGGGGCTTGTCGGTCCGATTGCGGCTTCGGCGTCCCAGCGGTGGACCAGCGTCTCATGCGCCTGGCGGCGAATCCAGAATGCCGCGGTCTGCACCCCGGCAAAGGTCCACGCCCGGGCATCGGGATCAGCCGACCGAAGCGTGTCCAGCACCGACATGGCCCGATCATCGAACCATGCGAGCAACGCATCGTCACCATCGGGGGGGCTGGCCAGGTGGTCCATGCCGCCAAACTCTTCGCTCGCCTCCTGAACCGCAGTACTGGCCATGCCAAACACCCGGCCGAGATGGATGGTCAAATCCCGTACCGTCCACTCCCCGAGAAAGGGGATCGGGACCGCAAGGCTCCCATCCACGGCCGCCCGGAACTGGGCAATGTTCGCGGCCAGAGAATCCAAAAGCTGAGCGTGCGAAAGCGTCATGGGTGGTGACGCTAGCGCGTGCGATGTGGGCGACAACGCCCGGCAGTTACAACCCCCGACAGTTACAACCCGATTCGCTGCGCCAGCAGTTCACGGTGGTAGGTGGGATCGCCAAACAGAAGCTCGGAGCTCTTGGCCCGTTTGAAGTACAGGTGCGCGGGGTGCTCCCAGGTGAAGCCGATGCCGCCGTGGATCTGGATGTTTTCCGATGCGGCGTGGAAGTAGGCCTCGGAGCAGTAGGACTTGGCAAGACTGGCCACCGATGGCAGTTCATCGTTGAGTTCGGCCGCACACCAACCGGCGTAGTAGGCCGCAGACTTGGCCGATTCGACTTCGAGGAGCATGTCGGCACACTTGTGCTTGATGGCTTGGAAGCTTCCAATAGGGCGACCGAACTGCACGCGAACTTTGGCGTATTCAACCGACATGTCCAGGCACACCTGAGCGCCGCCCACCTGTTCAGCGGCCAGGCCGACCGCAGCCAGATCCAGGACTCGTTCGAGTACCGCCCAGCCTTCGCCGTCGGTGCCCAGCAGCGTTGCGGGCGTATTGTCGAACGTGATCCGGGCCTGCTTGCGGGTCTGGTCCATGGTGGCCAGCGCCGTGCGGGTCATGCCTTCGGCATCGTCGTTGAGATGGAACAGGCTGACCCCGGCATCGGTGCGAGCAGCAACGATGATGAGGTTGGCGGTGTGCCCGTCCAGTACGTACATCTTGGTGCCGGAGAGCTTCCAGCTGTCGCCGTCGGCAGTGGCGGTCATGGCCACGCCGGACTCGTTCCACTTGCCGCTCTCCTCGGCCAGCGCAAGCGTGGCGAGGGTCTCGCCGCTGGCGATTCCGGGCAGCAGCGCCGCTTTGGCAGCATCGTCACCGCTGTGGATGAGCGTGTTGGCTCCAAGAACCACGGTGGAGAAGAACGGGGCGCACAGCAGGCGTCGGCCCATTTCCTCCAACACGATGATGAGTTCGACATAGCCAAAGCCCTGGCCCCCGTATTCCTCGGGAATGATCAGCGACTGCAAACCAAGCTGCTCGGCCATTTGTGACCACACCGCGGGATCGAAGCCGTCCTCGGTGTCCATCAGTTCTCGGACCGTTGCTTCAGAAGACTTGTCTTCCATGAACGACCGCACAAACTCGCGCAGTTGGTCCTGTTCATCACTGAAGGCGAAGTTCACGCCATGTCTCCTGTCGAGAGGCCGGAATCGGAAACATCCGGCATGTGCGGTTTCAGCCCACTGTTCTAGCAGACCTCCGCCGATACGCCATCAAATCCGGCTGGACGTAAACCATTTGGACGAGCGCGGCATCTACTCATCAGTAGCCAATCCCCATGCGCACCAGGAACTCGGCGGGAACCGGGTAGGGGGAACTCTCTCCAGAGGTCCCCCGTGAGCGCCTTCGGGGTCGACGAACGATGCGTTGTTGACCTCGAAGGCGCACCTCTCAGACCGGCGGCGTCCCGGGCATTGGCTGGCTTGCTGGGGTACGTGGCGAACGAAGGCGTCAGAAGGTTGGCGGGCCTGCTGACTGACCAACGGCTTTGACATTTGGCATACGCTTCGGTCATGAACGAGAGCACCGGCCAGACCATCGAGCACTACTGCGGGGGTGGTGACCACGCGCACATGGCCCCGTTGAAACTCACGGCCGAAGATGCCGAGCCAACACTGCACTACCGCGACACCCAGGTTGAGATCCATCGCGTGGTGGTTGGCGACTACGAGAACAACGTGTTCGTGGTGCGATGCCGCCAGACCGCAGACGCGGTGCTCATCGACGCAGCCAACGAGCACGGCCTGCTGTTGGACCTGTCAAAGAAGCTGGGCGTGCGCCAGGTTCTGGAGACCCACGGTCATCATGACCACATTGGAGCGGTGACCGAGATGCGAAACGCCGGGTACAGCGTGTGGGTGGCTCAAGACGATGCGCACATGCTGCCCAGCTACGACGAGATCCTGGAGCACGACACGGTGGTGGAGGTCGGGCGACTTCGACTCCACACGATTCTGAATCCGGGGCACACGCCAGGCTCCATGAGCTTTCGCCTTGAAGGATCCCCGGTGTTGTTCAGCGGCGACACCTTGTTCCCTGGCGGTCCGGGGGCGACCGGGTTTGAGGGCGGAGACTTTGAGACGATCATCAACTCCATTGACACGCTGATGTTCTCACCGCTGCCCGCGGAGACCATTGTGATGCCGGGCCACGGCGACGACACCACCATTGGCAACGAGCGGCCCCACTTTGACGAGTGGGTCAGGCGAGGCTGGTAGGCGTGGCCCAACCCGCTGACGAACGACCGGTCGACAACACGCCGGTCACTATCGACGAGCTCCCGCCCACTCCCCTGCGAGACCGCAACATTCCCGCGTCGGCGTGGGACCAGGCACCGTTGGCGCTGCTGCAATCGGGCGACGATCTGGCTGAGCTCAATGAAACCCCAACCGCGATCAACTACAAACGACGCATTGGACCGTGGTTGTTGTGGCGGGCCGGTAGGGCGACCAGGAGCCACAGCCGATACGTGGCGATTCTCAGCACGGACCTGAGCCAGCTGTACTTCTTCCGACTCTTCCCGGACGGGACCGGTGATGGGATTGGCCCCAGCGGACAGCGCCACACCCGCTTCCGGTCCTGGAAGGAGGACCTCCGGGATTCCGGAGACGCTGGCAAGGAAGACCTCCGGGATTCCGGAGACGCTGGCAAGGAAGACCTCCGGGATTCCGGAGGAACGACGTGACACGTCTTCGAGAGGTCGCTCGGGGACCGCTGCTGGGGCTTCGGCTGGCGGACCTCGGCTTTGGCGAGTACGTGCACGATCAGCCCAGCGGTCGATTTCCGGTCTACACCCGGGGCAACATTGGCGAAGTCTGGCCGTTCGTGATGTATCCCCTGTCCGCGTCGCTGGCGCGGGAAGCACCGTTTGATCCATTTGCTGATGCCTTTGTTGCCCTCGGCGCGCTCACCGCAGAGGAGGCCGGGCCGCAGAACGGCTCGCCGATGTATTCCGCGGTGTTCTCCGGCTACGCCTATTTGAACCTGACCGCCACCCGACTGGTGGCGATTCGGTCGATTGGCAGCTCCATTGAAACGTCGGACCGAACATATGTGGGAGCCGAAGCCGGTGTGCCCCACGCGGATCACCCCGACGACCGAAGCATTCGACGATCGGCGGCGTTGGCGGTCAGCGGCCTCTCCATGATGCGAGCCAAAGACACGCCGATGGTCCACCGGGACAAGTTACGGGTGGCCGGTTGGCGCAGCGCGCTCACGCCGGTTGCGGACTGCAGTGACGATCAGCTGGTGGAACGGCTCCACTCCGGCGTCGGCTTCATGACCAATGTCTTCCAAACCCACGTGGACATTTCTGGAAAAGCCGGCGGGGCGGCTGGCCTGCTGACCGACTTCTGTGCCAAACAGCTTCACGACGAATCGGTGGCGCTGACCCTGCTCACCGGAATTGGCAATGTGGAGTCGGCCGAACCGGCGCGGGCGTTGTGGAATCTGGCCCAGCTGGTCAGGGACGACCCCGAGCTGACCGCAGCTTTTGATGCCGGTCCTGATGGTCTGCGCGGCCGACTGGTGGGTACACCTTTCGCCGCATCACTGTCGGAGTTTCAGAACGAGTTTGGCTCCCGGGGCCCCAACGAGTGGGACATCTGCAGTCCGTCGTGGGGCACCGACGCCCGTATGCCGTTGGCGTTGGTTGATCGGCTGCGGGCCGCTGGTCCCGAGCAGTCCCCGGACGCCCGAGCGGACGTGGCCCGCCAGCGCCGAGAAGACGCGTTGGCTGATGCCAACAGCCAACTGAACGTCGTCACCCGCTGGCTGCTGCAGGACCTGTTGCGGGTCGCCACCATGTACTCGCAGGCCCGCGAGCGCCAGAAGACGACGGTCGTGAAGATCGTCCACGAGATGCGACTGGCCCTCAATGAGCTGGCCCGCCGCATTGTGGGCCACGCGGGCGAGCCGGACGATATCAATTTCGTGTACTGGCATGAACTCGCCGCGTACCGAGCAAACCCCGGCAACCTTGCCCCGGACATTGCCGCCCGCCGCGCCACCCGGGCCGAACTGGAACAGCGGGTGCCGCCCATGATCTTTGACGGCCAGATTTCTTCACCCACCACCTGGCCGCTCCGTGACTCAGGTTCGGATCAGCGGTCCCCAGCCAGCAGCGGTGCGACGCTGACGGGCACGTCGGGAAACGCGGGAACGGTGACCGGATTGGCACGAGTGGTGGAAGACCCCTTCGACGATGTGGAGCTTGGTCCGGGAACAATCCTGATCGCTCCCCATACCGACCCCTCGTGGACGCCGTTGTTTCTTGGCGTCGACGCGGTCGTGGTTTCGGTCGGCGGCCAGATGAGCCATGCGGTGATCGTGGCCCGGGAGCTTGGCATCCCGTGCGTGCTCAACATCAGCGACGCCACGAAGGTGATTCCCAACGGAGCCCGCATCACCGTCAACGGCGCCGACGGGACCGTCACCGTTCACTGAGCGCGGTGGCGAATCGCCTGCCAGATGCGCTCCGGCGTGCACGGCAGCTCAAGGTGCTCCACGCCAAAGGGCGCCAAGGCGTCAACGATCGCGTTGTGCAACGCGCCCACGGCTCCAACCGGCCCCGACTCGCCGACTCCTTTGACCCCCAGCACATTGAACGAGGTCGCCGTCTCTGATGCGGTCAGCTCGAACGACGGCAACATGTCTGCGGTCGCGATGGCGTAGTCGGCAAAGCCGGTTGTGAGCGGATTGCCGTCCTCGTCGTAGTGCATCATCTCGCCCAGCACCTGACTGATACCCAGCGCAATCCCGCCGTGCAGTTGACCTTCGACAATCATTGGATTGACGCGCACGCCCGCATCATCAACGCCCACAAATCGCAGCACATCGACCTGGCCGGTTTCCGGGTCGATTTCCACAACGGCAATGTGGGTGCCCGAAGGAAATGAGTTGTTGTCGCCAATGTCAAACACCTCGCCGCACGAAAGTTCGCGTTCTTCGGTTTGCAGATGCGAAGCGAGGTCAGCCCAGGTGAGCGAGCGACGGGGAACCCCGGCCACGTGAAAGGTGGCGCACCCGCCGGTTCCGTCCGGCATCGGTTCCGCACGGGCCGGCGCCAGTTGGATGTCCTCAACGGAGGCTTCCAGGAGTTGAGCGGCAAGGTGGCGGGCCTGCTCCACCAAGGCTTGCGATGAGTTGTGTACCGCGATCCCCGCGGTCTGCATCGACCGCGAACCAACCGCCCCCACTCCGGAGTCGGTGTAGGTCGTGGAGCCTTCAAACACGTCGATGTGGTCAAGGCGCATCCCCAGGGTGTCCGCGGCAATCTGGGCCCAGGTGGCGTCATGGCCATGCCCCTGCGACGTGGTGCCGGTATACACGGTTGCTCCACCCTCCGGGCGAATAACGACCTTGGCTTCTTCGGCGCCACCGCCAACAGTCATCAGGTGATAGGCCGCCACCCCAATGCCAATCTGCGGAGCGGAGCTGTCAAGCCGTCGTTGCGCCTGCAACTCCCGGAGATCGTTGTATCCGGCCAGGTCCAGCGCATGCTCCATGTCACCGGGGTAGTCGGCCTCGTCGTAGACCACGCCGGTGACCGCGGTGAACGGCATCTGCTGGGGCTGCACAAGGTTCAGGCGACGCACCTCAACCGGATCCATGCCAATGCGCGCGGCGTAGATGTCGATCATCCGCTCGAGAGCCGCCAGGTACGCTGCTCGGCCCGCACCCCGCAAGGCCGACACCTGCGGTGCGTTTGTCACCACCGAGATGGCGTTGAACTCCACATGAGCAATGTCATAGGGACCGCTCGATCCGTGGGAGTTGAACCGGCCCGGCAGGTTGGCCCCGACCCCGGGATAGGCGCCGGCGTCTTTGAGCATGTGACATTCGAGGGCCAGAATTCTTCCGCCTCTGGTCCCGCCAAGCCGCAGGTCCATACGCTCCCCGCGGCCCTGGGTGGCGCTTCGCAGGTAGTCCCCACGGGTTTGGTTCCAGCGAACCGGCCGACCAACTATGCGAGCCAGCTCCGGCAGTGCCGCTTCTTCGGCGGTGCGGCTCACCTTGCCGCCGAAACCGCCGCCAACAAACCGGGGGGCGGTGACGTGCACCTGATCCGGCGACAGCTGATACATCGCCGCCAGCGTGTCTCGGAAGCCGTGCGGTCGTTGGGTGGTGGCCCACACGTGCAGGTGACCGTCGTCGGTCCAGACGCAGGCCTGCTGATGGGTTTCCATGGGGGCCGGCGACTGGCGAGGGTTGCCAATTCGCTGCCGGATCTCAATGTCCGCGGCGGCGAATGGTGCTTCGTCATGGGGCTCGTCGTGACGCAGAACCGTGTTGGTGGGCGCGTCTGGATCGGCCGGAATGGTCGTTGCCCCGTCAGTCTGGGTGCGAGCCGCGTCTTCTGCGGTGAACAGCAGGACCTGGTCACTCTGCGCGTACTCGAGGTCCATCACCGCCGGGAGCGGTTCGTAATCGATCTCCACCAGCTCGGCCGCGTCAACCGCCTGGGCGTGCGAGGTGGCCACCACTGCGGCCACCGGCTCGCCAACGTGGCGGACCTTGTTTTCAGCCAGGATAGGCATGGCGTACTGCGGCGGATAGTAAGCGGGCAGAATCGAACCTTTGGGCACAACGTTGTGGTCCGCAGCGGTGACCACGGCCAGCACCCCGGCCGCAGCCCTGGCGACCGCAGTTTCGACGTTCACGATGTGGCCATGCGCGATGGTCGAACCCACAAAGACAACGTGCGCGGCTCCCTCAAGCAGAGGGTGTTCCACCTCGGCAGTGAAGCGGGCACCGCCTCGCAACATGTATGGATCATCCGGGCGCGCCACGGACTGGCCTATCAACGACGCCGGTTCGGTCATGGCGCGACGCTACTGCCCCTCCGTCTCTGCTTCTGAGTTTCGGAAGGTTGACCGGACGCGAAAGCGCCCCGCCGGAGCCAAACGGCTCCGAGCGGGGCGCTCTGTGTACTGGTGTGTCTCGCTGCAGCTCGCCAAAGGCGTTGCCCGCAGCGGAGGAGAATCAGATCAGGCCAGATCGAACCGATCGTTGTCCATGACCTTGGTCCATGCGGCTGCGAAGTCGTGCGCAAACTTCTCGCCGGCATCGCTTGATGCGTAGACGTCAGCAATGGCCCGCAGGATCGAGTTAGATCCAAACACAAGGTCGTTGCGAGTACCGGTCCACCTGGCTTCACCCGTAGCTCGGTCCTTGCCGTCGAAGACGTCTTCGGCGCCGGACGCGGCGGTCCATTCGGTGTTGTAGTCAAGCAGGTTGACGAAGAAGTCGTTGCTCAACGTGCCGACGTTGTCGGTGAGAACACCGTGACCATCAGTTGATACGCCGAGAACCCGGAGCCCGGCAACCAGAACCGCCATCTGCGGCGCGCTCAGGTCAAGCAGTTGGGCCTTGTCAACCAGCAGGTGCTCGGCCACATGGCTGCCGCCTTTGGCCAACTGGTTGCGGAAGCCGTCATGCTTGGGCTCAAGCCAGGCAAAGGACTCCACGTCGGTGTGTTCCTGAGTGGCGTCGCCTCGGCCAGTTGTCACTGGCACGCTCACCGTTGTGCCACCAGCAGCGGCTGCGGCCTCGACCGCGGCAGCACCACCGAGCACGATGAGGTCAGCCATTGACACATCGACGCCAACGCTGCCCTGCACGCCTTCAAGAGCGGTAAGCACTCGGCGCAGTTCGGCCGGATTGTTGGCTTCCCAGCTGACCTGGGGCTCCAGGCGAATGCGGCCACCATTGGCGCCACCACGCATGTCGCTCTTGCGATAGGTGGAGGCCGACGCCCAGGCAACACTCACCAGGTCGGTGACGCTCAGCCCGGCATCCATGATGGCGGCCTTGACTGTTGCCACGTCAGCATCGCTGAGTGCGGTGCCCGCAGGAATCGGATCCTGCCAGACCATCACTTCGTCGGGAACTTCGGCACCCAGGTACCGGACGGCCGGGCCCATGTCGCGGTGGGTCAGCTTGTACCAGGCCCGAGCAAATGCATCGTCAAGAAGTGACTGGTCATTGCGGAAGCGGGTCGAGATCTCGTTGTAGACCGGATCCATCTTCATGGCCATGTCCGCGGTGCTCATGACCGGCGCGTGGGTCACGCTGGCGTCGTGAGCATCGGGCACGGTACCGGCAAGCGCCGGAGCCGTCCATTGCTTGTGGCCGGCCGGGCTCTCGGTGAGCTCCCACTCGTTGTCCATGAGGGTTTCGAGATAGTTGTTGTCCCACTTGGTGGGCGTGGAGTTCCACGCGCCTTCGAAGCCGCTGCTGGTGGTGTGGAAGCCCACACCGGACTCAAAGTCGTTCTTCCAGCCGATGAGCTGCTGCTCAATTGGGGCGCCTTCGGGTTCAGAATTGACCATGTCCTCGGGACCGGCGCCGTGCATCTTTCCGAAGGCGTGACCGCCAACGACCAGCGCCACGGTCTCTTCGTCGTTCATGGCCATGCGACCGAACGTCTCGCGAATGTCGCGACCGGACGCAACCGGATCGGGGTTGGCGTTGGGGCCTTCCGGGTTGACATAAATGAGGCCCATCTGCACTGCACCCAGCGGCTCCATGAGTTCGCGGTCGCCGCTGTAGCGCTGGTCGTCAAGCCAGACATTTTCCGGACCCCAGTAGATGTCCTCTTCGGGAGCCCAGACATCTTCACGGCCGCCGGCAAAGCCAAACGTCGTGAAGCCCATGGACTCCAACGCCACGTTGCCGGTGAGAATCATGAGGTCAGCCCAGGACAGCTTGCGACCGTACTTGCGCTTGATGGGCTCAAGCAGCAGTCGGGCCTTGTCCAGGTTGACATTGTCCGGCCAGCTGTTGAGCGGAGCGAACCGCTGGGTGCCACTGGTGCCACCGCCGCGACCATCATGGGTGCGGTAGGTGCCGGCGGAGTGCCAGGCCATGCGGATGAAGAACGGGCCGTAGTGGCCGTAGTCCGCTGGCCACCAGTCTTTGGAGTCGGTCATCAGGGCGGTGAGGTCGGCCTTCACCGCTGCGAGGTCCAACGTCTTGAACTCTTCGGCGTAATTGAAGTCCTCGTCCATGGGATTCGACGCCGGATGGCCCTGATGCAGGATGTCGAGGTTCAGTTGGTTTGGCCACCAGTGCTGGTTGGCCGAGCTGCCACGAGCGGTGTGATCGTTGTGCAGCACTGGGCATTTTTCTTCTGACATGTATCTATTTCTCCTGGGCTGATTACTTGAAAGGTGGGCTGATTACTTGAAAGGTGGATAGTGGTGTTTGTGGGAATTACTTCTTCGACGCCGACAGCCTGGTCTCAGAACAGGTGGGGCAACGGCCCCAAAAGACGACTTCGGCCTCGTCGATTTCGAAACCGTGATCCTCGTCGGCGGTAAGACACGGTGTCGAGCCGACCGCACAGTCAATATCAAACATGACGCTACAACCGCGACAGACAAGATGATGGTGGTTGTCGCCGACGCGATCTTCGTAGCGTGCGACCGACCCCGTTGGTTGGATCCGCCGGATGAGCTTCTTGGCCACGAAGACGCCGAGCGTGTCGTAGACGGCTTGACGGGAGATGGTCCCAATCCTGGCGCGCACGTCATCAATCAGTTCATCGGCCGACGCGTGCGGACGCTGAGAGATGGCTTGCATGACCGCCATTCGCTGCGCAGTCACCTGCAAACCTTGAGCTCGCAGCTGCGCCTCAACACTCGCTCCTGCGCTTCCCGGCGCGCTTGTCCCTGCGGTCTGATTCACCGTTTTGTCCACGCTGACAATCAATCAGATTTTCTGGACTCAGTCAAGAGTCAGATTGCGACCGGATTTCCGCCGCCACTCCGCAGCCACTCCGCAGCCACGGTCACCTGGGCCGCACTCCGTCCGTTCACTGACCCGACCGACTTCGCTACAACGACTGGCCTACGACAACGTTCTCAAGTAGCGCAACCCATAGACTGATTCCAATGACGGCGCCCCTTTTCCAGATTGACGAACTCGAAGCAGGAACCGAAGACGCGCAGATCCTGCGCGGCCTCAGCCTGACCATTGAACCGGGTGAAATTCACGCCCTGATGGGACCCAACGGTTCGGGCAAGTCCACCCTGGCCAGCACTCTGCTTGGCAGCCCCGAGTACGAGGTCACCGGTGGCCGCATCCTGTTCAAAGGCGATGACATCACCGACTGGGGCTCCGACGTTCGTGGCAAAGCCGGCATGTTTCTGGCCTTCCAGTACCCGCAGGAGATTCAAGGCGTTTCGGTCACCAACTTCCTGCGTCAGGCCAAGTCCGCTCGGGTCGAAGAAGATCTGTCGGTGCTTGAGCTGCGCATGGAGATCCTGCAGTGGATGGAACGGCTGGACATGGACCCCGCCTTCGCCGAGCGATTTCTCAACGAAGGCTTCTCGGGTGGCGAGAAGAAGCGCAACGAGATCCTGCAGATGGCCATCCTTGAGCCGGAGATCGCCATCCTCGATGAGACCGATTCGGGCCTCGACGTGGACGCCTTGAAAGTGGTGGCGAGCGGAGTTCGGGAAGTGCAGAAGGCTCGGCCGGAGATGTCGGTCCTGGCCATCACCCACTACCGCCGACTGCTGGACCATCTTCAGCCCGACCACGTCCACATCATCATGGATGGCCGCATCGCGCAGAGTGGCGGAATGGAATTGGCAGCGCAACTCGAATCCGACGGGTACGAAGCATTCCGATGAGCGACCCAGCGACGTTCGATGTTGCCGCCATCCGGGCCGACTTCCCCATCCTGGCGCGTGAGGTAAACGGGACCGCACTCATTTACCTGGACTCCGCGGCCACCTCGCAAAAGCCCAAAGCGGTCCTGGAGGCAATGGACCACTACTACGAACAACTCAATTCCAACGTCCACCGTGGTGCTCACACTTTGGCGGACCTGGCCTCCCGGGAGATGGAGAAAGCCCGGCAAGCCGTTGCTTCATTCATTGGCGCCGGCAGCCCCGACGAGATCATCTTCACCAAGAACGCCACCGAGTCAATAAACCTGCTGGCTCGGTCCTGGGGCGGCGCCAACCTTGGACCCGGCGATGCGGTGCTGCTCTCGCTGCTCGAGCACCACGCCAACATCGTGCCGTGGCAAATGATGGCTGCGGAGAAGGGGTTCGAGATCCGCTGGATTCCGCTGACCGATGACGGCCAGCTGGATCTCACCAATCTGGACACGCTGATCGATGGCGTAAAGATGGTGGCGGTCAGCTCCATGTCCAATGTGCTGGGCTCGTTGACGCCCATTGATCGGATTGTTGCTGCGGCTCGGACCGCAGGGGCCCTGGTGAGCGTGGACGCTTGTCAGTCAGTCCCCCATCTGCCAACTGACGTGGCGGCTGCCGACGTTGACTTCATCTCGTTCAGCGGCCACAAGATGTGCGGGCCCACCGGCGTGGGCGTGCTCTGGGGTCGCCCCGAACTCCTGGACGCCATGCCGCCGTTTCTGGGCGGTGGCGGCATGATCCTGAACGTCAGCACCGAGGGATTTTCGGTGGCCGCTGTCCCGCACAAGTTTGAAGCCGGAACCCCTCCCATCGCCGAGATCGTCGGTCTGGGGGCCGCGGCCGAGTACCTCAGAGATCTGGGTATGGAGGCGGTTCGCAAGCACGAAGTGGAGCTCACCGGCTACATGCTGCGCTCGCTCAAAGAGCGCTATGGCGATGACCTGGTGGTACACGGCCCGGCCGAACCGGCCAGCCGCGGCGGCGTGTTTTCCTTCACCTACAAAGACGTCCACCCCCACGACCTGTCGCAGGTACTGGATCAGAAGGGCATTGCGGTTCGGGCCGGCCACCACTGCGCCAAACCGCTGATGAAGGTGCTTGGCGTTGGCGCCACCACCCGGGCGTCGCTCTACATCTACAACGACGAATCCGACGTGGACGCCCTGGTTGACGCCATCGCCGACGGCGACATGTTCGCACGATGATCACCGTTCGGACTGGCTGACACTCTGCCAAAGCGGTGCACGCAGCGCCAAAGCGGTGCACGCAGCCGTGGCGAGCGCGGCGCCGCCGACGGGCTGGGTACCAACCGTGCAACGACCGCAGGGGGAAGAACAATGGACACTTCTTTGACTCGCTACAACCAGCGGCCCAGATAGATTTGAACCCCTATGCCTGGACTTGAAGACCTGTATCGAGAGATCATCCTCGACCACTACAAGAGCCCGCGGAATCGAGGCGAGCTCCAACCGCCCGCCACGCGGACCGAAGGTTTCAACCCGTTGTGCGGCGACGAAGTGGTGGTGACGCTGATCGTCGAGGATGGGGTCGTTGCCGACGTCAAGATCGGCGGACAAGGGTGCTCGATCAGTCAGTCATCGGCCTCGATGATGAGCGCAGCGGTCAAAGGCAAGAACCTGGCCGACGTTGAGCAGCTCACCCGGGCGTTCAAAGCCATGATGTCAATCCATGAGCACGGCCTTGATGGCGACGACTCCGCGCCGCTGGAGATCGATGAAGATCTCAGTGCCGTCAAACTCGGCGACCTTGAAGCCCTCCGCGGCGTGGTCAAATTCCCCGTTCGCATCAAGTGCGCAACCTTGGGATGGAACACGCTGGCCGAGGCGCTTGCAGAAGCCACCGCCTGATCCACCTTCGGTTCAGCCCGAATTCGGACAACCCCGTGCCCACCTGCGACGAACGGCGGTGGCCATCCTCGTGGTCAAGCAACTTGTCATAGCCATGGCAGCGCCTTGACCTGGTACCAGCTCACGGTCAGGCTTTCCGAGCGGCCAATCGGCGTAGCGGCGGCACCGTCTTGGGGGCGACTTTGCGGGGCGGCAGTGTGGCCAACAACTCGGTGGTGGCCGCGGCCACCACGAGCACCGCTCGCTCAAAGGCCGCTTCGGTATTGGCCGACGTTTTCTGTACGCCGCTCACTTTGCGACAGTACTGGCGCGCTGCCGCCGTGACCTCCTCCGGCGTGGCGCCGGGTTCGAGTCCCCGCAGGGTGGTGATGTTTCTGCACATGTCCGGACTCTATGGCCTTGATGGCATCGATGGCATTGCCCCGGCCTAGTCTCGCGTTCATGAAACTGTCGATGACTCTCAACTACTCCGGCGACCCCAAAGAGACCGCTCGCCAAGCAGCGGATCTGGAACGGGCCGGTATCGATGTGGGCTGGGTGGCCGAGCTGTACAGCTTCGACGCCGTCAGCATCCTGGGCTACCTGGCTGCACAGACCGAAACCATGCAGCTGGGTTCGGCGATCCTGCCCATCTACTCCCGGACGCCAACCTTGACCGCCATGACCGCCGCCGGTCTGGACGCCGTCAGCGACGGCCGGTTCATTCTGGGTCTGGGAGCGTCTGGCCCCCAGGTGATCGAAGGGTGGCACGGTCTGCCCTATGACCGTCCGTTGGGTCGCACCCGGGAGGTCATTGAGATCTGTCGGAAGGTGTGGGCCCGCGAACGGGTGGTTCACGACGGAACCAGCTACCAACTTCCCCTGCCCGCGGATCAGGGCACCGGTCTGGGCAAACCGCTGAAGCTGATCAACTACCCCAAGCGGGCCGACATCCCCATCTTCATTGCGAGCCTGGGACCGAAGAACGTCCAACTCACCGCCGAGATCGCCGACGGGTGGATCCCCGTGTTCTTCCATCCGGAGAAGGCGAACGATGTTTGGGGAGCGGATCTGGCCATCGGCCATGCAAAGCGCGACGCGTCGCTTGGCTCAATGGACGTGGTTTGCGGTGGCTCGCTGGCCATTTGTGACGAGGACGCCGCTCAGAAGATTCGCAACGGCGGTCGTTTCATGACTGCGCTCTATGTGGGCGGTATGGGAGCCAAGGGCAAGAACTTCTACAACAACATCTTCCAGAAGTACGGTTACGAGGAAGAGGCGGAGAAGATTCAGGACCTGTATCTGGAAGGTCGCAAGGAAGAGGCCGAAGCGCTGGTGCCCGATGAGTTCCTTCGGTCCACGGCCATGGTCGGCGACCAGGGTTGGGTGCGGGACCGCGTCATGGCGTACAAGGATGCGGGCGTCACCATGTTGACCTTGCAACCAGCCGGACCCGACCCGTTGGCCTTGATTGAAAAGGTCAAAGGCTGGATCAGCTGACTTCTGCCGGGCCGCAAACGTGGCGCAATCGTGAGACGCTGACCGTTGCGTTCGTCATCTTCGTTGTCGCCTTTGGCACGAATGTGTCCACGCCGTTTCTTGTCCTGTACCGGGACCGTCTGAACCTTGGACCCAGCGCAACGGTGGGCATCTTTGTGGTGTACGTCGGTGGCATCCTCAGCGCATTGGCGCTGGTTGGGCCGCTGTCTGACCGGTGGGGTCGCCGGGCGATTGTTCTGCCAACCACGGTCATCTCTGCTTTGGCCTCGCTGGTGCTCATCGCCGGCCGCGATTCCTATCCCCTGTTACTTGCCGGTCGCCTGATGCTCGGCGTCGCCAGCGGCGCCGTCCTGGCCATCGGCGCCGCATGGTTGCAGGAATTGATGGGCAAAGGCGAAGAGATGCGAGCCGCACTGTTGGCAACGATCATCGGTTTTCTGGGCTTTGGTATCGGCCCGGTTGTCTCCGCCATCTTCGAAGCCTTTGATGCGGCCCCGCTGATTGCTCCGTTTTTGTTCCACGTCGCATTGGTCGTTGCTGCCCTGATGGGGATCTGGCCCACGCGCGAAACCATCATCGCGCCGAATCCGGCCCCGCCGTTTCGATTGCGATTTGGGATTCCGGACCAGGCCCGCTCGGAGTTTCTTCGCATCGTGGTGCCGGCGGCGCTGTGGGTCTTTGCATTTCCGTCAACCGCGTTTGCGTTGTTTCCGGTTCTGGTGAGCGACTCGGTTCCGGGCTTTGAGGTGGCGGTCGCGGCCGCATCGGGTCTGATTACGTCGTGGAGCGCCATGATGTCGCGGCCGGTTCTGGCGCGGATCGCCCCCCGAAAGGCCATGCCGGTCGCCATGTGGGTGGGCGTTGCCGGCTACCTGCTGGGTACGGGGGCCTTTGCGTTCGGCTGGTGGCCACTGGTGCTTCCGGCTGCGTTCTTCCTTGGCGCGGCGTCGGGAGTTTTGGCCTCGGGAAGCCTGACCCTGGTCGGTGAGATGGCCGACGACGATCAGCGTGGATCGCTGACCGGCACCTTCTACCTCACCGCCTACCCCGCCATGAGCATGCCGCTGATCATCACCGCGCTGGGGGCGGTCATGGGCTCGATCTCCGGAGCGCTGCTGGTCGTGACCGTTGTTGGGTCAGGGGCTGCAGTCCTGGTTACCAGGAGCAGTCGCACCTGACTCGCAGCGTGCACATCAGTCGCCGAAGAACGGGGTTCGGGTTGGAGTTGGAGTTGGCGGCACCGGTGTCGCGGTTGGAGGCACCGGCGTGGCTGTTGGAGGCACCGGCGTGGCCGTTGGCGGAACCGGCGTCGCAGTCGGAGGCACCGGCGTCGCAGTCGGAGGCACCGGCGTGGCCGTTGGTGGCACCGGCGTCGCAGTCGGAGGCACCGGCGTCGCAGTCGGAGGCACCGGCGTGGCCGTTGGTGGAACCGGCATCGCCGTGGATGGAACCGGCGTCGCAGTCGGCGGAACCGGCGTCGCCGTTGGTGGAACCGGCGTGGCCGTTGGTGGAACCGGCGTTGCGGTTGGAGGCGCCGGAGTGGCGGTTGGACGAACAGGAAGCGGCAACGCCGGGGGCGAGACATCGAGTTCACAGTTTCGAGTCGTCTCCGCGGTCAGGCAGGCGTCGGTACCACTTCCGCCTTCGGCAACGTCCTGGTCGTTGCCACCGCGGAGAACATCATCGTCATGGCCGCCGTCAAGACGGTCGTCTCCGAAGCCGCCGTTCAGCGTGTCATTACCGTCGCCGCCATAGAGCACGTCGTCTCCGTTTTCCCCCAGAAGAAGGTCGGCACCTGAGGTTCCAAAGATGAGATCATTGCCCGGGCCGCCATACAGCCGGTCGGGGTCCCGACCGCCAGCCAGGGTGTCGTTGCCGCTCGCTCCGTAAATGAGGTCGTATCCAGCGCCACCCGACAGCAGATCGTCGCCCTCCTCTCCACGAATGATGTCATGGCCTGCGCCACCTCGAATGTCGTCGTCGCCTTCCCCGGCACAAATGATGTCATCGCCGCCACGGGCGAAGATCATGTCGTTGCCGTCGGTACCAAGAATCACGTCATCGCCATCGGTTGGGCGCTGACCCAGTGCCAAATTGACCGTCACCGGCAAACCGCTACACCGCAGCAGTCCGGGGAGCGGGGGGACCACATCACCCGGGGTCGGCGTGGGCGTTGCCCCGACGGGCACCGCGGTGGGCGGCACCGCCGTTGGCTCCGCGGTGGGCAACGAGGTCGGGACCTCGGTTGGCGGGACCGGCGTGGGAGGTACCGGGGTGGGCGGCACCGACGTTGGAGCCACCGTGGGCACGGTGGTGGCGGCAGGGATCGCGGTGGGAGGTACCGCGGTGGGAGGTACCGCGGTGGGTGGTACCGCGGTGGGAGGTACTGCTGTTGGCGCCACTGTGGGAATCAGGGTGGCGGTTGGAACAGCTGTTGGAGCGGTGGTGGTCGGAACTGTCGTTGCCGCGGCCGTCGGAATGGCCGTCGGGACAGGAGGCGCACTGGTCAACTCACAGTTGATCGCTTCGACCACCAAACTGCAGCCATCAAGGTCAGCGCCACCGTCGGCGTAGTCGGACCCGCGATCGCCGCGCAGGGAGTCGACCCCGGCGTCGCCGTAAAGGCGGTCATCACCGTCACCGCCCGATACCCGGTCGTGGCCGGCGCCGCCCCGGACATTGTCGTTGCCCGCGTCGCCAACAACAACATCGTTGCCGGCCAGGCCGAATATCGTGTCGTCGTCGCGACCACCGAAGATCCGGTCATCGCCGATTCCGCCGGAGAGAGTGTCCTCGCCGTAGTGGCCATAGATGGAGTCGGCCCCAGCACCGCCACTCACCTGGTCGTCGCCATATCCGGCGTAGATGAGGTCATTGCCTGAGCCACCGTTGATGATGTCGTTGCCGTCCAAAGCGCAGATGACATCGTTGCCCCCAAGACCGTCAATGACGTCGTCGCCATTGGTGCCGAGGATCACGTCGTTGCCATTGGTCGGTGTGTCACCGTCGGCAAGGTGAACAGTGGGGATCTGCCCGGCGCACCGGGCGCCGGGAGCAATGGGTATCAGAGTCTGGGCCAGCGCACTGGTGGTGGTCAATCCGGCGACCAGCAGCGAGAGCACCACGATCAGGGGTGCAAAGGTCCGGGGACTCTTCAAGGTGGGGCGGTGCATCATTTGGGTCCTTATCCCTCGGGCCCTGAGCTACGAAAGTGAAACCGCCCGTCTCACTTCGTCAGCTCCCGCATTCTGGGCCGTGTGCTTTCGGCTCACCGTAATCGGCCGGGGTCATGATTGGAATGAGCCGGGGACAATTGCCTATATGGGGTATCGCCCAGAATTTGGGGCCGAAAACCCGGTTGGAGGACCAGAAACCCCCGGTTGGAGGACCAGAAACCCAATTGCAAGTCTCAGAGGCCCAGTCCGCCGAAGCTGACGCCCACTTCGGACTGGGTGGCCTTGACCCACCGGTCATAGCCGGTGTTTTCAATTTCATCAGCAAGTTGCGGCGGCCCGTGGTCCACAATGCGGCCGTCGACGAACACGTGGACCACATCTGCATGCAGTTCGGTCAACAACCGTGGATAGTGGGTGATGGCCAGCACGCCCATGTTGTCGTCCTTGGTCGCCCGCTCCACGCGTTGGCTTGCCAGGCGCAAAGCGTCCACGTCGAGACCAGAATCCAACTCGTCGAGCACGGCAAACTTGGGCGACAGCACTGCCATCTGCAGCGTCTCGTTGCGTTTTTTCTCGCCGCCTGACAGGTCCACGTTGAGCCAGCGGTTCATGAGCTCGGGATCGATCTCAAGGGCACTGACCTCGGCGGCGATGGCGGCCGGGAGGTCCGTTGCGTCACGACCGGCGGCCGCGTAGGCGGCTTCCAGAACGTCGCTCACCCGAACCCCGGGCACCTCGGTTGGGTATTGCATGATGAGAAACAATCCGGCTCGGGCCCGTTCGTCGGGCGTCATCGCCAGGACGTCGACACCATCGAGGGTGACCGAGCCGCCGGTCACGCGGTAGCCGGGGCGACCCATGATTGCATGAGAGAGCGTCGACTTCCCCGAGCCATTGGGACCCATCACTGCGTGGACCTCGCCCGCAGGAACCGTCAGATCGACGCCTTTGAGAATCGGGACGTCGCCGGCCGTGGCCCGCAGGTTGGTGATCACAAGTTCAGACATCGGAGGCACCTTTGGGTTCAGCGGCTGAGCCGGGGGCTACTGACCGGAGTCGCACCCCGACTTCTGACTCGCCGACTTCAAGTTCGTAGACCGGAACGGCTTTGGTGGCGGGAAGAGTGAGTGGTTCACCGGTTTTCAGCGAGAACAGGCTGCCGTGCTTCCGACACTCGAGGGCACAGTCCAGGTCGTCAACTTCACCCTCGGCCAGGGAGTAATCGGCATGAGAGCATTCATCGCCGATTGCGTACCACTCACCATCGAGATGGACGACCGCAATGCGTTCGTCGCCCACGTCGAATCGGCGGGCTTCGCCGTCGGGCACGTCACTCACCGAGCAAAGACGAACGACTCGCATGCTCGAAGTCTGGGATTCGGTGAACTCGTCGTCTTGTTCAGTCATGCTCCGGCTCCCGCGGTCGCTGCGCCCAATGCGCTGGCGTCGAGCTTGGCTGCTATCTGAGATCGGAGATCGGCGGCGACCGCCGGGAAGCTCAGACCATCGATGACCTCGTTGAAGAAGCCGGCGACGATCAGCCGGTCGGCCACCGCGGCCGGCACTCCCCTGCTCTGCAGGTAGAAACGCTGCTCCTCGTCGATGGGACCGACCGTTGACGCGTGGCTGCAACGCACATCATCGGTCTCGATTTCCAGATTGGGCACCGATTCCGCCCATGCATGTTCGCTGAGCTTGATGTTCCGATTGGTTTGGAATGCGTTGGTGCCCCGAGCATCCTTGCCTACGCGAATGAGGCCCGAATAGACCGATCGGGAGGTGTGGTCCAGCACGCCTTTGAACAACAGGTCGCTGGTCGTGTCGGGCCCAATGTGATCCTGGAAAGTTCGGAAGTCCAACGTCTGGTCACCATCGCCAAAGTAGACCGCACCGAGATGACCGTTGGCACCGCGGCCCACCAGTCGGCAGTCGGCCCGGAGTCGGGCATACGCTCCGCCAAACGCGGCGCAGTCCGCAGCCAGCGAACCTTGAGAGCCGACGCTCGAAATCTGGTTGGCAATCTGCCAGACCTGGGGGCCGAGCTCCTGCACGTTCAGATAGGTGAGCCGGGCCGCGTCCGCATTGGCCAGCTCCACCACCGGAGCGATGAAGGCGGCAACATCGGCAGACCGGGTGATATCGAGAACCGACACGCTCGAGTCCGCACCAGCATCAACAACCAGCCGGGGAAACACTGCGGCCCCCGGGGTTGTGACCATGTTGATGATCACGATTGGCGTGGGGATGTCTTTGCCGGGTTTGACCGTGATGCAGATGGGGTCGGCGGCATAGGCGGTGTTCATGTCGGCGAAGATGTCGGTGGGCTCATCAAGAACCGAGGCAAATGAACCCGGGGTTTCGGCGTCCAAAAGGCGCGACACAGCGTCGCCCTCAATGTGTACGAGGTGACCGTCGCTCAACACGGCGGCACCGGACCGGTCCGGGAACTCGGCAAGCAATGCGGTCGCGTCGATGGTGGCCGGTTCGGTGACCAGCGAGAACGCCGAGAGGTCCAGGTCATCAAGCGGCGCATACCGCCAGACCTCTTCCTCCCCGGTGGGCATGACCGAACTGGCGAGACGCTGTTCAGCTTCTTTTCGTTTGCCCGCAATCCATTCCGGACCGGGGAGCGACGCGGCGGCGTCCTCGCCAAAGGGAGTCATTCAGATTTTCCAATCGGCACCGACGGTGCGAGTAATACGGGTGTACTGACGGGTGGCCCTCAGCGGTTTTTGCGACGCCAGGGCCTCTTACCAAAGAGGCGTTTCACCCGGTTGGACAGCTTGCGTTGGGATTTGGATTCGGCCGCGAGCCGTTCGGCCTCCACCTCCGCCAACATGGACGGGCCGGCCGAGTTGACGATGCCCGATGCCGCCTCCAGCAGGGCGGCCACCGAATCGCCATCTTCCAACGACGCCGGTTCAGCCGGCGCAGGCGGCGTCACCAGCGAGCCGTGGGACCAGTTCACATCGGCCAGCCGAGGCTCGTAGGACCCACAGTCTGCTGGGCAGCGCCAAGGGGCTTCGGGAGCAAGGTTGAGATTGCATTTCCGGACGGTGTCGCCATTCGGGTAGCTGCGGCTCTCAAACTGCTTGCAGTCCTGTCTCATCGGCATGGGCGTGCCTCCGAGGTGGACCTAGCCAACCGAACCCTCCATCTGCAGTTCGATGAGACGGCTCCATTCCACGGCGTACTCCATGGGAAGTGTCCGGGTCACCGGCTCGATGAAGCCGTTGACAATCATGCCCATGGCCTGCTCTTCGGACAATCCACGGCTCATCAGGTAGAACAACTGCTCGTCAGCCACCTTGGAGACGGTTGCCTCGTGGCCAATGACCGCATCCTTGGAACCAACTTCCATGTAGGGATAGGTGTCTGAGACACTGTCTTCATCCAGAATCAGCGCGTCACACTGGACGTGGCTCTTACAGCCGTAGGCGTCGTCCTCAACGCGAACCAGACCGCGGTAGCTGGTACGACCGCCGTCCTTGCTTATGGACTTCGAAACAATCTTGCTTGTGGTCTCGGGAGCGGCGTGGGTCATCTTTGCGCCCGCGTCCTGGTGCTGACCGGGACCCGCGTAAGCGACCGAGAGCACTTCACCGGAGGCCTTGGGGCCCACCATCACCACGGCCGGGTACTTCATCGTGAGACGGGAACCAATGTTTCCATCGATCCACTCCATGTGGCCTTCGGCCTCGACCCGGGCCCGCTTGGTGACCAGGTTGAAGACGTTGTTGGACCAGTTCTGGATGGTGGTATAGGTCACCCGTGCGGACGGCTTCACCACGATCTCGACCACCGCGGAGTGGAGAGAGTCGGTGCTGTAGACCGGGGCCGAGCAGCCTTCGATGTAATGCACCTTGGAGCCTTCGTCGGCGATGATCAGGGTGCGTTCGAACTGGCCCATGTTCTCCGTGTTGATCCGGAAGTACGCCTGCAGCGGCATATCCACTTCGACGCCCGGCGGGACGTAGATGAAGCTGCCGCCCGACCAGACGGCGGAGTTCAGCGCGGAGAACTTGTTGTCGTTGGGCGGAATGATCTTGCCGAAGTACGCCCGCACGAGTTCCGGGTACTCGCGCAGTGCGGTGTCCATGTCGGTGAAGATGACACCCTGTTCTTCGAGGTCTTCGCGGTTCTTGTGGTAGATCACTTCGCTTTCGTACTGGGCGGTGACGCCTGCGAAGTACTTGCGCTCGGCTTCGGGGATGCCCAGCTTTTCATAGGTGTCACGAATGGTCTCGGGAACCTCGTCCCAGTCCCGGGCCTGACCATCAGTCGGCTTGACGTAGTAGTAGATGTCGTCGATGTAGATCTCTGAGGTGTCGCCGCCCCACGCCGGCATGGGGCGGGCGTCAAAGCGGTCGAGGGACTTCAACCGGAAATCGCGCATCCAGCTGGGTTCACCCTTCATCCAGGACATCTCCTGAACCAGTTTGCGGCTGAGACCCTTCTTCGGCTTGTAGACGTAGTCTTCCTTGTCGCTCCAGCCAAGCTTGTAGCGACCCAGATCAAGATCGGCGGCCTCAACGGTCGCAGCTGCGGTGCTCATGCCGGCCGGATTGGTGTCCGTGGCGCTCATGTCAGTAGTACTCATTTGCAAGCCTGTCCCGTACAGCCGTTTCCCGAAGTGCGGATACCCGCCGGGCCGTTACGTAATGCCCAAAATTCTACTGACTCAGCGGCGGTAAGCGCCACCTCAACGGTGTTTCCCGCGGTTTGAACCACGCTGGGTGGCCGTTGCGGCGCCTCGGACGCTCATTCACGCACCCTGTCTCCACTCCAGGGACCGCGGCGTCTACCCTCTGGAAATGGCGGACGGACCAGCATGCATCGGGCCCGGATACCGCAACGGGTCGATGCCACGCAAGGATCGGTCGCGGTGACCGACTGGCGGAGCTTCGACCTCTCTTTCTGCATCGACGTTCGGGACCGAACCATCTCGTCGGCCAACGGCGCAGCCATGAGCGTTCTGGGCCTCGATACCACCCCGGCCCCCGCCGACGCGGTGCTGGCTGCCAGCACCACGACCGATCTGCTCTCGTTGTTGCCCGCGTTGCGCAAGGACCAGACCTGGCGGGGCACCTTGGAGCTCCGGCCAACCGCGTTTGGCCACCGCGAGATTGAGTCTGTTGTCACGGTGGATTCCAGTGCGCCTGAGCGCATCTCCATCATCGCCGCTGAGATCACCCAGCCCGAGGAGTATTTGGCCGAGCTCGCCCACCGGGCCACGCATGACTTTCTGACCGGGCTGCCCAACCGGGCGCTGCTGATGGATCGCCTCAACCTGGCCACCGCTCGGTTTGAACGTTCCCGGCGACCGCTGGCCGTGATGCTGATCGACCTGGACGATTTCAAGCAGATCAACGACAACCTCGGTCACGCCACCGGCGATGCCGTCCTGGTCCAGAGCGGTGCCGCCATGTCTTCGGCGCTGCGGCCCGCCGACACCCTCGCCCGATTGGGCGGCGATGAGTTTGTGGCCCTGTGTACCGACCTTGAAACCGCAGAGGATGCCATCCCGATTGCCGAGCGCGTGGTGGCGCAACTCCGGATGGTCACCAACCCGCACTCGGGCCAGCCGATGACCGCGAGCATCGGCATTGCGATTACCAACCACCGATTTCTGGCCGACTCCCAGACGCTTCTTGAAGTGGCTGACCGGGCCATGTATGACTCCAAACTCAACAAGCCCGCCCGCATCTCGCTGCGGGAGTCAGGCGTGGATTCACCCGTTCGGCGCATCGAAGCCGGCGACCCGCAGGCGCTCATGGACGCCATCGACTCGGATGCGTTGTCGGTGGCGGTGCAGCCAGTGGTTGATCTCCGCAGCGGTCTGGTGATCCAACTTCGCGCCCGGCCCGCCTTCGAAGGGCTCGACGGCTTCCGGTATGACGCCTCCGGGCTGTTGGTGGACAACCCGGACGAAGAACTTCGAGCAACCGTGGATGCGTGGACGTTGAACCAGGCGCACCGGCTTTCCTCTGAACTGGCCGCGCATTGCGGGCGCGTCCCCCGCGTCACAGTGCAGCTTGGTGGCACCAGTCTCACCGCCAATAATGCATCGGCCGCCAACTTGATGCGCCAGGCCATGGGCGGGCCCACGTGGGGCGCGCTCGGAGTGGAGATCGACCAGGCTGACCTCAACCCGGACCTGAGTCGCAAGAGTGCGGAGCTCGACGACGCGGGTGTCGCGGTGCTGATCCGCAACTTCGATCCGAGCTTCCGCGTGCTGCGCGCCCTGGACCACTCGTCGGCCAGGACCGGGGTGATCAACCTTGCGGACCTTGGCAACATCCACCACCGCAACACGCAGCGACTGGTCTCCGCGGCTCGTACCAGCGCAGCCGCCATGGGTCTTTCGATATCGATCGCCGGCATTGGTTCCGCCGAGGAATTGAATCAAGCCATGTGCCTGGAACTCGATGCGGCTGAAGGGCCCCTGTTTGGTCTGGGGATGAGCTTGGAACAGGCCGTGCCGGCCATCAACACCGGCTGGTCCATCGACTTCTGGTAAACACCGATTTGCGGCGCCCAGTGGGCCTACTCTCTGACGAGTTGCCTGCCCAGGGCGCTCAGTCGATGCGGCGAAGTTCGGCCCGGAAGCGGCGGCCGCGTTCCACATAGGACTGAGCGCTCATCTTGAGCTGCTCGGGGTTCACCGCGCCATCTTTGATCCGAGCCGGCAGACCCACTGCGAGCGCACCGCTCGGGATCTCCTGGCCTTCGAGCACCACTGCGCCGGCCGCCACCAGTGCTCCAGAACGAACCCGGGCCCGAGCGAGAACGATGGAGCCGCTACCCACCAGCGATCCGGATTCAATGACACAACCTTCGAGGTGCGCCAGGTGACCAATGGTGCAGTCATCGCCAACCGTGGTCGGATACTCGGGGGTGGTGTGCAGCACCGCACCGTCCTGCACCGAAGTTCGGGCGCCCACGGTGATGTGTCCACCATCGCCGCGAAGAACCGCCATGGGCAGCACGGTCGACTCCGGACCGATTCGCACGTCGCCGATGATCACCGCTTCGGGGTGGACATAGGCCAGCGGATCAATAGTTGGTTTGAGATCGCCCAGGGCGTATATCGGCACCGGAGTATCAGTCGAACTTGATTGACTCGCCCTCACGGGCGGCAATCACATCATGGAGGCCACGGGCCTCACCAAAGCTCTGGGCCTCGGCCAACAGCTCGTCCATGCGAACGTCGGTATGCAACGGGTCGTAATGGAACAGCGCCAGGGTCCTGGCGCCGGCCTGGGCCGCAACCTCGCACGCGTACTCGACCGTGCAGTGGCCCCAGTTTGAACGTTCGGCAAACAGCTCGGGGGTGTACTGCGCGTCGTGGATCAACAGATCGACATCGCGAGCCAATTCCAGAACCCGAGGGTCCACGGTCGTGGGATCGTCGGGTTGCTGATGATCGGGGATGTAAGCCACCGACGTCCCGCGGAGGTCGACCCGGTACCCGTTGGTGCGGCCGGTGTGCGGAACAGGTGCAACGGTCACGGTCGCCTCGCCCACCACAAACTGGGTGTCGGTTGCGCACTGCAGAACAATGCCCGAAGGTAAGTCAGCCAGCCGGACGGGAAAGTACGGCGGACACATGAACGCATCAAAGGAGTCAGCAAATGACCGACCATGCTCGGGGGGGCCATAGATGGTGATCTCGGCATTTGGCCGGGTCAACGGCGCGAAGAAGGGCAAACCTTGAACATGATCCCAGTGCAGGTGAGTGAGCAGCACCGTCGCCGAGAAAGGCGATTGCGGGTCCCCAAGATGTGCGCACTGCCCGTAGTTCCTGATCCCGGTGCCCATATCGAAGATGATGGGCGACTGGTCGGGAGCCTCAAAGACCACACACGAGGTGTTGCCCCCGTACCCAACCATGTCGGACGAGCAGCACGGCGTGGAGCCTCGAACTCCATGAAATGTGATCGTCGTTTCTGACACGGCTCCCGATATTAGGCGTGATGTTCTCCAGAGGGAAATTTTCGCCGACCCGGTAGCGCAACCACCCCCGCATCGATCTGAACAAGCGCATCGTTCACGAGCGTGGCCAGCACCCGCTCCGCCCGTTCAGAATCATCACGCCAACCCATCGTCTCGGCAATCTCGTCCCGGGGCACCGGACCGTTGCGGAGCGCCTTCACCAGACGGCCCCTGCCCTGGCGGTCCGATCCGTCAAATCGGGACTGCTTCCCACTGACCGCCGCGGACCGATTGGCCGGGTCCTCACCGTTGCCGTGCCACCCGCAAAGATCTGACAGTCCGCAGGAGTCACAGGCGGGCGCTCGTTTGACACACACCTTGGAACCGAAGTCCATGAGGGTTTGGTTCCACGCCCACCCCTGTCCTGCTGGTACCAGATGGTCCGCCAGCCTCTGGGCTGCCCGAGGTGCCAGCCGCTCACCGCTCAAGCGGGCCAGGATCCGACCAATGTTTGTGTCGAGCGGCGCGACGTCACCCTGCTCGGTGAAGGCAATCACTGCCCGCGCGGTGTAGGGGCCGATGCCGGGCAGTTTCTGGAGTTCAGCGATGGTGGACGGAAAAACGCCGCCGTGAATTTCGGTGACCTCAATTGCGGTCTGGTGCAGCATCACGGCCCGCCGGTTGTAGCCGAGGCCATCCCACAACGCAATGATGTCGCCCGCGGGAACCGCCGCGCACTGTTCCACGGTTGGAAAGCGCGCCATGAATAATTCCCAGCGCGGAAGAACACGGTCCACCTGAGTCTGCTGCAGCATGATCTCCGACACGAGAATTGGCCAGGGGTGGCGGCGGTGCCTCCATGGCAGGTCCCGCCTGTGCGTATCGCCCCACGCCAGCAGACGATCGTGCAACCGTTGACGGTTGGATGCGCACCAGTGCTGGACAGGACCTTCGCTCAGCGGAACAACTCCGGGGTGACCGGGCAGCTCGTGAGCTGGGCGATGTCAGCCGGCGAGACGGTTCTTGCCGGACCGACCACCTGGTCCACGAGCGACAGCGGCAGCACTTCGAAGTCCATTTGGGTCGCCGGCCGATCGGCCTCATAGCGACCCACCAGTCCCTGCCACATACGGTCGGGAAGAACCGCACCGGTGGGAACCACCAGCCAGACGGTCACGTCGAAGGCGCGGGCCACCGCCGCCGCAGGAACCGATGCCACCGGAACCAGCGCCTCGCCGGGACCGGCTGCCACTGCTTCGAGCAGCAAAAGGTCCGACCCAGCGACGGCCGACGCCATCCACGGCGCATCAACGTCGCTTGCGGTCACACCCCGATCCTCCAACCGTTCAACTCGCCTCCAGCCCTGACCGGTGCGATCGATGAGATGAAAACTGACGTCGCCTCTACGAGCCAGCGCCGCTCCCACTGATTCGGGCCAACCAACAGTGGCGACGTGCAATTCGGATTCGATCGCCCGTGCCACACGGCGGCCGAGTCCATCGGTCTCGGACTCCTCCACCGCCAGCCATGCTTCTCGTCGCGGATCCGGCGAACTGATCATGCGGGCGGCAAGCCAGACCAGGGCCCCGGACTCGGGCTTTCGACTCAGCATCCGACGGCACGCGGTCAACAGACCCGCGGGGTCATCAGCAAACGAAGCGAGCGCCGTTGCCGTCTCTTCCAGCAGCATGTCCTGGGGAATGCCCGACGCTCGGGCAACGGATCGGAGACGTTCGATCGGGTGCACCTTGATGACCGTAATGCCTAATCGTGCGGTTCCAAGGTGCCAATGGGCCCCTACCTGCGATAACTTCATCAACCGTGGCAAGCGCTCCAGATCCGTCCATCCCGCTCAACCCGCTCCAGGGAGATGCGCGACCGGTTGAAGACTGGGTAACCACGTTCCATCTGGTGTTGGTCGTACTTGATCCCTACACCTATGAGAGCTCGTGGCTCATCGATACCGCGGGTCGCATTCTCCAGAATTTCTCTGAGGCCGATTGCCGTGCGGCATGGCTGGTGACCGGCACCCCCGAAGAGGCCCAACAGTTCCTTGGCCCCTGGGGCGAACGCCTGCTTACCTTCACCGATCCGGATCGAGCTTTGGTATCAAGCGTCGGCCTGGAGCGGCTTCCCGCCCTACTTCATCTCAATCAACTGCTGGAAGTTGAAGGCGTGGCCGAAGGATGGCAGCCCGATCAGTGGTCCGAGGTCACCTCACACCTTTCGACACTCATGTCGTGGAGCAAGCCCACCATTCCGGCTCCTGGTGATCCAACGCCGTACGTCGGTTCGCCTGCGGTTGTCTGACCCCTTCGGTGGCGGAGCACGACGACGGGTTTGTCGATCGTCCTGACGACGAGCGAGTCTCCATCTTCATTGGCCTGCGTGACCACGTGGCCCGCCAATTACGGGAGCGACCCGGAGGCGATGCCGCCGGATCCTTCATCGCCGAAGGAGACCTGGTCATCCAGCGAGCTTTGGCCGCCGGATGGCACCTTGAGACGCTGTTGGTGGACAACGCCCGGACCAAACCGCTGGTCGGTATCCCGGCCGATGCCCAGGTTCTGCGGGCGTCACCCGAGGTTCTCCGGGTCATCAGCGGCCGCACAAAATTGCGCGACCCTCTGGCCTGCTTCACCCGGCGCCCCCTCCCTGGCACCGCCGACCTGCTGGCCGCATCGCGGGCCGGAGCTCAACGAGTGGCCGTTCTGGAGAACGTGACCAACCCCAACAACGCCGGCATGATTATGCGAGCCGCGGCAGGACTGGGCGTGGACGGGGTCCTCATCGATCCAACAAGTTGTGATCCCCTTTACCGTCGCGCTATTCGAGCTTCGATGGGTGAAGTGTTTGCGCTCCCGCATGCGCGTCTGGAGCAGCTACCCGCCAGCTTGGACGAGGTCCATGGCGCCGGCTTCACCTCCGTCGCTTTGACGCCGTCTCCAACGGCTGCGCCGATCGAAATGGTTGCCGACCAACACCGGGACACTCCGGTGGCTCTGGTGCTCGGAGCAGAAGGTCCCGGCCTGTCGGCCGACACGCGGTCATCGGTTTCGGTGCAGGCGCGCATACCAATGAGCCATGGCGTCGACTCGCTCAATGTCGGAGTGGCCGCCGCCGTGGCGTTCTTTGCCTTTCGACGCTACTCCTGATGTCTCCGTCGACGGGCCAGCAGCAGCACCCAGCCAGCCGCGATCAGCGCCACACCAACGCCAAGCGTTGACACGACCGTTCGCCCGCTGAACGCCAGAGGAGTCGGAGGCTTGTCTGGCACATCCACGATGTCCAACGGCTGACCGATGGCAGTGGGAGTGGGCGTTGAGGTCGAGAGCGGGGTGGCCGTTGGCGCAATCTGGGTCACCGTTGGCATAGCGGTGGGCGGGATTGCCGTCGGCGGAACAGCCGTGGGCGACTGCTCGATTGTTTGGGGCAGAAGACCAATGGAGGACTCGGCCGTGTCAGAGTTTCCGCCCACGGACACATCCAGCAAACCGTCGGGCAGGCTCACCGAGGCAGTGTTCACCAGCTTCGCACTGGTGCCGTCCAGAGTTCCCGAGACCAGAACGTGGACTTCCTCGCCAACCGCGATGTTTACCAACGCTGAGACATCACCGACCCCAAACGGGGTGATGCACCGCGGCGCGCCGGCCACGGCCACACACTCCCAGGCGACGTCAAAGACGTTGGCGGGGAGAACGTCAACGATGGTGGCTCCGTCCACGTCGACCTGACCGGTGTTGGTAACCAGAATTCGCCAGGTGACCCGGTCACCGGGTGACAAGGGTCCGGTGGGCGGGATCTTGGTCAGACTCAGATCGGCAACGATTGGACCGGGAGTCGGCGTCGCCGATGCCGTCGGTGCCGGCGTCGACGTCGGCACCGCTGTGGGGTCCGGCGTCGACGTGGCGGCGGGCACGGGGGTGGACGTGGATTCCGGCGTTGACGTGGGCTCCGGCGTTGACGTGGCCGTGGGCTCCGGCGTCAATGTCGCGGTGGGCTCCGGGGTCGCTACGGGCTGCGGGGTCAATGTTGCGGTCGGCTCCGATGTTGCGGTGGGTTTCGGTGTTGCTGTGGGTTCCGGCGTTGCTGTGGGTTCCGGCGTTGACGTTGGCACCGGCGATGCAGTGGGGGCGGGGGTGGACGTCGGCGTGCTGGTTGCAACCGGCGTGGCGCTGGGCGGCACCGGCGTTGCGGTCGCGGTGGCCGTTGGCGTTGCCGTTGGTGCAATGGCAGTGGCACTGACCACTGGTGTCGCCGTGGCGGTCGGTTCCGCGGTCGCCGTGGCGGTCGGTTCCGGGGTCGCCGTCGCCGATGGCGGTGTCGCCGATGGCGTTGCGGTGGCCGTTGGCGTTCCGGTGGGAACCGCAGCGGCGGTTGGTGTTGGGTCCGGGGTCGGAGTCGGGGCGATCGGCGTGCTCGTGGGCTGGGGGGTTGGCGTTGGACTCGGAGCCGGCTGCACGCCAACGGTGCTGTCGTCCTCGTTGTTGGTGTCGTCAGGATCGTCGATCCCCGGAGGATTCGTTGCCAAAGCCGAGTTGACCAACACCCCACCAATCGGTAGCTGCACGGTGGCGTCGATCTCAATGGAGATCAGCGCACCCGGATCCAGGTCAACAGACAGGTTCACATTGCCGGAACCAGACGGCGCACCGCAATTGCCGACACCCGAACTGACCGAGCAGGTCCATGTTGGATCCACCAGACCGAACGGAAACACGTCGGTCACGCTGGCGGAACCAACGGCCGACGGGCCGAGGTTCTCAACGGTGACGGTCCAACCGACCGGTCCCCCGTTGGTGATGATTGATTGGTCCGCCACCTTCGTGAGTTTGAGATCCGCCTGACCTTGGCTTGGGTTGATGTCTTCGGCTTCGTTGTTGGAAGGGTCAGGGTCGGTGACCCCGTCGGGCGCGCGGACCGTCGCCACGTTGGACAGGTCGCCTACCTGTTGGGCATCGACGACGCCGTCGATGGTGATGGTTGCCGATTCTCCCGCCGCCAGATCAAGCAGGAACTCCAGGTTCGGATGAGTGGAGTTGTCCACACACGCACCGGCGCCATCAACCGCGCAACTCCAGACCGGCTCTCCAACCCCGGCGGGGAGACTGTCCTGAACCAGAGCCGCACTCACATCCGACGGACCGTCATTGCTGACAACAATCGTGTAGGTGATCGGTCCACCGGCAATCAGCGGATCGGGCTGGCTGGTTTTGGTTATGGACAGGTCGGCTACGACACCAACGGGGGTGTCCTCATCGTCATTGTTGTTGTCGGGATCCGGATCCGGAGTTGAACTCACAACATCGGCACTGTTGACCAGTGTTGCGAGTCCTGATGCGGGTACCAGTACCTCGATCTGGAATGTCACGGTGTTGCCCACCGCCAAGGTCGACACCGAACACGTGACGGTTTCGGCTCCGCTGCACTCGGGCGACAAGGTGGTGGCCACCAAGCCCGCTGGCAGCGTGTCGGTCACCGTGACAGCGGCCGCATCTGATGGTCCAGAATTGTTGACAGTCACCAACCATGTGAAGGGCTGACCGGCCACTGCGGTGGTCGAAGATCCAGTCTTGGAAACCGACACATCCGCTGACTCCACCACCTCAGGTGAATCGGTATCGGTGTTGTCGGGATCCGGGTCCGGTTCATCTGAGTCAACCGTTGCCGTGTTGGTGATGTCACTGCCGGCCGGCAGGTTGGCGTCGACCACCACGCCGACCTGCACGGCGGTCGTTGCACCGTTTGCCATGGTGCCGATAGAACAGGTGACAATTCCACCTGAGGCGCTGCACCCCGGCGTTGACGTGGAAGCATCAAAGCTCACGCCGGCTGGAAGCAGGTCGGTGACCGTCACGTTGTTGGCAGCCGATGGTCCGTCATTGACCACGGTAACGGTCCAGACAAACGGGGCTCCGGCCACCGCCTGACCGCTGCTGGTCTTGGCAATCTGAAGGTCCGCCGACCGGACCACATCGGTGTTGGTATTGTCACCGTTGTTGGTCTCGTCCGGATCGTCCTCGTCGGCCGACGCAGAAGCAGCGTTGGTGATCGTGGAGCCGCCAGCGACGCCGGAATCAACCAGCGTCTCCACCTCGATCGAGATCGACTGGCCCACGGGCAGCGACGCAATCGTGCACGACACCGACGGGTCCGCCGCGGAACAGGAGAGCGCCGCCGTTGGCGAAGGCAAACTGACCAGGCTCAACACCGTGGGGAGCACGTCACCTACCACCACATTGCTGGCATCGGAAGGGCCATCGTTGGTCACGGTGAGGGTGTAGGTAAGGCTCTCTCCGGCAACCACCGGCTCAGGGGCCGCTGTCTTGAGCAGCGAGATATCCGCGCTACGACTCACCGGTGTCTGTTCGGTTGCGTTGGTCGGGTCGGTTTCGTTGGAGTCCACGGTTGCGGTGTTGACCAACGTGTCGGTGGCCGTCAGGTCCTGGTCGACGGTCACCATGATGGTGATTTCCACATCATCGCCCGGGTTCAATTCGAAGTCGGATGCCGTCCCAACATCACAGGACACCACCCCGGCCGTTTCGGTACACGCTGCGGTCTCGGTGCCGCCGGTCGCTACCGCGGAAACGAATGTCGTGGTGGCGGGAAGCGCATCCACAATGCTTACACCGGACGCAACCGATGAGCCGGTGTTGGACAGCGTCAGGAGCCAGCTGAACGGGTCACCGGCAACCGCCCGACTCGAGAGCGCTTTCTTGGTCAGGAAGAGCCCGGGCTCCCTGTTTACCTGGGTGTCTTCATCGTCCTGGTCATTGTCAGGGTTCGGATCGGTGCCGTCCTGGTCGGTGACAGCGGCCGCGTTGGTGATCACGGTTCCGTCGGGCAGCGACGCATCGATGGACGCCGTGATGACAACCGGTGCCGACCCGCCGGCCGCAAGGTTTGGAATTTGGCAGGTAACCGTCGCTCCCGCCGCTCCGGCTGGAGCATCGCTGCAGGCGACGCCAATGCTTCCAACCCCCGAGACAAAGGTCACGCCAGCGGGGAGCACATCCTGCACCAAAATGTTTGATGTATCCGACGGACCGTCGTTGGTCACCACCAGCTGCCAGGCGACGTCTTCCCCTGCCGCAACCGGATCAACGATGTCGGTCTTCACCAACCCCAGATCGGCCACCTTCGATACCTCGGTTGTTTCGTCGCCCTCGTTGTTGGTGTTATCGGGGTCGTCTTCGTCGGCCGTTACCTCGGCCTTGTTGAAGATTGACGTTCCAGCCGGTGTTTCGGAGTCAAGATCGCCAGCGATGATCACTGATGCGTTGGAACCCGCCGAAAGGCTGGCGATCAGGCAGGTAACCGCACTGCCACTGGCGGTACATGACGGTGATGACGAGGCGCTGTTGAACGTAACCCACGTGGGCATAACGTCGGTGATCACAACCGACGTTGCATCGGAGGAGCCCAGATTCGTGACCTCGAGCTCCCAGATAATGGTGCCGCCTGCAGGAACCGGGTCGGTCATGTCCGTCTTGGTGATTGCCAGGTCGGCCTCCCGCTCCACGTCAACCGAGTCCGAGGCATCGGCCGGGTCGCCTTCATCCCAGGTCACCGTGGCGGTATTGGCCACCTTGGCACCGTCGGCCAGGTTCGATGACGTGCCGGCCACGATGGTGGCAGTTGCTGAACCATTGCGCGCCAGCGATCCAACAGTGCAGGTGACCAGCCCACCGGCCTCCAGACAGCTCCCGGCACTTGCCGACGCCGAAGAGAAGGTCGTTCCGAGCGGGATCGGGTCGGTGATCACCACGTTTGTGGCGGTCGACGGCCCATCGTTGGTCACGGTGACGGTCCAGGTCACCGGGTCTCCGGCCACCACCGGATCCGGCAATGCCACCTTGGTGATCCGGACGCCGGCTTCCCGCTCCACGTCAGCGACTCCGTCGCCGTCGTTGTTGCCGGGGTCCGGGTCGGGCGTATCTGAGTCAACGCTTGCAGTGTTCTGGATCTGGTCGGCCAGAGCCGGATCAATGTCCACACCGATCGTGACGGTTGCGGTCGCCCCGTTCACCACGGTTCCCACCGGACACGAGACAATGCCAGCGGCCAGCACACATCCGGGCGTTGACGTTGTCAGATCAAAGGTGAGTCCCGCGGGCAACGGATCGCGGACGACTACGTTGGCGGCATCGGACGGGCCGTCGTTGCGCACCGTGAGTACCCACGTCATCGACTCGCCAGCGGTGACCGGATCGGCGTTTGCCGTCTTGGCCACGAAGACCAGGTCGGCGGACGACTCGACATTGGTTTCGCTACTCGAGGTGCCATCGGTCGGGTCCGTTGGCGACGTGACCGTCGCGGTGTTCACAATGGGTCCTGCGCTTCCAGACCCAACCTGGGCGTCGAAACTCAAGACGATTGTCGAACCCGCAGGCACGCTGCCAAGCGAACAGAACAAGGTTCCGCCAGGGCTCCCACCGGAGTGGGAGCAGCTCGAGATCCCCGACACCGGCGCCCACGACACGAAGGTGAGGTCGGCCGAAAGGGGATCTGAAATCGTGACCGCCTGCGCGGTTGAAGGACCGTTGTTGGTGACCGAGAGTGTGTAGGTCACGTTGGAACCCGCCAGGACCGGGTCCGGGCTGTCGGTCTTGACCAGGGTCAGGTCCGCCAGGGTCGTGATGTTTACCGGTGCATCATCGTCATTGTTGGCGGGATCGGGGTCGTCGGTGGTCGAACTGACTCCGGCGTCATTGGTCAGCGACAATGACGAGGTGTTGCTTTCCACCGTCACCACCAGTTCCACCTGGACCGATGCGCCGTTGGCAATGGGACCAAACGCACACGTCACAATCCCTCCGGCGGCGGCGCCGTCGTGACCACAGGTTCCTGTTCCCACGACAACCGCAGAACTCACGTACGCGGAAGCTGCAGGCAACGAGTCAGTAATGACGGCGTCGGCGGCATCGGAAGGCCCGTCGTTCGTCACGGTCAGAAGGTAGGTGACCTGTTGACCGGCCACCACGGGATCCGGAGTGGCGGTCTTGGTCATTGTCAAATCCGCCTGAGCGATCACCGGTGTGACGTCGGTGCTCTGGTTGTTGTCGCCGTCGGGGTCGGTGGTGTCAGAATCGGTTGTCGCCGTGTTCGTAAGCGATCCGGTAGCCGAGGCGTCCACCAGAACCGAGACTTCAATCGTGGACACGTCATCGGGTGCCAACGTTCCGAGTGAGCAGGTGAGAGTGCCACCGGGGTTGACGCCGTCATGAGCGCAGGATGCACCGGCCCCGCCACCGGTAACCACCGCCGCTTGGAACGTCACGCTGGCCGGAAGTACGTCGGACACGATGGTGTTCACCGCATCGGACGGGCCATTGTTCTCCACCCGTATGGACCAGTTGAACGAAGTGCCGGGCACCGCCGGCCCCGGAGCCGTTTTGAGGACGCTCAGATCCGCCTCGGTTTCGATAGTTGTGTTCTCGGAGTCGACTGCGCCAACCAGATCCTCATCGGAGGTCACCGTGGCCGTGTTGGTGAATGTTGTGTTGTCCGGTGTGGCCGGATCCACATCAAACGCAATCACCGCAGTGGCGGTTCCGTTGGGAACAATGGTCCCAAGACTGCACGTCACCGGCGACGGAGTCGTGGAACAGCCGCTGGACGAGAGCGCCGGATCGAAGGTCAGTAGCGGATCGGGGACCGGGTCAGAAATCACCACGTTGTTGGCGTCAGAAGGTCCACGGTTGGTCACTTCGATCGTGTAGAAGACGGTGCCTCCCGCGACCACCGGGTCACTGACATCGACCTTGGTTATGCCAAGGTCAACCACCGTCTGCACATCAACGTCGACGCGGTCGCCATCGTTATCCGGATTGGGATCAGGTTCGTTGCCGTTGACACTGGCCGAGTTGACCAGGGTGTCAACCCCGGGCGGCATGCTGGGGTCCACGAGCACGGTGAAGACCAACTGATCCGTTGCTCCGGCAGCAAGCACCCCAACCGAGCACGTGATTGTGCCGCTGACATCGGCACAGCCAGCGGGCAGCGGACTCTGGATCGTGACCTGCGACGGAAGCGCGTCCAGCGAGGCCACCCCGGAAGCATCAGACGGACCGAAGTTGGTGATGTCGAGGGTGTAGGTCAACGTCGAGCCGGCGGTGGCGGGGTCCGGCGAAGCGCTCTTGATGACGCCGAGGTCCGCAGATCTGGTGACGGCGGTCGCAGCATCGGCGGTCACGTCGTCTGCCCCTTCAGCCGAGCCGGTCACCCGGTTCACGATGGTCGCGCCGTCGGCCAGTGAGGACGACAACGTGACCAGAATCTCCACGGTCATCACGCCACCGGCAGCAAGGGTTCCTCCGGCGGGCACACAGGTCACGTTCCCCCCTGCCGCCGCGCCGTCATGGGTGCAGGTTCCTCCGCCCGCGCTGATGGTCGAAGAGTCAAAGGCGACATCGATGGGGAGCGCGTCCACAAACTGGGACGCGTTGGCAACACTGGGCCCCGCATTGCTGAAGGTCACGGTGTAGGTGAGCTGTTCACCAGCCACGACCGGATCAGGGGCTGCGGTCTTGCCGATGCTCAGAGCAACCACGTTCTGCACATTGGTGGTCTCGTCGTCGGTGACACCAGTGGTGTCTTCGGCAGCGGTGACGGTTGCGGAGTTGGACAGCACGGTGCCGTCGGGAAGACCAGCCGGCACGCTCACCACAATCTGAACTGTCTCGCTGGCACCAGTGGCCAGGACGCCGCCGGTGGGGGTGCAGGTCACGACCCCGCCGGTTGCGGATCCGTCATGGCTGCATGACCCAGAACCGCTCGGCCAGCTGGCACTCACAAATGAAACCGCAGCCGGAAGCGTGTCGGTCAGGGTCACGCCGCTGGCATTGGATGGCCCGGCGTTGCCGAAGGTCAGGTTCCACGTGAGGTTCTGGCCGGCCGCTACCGGGTCAGTCACGTCGGACTTCCCAATGGACAGATTGATCAGCCGTTCGATTGTCGTGTCCTCGGTCGCTGTTGCTCCCGTTGCGTCCTCGGTTGAAGTAACCGTTGCCGTGTTGGTCACGGTTTGGGGGTTGGCCGAGCTTGGGATGGTGGCCGAGATGGTGACCGAGGCCGTTCCACCTTCCACCAGCGTTCCGATGGTGCAGACGACCTCGTTGGGCCCGGTGCCGGCGACGCAACCGGCGCTGGAGTTGGCCGGGTCGAAGACCAATGGCGCGGGCAGAGTGTCTGTGATGACAACCCCGCTGGCGTCGGATGGACCCAGGTTGCCTGCGGTCAGCGCCCAGGTCACGGTCTGTCCGGCGTTGACCGGGTCCACAAGGTCAGTCTTGGTGAGGGTGAGCTCCACCTCCCGGACAACCTCGGTGCCGACCTTTGATGTGTTGTTGCTGTCATCGGGATCCGGGGTGTCCGATTCGACTTTGGCGCCGTTGGGCAGCACCGTGCCACTTGCGGTGCTGCTGTCCACATCCACCACCACGGTGATGGTCTCAACCGCGCCCGGTGCCAGCGTCCCCAACAAACAGGTGACCGGCGCCGAACCGGCACACGTACCAACCGATGGCACCGACGACACCCAGGTGACGCCCGTTGGAAGACTGTCCACCACGGTGGTTCCAACCGCGTCCGATGGTCCCGCGTTGGCCACGGTCAGGGTGTAGGTGATTGCATCACCCGCGTTGACCCGCGGGTCCGGCGACGCCTCTTTTACAATCTTGAGATCTGCGCTGCGGATGATCTCGGTGGTCTCGGCTCCGGTGTTGTTGGTGCCATCACCTTCAGGGGTGTCAGAGCTGGTGTTCACCTTGTTGACCACGGTCCCCGCACCCGCGGCCGGATCCACAAGAACGGTGAACGTGGCGCTTGCGGTTGCCCCCGCGGCGAGCGGCGTTGGCAAAGCGCAGGTCACGGTCCCGCTGGCATCACTGCATCCGGTGCCGGAAACGAATGACATGCCGGCGGGCAGCGGATCGGTGATGATGGCGTTCAGGGCCGGTGAGGGACCGTCGTTGCGAACGGTCACGGTGTAGTCAAAGGCCTCCCCCGCGGTGACAGGATCCGCGCTGTCCACCTTCGAGACCAGCACCAGATCTGATTCGGATGCGACCACGATGTCATCACTGCCGGTCACCGCGAACGGGATGCCAACGGTCTCGCCTTTGTAGTCGAGCCTGGCTTCGTTGGGAATTGTCTGAAACTCGGTGCCGGCGTCAACAGTGACCTGGAAGCTGATCTCGAAGGAATCACCAATCGGGATACGACCGCCCGGGCCGGGATAGGTGGCCGAGTCGTTGGTGCCAAGTTGGAACTCGACCTGGGTGCCATCGAAGCCGCCGCCGTCAGTGGCGATGTTCGCCATGGAGTCGTCCGGAGTTGTTCCGGACAAGAGGCCGGGGTCATCGATGATCGCCAGCGAGCCGGATACATAGGTTGTTCCGGCGGGGATCGAGTCAGTAATCACGGTGTCCACCGCAGGGTCCTGACCGGTGTTGGTTGTCTTGATCACGTATTCGATAACGTCTCCGGGCAGCACGGTGCCACCGTTCACGTCGACGGCAGTTTTGGACAGGTCGGCGTCAAGGTCAGGGACAAAGATATCGATGGCGGTGGCCGCCATGCCCGGGTAATACCAGTCGCCGGCGGACGAGAACTGCAAGGTCGCCGAGGTCTGGCTGTTGGCCAGGAGTCCGGTGACGTCGATGCGGGACGAGTCGTAGCCAAGTTGGTCCACGTAGTCCGGACTCTTGTTGGTGAATAATGCGCCGTCTTTGGAAATGCGGCTGTTGAAGAAGTTGGTGGCCGGATGCGTGGCGTCCGACAAGACGTTGCCTTCAAAGAGAAGTTGATCGCCGGTGTACCCCTCATCGCCCTCATAGGCGATGGTGGTCAGTTTGGCCGTGACCGGTCCGGTGACCGGGGTCAGGAAACCAGTTACGGTCACCGACACCGGGTTGGCCGAGTTCACCTGGGCGAACCCGTCAAAGACGGTGAGATTGCGAAACGGAAGCGTGGTGTCCTCGTAGGCCACGACGATGCTCCACCCGCCATGCTGGCCTCCGCCCTGGGTCCCTTCAACATTGGCCACGGTGTAGTTCGTATTGCCCGCAGCCTGGACAATGCTGGTGATGTCGCTGACACCCTGATACAGGCTGCCGCTGGCCTGCAGCTCGTCGGCGGTGATGGTCTGGTATCCGGCCCCGGGGCCGGCTTCGAGTTGGACCGTGTTTCGGGTGGCGGCGGCGCTTCGGGACCCCCAGTACAAGCCAGCCCACAGAACGGTGGCGCCCGCCGGCAGGGTCATGGTGGAGCTGCTGGAATTGAAGGTTGCGGGGTCGGCGTCAACATCCACATAGACCATGGAAAACTGGTTGTTGGATGCGCCGTTGCCGGCCTGAGCGGCAGCACACGTTGCAGCGGTGGCCGCGCAGGTCATGGTGGTGTTGGCGATGAAGTCAATGTCGCCTTTGGCATTGGTTTGGAAACGCGAGGCGAACGGATCGAAGACTTGCGCCTCGGCAACCGGGGTCGAGGTCAACGAGGGAACGACGAGGGTGGCCAGCATCGCCATGGACCCCACGATGGCGGCCAGGCGCAGCCGGGCTGGGATGCTCAACCGATTCGACGGTCTGAACGCCGGTCTGAACGCAGGTGTCTTCATAGACTGAACTTCGGCCGGTCACCGTTGCAGTTGAGCTGGCGACTGTCGGTTGGCGAAGTATTCACGTTGGTCATGGACAATTGCCCAATACGTTGGGCCCATGGACAACGCACCTGCGGAGGGCCCTACCGGTCAATGGCCGGAGCCACCCGAAAAGCTGGTGGACTGCGCCCGCCACGGAGCCGGTTCAGGCTCCGAACTCATCATCGCCGAAGGTGATTCGGCCGCCGACCTGATCACGGCCAACTGTGATCGAACCTGGCAGGCAGTGATGCCGGTCCAAGGCAAGCCAATGAACGCGGCGCAGGCGTCCGCGTTGCGAGTTCGCAAGAATGTCCAACTGGCCGCCGTCCGGGATGCGATCGGCGCCGGTTGGGACGATCCAGACAATGATCAGCGTTTCGATGCCGAGGCCCGCCGCTACGACCGGGTGGTGTTGCTGTTCGATCCCGATCCGGACGGAATTCACAGCCGCGCGCTGTTGCTGCTGTTTTTCCACCAGTGGATGAAGCCACTCCTTGACCTCAACCTCTTGTTTACGTGCAGGCCTCCGCTGTGGGAGTTCACCTCACCGAGGTTGGCGACACCGGTGGCCGCCTACACCGATCACCACGCCAACGACCTTCGGACCGAACTGGACGCCAAAGGGGTCGCATCCGCCGAGTCCGTGAGGTTCCGCGGCATTGCCTCCATGAGCGACGAAACGCTGAGCCGAACCTGTCTGTCACCGGAGACTCGAATTCTGTCCCCGCTCACCAGCACCCACGCCGAATCGGCGCTCGCAAGTTTTGCGCGCCTGAAGGCCCGGTAGCAATCCTCCGCCCTACTCGCTAATTCACCTGCTTTTCCATCGACTCCCAGTAGGGGGCGCGGAGTTTGTACTTCTGGAGTTTGCCGGTGGCGGTTCGTTCAAGCTCGCCACGAAACTCCACCGAGCTGGGGCACTTGTAATGGGCGAGGCGATCGCGGCAATGGTTGATCAGGTCAATCTCGGAAACCTCACTTCCCTCGTTGAGCACCACCAGCGCTTTGGGCGTCTCGCCCCACTTCTCATGCGGTACACCAATGACCGCGACTTCCAACACGTCGGGGTGGTTGAACAGCGCGTCCTCGACTTCGATGGAGCTGACGTTCTCACCGCCGGTGATGATCACATCCTTCTTCCGGTCGGTGATGCTGAAGTACCCCTCTTCGTCCTGCACGCCGCCGTCGCCGGTGTGGAACCATCCGCCTTCAAGCGCCTGCGCGGTTGCGTCGGGCTGGTCCCAGTAGGACTTGAGCACCACGTTGCCTTTGGCCAACAACTCACCCGAGTTACTCACCTTCATTTCCACGCCCAGGGCGGGTACGCCGGCTCGAACGAGCTTTGACGCTCGATCGTGGTCGGAGAGCTCGTCCCACTCGCTGCGGCAACGGTTCATGGTGAGGTAGGGAGCCGTCTCGGTGAGGCCGTAGAGCTGGATGAACTCCCACCCGAGTTCCCGTTCCATCCGCACGATCGTTGAGGTCGGCGGCGGCGCCCCGGCGACGACCATACGTACCTTGTTGGCCCCGGGAATGGGTCCGTCCCAGGTAGCAGCCGCGTCCAAGGTTGCCGCTACCACCGCCGGAGCACCACACATGTACGTGAGGTTGTGTTCCTCCACCCGACGAAGGATCTCCCCACCGTCGATCTTGCGGATGACAACCTGCGGCACACCCTGACCGGTCAACGTGAACGGCATGCCCCACCCATTGCAGTGAAACATCGGCAATGTGTGCAGATACCCGTCGCGCGGATTCACTCCCGCATCCCAGCCAAAGGTGGTGGCGTTGACCCACAACGAGCGATGGGTCTGCTCCACGCCCTTGGGTCGGGCCGTGGTGCCTGATGTGTAATTGATGACCGCGGTGGCGTTCTCGTCCGGCTCCCACGGTTGCGGCTCGACGCCATCGAGGTACAGCACCTTGTCCGACTCGGCACCGATCACAAACTTGTTGGGGCACTCCACGTCGGCCAGGTCGTCGGCCAACTCCGGATCGATGAGCAACATCGACGCGCCGCAGTGATCCACGATGTAGCGGATCTCCTCGCGGTTGAGTCGGAAGTTGATCGGCACACAGATGCGCCCGGCGGCCGGGACGGCCAACAGTGAGACCAGAAGTCGAGCCGAGTTGTGGGACACGATGGCCACCCGCTCACCCAGACCAATGCCAAGCGCGTCCAGGCCGGCCGCCTGTGCCCGCGCCTTGGCGGCAATCTCGCCATAGGTCATGGTGCCCCAGGACTCGGCCGGTTGATTCGGTTCGTCAACCAGACCAATGCGGTCGGGATAGACGCGCTCCGCTCGATCAATGAAGTGGTTGGTCGTCAACGGAACGATCATGATTCCCCCAGGGGTAGACAGCGGCCTCGGCTGCGCAGTCCATGATTGACCGCACGGCGCGTCAGAAAATCTAGTCTCTTCGGGGCAGGGCCATGAACGGAGAAGTCATGAAGATACGCATCGGGTTTGGGCTCGGCACCCAGACCGCCGCAGGGAACCGAGTCGAGTTCAACGAAATCGTGGACGGGCTGGAAGATCTTCGCTTCGATTCGCTGTGGATGTCCGAACGCGTCAACGGTCCTGCCCCAGATCCATTGGTGGCCATGACCTGGGCCGCCGCACGGACTGAACGACTCAAGATCGGCGCCGGCGTCATGGTCCTTCCGGGCCGCAATCCAGTCCTGCTGGCCAAGGCCGTGGCGTCACTGGACGTGTTGTCCAACGGCCGGATGCTGCCCGCGTTTGGGCTGGGCATCGCAGATGCCGCCGAGCAGCAGGCCTTCGGGGTGCACCGCAAAGAACGAGCGGCGTGGTTCAACGAAGCTCTCCCCCTGTTGCGCCGACTCTGGACCGAAGAGTCGGTGACCCATAGCGGCGATCGGTTCACCATCGAAGACGCCCGGGTGCTGCCCAAGCCGGTCCAGGATCCGTTGGAGGTGTGGCTGGGCGGCCGTGCGCCTTCGGAGTTGCGCCGCGTCGGCCAGTACAGCGACGGCTGGCTCCCGTCGTTCACCACACCCGATGAGATGGCGGAGGGCATGGAGATCGTCAACGGGCACGCCAAGGACGCGGACCGCAAGATCGACGATGAACACTTCGGTGTGCTGGTCGCCTACACCGGTGAGGGCACCGAGATGCATCCCCGCATGAAGGCACTGGCCGAGAAGCGCCATCCTGGTCGGGACCCGCGCGACATCATTCCCGCTGGGCATGGGGAGCTTCGCGATCGCTTGGAAGGTTTCATCAAGGTGGGCGCGTCAAAGTTCGTTGTTCTTCCCGTTGACGAGCCAACTGATTGGGCGAGCGAACTGGAGACGCTGGCCGCGGCTGTTCTCCCGTTGGAGAACTGAGCTTTACGCGTTTGGCAAACGAACCGAGTGTGGCGGCGATGGCCTCAGCCCAGGGCGCGCTCGAGGTCCACAATCAGGTCGTCGATCGATTCGATGCCCACCGAGATGCGGACCAGATCAGGTCGCACCTCCAGAGGCGAGCCGGCAGTGGATCCGTGGGTCATACCGGCGGGCACCTCGATCAGAGACTCGACCGCGCCCAGCGACTCTGCCAGGGTGAAGATCTCGGTGGAAGTGACCACCCGGTGGGCGGCTTCGACGCCACCCTTGGGGATGAAGGAGATCATGCCGCCAAAGTTGGCCATCTGACTGGTGGCCACGTCGTGGCCGGGGTGACCGGGGAGACCGGGGTACAGCACCGTGTCAATGTTTGGATGGGCGGTCAACATCTCCACCACTTCCATTGCGTTCTGGCAGTGACGGTCCATCCGAATGCCCAAGGTCTTGAGACCCCGCAGGAGCAGGTAGCAGTCAAAGGGGCTGGGCACCGCGCCAACACCGTTTTGGACAAAGCCCAGGCGTTCGTCCATGGCTGCGCTGTTGGTACCAACAAAACCACCGACCACATCGGAGTGGCCGCCCAGATACTTGGTCGCCGAGTGGATCACCGCGTCGGCACCCAGCGGCACGGGGTTCTGCAGGTACGGCGTTGCGAAGGTGTTGTCGACAATGCACAAGCCGCCATGGCTGTGGGCAACATCGGCGACCGCCGAAATGTCGAACACGGTGAGGTTGGGGTTGGTTGGCGTCTCCAGCCAGACCATCTTTGTGGCTGGCGTCCAGGCGGCCGCCACCGCATCGAGGTCATTGAGGTCCACGGCGGTCCAGGTGACGCCAACCGGCCCGTAAACCTTGTCGATCAGACGGAACGTTCCGCCGTACGCGTCGTTACCCAGCAGGATGTGATCGCCCGGCACAAGCATGCGAAGAATGGCATCCTCGGCAGCCATGCCGCTGGCGAATGACCGACCGTAGGTACAGCGTTCCAACGACGCCATCGACGTTTCCAAGGCCCGGCGAGTTGGGTTGCCGGTTCGGGAGTACTCAAACCCCTTGTGCGAGTTGACGCCGGCCTGTTGATAGGTGGTCGCCAGATGAATGGGGACGGTGACTGCGCCGGTCTGTTCGTCGGCGTGTTGGCCATCGTGGATGGCGCGGGTTTCGAACCCGGCAATTGGTCGCGTGTCTTCAGGGCCGCTGGTGAGGTCAGACATGGCTTCAGCCGCCGTGGGAGAGGAAAGAGAGAACGTCGCTTCGGGAGACAACGGCGCGGGGGCGTCCGCCGTCGAGCACCAACAGCGCTCGACCGGCGTTGAGCATTTCGACCGCCAGCGCCACGGGCTGACCGACGCCGATGGTGGCCAGCTTCGGTCCCATGATCTCCTCCACCTTGACGTTCATCACTGCGGCTTCATTGAAGCTCTGCTGCATGAGCGCCAACTCGTCCACCGAACCCATCACTTCGGCGGCCGACAACGGCATCTCGCCTTTGGCCACCGGGAGCTGCGATACGCCGTGCCTTCGCATCATCTCGAAGGCGTCTCGGGCGGTGGTTTCGGGCTGCACGTAGACCATGTCCGGCACGTCGTCGGGGCGGGTCCCAAGGACGTCACGAATGGTGGGCCCATCCGACTCCAGAAACCCAAATGACGCCATCCACTCGTCGTTGAACACTTTGGACAGATACCCGCGACCAGAGTCTGGTGTCAGCACCACGATGAGGTCGGTGGGCTTGGCGGTCCGGCCCACTTCGAGCGCGGCCGCCACCGCGGTTCCGCACGACCCGCCAATCAGCAGGCCCTCCTGTTGACTTACTTCCCGAGCCATACGGAACGAGTCGGCATCACTGATGGCAATCACCCGGTCCACGAGCGACCGGTCATAGGTCTCGGGCCAGAAATCTTCGCCCACACCTTCGACCAGGTACGGACGGCCCGAACCACCCGAGTACACCGACCCTTCCGGATCGGCGGCAATCGTCTGGATGGCTGCGTTCTGTTCCTTCAGGTACCGGCTCACTCCCGAAAGCGTTCCACCCGTTCCGGCGCCCGCAACAAAGTGCGTCACTGTGCCATTGGTCTGCTCCCAGATCTCGGGCCCGGTCGATTCGTAGTGAGACGCAGGGTTGGCCGGGTTGGCGTACTGATTTGGCCGATAGGCGCCCGGGATCTCCTTCACCAGCCGCTCAGCAACCGAGTAGTACGACTGCGGATCCTCTGGCGGAACAGCCACCGGGCACACCACAACCTCGGCCCCATAGGCCCGAAGCAGGTCAACCTTTTCTGGCGAGACCTTGTCGGTCATCACAAACACACACTTGTAGCCCCGATTGGCAGCCACGATCGCCAGCCCCACGCCCGTGTTGCCCGACGTTGGTTCCACAATGGTGCCGCCCGGCTTCAGTTCACCCGAACGCTCCGCCGCGTCAATCATGGTCAACGCAGGGCGGTCTTTGGAACTGCCGCCCGGGTTGGACATCTCCAACTTGGCGACAATGGGACACGCAGACTGTTTGCTCACTCGGTTCAGCCGCACAAGCGGGGTGTTGCCGATCAGATCTATTGCCGAGTTTGCGATGTCCACGGGTGCAGGCTACCTGCTGCAAATTCAACAATCCGCCACGCTTCCGGTGGATCAGCGGACCGTCACCAGGCGTCCACCATCGTCGGTGACGTGGATGATGCGCACCGGACGATCGGGGTCCATTCGGAGCTGCGGAGACAAGCTGACCGGACCCGAAAGGAGGACTTCGTTTGAGAATCCCTCCAGCGTCAGCCCGACCGATCGACCGTCCACTGACCCGCTTCGGTTGACGGCGATCTCGTAGGCCCGAATGGCGTCGGCGCCATGGGCCGACCACCCTCGGGCCAGCGGAATGAGTTCGCCGTCGTTGATGGTGCTGGTCAGCGTTCTGATGGAATCCTCCGGGTCGTCACCCCAAATCGATGAGGGGGTCACGACAAACAGGTCCCCAAGAACCGGGACCAGCTTCAACCAGTTTGGCCCGTCGAGTGCGGAGCTTCCCAGGAAGGGAACGGTGATTCCCTCTTCCCGTACCAGCCGAATCACATCCGGCGCCCCGCTGGTCCCACCAGGAGCATGGGTGCACAGCAGCACTGATTCCATGGACCGCGGCCGTTCCTTCAGCCGGTCCTCGAAGGGGTCGAGCGAGTCGAAGGTGAAGGAGTCGAAGAAGGTGATGGAACCGCCAAGGTTGGTGAAAGCCGACTCGAAGGCCGAACAGAAGTCCTCCACCTCGGGATTGGTCTTGTCCAACAGAACCGCAGTCGAGGAGTACCCATTGTCCACCGCCCACGACGCCAGTTCGCGGCCTTCGTGGGCGGCGCTTACCCCAAGCGAAAACACGAGCGGGCCAATTTCGCCCCACTGTTCGTCCGCGCCGCACGGGGTCACAGTCAGGACGCCAAACTCCTGGGCAATCTCGATAGCCGGCTGAGCAAACGCCAGGTCACAGGTAACGATCAGAAGGTCGACGCCACGACGCATCAGCTCTTCGGCGCCGGTCTGGGTTGCCGACCTTCGAGACGTCGTGTCGATCTCCACCAGTTCCAGGTCGCGCCCAAGCAGACCGCCCCCACCATTGATCCGATCGACCTCCACCCGAATGGCCTCAAGCGCGGGCCCGTCGCGTTGGTCCATGACGCCAGTGCTTGCCATCAGCGCTCCGATGATGATCGGACCCTGGCCCGAATCTGGAATGGCAGGGGTGGGCGTGGGCAGGGGCCGGGTGGTTGGGGTGGGCGGAACCGGGGTCCCGGTCGGCACCTCGGTTGGCTCCAGGTCTCCTTCGGCCGCTTCGCCGCTGGAGCAGGAGACAAGAAGTCCAATGATCCCGAGGAGTCCAACCAGGACGGCCGCCAAATTCTTCACTGGAGCAGATTAGGGAAAGACGCAACGCAACCGCGGGAGCGAGGTCAGAAAGATCGATCGACCACAAATTGCGCAACCGTCGCCAACTCAGCCGCCGCCGCCTTCTGAAGATGATCCGATGACGCCGCTTCGAGGGCCAGGTCAAGATGGTCGGCCGCAATCTGTTCGGTGATGGAGCGGCCCCCGGCGTCAGCAATCATGTCGGCCAGCTTCTCAACGCTGAAATCTGTGTCCCTCTCGGTATAGACCGCGGCCAGCTGGTTTGCAGTCTCACCGCCGCCTTCAAGTACGGCCGCAACCGGCATGGACCGTTTGCGTTCGCGTAGATCGTTGCCCGCGGCTTTCCCGGTCACGCTCGGGTCGCCCCAGATACCGAGGACATCGTCCACGGCCTGAAAGGCGATGCCCAGGTGGTGACCGTAGGTCTCCAGAACTTCGACGGTTGCGGCTGGCGCTCCGGCCAGGACCGCGCCAACCGACGCGGCAAAGGAGAGCAGGGCGCCGGTCTTCCTGGCCTCCATCTCCAGACAGTCGGCCAAGGTCACCCGGGGTCGGCGGTCAAAGGACATGTCGTCACTCTGACCGGCGATCATGGCACTGGTTCCACGAGCCAGGCGCTGGGCCGCGGCCACTCGCTCCGGGGTGATCTCGTCCAGCAACAACTCAAAGGCCAGAGTATGAAGTGCGTCGCCCACAATGACCGCGTCGCCGACCGACCATGCGGCCCAGACCGTGGGCTGATGCCGACGCTCGGTGTCGTCGTCGATGATGTCGTCATGCACCAGCGAAAAGTTGTGAATCAGCTCCACGGCGGCGCCGCCGAGGGCGCCCACCTCGCCAGCGGCGCCGGCCGCTTCAGCCGAAAGCACAGCCAGCGCCGGTCGAATGCCTTTGCCGCCACCGTCGGGAATGGGATTGCCCTCCCGGTCCATCCAGCCAAAGTGATACGCCGCTGGCAGGCGCATTTCATCGGTGAGTGAATCCACCGCGGTTTTGAGAATGGGCGTGACCAGTTGTCGGGCTCGGCCCAGAACCTCCGGGACCGCGGTCACGTAGCGCTGCTGGACAGAGTGGACTGGGGCCCGCGGATGAGGCGACCGGGTCGCTGGCCGGTGAACTCGCCATGTTCGGCGACCACCTCTCCGGCGCAAACGGTTGCCACATAGCCCGAGCCGTGCTGCACAAACCGGGGCGCCCCCGACGGTAGATCATGGGCCATCTGGGGACGGGTCACGCCCAGCGCGTCGAAGTCGATCACATTGAGGTCGGCCCGACGCCCGGGGGCGATCACACCGCGATCATGGAGGCCGTAGTGCTGCGCCGTGCCGCTTGTCTGACGGGCAACCACGTACTCAAGCGGCAGCTGTTTGCCCCGCTGCCGATCCCGAGCCCAGTAGGAGAGCATGAACGTTGGCATCGCCCCGTCACAGATGGTGGCGCAATGCGCGCCGGCATCAGCAAGGCCCATACGCGTACGCGGGTGCCGATGCATCTCCATCAGCGGGTCCAGATTGTTTTCGCTGTAGTTGAACAACGGGAAATAGAGCACGCCATGACCGCCTTCGGTCATCAGGTGGTCATAGGCCAGCGCGGCGGCATCGGTTTCCAACCGGCCAGCGACCGCGGCCACCGACTCATGGGGCTCGGGCTCGTAGTCGGCGTCGCTGTGCATCGGCCACATCTTGTTCCAGCTGCGCGATAGAAAGTGAACGAAGCGGCTGGCCTCGGCCATACCCACCCCATCACTGACCTGTTGGAGAATGGCAGCTCGACGTTCGGGCCGCTGGAGCTCAACCATTCGGTCCGGCAACGCCAGGTGAGCAATCTCCCGATAGGCGGGTTCCAGCCGGAACGGATGCATGGTCGAGTCCCAGGACTGCAGGACGCCAATGGGCCGCCCCGTGCACTGACCCCAAATGGACAGACCGTCGGCCGCCGCCTGCTCCAGATGACCAAGGACCTCTCGCCACAGGTTTGGGGCCTGGTCGGTCTGCACGAAGTTGAACGTCACCGGCGCGCCGGTGATGGTGGCCACCTGGCGGAACCAGTCAAACGAGGCGGGGACATCGGGATGATGCACCGCACATTGGAAGACCCCGTGGCCCGCGTTCGCCATGGCCTGGGCAATGCCAACAATTTCGTCCACCGACGCCGTCGTACCGGGTACCAGCACGCCATCGATGGACTTGTGCAGCGGGGTACGGGAGGTACTGAAGCCCAGGGCGCCGGCGCGCAACGCTTCCTCAACCAACCCCGCCATCGCCCGGATGTCGTCGGGGGTGGCGTCTTCGTTGGCCGCACCGCGCTCCCCCATCACATAAGCCCGGACGGCCCCGTGAGGGATCTGGGTCGCCAGATCCATGACCCAGCTGTGCTGACTGAGCGTGTCGAGATATTCGGGGAACGACTCCCACCCCCACGAGATTCCTTCGTGCATGGCCGCCCCAGGAATGTCTTCCACGCCCTCCATCAACCCAATGAGCCAGTCATGGCGGTCGGGTGCGACCGGCGCAAAGCCGACCCCACAGTTGCCCACAACAACCGTGGTCACACCGTGCCAACCCGAGGGCGTGAGTTCGGGATCCCAGGTGGCCTGGGCGTCGTAGTGGGTGTGCATGTCGACCCAGCCGGGTGTCACCAGCCGGTCGCAGGCGTCGATTTCACGACGGCCCGGCCCGACGTCACCGCCAACGGCAACGATCCGGCCATTGGCGACCGCCACATCAGCCACGAAGCGGTCGGCGCCGGTGCCGTCCACCACTGTTCCGGATCTGAGTACCAAATCGTGCATGGCCCAACGGTACTTGCTCAGCGGCGGCTACTCCGAAGTGAGCGACGCCGGGTTGCAGGTTCCCAGATCTGTTGGAATCGAAGTGCCGGGCCACAGCTGGGTGGCGGGAATCGGTTCAATCACCCCTTGAGGGGTTTGCCACTCCAGCTTGAGACGACTGCCGCCATCGCGATCCACATAGGTGATGGAGAAGTCGTGCCACCCGCCGGTGACCTCCATGGCGGAAAGGCTCTGGTCGGTCTGGCCGTCGGCCGAGACCCGCGAAACCAGCTGTTGATCCAAACGAACTTCGGTCTCATCATCAGATGAAGCCACAAACCGGTACTCGCCCGGGTCAGGAATCAGAATGGCTCCACTCCACACCGTGGTGTACGGCCGACCCGATGGCAACGCGTGCCACCGGAGTTGAAAGTTGGAATCGATGGCGTACGAGAGCACCTGAGATGGGTCGGCGGCTCCTGACTCCGGCGCCACCTCACCCGAATAGCGACGGGCCAACAGGCCGCCCGCCAACCGGTCGGCGGCCAACAGGTTTTGAACGGGAATGGGCTCCCATTGTCCGATCCCCTGATGACGCCATTCAAGAGTGCGGGCCACCGCGGCGTCATCGGCGCGAATTGCCACCGTGTGCAGGCCAGGACCCAGCACCAGCGGTTCGGTCTCGGCCGCGCAGATACTGCGGACCTGGCCGTCCACCACGATGCTCGAGGGACGGTCAGGGATGCGGAACACATAGTTGGCCAGCCGGTCCGCAATCAGCGTCGCCGTCACCCACGCTTCGCCATCCTGGTCCACCAGCTGCGGCCCAGCCGCATGCGCGGCGGCTACCGCATGAGCCGGGATTCGTATCTCAAACAACTCGGTGAAGTTGTCCACCGGATGCGCCTTCACCGTTGCTTCCGGGTAGAGCTGACGGGTTTGTTCGACCAGTGGCAGGGAGTCGGGCACTGTGAGGATGAGCACGTCCTTGCCCGGGGCAAACGAGAACGGCAGTTGGGTGTCGGTGTCAAACCATTGGTCAACCGGACGATTCTGCGTGAACCACTCCATGGTCTTTTGACCTTGGAAGAATCCGACGGACCAGACATCGGTGGACGGCGGGGCCTCCGCCACCAGACGACCGGCGATGGTTTCGCGGGTTGAGTGCTGCGCCCACACCCCAAAGTCGTCGGCCTGCGGACCGAAATAGGTTCGAACGTCCACCACAGCGTGCCAACCGAGGAGCAGCGCACAGCAGGTTGCAACCGCCGTAAGCCATATGACCGACAGCGCCCGTATGGCGGATCCAGCGGCGGCCAACAGCGCGGCCAGCGCGCTTGCGGCCAAAAGGAAGACCACGGGCTGGACGCCGACCGCGCGCAATGAATTGGGAGCCTCGAACGGCAACGACAGCGCGCCGGGCAACCAACCAAAAGGCAACCACACCGCCGCCAGGACCAACAACGGCCAGTACCGCTTGCGGGCGGCTGCCGCCAGACCCAGCAGCGACAACCCCGCAACGACACTGGACACCATGGGTTCGCCCGGCAAGTTGTGCCGACCATTGCCGTCGCCTTCCCAGTGCGTCATCCCCAGATAGGCCCGCAGGTTCTGTTTGGTTGCCTCCCATCGACCGTCGGCATCGGGAACGTTCCCCCACAGTGAGGTCACCCGTTGACGGTCCAGATACGTGTCGGTTTCGGTGAGCGCAAACATTGCCAGCGGAGCCACCACCACCAGCGCAGCGAGCACCGCACCCACGATGCGGGGCAGCGTCCACCGCAGGCGTTCGGGCGAGGTAACCGCCATGATTGCGCCAAACGCGGCCACGGCCAGAACGGTGCCGGCCATGGCGGAGTAGAACAGCATTCCGGCCCCCGCGGCGAGCCCGGCGATCACCCAGTCAAGGGTGCTCTTTCGTCGCCAACCCCGCAGCATGAATCCAAGCATCGTCAGCCCGAAGAACGGAACGGTGACGTTGAACATGGCGATGCGGCTGAGGCTGATGGGCCAACGCCCAAAGGCCATCAGCGCCGCAAACAGCAGGCCGGCCGAGCGCCCCAACAGTTCCCGACCCACCAGGTACGCGGCGGCAACCGTGCCCACGCCAAAGAAAACGCTGACCATCCGAATGGTGGCCACGGATTCGCCAAACGCCCAGGACAGCGCCGCCACCAGGTAGGCGTGCCAGGCGGGAACAATCCCGCCCCGGATGGTCTGACTTGTTGGCGCCCATCCCGAGAAACTGAGCCGTTCATTTGGGAGCGGATCCAACTCAGTTCCGGCAACAAAGATCGGTCGCCACGTGGGGTCGTTCAGGATCTTGCGTGCCATCATGCCAACATCGGCTTCATCGAACCAGAAGCCAAACGGCAACCCGTGAAGGTTCCACACCCGCACCGCCACGGCGCCGAGCAGGATCGCGCCCAGTCCGCCCATGGCGACACCGGGGCTGGCTTCAAGCCGTCCACTCATCGCCGGGCGCAGCCGCAGGCTTTGATGTCGGTCCTCGGCCAGCCGGTCCATCCACCAGGCGCCGATCAGCAACAACAGGACCGCACCCCCCTGCATCACCCAGTCAATGAACCGCAGGTGATGGACATCAAGACTCAGGACCAGAACACCGCCGAGGGCCGCAGCGGCCACAAACATGGCATGCGGCCCCCATCGATCGAGGTTGGACCGCGGCACATGAGTCGAGGTGGGCGGGACGTCGAGACCGGCTTCTTCATCGGGATCCAGCAGACCGGCCGGACCGGCCGGACCGGGTTCGTCCGATGCGTCGCCAAGAGACCACCAGAAGAGAATCATGGCGACAACGGTGAGCACCGTGGCGGTCATCCAACCGCCGGGGATCGAGTCTGGCCGCCGCACGAGGAACTGCGATCCAACGCCAAGCACCACCGACAGCAAGCTGAGGGCGAGCGCCCTCCTAGGATGATCGCCGATGCGCATATTGGCGGCCGACTACTCCTTCACCGATCTCCTCAATTTTGACACGACCGGGGATGATCAGTTTGTCGCCCGCAGTGCCACCTACCCGTGGGGCCGAGTCTACGGCGGGCAGGTGGCCGCACAGGCGCTTTGGGCCGCGGGCCAAACGGTGGATGCGGCCCGCCTTCCGCATTCGATCCACCTGTACTTCATCCGCGGTGGCGTCAGCGACCAGCCCATCACCCTCAACGTTGAACGCACCCGCGACGGGCGTTCTTTCACGACTCGACGAGTCACGGCCGAACAGCCCGATTCCCGCACCGGCGAGATGCGAACGATCATGTCGATGACCGCGTCCTTTCACATCCCCGAGCCCGAAGAGGCGATGCTCATTACGTCGTCCTCATCTTCGCCCCCGCCCGTCGACGGCGTGTCTCCGGAGTGGGCGCCGTTCTACGAGCGGCGCGGACTTGATCGCGAGGTTGGGGTGACGTCCATGTGGGGCCGTTCACGCACCGAGTTGACCGACTCCGCTCTCATGCGAGCCTGCTGGCTGACATGGATGTCTGATGATGTCCCAACCGAAGCGGTCATGGTGCTCCACCCGGCGTTTCGGGATCGGCATCTGCAGATCAACACGATGGATGACCTGGACGAGGACGACCACCGAGGGTGGATGAGTGCGAGTCTCGACCATGCGGTGTGGTTTCATCGGGAGCTTCCCGCACCATCGGCCTGGCAGTTGCACCACTTCACCAGTCAGGTGCTCGGTTTCGGCCGTGGCCTCGCTCAGGGTCGGGTCTTCAACGCAGACGGCCAACTGGCGGCAACGATCATGCAGGAGATCGTGATTCGGGAACTTCGTTAACTGCTTCGTTCAGCAGCAGCCTGGAGTCGGGCTCCGAGTTCGTCAGCCGCCGGGTTGGGATGACTGTTGGGACGCCGGGCCAGGACCAGCTGTCGTTGGGTGATGGGAGTTTTTCGAGCCGGCTGCAGACCGTGCGGGCCGTGTTCGGCTTCGACCGCCGGCAGGACCGTCCAGCCGACCCCGAGGTACACCATCTCGCGCAGCACGTCGGGTTGTGAGGACTCAGCCACCACATCGAAGTCGGCCCCGAGTTGCCGCAAAGCCCGACCAATGGACTCCCGACTGTGAGAGTCACTCGGAAATGAAACCCACGGTCCCCACTGCGTTGGATTCTTTCGTTCCTGACCGGGTGGTGCGTAGACGTAAAGCGGCTCGGTGACCAGCGACGTCCAGGACAGCGACTGATCGTGCATCGAATCCCGCAGGACGCAGACCGCGACGTCCACGATGCCGCTCTGCAGCCGGTCCAGCAATTGCGCGGACGGGGCCACAGTCAGGCGCAGGTCAACATCGGGATGGTCAGTGCGGTAGCCGGCCAGTACGTCACCAAACCAGTGAATGGCCGCCGCGTCGATCATGCCGACCGACAGTCGCCCCGTGGACCCGGACCGGAGCCGCTCAGCCCACAAAGAAAGATCTCGGGTTTCGGCCAGCACCCGACGCGCATACGCAACCACCGGCGCGGCTTCGGGTCGAGCAATTTGTCGCCTACCATCCCGTTCAAAAAGTGACAACCCCAGCCGCCGCTGCAATTCGGCCAGCCCCTGAGACAGGGCGGAGGCGCTGACCCCGACCGCCTGTCCCGCCTTGGCCCAGGTCTGGTGTTCATCCACTGCAACCAGGTATTCGAGTTGGGCGATTGACAGATGCGGCAGCTGCGCCGGGGCGTCGTTCAGATTCACCGTCGCAATGATAAGTCATCCTTTACTGAAGCCAGCAATTCCAAACCAAGTCTTATCTTTGAGCCATGACAACAAACTCCGCCACCATCCCGCCCGCATCGGGCAAGCTCGGCGTGCTGACGCCGGGGCTGGGCGCCGTCGCGTCCACCTTCATTGCCGGGGTGATCGCCGCCCGTCAAGGGTTGGGTGCCCCTATCGGCTCGGTCAGTCAGATGGCCCACATTCGCCTGGGCAAGCGTGATGAGAACCGCAATCCCCTGATTCGTGAGTTTGTGCCGCTGGCTGAACTCGACGACCTTGTGTTCGGTGGTTGGGACCCCATCTCACCCAATGTGCTGGAGGCCGCCCGCACCGCCGGTGTCATGTCGGAGACCGATCTGGCCCCGCTGAGCAGCGAGCTGGAAGGCATCGTTGCCATGGACGCGGTGTTTGAGAAGCGGTGGGTCGAGCGTCTTGACGGCACGCGCGTCAAGAAGATCACGTCCAAAGCCGAACAGGCAGAAGCGCTCATGGCCGATATCGAGCGGTTTCGCACCGAGAATGAGTGCGACCGCCTGGTCATGGTCTGGTGCGGTTCGACCGAGGCGTACCAGGAACCCTCTGAGGTTCATGACACCGTCGCGGCCTTCGAAGCCGGGCTGCAGAACAACGACGACAACATTTCTCCCGGACAGATCTACGCCTACGCCGCATTGATGTCTGATGTCCCCTTTGCCAACGGCGCCCCCAACCTCACCGTCGACCTGCCGTGCATGATCGAGTTGGCCGAACAGCGCGGCATCCCGATTGCCGGCAAGGACTTCAAGACGGGTCAGACGCTCATCAAGACGCTCCTGGCTCCCGGGCTCAAAGCTCGAATGCTCGGACTGGAAGGCTGGTACTCAACCAACATCCTGGGCAACCGGGACGGCGAAGTACTGGACAACCCTGAGAACTTCAAGACCAAAGAAGGATCCAAGCTGGGCGTGCTGGGCACCATTCTTCAGCCCGAGGTCTACCCCGACCTCTACGGCGACATAGAACACGTGGTCCGCATCAACTACTACAAGCCCCGCGGCGACAACAAGGAGGGCTGGGATGCGGTGGACATCTTCGGTTGGCTCAACTACAAGATGCAGATCAAGATCGACTTCCTGTGCCGGGACTCCATCCTTGCCGCCCCGATTGTTCTGGACCTGGCTTTGTTCATGGACCTCGCCGCTCGTGCCGGCTCAAGCGGCGTACAGGAGTGGCTCAGCTTCTACTTCAAAGCTCCGCAGGTGGCCAATGATGAGCTCACTCCCGAGCACGACCTTTTCATCCAGCAGACCAAACTGAAGAACACCCTGCGGGAATGGATGGGCGAAGCCGCCGTGACCCACAGCGAAGCTGGTTGATACAGCGCTGCTGGTTGATACCGCGCTGCTGGTTGATACAGCGAAGCTGGTTGATACAGCGAAGCGGGGCAGAGCTCAGCCGAGCCGGTCGAACCCGATCTCGCCGCCACCATCAACGGTGATGGTTTGGCCGGTGATCCAGGACGAGGCGTCGCTGGCCAGGAACATCGCGGCGCCGGCAATGTCGTGGGGTTCGCCGAGTCGCTTGAGCGGGTACGCCTTGGCCACCTGCTCGCCCTTACCGTCTTCCCAGAGGAACTTGGCAAAGTCGGTCTTCACCAGACCTGGGGCAATGGCGTTCACGCGGACGCCGGGGCTGAGTTCAGCCGCCAATTGTTCAGTCAGATGAATGACTGCGGACTTGGTGATGTCGTACACGCCCAGATAGGCGTTGGTGTTGAACGCTCCCACCGATGACAGGTTGATGATCGATCCGCCACCGTCCTTCATGGTTCGCTGCCACGCGTGCTGGCACCACCGAAGGGGACCGGTCAGGTTGGTGTCAAAGGTCTTCTCCCAGCGGGCGATGTCCACGTCTATGACCGGACCGGCGTAAGGATTGGTGGCGGCGTTGTTGACCAGGATGTCGATTCCCCCGAAGCGATCCATGGTGGCGTCCAGCACTCGGGCGATGTCGTCCTCACGCCCGGCGTGACCGGCGATCCATGCGCAGTCGTGCCCGATCTCGGTGGCCGCAGTTTCGAGCGTCTCAGCGGTACGACTGGTGATCATCACCCGAGCCCCCGCTTTGGCGAAGGCCTGGGCAATCGACCGGCCGATGCCGCGTGAACCGCCCGTGATGATTGCGACTTTGCCGTGCAGTGAAAGTTCCATAGGTCGAAACAATATTCGACCGAGGTTCGTCTGCGCGCCGCCGCGTTCAGCCGCTACTCTCCCACCATGGCTTCAGACACGCGCTACTCGGTCAGCATCACCTATTGCATGAGTTGAGATTATTCAAGCTACGCCGTGCGCGCAGCAAAGGATCTGCTCACCAACTACCAGCACGTCATCGACGATTTGACGTTGATCACCGGTGCCAGTGGCGTGTTTGATGTGGTCGTCAACGACACCACCATCTTCTCCAAGCATGAAGTCAATCGCCACGACAACGAAGGCGAAGTGCTCCAGAACTTCACGGCACTGGTGGGCCCTGACGTCCGCCGCTACGGCACCTGACCTGACTGGCGCGGCCTGATCAGCGCACCCCGAGGGCCCCGAGACCGATGCCGACGGTGACCGTTTCCTGCGATGCGCCGCCATAACGAACATTGGTGGTCGCTCCGCTGGGCGGGGTGACCGATATCGACCCCGACCCAAGCTGAGACAGGACAACCCGGCCAGCCGAGTCAGTGGTGCCGGACGCATTCCAACTCCCGCTCAGAAGTGAACCTCCAGCAACCACAGAGCTGGGGATACCCCCCCTCACCGTCGTTGACGCCCCGGACACCCGCACCCCCAGAGGGTCCACCACGGTGACCGTAACCGGTGCCGGGTCGGGCAGAACAACTTCGACTGAGCTGCCCGATGTGACGCTGATCTGCAGCGAAACGTTGACCCCGTTTATTGATGATTCGTAAGTAATGACCGCCGTGCCGTTGCTCACCGGCACCAGCGCTCGGCCGTTGACCAACGTTCGCAAGCTCGAAGGCGCCCCCTCGACATTGACGGTTCCGCCCAACGTCTGACCCGACGCCAGCCGGATGCTCACCGACACCACTTCCGCTGCAGGGAGGGGCGTCGGCGAAGGCACCCGAGTTGGCAATGGGGTCGGCGGCGGTATTGGAGGCGACAGCGGTGGCCGTGTTGGAAGCGGTGTCGGAGGAGTCGCCGAGACCCGGGTGGGCGTTGGTGGTATCGGCGTTGCCGAAGGACGCGGGGTGCTCGTTGGAGGCAGCGTACCCGACCCCACCTGACCCTCCGAACTCGTAGGACCCGGCGTACTCGTCGCCACCGGACGCGGGGTGCTCGTTGGACGCGGCGTACTCGTCGCCACCGGACGCGGGGTGCTCGTTGGACGCGGCGTACTCGTCGCCACCGGACGCGGCGTGCTCGTTGGACGCGGCGTACTCGTCGCCACCGGACGCGGCGTGCTCGTTGGACGCGGCGTACTCGTCGCCACCGG
>ENA-ORXT01000153-ORXT01000153.1-marine-metagenome-genome-assembly--contig:-NODE-153-length-115144-cov-9.308472_pt1 | contig 115144 bp, 102 predicted proteins | sample MGYA00237868_ERZ511482 | MGnify/ENA metagenome assembly ERZ511482 | reverse complement strand
CTGATCAGCCTTCTTCTATTTTTTGAGTCTAACAGTGAAGCTCAAGAGTAGTTGACCGCTTAGACTAAAGCATAGGGTTTAGTCTCGTAAATCATTCGTGCTAATCTCCAGTCACGATCCACAATTTAATTGATAAAGAGCTAAATATCATGATGGAAGAAATTTCGCTTGGGCAACAAAAAGTAGGTAATCCGCAACGCGAAGTAGTAGAAGCTCTAATTGAAGAGCTTGGTTTGCAGCCACGGCCAAATTTCAATCGTGCAGTAGCCATGTATTACATGGAACGCATGCTGTTTAGTCAGCTGTTGAGTTTGTTGCAGAACGCTTTATCGGAGCAGGATCTGAAAGTACTTGAAGAAAAGCAAGTCCATTGGCTTCATTTGGTTCTGTTACGCGATCACTTCAGGCATAACGCAGATTTGCTTCTGCCTTCGGAACCAGAAACCTGGGTTGATTCAATATTCGATAATCTGTTTAAACAATTTGAAATACCAGAATCTATGCATAAGCGATTTGACGTGAAATTCGATCTGGATACGTTCAACGCAGAGTGGGCACGGACATTGTCTGAACCTTTTGGCATGAGATCAGACAAGCTATTTGTATCCCATTCAGCCATTGTTACTGGTCCCCGAGAAGAGCTTTAAACACTGAGCCACGATTCTAGCGCTTTCACAGCTGGCAACAACCGCTGCGATCAAAGCGTTTGACTAACTTCACTCAAACCGCAATCGGTGCACGAATAGTTGGGTCAGCCTCGTAGCCGATTAATTCTATATCTTCAAACTTAAAGCCAAACAAGTCAGTAACACTAGAATTCAAACGCAGCTGCGGCAATGCCTTTGGTGTACGCGTTAGTTGTTCTTGCGTTTGCTCCATATGATTACTGTAAAGATGCGCATCACCCAGCGTATGGACAAAGTCACCCACTTCCAAGCCGACCACTTGCGCCACCATATGTGTAAGCAATGCATAGGATGCGATATTGAAAGGTTTTCCGGTCACCCCTATTTGGGGGTTAATCGCTATGATGGACATGATTTATAATGTAATTACAGGCGGTAATATTTAATGGTCGTAATGGTAACGCTCTAAGCAGGAAAAACCACGCTCTGTATGCTCACTTGTAACTAGATGCCTTCCCAGCGGATTTTATCCATCCTCTGACTGCTTCTGACTTTTTAGCAGTTCCAGCGTTTCAAAGCATCTCTCATGGGTATTGCCCCATTGGTCAAATTCTTCGTCAAAGTACCATTGCAACCATTCCTGAACAGCCGATATTTCCGTCACCGTTAACAGAGGCCACCGGGACAAAAAACTATCGTCCCAATACTCGACAACTGGAGATCGATCGAGTTTGTCGATGATCCGATCAAATGCTGACAAATTCCGATTACCCGACTCGATACCCGCTATTAATATTCCGGGTAAAAAATAGCAGTATGCGTCTCCTGTAAAACTTGCGATTCCATCGACGCTATCATCAATGAGATCACAATCTATTTCATACCAGGTTTTATGTGCAAAATTGTTTAATTCTTTGGCCGTGTACTCACACGATGCTGCAGACGTAGACGTAGATAAAACCGCCGGTTTTTTACGATGTTCAAATGCTGATGTAATTTTTTCTGTAAGTTCCATAGCCTATATTCAAAACCTTCTAAAATCACCTGCCAAGTACCTAGTGCATTGGCCGGTATGTTTCCAAGCGATTGCCGCTTCATCTTGATGGGTAGGGTCACCGCCGCTATAACATCTTTGATTGTTTATAGACCTCGCAGTGGCCGCCTCTAACCAAGCCAACCTCTTTACTTCGAGCAACGATGCGGGATCAACTATCTGACATTGACCAAGTGTTCTCAGTACACGCTTTGCCGCTTGCACCCTAGCTGCCATGGCTGTACATTCAGGGTCATCTTCTGGCCCATTACCCAAACCGGACCATGTTCCAGGTATCGATACAGAATCGCCATCCTCTTGTGTTGAGGCAGTCAAAACAGCAGCTTCAGCCAAGTCCGCCGTCGCTTGATTATACTTACCTTGCTCAATCGCGTCTAAGCATCCTTCACCATGAAGGTCCATCAGCGCATCCATACGATCAACGTAATTCTGCTGTGCCTGCAGCAGCAAGTTTCTCGCTGCAAATAAACTACCCCAAGTATCGTCGAATCCAAAGCCTGGATCCAATGATTCGTCTAATTGTGCTATTTCAAATCTAATGCTGAAATAATCTTCTCTAGACGGCTTTACATTGTCGGTCTGCTCTAGAAACCCCTGCTCACCCCCAGTATTGTGATTGGCATACCAGTAAGCGGCGACTCCCAGCGCTACTGTACCGCCAACCAACCAGCCTACTGGATTACTGATGGTTGCAACCGTTGCTGCGGATGACACCCAAGCATAGAACGCGCTTCCAGCTAGCACTGGCACTGCTGCCGCCAAACCCAATGGATCGATCAAATTTTGAGGCAACCCATTGGCATAAGCATAGGTATTAAGCCCAGCAATTTGCCCCATCGGATCACTGGTTCGATATCGACCAGACTCAGGGTCGTAGTCCCGAAAATAGTTATAGTACGTGCCAGTTTCTTCATCGGCGTATTGACCCGGTAATCGCAGGTTTAACGACGCGCTATTAGATTCATGCAGCGTAGCCTTTCCAAAAGCGGTATAGTCTGCACGCCAAACAATCTCACCTTTTGCATTACTCATTTGGCGTGGCGCACCAATATGGTCTGTGTGAATAGCATACGTCTCGTTACCCGCCAGCATCGCAATGGGTTTGTGGCCTTCTAAGTAGACGTATTGACGTGTGATGTCACCAGACGCGTTCGCTTCTGCCGTGAGCGTACTACCGTCGTACAAGTAGTAGCTCGCTTCAGGCGCATTGGTATCATCTTGATACAGCACTTTTTTAACTCTTTCACCAAACGCGTTGTAGGTATACTCGGCCAGTAAAACCCCATCCTTACTGACACTGATCGGTCGTTGCCAGTTGTTGTAGGTGTACGTCAGGTTTCCTACTGCTTCTGGTGCGCCAGATGCGCCATAACGATACTCAATACGTCCACTTAATGAACGACCTGAATCCTGCACTAAAGTATTCTCTACTCCAAGCAGTCGATTCCCTTCACCGTTTGTCGGATAGCGATAAACTTTGCGCTCTAAGTAGCCACCAGCACGCTTAGTCTCCTGTGATAAACGATTTCCCAACTCGTCGTATTGCCAAGATTGTGTGCCCCATGTGTTGTTCGATGCGCGACTAAGGCGGCCGTTGTTATAGGAATAAGTCGTATTGTGTTCACCCTGAGCATCGTTTCGTTCAATGCGAGCAATACGACCGACCGCATCAAAACTATAATTAAATGCAAGCGATCCACTAATCTCAAGACTCGACAGCTCGCCATTAGGAGCAATCGTCTCTGAGGTTCTAATACCGTTGCCCGAAAGATAGCTAGCTCGTCCATCTCGCCGTTCGAGATCAATATCTGTTGCAATGGTGTTATCGAACAATGAAATTATGCCATTACGGGTTATCGCGCGGAGTTTACCTTTATTGATTCCATCATCATGATAATGAAAGGCCAATTGCTGATCGTTCGGCAACGTTTTCTTAATAAGCCGGCCTCGCTCATCGTACGCATAGCTTGTGCGAAATTGATGTGTATCGATTTTTCGAATGTGGCCAGTAAGACGCGCCTCCTTATCATATTCAAACAATTCCACCGTGTCTTGATTGGTCGCTTCAACCATCTGACCATTGCTCTCATTCCAGAGCCAGGTAGTCATTTTTCCATTGGCATCACGCAATATTCGACGATTGGCAGCGTCATACTGGTATTTGACAAGCACACCGTTCGCTAACTGTTGCGCTGTGCGGTTACCTGCTTCATCAAAGCGATTGATCACGCGGCCAGTATCCGCACTGTCCGTCATCACGGTACGTCCAAAATCATCCGTTGGGCTCAAGTTCAGATTGCCGTGAGCATCGAGCACACTTACGATACCGCCCTTATGATCGAATCCGATTTGGGTTCGTGCACCGTCAATGCCAGTCATAATTGTCATACGCGACACTACGTCGACTACCGAGCTGATACCAGCGCCCGTATTGGCATCGCTTACGTGCATGCCATTGTCAATACTCTCGCTGTCGAATTCCAGAACCTGAGTGGACGGACTAGACCCTCCCATGCGTTGGTCGGTACTGCGCAACAAACCACCCTTTTCATCGAACAGATAATCCACGAGGCGTATCGTTGAACCATCGATTCCCAAGAGCGATCTGCCAATTACCCTGCTTTCGGTATCACGTGAAATCGAGCTAACCCGACCTACTTCGTCGGTAATAGATTTAACGCGACCAGCTTCATCATGTTGTATCGTTTTGGTATGACCATCTGAATCAGACAGAACAGTTAATCGATTTTCAGCATCATAGATAAATTCTAAGACATTGCTACCCTGCTTCGATTTTATGACCTTGTTTGCTAAGTTGTAGGTAAGCTCAATGGGCGATCGGTTGCCAAATTGAAAGTGAACCGCCCGCCCCATCGCATCAAATTTCGTAACCCGTAGTGCAGGTGATGCAGGAGTACTTACCCCAACCAAGCGGTTAAGCGTATCCCACTCGAAGTACACGGTATCATCGACATCAGAACGCGGCCCATCAACGGCAACCAATCGATTCTCTTCCCACTTTAAAGTTGTTCGCCGCTCTATTGCTTCGAATTTAGCTTGATCGGCAATGTCTGCCAAGCCAAGTTCGCCACCCATATTAAAAACCGGGGTGTAACCGCGTTCCACGATAAGCACCGGGCGGTCATTATCGTCAAAGGTTGTTTCGGTTGCGCGCTGTGCATTCGCATTGACACTTGGAGATTTGATCAGTATCGGTTGCGACGTAGTCCCTTTGTAACTTTGTTCGAGCAGTACTCGTTGTATTCGATCGCCATAGTCATCAACGATCATCTGAGTTGTACGAGTAAGTCGACCCAGTGCGTCATACTCATATTGCTTATCGCCAGTTGTCGATGCGCTCCCTGAATCAGTTTGAACACCAGCAATTAAACGTCCTTGCTCGTCGTACTCATACGCAATCCCCGTAGGTGGGCAGGTTGCGCATTGCACCCCGGTCGACGACAACATCTTTGGCGGTTCATGCGCCCCACCCTGTCGCCATGAGTAAATACCTTGTTCACCGAGTGAGTTAGTGACGATCGTTTCGACCACCTCACCATTATTAACCGCTAGCAAATCTGGATATTGGAGCATGACATTTTCCACTCCGTTAGCGTGTTCGCTGGAGTTTGCACGTCCTTGTTCATCGTAAGTCCAGCTGGCAAAGCGAATACCTAGACGATCAGTTAGACCAGTTAAGTTATTTGGATAGACTTCATTTTCATAATGGTATTCGCGACTGCTACCATCTGGAAACCGAACCTTGGACAAATTGACTTTTGTGTCGAAGTCATAATGGATGATCGAGCCATCGGGTAAGGTTACTTTTTCCAAATGCCCGGGAACATTCGCAAAGCGGCTTTCGGTATAAGTGTTAAGTCCACTTTCGGGCCACGGCGTATAACTAAACACCATTACCCGACCCGTTTCATCCGTCACACTTTCAAGCTTCTTAGAGCGGTAGTACAATTGAAGTGATCGTTGATCAGGCCAATCAATTTTAACTAAAAACGTGCCTATAAATGAGAATATACGTCCATCCGACAAATGCCATTGATGCCGATTTTCGTCTTGAACCACATAGCCGCGCAACCCTTGCACCGCATGCAGCACGGTATTGCCAGCCGCATTGGTTCCATTAGGACTGAAGCGCAAGCGTGTGCCATCACTTTGTACAATTTCACGATTTCCGTCACCAGAATCGACAATGGAGACGGCATAACTGTGCCGCCATCCCATCCCCAAACCCAGGTCCGAATCAGTAGAGCTACTGTTGTACATCCGCCTGAACATGAGCTGCGAATTGGGTAGGGAAAAATCCGTTTCACTTTGAAACTTGTTTCCACTCATGAGATCGATGGGGTTGCCAACATTACTGCTAGGATGCGGGCCTCCAGAACTCGAACCGACATCAAAACCACCTACCGGACAGCTGCTTGGATTGTTATCGCATTGCAACGGTTGATCATTGGGCAACGGAGAGCTAGGGCCAACCGGTGTTGAACCTGGAAGGTCCAAAGCAGCTGCATTCGGCGCTCCAATAAGTTGTAACCCTACAGCGATCAATAAAATTAACGTAAAGCGCATCCAATTTTTAACGAGTATCGCATCGTCATAGCTTTTCGCGTTAACCGCAGACCCCTTGCTCAGCCAATTACCTCTCCGTAAATACAAGGGCTGTCGAATATGGATCCCCAAAGTGGCGAACGGTAATTGCTTCACATAAAATTGCATCATTGCAAAAAAACGTATTAAGTTTATTGGCGAAACCTTACCTGCAATGGAGTCATGTTAGATACAGTAAAAACCCTAGACTTTGGCTTAAACTTACGCGCGTCACACTATTAGATGCCGATTACAGGCAGAACCTTTGATTAGCTATCGCGCAACGTTAGGCCCGAGGTGGGAGACTGAGACGACAAGTGTTCGTGCGGATGGAAGGCGCAAGCGCTGGCGTAAATCGCTTAACACCAAAACGCTCACACAAGCGTAGGCGTAAAGGGAGAGGGATAGCTTGCGTATCGCTACGCGACGTCAGTTGTCGTTAGGCCTGAAGCGGATATGCTTAGTCACATAATACCGCTATGCTCAATGGAGAGTTGTTCGTATACCTCTTCGTCAATGCGCTTTAACAGCTGACCACAACCGCTGTTATCAAAGATGTTTGACTAATTTTACTCAAACCGCAATCGGCGCACGAATAGTTGGGTCAGCTTCGTACCCAACTAACTCTATATCTTCAAACTTAAAGCCAAATAAATCGGTCACGTCCGGATTCAAACGCAGTTGCGGCAATGCCTTTGGTGTACGCGTTAGTTGTTCGTTTGTTTGATCCATATGATTACTGTACAAATGCGCATCACCCAACGTATGAACAAAATCACCCACTTCTAAACCAACCACTTGCGCCACCATATGGGTCAGCAATGCATAAGAGGCGATGTTAAACGGCACACCTAAAAATACATCGGCACTACGTTGATAAAGTTGGCAGCTTAATTTCCCGTCGGCAACATAAAACTGAAACAAGCAATGGCAAGGCGGCAGTTTCATCTTATCGATCTCAGCAACATTCCACGCACTAACAATAAGTCGCCGTGAATCAGGGGTGTTACGAATCTGCTCCACCAACTGCGTAATTTGATCGATGTGTTCGCCAGCAGGCGTTGGCCATGAACGCCATTGACTGCCATACACCGGACCTAGCTCACCATTTTCGTCGGCCCAATCATCCCAAATTTTCACACCATTGTCTTGCAGATACTTCACGTTCGTATCACCCGCTAAAAACCACAACAGCTCATGAATGATCGAACGAAGATGCAAATGTTTGGTGGTCAGTACTGGAAAACCAGCGGATAAATCAAACCGCATTTGATACCCAAATACCGAGCGCGTACCAGTGCCAGTACGATCACCCTTATCCGCACCGTTGTCACGAATGTGTTGCAGTAAATCCAGATACTGTTGCACGTTTTTATCCTTTAAGATTTTTCGTTTTTATAAGCAAAGTAAATTAACGCAGCACCAATTAGAATCATAGGCAATGACAGAATCTGCCCCATCGTTAACCAATCGAGCGCGATAAAACCCAGGTGACCATCCGGTTCACGGACAAACTCAACAAGAAAGCGATAGATGCCGTAACACAAAGCAAAGAATCCAGAGACGGCCATGCGCGGACGCGGCTTGCTGGAATACCACCAGACCAGTAAGAACAAGATAACGCCTTCGCCAATGATCTGATAGATCTGGTTTGGATGGCGCCCTTCAGGACCCACGTGCGGGAAGACCATGGCCCAAGGTACATCCGTAACCCTGCCCCACAACTCACCGTTAATAAAGTTACCGACTCGACCTGCGCCAAGTCCAATTGGAAAAGCGGGAGCGATAAAATCTGCTACTTCAAAGAATGAGCGTTTAGTTGAGCGGCCGTAAAGCCAGAAAGCCACTATGACGCCGATAAAGCCACCATGGAATGACATGCCGCCATTCATCGGGTTAAGCGTTTGCAAAGGATTAGAGAGTAGCGCCTCGGTTTGGTAAAAAAGCGCTGAGCCCAATTTGCCACCAACAACCACACCGAGCACGATGTAGAAGACCACATCGCCAATTTCATCTGGATTCCAGCCTGAGTTGGGCTTGCCTGCTCGGTATTTTGCTAACCACCAACCCGCTAGAAAGGCAACCAGATAGGTTATCCCATACCAGTGGATGGCCAGCGGACCCAATTCAATCGCAACCGGATCGATCTGCGGATATTGCAACATGTGCGTGAAATTGCCGTTATCGAAAACAGCAATTATACGGGTTTACGAGCATTACGCGGGTTTACGGTTTACCGCACTGTATGGCTTACAACAACCGCGCGATGACACCTTTTAGATAGAGCGATTCGGACATGGCCACATTGGCTGGATGATCAGGCGCTTGCTGGAAAGATTGCAATATTTGCAGTCCCTGCCCGCCTTTTGGTACGCCATTGCGTAGGGCTTGCTGTAAATCGTGCAGGCTCAAAGACTGCGAGCAAGATGCGCTGAGTAATATTCCACCGGGCTTGAGCAGCTTTAGCGCAAGCCGATTATTCAAAGCGTAGTGTCGAACACCTGCGTCGCGATCTTTTTTACGCTTGATAAACGCGGGTGGGTCCAATGCAATGACATCAAATCGCTCTCCTGCGGTGAACAGCTCGCGCATTTTCTCAACCGCATCTGCAGGTTCGCTACGAAAATGCTTGTCCAAATTATTGGCCACTGCATTCGCATTGGCAGCAGCACATGCCGATTCAGATGCATCCACCGATAAAACCTCTGCAGCACCAGCGGCGGCGGCATTCAAACCAAATCCACCAATGTAGCTGTACAAGTCGAGTACCCGCTTGTCGCTAACCCATTTACGCAGCGCCATGCGGCTATCGCGGTGATCGTAAAACCAGCCCGTTTTTTGCCCTAACTCGGTCGGCACTAAATATTCAATATCGTTTTCGCGAATGCGCAGCTGCTCAGGCGCGGTGCCATGCACCCACTCTACATAAGAAGGCAAACCTTCAAGCTCTCGAATCGGTGTGTTGTTTTGCAGGCACACAGCCTTTGCTTCAGTGAGACTGACGAGCGCATCAACGATGTCATCTTTGAACACTTCCATTCCGGCCGTGGTTATCTGCACGACCAACGTATCGTCATAGCGATCAACCACGAGACCGGGCAGGAAGTCGCCTTCGCTGTGGACCATGCGATAAAAAGGTTCGGAGTACAATGAGGTACGCAGCTCCAATGCGTGCGCCATGCGTTCACGCAGTACAGTTGCGTTGAATGGCTTGGCTTTGTTGCGGCTCGTGACTCGAGCGCAAATGAGCGATGCTGGATTAATATAGGCGTGCGCCAGAAACTTACCTGATGAGCTTTCGAGAACACCCGGACTGCCAGGCTCAATGCCCTTTATAGGAGTATATTCGGTGTCGATTTCATTCGAAAAGACCCAAAGGTGCCCTGCTTCAAGACGGCGTTCTTCACGCTTCTTCAGTTTAAGCCGGGCGATGCCCGAACCCGTTGATTCGGTCATAATAACGCTCACTCTATTGGGAATGTCGCAGAGTATACGCGTTCGACAGCCTTGTCGGATGATCTAGTTGGTCAATTTTGTAGACTGCCTAACGAGTCGACAAAGCTGTTGAATAAAAGGGCTATTTTTTCTGCTGTAGGGCGTCGAGAATCTGATCTTCTAACTCGCCTCGAATAGCGATGATCTGGCCCAAACGGGACAAGTCTTTTGACAACATTTCAATATCATCTTCTGAGCCTTCGAACGCATCGTACTTGTCATTAAAATCGACAAGAAAATCGGTGGTTTCAGCAATGGCTGGATACACTTCATCGGAGGCCTGTTTTACCGCTTGACGACGCTCTTTGCCTTCGATGATGCGTTGATACACTTCAAAGTGCCCCATCGCGGTGTAGTCCACCATGATTTGGCAAAAGCTACGCAGTTGTTTTGCGTTAACAGAATGATTTTCAAGATCACGTTTGTCGAACGAGCTAACGCCAGAAAGCTTGCAGTAGCTAACGACAACGTCTTGACGTAACTTGATCAGCGAATCGATGGTGGATTGCAGACGCTCACGACGATCGACCGATGGGCCATTTGCCGAAGTATCAATTTCCGCGTTTTGAGATGACATAGTTTTCTCCGAGCGTCCGTAATTTGGCGATCAATAATATTCAATAATTTAGTGCGGCTTAATCAACCGATTCACCTACCACCGAATCAAGCAAGGATAACGCCACCGATAAGTTGCAATTTAACCACAGCTGTCGGCAAATTCCCACACTTATCGGTTAATTTCAATATCTTCTCTAACTGAATGATAAATAAAGACTCTTCGCCTTGACTTACACTTCATATGGGCTAGTCTGCCCAAACAATCAGGTGTTCTTGCCATTCAGTCACCGGCACCTTCGTTTCGTCAAAACAACGACCGCTCACGCTAATGCCTGCATTCTGCACACTATCAGCATCACCACTGATTAACGGATGCCAATCGGCCAGCGGCTCACCTTTAGCCAATTTTACGTAAGCACAGCTCGAAGGTAGCCAATTTAGCTTGTCTTCATCTAACGGACGAACCGTTAGGCAGTCTGGAACATGGTTGAATCGTGTTGAATATTGCTTGCAACGGCAAGTTTTGGTATCAAGCAATTTGCAGGCGACATCGGTGTAGAAAATCTCGCTGGTATCTTCGTCTTCGAGTTTATGCAGACAACAACGACCGCATCCATCACACAAAGATTCCCACTCTTGATCGCTCATTTCATCGAGCTTTTTGTGCTCCCAGAAACGCAATGACTCTGTCATGTCGCGGATGCGTGATAGTCGACAACGCGTTGAACTTCTTCTTTTGAGCCCATTAGTACTGGCACACGTTGATGTAAATTATCAGGAGCGATATCTAAAATAGAAACTAATCCGGTGTGTGCCATGCCGCCTGCTTGCTCAATCAACAACCCCATAGGATTGGCCTCGTAAAGCAAACGTAACTTACCGTCCTTGCCTTCTTTAATCATACGTTCATCAAGCGGATACATAAAAATGCCGCCACGACAAAGGATACGATGAATGTCGCCCACCATTGACCCGGCCCAGCGCATATTAAATGCCTTTCCGATTGGACCCTCTTTACCAGCAACACATTGCTCGATATATTTTTTGACCGGCGCTTGCCAATGCTCAGAATAAGCCGCATTGATAGCGAATTCGTTAGTTGCAGCTGGCACCTTCATGTTCGGATGCGTTAACACAAATGCATTTCGCTTATTATCAAGCGTAAAACCGGCAACACCATTTCCGAGAGTTAGCACTAACATGCTTGCAGAACTATACAAACAATAGCCTGCACAAACTTGTTGCCGACCCGATTGTAAAAAGTCAGCGTCAACCGGTGGCTTATCACCAGCATGTTCCGTTATAGAAAAAATTGTTCCTGTTGAGCCGTTCACATCAATGTTCGATGAGCCGTCCAACGGATCAAACGTTAATAAGTAACGACCACGTTGGTGCTTTTCTGGAATGGGATAATGATTATCCATTTCCTCAGATGCAAGCCCTGCCACGCGGCCCGTACTTTCTGTTAATTCGATAAAAACATCGTTAGCAATAATGTCGAGTTTCTTCTGCTCTTCACCTTGTACGTTTTCCTGACCAGCGGCACCTAGTACACCGGCAAGTTCACCTCGTCGAACCAGGTCTGACAAGTCGATACAGGCGGTGGCAATGTCGCCAAGCAAGGCGCGCAAATCGGCTGCATCTGGCATGTTTGCCATGTGCTCTGCCAAAAACTCATCAAGCGTTACACCTTGCTGCATTGGTCTATCTCCTTCCTATCGAAGTCGTCTTTTACCGCCAAATAGTTGAGGCGATATTGTGTTGTTCGTGAAAAAGCTTAATTGTAGCTGACAATGCCCTGCACACTTCGGCCCAAAACCACCTGAGCATGGTAAGTTGAGTCGCAAAACAATAGGAAGAACCCAGTGACCACAGCAGAAGCCCTATTTGAACGCGCCAGAAAGGTTATTCCAGGCGGCGTTAACTCACCTGTAAGAGCCTTTGGCAGTGTCGGCGGCACACCACGCTTCATTGCATCAGCCAGTGGCGCCTACATTACGGACTCCAATAACCAGCAGTACATCGATTACATCGGTTCTTGGGGACCAATGCTACTCGGACACGCCCACCCAGATGTCATCGCTGCCGTTCGAGACGCGGCGCAAAACGGCCTGAGTTTCGGTGCACCCACCATACTTGAAACCGAGATGGCTGAATTGATCTGCCAAATTGTCCCATCCATTGAATCGGTGCGCATGTGCAGCTCAGGCACGGAGGCGACCATGAGCGCCATTCGTCTTGCTCGTGGATTTACTGGACGAGACAATATTCTTAAATTTGAAGGCAACTACCACGGCCATTCAGATTCACTGCTCGTTAAAGCGGGCTCTGGAGCGCTCACTCTGGGTGTACCTAACTCCCCAGGTGTACCAGCCGCTTTTGCCCAACACACATTAACATTGCCATTTAACGATATTGATGCGCTTGAAAAATTGTTTGATGCGCAAGGCGATTCGATAGCCTGCATCATTGTTGAGCCAATCGCAGGCAACATGAATTTTGTTGAGCCAGTGCCAGGTTTTTTGGAAGCGATGCGCAAGGTTTGCGACAAGCACGGAACCGTTCTCATCTTTGACGAAGTCATGACAGGCTTTCGTGTGGCGCTTGGCGGTGCACAGGAACGTTACAACGTCATGCCGGACATAACCACACTTGGCAAAGTCATCGGTGGTGGTATGCCCGTTGGCGCATTCGGTGGTCGACGCGACATCATGGATCATATAGCCCCTGTTGGCGCTGTGTATCAAGCTGGCACACTGTCAGGAAATCCCATTGCGATGGCAGCTGGCATCATTACATTAAAATTACTATCAGCCCCTGGCTTTCATGAAAAGTTAGATGCATCTAGCGCCGCCCTACTCGGTGGCATGAAAAAGTCAGCCAATCAACACGGCGTGCCTTTTTGTTCATCGCACGCTGGTGGCATGTTCGGATTCTTTTTCACGGACGCTGACAAAGTGTCTAGTTTCGAGCAAGTCATGGCCTGCAATGGCGATCACTTCAAAGCGTTTTTTCATCAAATGCTTGAGCAGAACATCTATCTTGCACCCTCTGCATTTGAAGCAGGCTTCATGAGCGCTGCGCACACAGCAGCTGATATAGAGAACACGGTTGCTGCAGCAGACAAGGCATTCGCCAGCCTTGCTCAATCAAGCTAACGCCTACGGGTGTAGTTAAAAGGTACGTGAGCAAGTGAGCAAGTGAGCAAGTGAGCAAGTGAGCAAGTGAGCAAGTGAGCAAAATTATCGCCATGTGGTCCGGGCCACGCAACATCTCAACTGCGATGATGCGCGCCTGGGAAAATCGATCAGACTGTGTGGTGGTTGATGAACCTTTCTATGCCCATTTTCTAAAGCACACAGGCATGGACCACCCGCTGGCAGATCGCATCATGGAACAGCATGAAACCGATCTAAGTAAAGTGGTTGAATCGGTTCGGCAAAAGCCTACAGCTGGAGTGTTCTATCAAAAACACATTAGCACTCACATGCTAGATCACATACCACTCGATTGGCTTAGCGAAGTAGAGAATTTGTTTTTGATAAGAGATCCGCGTTACATGGTCGCCTCTTATTCGGCAAAACGTAATGAGGCAACCGCTGCCGACTTGGGCTATACACAGCTACAAAGCCTGTTCGAAAAAGCCAGTGAGTTAGTTAGGCCTGCCCCTCTGGTTATTGATAGTCGCCGATTTTTAGAAATGCCTAAAGCGTATCTAGAACATATTTGCTCGCACTTGAATATCGATTTCCAACCCAGCATGCTTCAGTGGCCTGCCGGTACTCGGATAAGCGATGGAGTATGGCAAGCGCATTGGTACGACTCAGTGAATACCAGCACCGGCTTCGGCGAACCTCGAACAACCCTACCTGAGCTCAACAACGATCAACAAGCGTTAGCAGATGCTTGCATGCCGCATTTTGAATTGCTGAATAAACACGCTTTAGTGCTTTAGTGCTTTAGTGCTTTAGTGCTTTAGTGCTTTCAAATTTGATCAAACGAGATGCGGCCCTACCGCGCAAAGCCTAAGCGCGGTAATCTACAGCACGAGCTTTAGAAATAAAACTTAAGCCCAAAACTAACCGCGGAAATATCTTCAAACAAACCTTCATCGCGAACATAACGCATGTAGTCTGCGGTTAGGTCAGCTCGCTCACTAATCTTTGTTTCGAATCCTGCGCCGTATGAAAAACCAAATCGTTCATCGGTAAATTCGTTGCCATTCACCGTTTGCGATAGTGAAACACCGCTGAACCCAGCCAATCCATAAAACGCACTGTTAAATCCGATTGGCACGTAACCTTTTAAATACAAACCACCATAGGCAGTACTAAATTCATCGTAGGCCGAATCGCGCGTGTCAGCGCCAAAACCGAAATGGCCTTCAATGTCTAAATTGTCAGCCAACGGCATACCCATGCGAAAACGTAACCCCATCGGGTTTAGTTCACCGTCTAGGTTATCTTCCACGGTGACAGATGTGCCCTCTATCGTAATGTAACTACTGGCAGATGCATTGCTGGTGGCGAAAGTGGCTAAAAGCGTTGATATCAGTATGAGATAGCGCATGGAATTTCCCTTGTGTGTGGTCTGTGGTTTGAACTGTAATGAAATACAGACTAACGCTTTTAACTGAACGCCATCTGAACGGGGACAGTTTGCGTTACACAGGGTTACCAATTGGCTCACATATTAATGAAAATCGAGCACACTCTTCATCCGACCAACCGTACCAAATATCCCCCTGCAGGGGTACCCCATCGTATGTATTGATATTTAATAAAAATAACCCTATCCAACAAGCTACTCAGCTGTCGCGACAAGCGTAAAGGTACCTGGCAAATGCGACGCCTCTATAGAAGGTTCTTCAATCAACTTATTGATTCGAAATCCGTTTTGCGCAAATGCAGTAACAATTTCACCTAAAGTCCATCTGCGAATTAAACAGGTTGGTAGCGTTTCATTTAGGAAAACTTCATACGGTGTACTCGACTCCAGTACATCAGTGGAGAAATAATCTCCACCAAGCTCGACGCGACCATCATGAATATGAATCGCCTTCTTTAGCAATGGATGGAAGTCAGTGAGAACAACAGTACCTTTCAATTTTAAAAGCAAACGCACTACCCGCACCAAATCATCCAGATTATTGAAGTAGTGCAATATGCCCAGCTCCATCACTACTCGATCAAATTCATGATCATAGTGAGAGGCTGTTTCCAGAAAGTCTCCAACCACATATTCAATACTGACATTGGCACACTTTGCTAATTCGATAGCGTACCGTTCATTGGGTGCTGATATATCGAAAACCGAAACGTCTGCTCCGAGCAATGCAAGAGCAACTGCAACCCGACCGTGCGAACCTAGTGGGTTTGCTATGCGCTCACCTTTCGGATTATTAAGATGTGGCAGTATTCTTCGAAGCTTACGTTTAGGGTCTTGCAACAACACTTGTGCGGCGTCATTTGGTGCGCCATGAGCAACCACCCACGCTTGATAAGGCTGAGCCTCCCACGCAATTCGATTTTGCTTCGATATGTGATTCTGGTCCATCAGGTAACTATAACAAGGTGATCATCCCCCCGCAGGGGGATCGGTTGTTACTTAAAAGGCTTAATCCTTCTTTTTAAAACTTGACTGGGGTGCAAGCGAACTGCTTAGTTGCCATTCGTATGAGCTAAAACCTACCCTCACTCCCTATGCTAGCTCGCAGCCTCATCAGCAGGTGTCTGCGTCTCATAACTGCTCATAGGAGGACATGAGCAAATCAGATGCTTGTCACCATACACATTATCTATGCGTGTAACGGGTGGCCAGTACTTGTCAGCGTCGGCACCGTCTCCAGATGGGTAAGCTGCAATATGCCGACTATACGGTCGATTCCATTCGTCATCTAGCAATGTGTAAGCGGTGTGTGGTGCGTTAACCAACGGGTTGTTATCTGCAGGCCAATCGCCCGCTTGCACTTTAAGCATCTCTGCATGAATGGCAAGCATGGCATCAATGAAACGGTCTAACTCTACTTTTGATTCGCTTTCAGTCGGCTCAACCATTAACGTACCTGGCACGGGGAATGACATGGTTGGCGCATGAAAGCCGTAATCCATTAAGCGCTTTGCAATATCATCAACGCTAATGCCTGCATCCTTCTTAAATGCCCGTGTATCCAGAATACATTCATGTGCAACGTAACCTTGATCACCACGATACAAAATGGGGTAATGCTCGCCTAACCGGTGCGCGATGTAGTTAGCGTTAAGCATGGCCACATCGGTTGCATGGCGTAAACCTTTGTTACCCATCATGCGAATGTACATCCACGTAATTGGCAAAATCATCGCGCTACCCCAAGGGGCCGAACTGATGGTACCTTCGCTATTATCGAGTTCACGATGCCCAGGTAGGAACGGTCGTAAGTGTTCACCAACACCAATAGGACCAACACCAGGACCGCCACCACCGTGGGGTATACAAAACGTTTTATGTAAATTTAAATGCGATACATCACCGCCAAATTTACCCGGTTTCGCAACACCGACCATCGCGTTCAAGTTGGCACCGTCAATATAGACCTGGCCACCAGCGGCGTGCACACGAGCACACACATCTTTAATCGCAGTTTCGAAAACACCATGGGTTGAAGGATAGGTAATCATGATGGCAGCAACTTCACCGCTATGTACATCTAACTTCTTCTGCAAATCATCGATATCGACATTGCCTGCATCATCGCAATCGACAAGCACCACACTTAAGCCTGCCATTTGTGCACTGGCCGGGTTGGTACCGTGAGCGGAACCGGGAATAAGACACTTTGTTCGACCCATATCACCACGGCTTTCGTGATAACGCTTTATGGCTAAAAGACCAGCATACTCACCTTGACTGCCGGCATTGGGTTGCAAAGACATCGCATCGTAACCGGTGCACTCGCACAACATCTCTTCTATCTCGCTGATCATTTCCCGGTAACCACGTGTTTGATCAGCTGGTGCGAACGGATGAATATCACTAAACTCTGGCCACGTGATTGGCGTCATCTCTGACGCAGAGTTCAATTTCATGGTGCATGAGCCAAGCGGTATCATGGAACGATCCAGCGCGATGTCTTTTGCGCTGAGCATGCGCAAGTAACGCATCATGTCTGTTTCGGAATGGTACGAATTAAAACACGCTTGCGACAAATAGCCTGGCGCTCTGTCTGATTTCAATTTACGAGCTTCAGGCTCGCTCAGCTGCACTTTGCCAACATCGACCCCAGTGAGAATCGCACAAACTGTTCGTATATCAATCTGCGAGGTTGTCTCATCAAATGCGAGCGTGATATGGGTGTCGTCCACCTTACGCAAGTTATAACCGTACTGCACTGCCAAATCCATGCACACGTTTGCATCTGGTACTTCCACATGCAAGGTGTCAAACCAGTCTTTATTGAGCACGTTAAGCCCTTGCTTGGCCAACGTCGCAGCGACAGTATCGGCGGCATTTCGCACCTGCAGCGCAATAGCCTGCAAACCTTTGGGCCCGTGATAGCAGGCGTACATCGTGGCCACAATGGCGAGTAGCGCTTGCGCTGTGCAAATGTTTGATGTGGCCATTTCACGACGAATATGTTGTTCGCGAGTTTGCAGGGCAAGGCGATAAGCCGATTCACCAGAGACGGTTATAGACTGCCCTACCAATCGACCAGGAATGCTGCGCTTTAGCTTTTCGGTGGTGGACATATAAGCTGCATGTGGCCCACCAAAACCCATCGGCACACCAAATCGTTGCATGCTGCCAACAACGATATCGGCACCGCAAGCACCTGGTGCTGGCAGTAACAATAGCGACAACGGATCAGCCGTAACTAACAGCAATCCTCCCTGCTCGTGTGTTGCCGTAGCAATAGGCTCAAGATCGACAATGTCACCATGTGTGCCGGGGTATTGCACCAATACCGCAAATACCGCGTCACCCAACGTTTTTACTTGCGCTTGAATCTCATTCGCTTGCGTCAGCACCAACTCAATGTTTATCGGTGCCGCTCTTGTGCTCAGCACATCCAGAGTTTGTGGGTGACAATCATCAGCAACCACCATGACTGACCTCTTACCTCGACACGCACGGTGCGCCATTGACATGGCTTCCGCGGCTGCCGTACCCTCATCAAGCAACGACGCATTGGCAATCGGCAAACCGGTCAGTTCTGCCACCAGAGTTTGAAAATTGAACAATGCCTCTAAACGTCCCTGTGCTATTTCAGGTTGGTATGGCGTATAGGCGGTATACCAAGAGGGATTTTCAATCAGGTTGCGTCGAATAACCGAAGGCGTATGGCAATCGTGATACCCCATACCAATAAAGCTACGCAGCACTGTATTGCGAGACGCAAGTTGGCGAATTTCAGCAAGAGCATCCGCCTCACTTACGCCATCATCCAATGCTAAATCGTCGGCAAGCAATATATCCGCTGGCACTATTTTTTTTATGAAAGTTTGCAATGAGGACTCGCCAAGCACTGACAACATGTCTTTTATCTGTTGATCATTGGAACCAACATGGCGGTTAACAAAATCACTACTAAACGTACGCTCACTCATTGCTTATCCTTCCATTTTCTTGTTATGGCATCTAGCTTTTACGGCAATGCAGATACAGATTAGTCACCAGACTCAAGCATTTGGCTGTACGCGTCTGCGTCCATTAAATTTTCTATATCGTTAACATCATCTGGTTGTATTTTGAATATCCATCCCTTTTCATAAGGGCTGTCGTTAATGAGTTCAGGACTGTCTGCCAACTCGCCATTAGCATCGATAATTTTTCCAGCAATAGGGGCATATAAATCTGAGGCTGCTTTTACAGATTCGACAACTGCAACGGGTTGCTCTGGTTGGCACTCCATATCGATCTCGGGTGTTTCTACAAACACTAGATCGCCAAGCTGTTCCTGCGCATGTTCCGTAATACCAACGGTAACGGTGCCATCATCGTTTATACGTACCCATTCGTGGGTAGCTGCAAGCCGCAAATCACCAGGAATATCCATTTTTTTCTCCAACTTTTAGTAACAAGGTTTTTTAAAAAACTGTATTTTTAAGACTACTTTTTATAGATTGTGTCAGCGTTACAATGTTGCTGACTCAAAAACATCATAGATGATCAGTAAACGGCAGTTTGACCACAACAGCGGCGCAAGGTTTATCGCGAATCATCACATCACATCCACCAACAACCGACTTATTGACTCGCGCCAACGCAATCGACTTTTGCAATGTCGGGCTGAAACTACCAGAGGTTATTGAACCGACCACTTGACCGGATAACTGCACCTCTTGGCCTGCTCGCATAATACCGCGCTGGTTTAGAATTAAGGCCACTTGATGCATCGATGTACCATCAGATTTTTGTTCGGACAAAACCTTGCGACCAATAAATTGCCGATCTGGATTACGAACATCAACAGCCCAACCAATGCCCGATTGGATAGGCGAATGCTCCTCATCAAGATCCTGCCCGTATAAGCACATACCCGCTTCAAGTCGCAACGTATCTCGAGCGCCCAATCCACAAGGCTTTACGCCCTGCTCGATCAGCCCATTAAAAACGGCGGGGGCAAGCTGTGCTGGGAAGATCAATTCAAATCCGTCTTCACCGGTATAACCGGTGCGTCCAATAAACCAGTCGGCCTGCTCGATAGCCGTAAAACGTTTAAGAGATTGGATATCAATCTCAATACCTAAAGCACTCAATGCAGCCGCTGTTTTGTCTGGCGCATCGGGACCTTGAACAGCAAGCATGCACAAATCGTCAGGTGAGTTTATTTTAATATCGCCACTGCGATGTTGATTCAGCCAAGCGATATCTTTTTCACGGGTACCCGCATTAACAACAAGCCGGAAACGTGTGTTAGTGATTTTATAGACAATCAAGTCGTCTATAACTCCACCTTGCTCATTGCAAAGGCAACTGTATAAGGCCTGTAACGGCTTCAATTTAGCAACGTCATTAGTGAGCAGATGTTGCAACCATGGAATGGTATCTTCCCCACTGATATCGACAACCGTCATGTGCGAGACGTCAAACACGCCCGCAGATTCCCTTACGCTGTTGTGCTCTTCAATTTGGGAGCCGTAGTGAATGGGCAATTGCCAACCAAAAAAATCGACAAGCTTTCCACCGGCATCTAAGTGCGACTGGTATAACGGAGTTTTCATGTTTGTGGTTCAGGCTATCTGACAGGCGCCTAATTGCTGCGCACAAAGTTACAATGCGCTTGCATCGCAGCCCCTCTGTCCGGGAACCTGAGAGATTGAAGCACAGCCGACGAGCTGCACTCTTTCCCCTTGGGCGGGTTTGATTAATATCAAACCTCTCTCCAGAGTCGACTGGCTTTGATGGTCCGTTTGCCTGAGCGTTTCCGGGCGGTTGCGCCTTCGGCGCCGTTATGCCATTTACAATGACTAACGGACTCTCCCAACAAGCTTGTGTCGAGCCGACACTATATAAATATCTGATCCAATTGTCCAGTCCATATGAGGCTAGCCCTTGCGTCGAAGCCCATGACTAGGCACGACTACATTCGCTTTCTGCGTGACGCTAACGCTGCGAGCAATACCAGTATGGCCAATACAAACACAGGCCAGTTCCCAGTGCGCGCATAAAGGCTTGTACCGGTACGTGGATAAACTGTCGCATCGAGAAAGCCATGGACGCCATGCGCGATCGACCCTTGCAGCTGCCCCTTGTGATCAATCACCGATGTGACCCCAGTATTGGTTACGCGTATCAGCGGTCTCACCATTTCACGTGCGCGCATTTGCGCCTTTTGTTGATGTTGATAGGGCGCAACTTTTTCTCCGAACCATGCATCGTTTGAAACATTGACTAACACCGTCGCAGCCGGTAGCAACTCTCGCATCTCTTCGCCAAAGACATCTTCATAACAGATAGACAAGCCAAGCTGCTCACCCTTTAAAGTCATCGGCACATTCGGCCCAGTACCACGACCTAAATCAGACATTGGAATTTCAATATAAGCAGCTAACCAGCTCAGTAGAAAACGGAACGGCATGTATTCACCGAACGGTACGAGATGCCTTTTCTTATACAGGGCTTTCTCACCAGCAAGCTGGCGCACACTGTTGTAAGAATATTTCTCATCACGATAAAAACCGCCCGCTAACACTTCAACACCTTGCGCGTGCAGGTCTTGTGCGAAAGGTTCTAGCGCAGTTTCAACGTTCGCAAAGTACGTTGGAATAGCTGTTTCTGGCCAAATAATAATATCGGTGTCGGCTAAGTCTTGAAGTGATAACGATGTGTATTGCTGCAGAGAACTTTCCAGCCGCTCTTGACTAAATTTCAGCTCTTGAGCAATATTAGCCTGCACTAGTCGCACTTTTAATTCGGTGCCTTTCGCCTGAGTTATGGATACTTTATTCATTGCGCTAAGCCCAAAGAACGTTGCCATACCAATCGCTAACGCACAAACCACCGAGATAATGCGACTAGCCGTTGAGTGCCAATGGTATTTGACGAGATCGGCCAGTAGGTTTGGCATACACACGATAACAAAGCCGATACCATAAACACCGACCCAAGGCGCTAATGCACCAAACAATTCAGTGGTTTGACTATAACCAATCAAAGCCCACGGGAATCCACCCATAATTTTGCCACGAGCAAGTTCAGCCAACACCCATAAACTGGCAAACAACAAGGCATGCAATGGCCAACCAAGCTTATGCCGAAAACGTAAGAACAACCAGACCGTAAGCGCTGGAAACACCGTCATCACCAGCACAAACAACAAAGTAACAGCGGCAGCGAGAGGCGCTGTTGCTGCACCAAACATATAGATACTGTTATAGACCCAGTTAACCGACAACCCAAAATAGCCAAAACCAAAACACCACCCAGCCCACATACCTTGCTTCGGTGTTAGGTTTTGAATGCTTTGATACAAAATAAATAATAAGGCAAAAGGCAACGACCAGTGCCAACTATAGGGTGCAAAACTCAATACCATTAATGCACCCACTCCAATTAGCAGTGGGTACAAAATTAATAATGGCAAATGACGTGGCTGTGGGTTTGAATCCATGAGTGACGGCAGGTGCTTATAGTTTGATCAGGAAGGTAGTACAACCTGCATTAAGTGAACGCGCCGTGAATCGGCGACCAATATTCGAAACTGACAACCGTTAATAACGGCTTCTTCACCATTTTTAGGCATATGGCCGATGTGCTGCATAACCAGCCCACCAATGGTATCGAATTCCTCGTCACTAAAATCAGTACCGAGCGTTTCATTGAAATCTTCGATTGGCGTGAGCGCACGTACGCTGAACACGCCTTCACCATTGTCACGGATGAGCTGATCTTCATCCTTATCATGCTCATCGTCAATTTCACCAACAATTTCTTCAAGCACATCTTCGATGGTCACTAGCCCTGCGACACCACCATACTCATCCATAACAATCGCCATGTGATGTCGTTCCGCGCGAAATTCTTTTAATAGAACATTCAGGCGTTTGGTTTCAGGTGTAATGGTTGCGGGCCGAATGATATCTGACAAGTTGAATGCTTCAGTAGATTGCTCACTGGCTTGGCGTAACAAATCCTTTGCCAGTAGTACACCGATAACATTATCTTTGTCTTCTGAAATGACCGGAAAGCGCGAATGGCCTGACTTTATAATAACCGGCAACATCTCTTCAAACGATGCGTCATCTTCGAGAACAACCATTTGGGCACGCGGCACCATGATGTCACGAACACGCATTTCTACAACCTGAAACGCACCTTCAATCATTTGCAGCGTATCGGCATCCAAGATTTCTCGAGTATGCGCATCGCGCAGGAGCGCTAGCAGTTCTTCCTGATCACGCGGCTCACCGCCCATTGCGTGAACGATGCGGTCCATTATGGACCGACTGCTACCATCCGATGATTCTTCACTCATGATTGTGTGGCCGAGGCGGCAAGGTATGGGTTAGTGATTCCAAGATTGGATAATATCTGAATTTCTAGCAACTCCATAGTCTGAGCTGCGTTTTCACTTTCATGGTCTAAGCCATTTAGGTGCAGCACGCTGTGTATGACCATGTGTGCCCAATGATGTTCAATCGATTTGTCTTGCGCTGTAGCTTCTTCACCCAGCACATCAGGGCAAAGAATAACATCACCCAATACAAGCGTCCCACCGGAACTTTTATCCTCATTTGGCAATAAAGGCATGTCAGCTGGAAAGCTTAATACGTTAGTTGACCGGTCCTTCTTACGGTATTGAGCATTCATCTCACGCATCTGATCCGCGCCAACACAACCAACTGAGATCTCCACTGTGACATCACTTTTTTCGTCGAGCGTTTCCAGTACGCGTGGAATTGAGTGCGCGAGGGTGGCACTAACCCACTGCGTCAATTGAGTGTCGGTTGGTAACCAACAATTAAGATGCACGTGCGACTCGCGCTCAAACAACACCAACAACCGCTCATGCGGCAAACCTGCGTCTGGCATATCAGGAATGACTTTTCCTGGACCGTTCTTCTTGTTTCTCTGCCTCTAATTCAGACGTCTCATAAGCTGCAACAATACGCTGCACCAAGGGGTGTCGAACAACGTCTGCTGAGGTGAAGTTGCAAAAGCCTATTCCATCAACGCCTTGTAAAACAGTTTGTACGTGCTTGAGTCCGGATAACTGGTGCTTGGGCAAATCAACCTGCGTAACATCGCCCGTCACGATCGCTTTAGACCCAAAACCGATGCGCGTTAGAAACATTTTCATTTGTTCAACCGTCGTGTTTTGCGCCTCGTCCATGATCACACATGAATGATTCAACGTTCGTCCACGCATGTACGCAAGCGGTGCAATTTCGATAACGTTACGCTCAACTAATTTACCCACACGTTCAAAACCTAGAAACTCATACAACGCATCATAGATTGGGCGCAAGTACGGGTCGACCTTCTGCATCATGTCGCCTGGCAAGAAACCGAGTCGCTCACCTGCTTCTACTGCGGGTCGGACCAATACCAATCGCTGTACTTCTTCTGTTTCTAAAGCTTCTACTGCAGCTGCCACGGCAAGAAAGGTTTTACCCGTGCCCGCAGGTCCAATACCAAATGTTAAGTCGCGCTTCTTTATGCTCGACACATACTCGATTTGTCGCACACCGCGACATTGAATGGTCGCTCGGCGGGTTTTAATGATCTCGCCGCTTGTCGCAGGCTTCGGATTGTCTTCCATATGTTCTATTCCAGCATCCTGTAGGTAGAGGTGCACACGTTCTGGTGCAAGCTTTTCAGTTGCGGTTGCCGCATACAAATGGACAATCAGCTTTTTAGCGTTTGCAGCAGCCTTGTCATCACCAACGATTTGAAACTGCTCTCCCCGGTTGCTTATTTGCACATCGAGGCGTTTTTCTATCTGTTTTAAATGTTCATCGAATTGGCCACACAAGTTAGCCAGACGATCATTGTTTGCAGGGGAAATACGAAAAGCTAGCTCGCTCATGCAGGGGCAAGCGTCTCTGAACTAGCCTGAGATGAAGAAGTAACCAGCTCGCCTCGTAATGAGTTTGGTCTTGCCTCAGTGATAACCACATCGGCGAATTGGCCAATGAGCTCGCTACTGCCTGGAAAATTGACCACGCGATTATTTTCGGTTCTGCCAGCCATATCAGATGGCGAATTTCGTGAAGCCCGATCAACCAAAACTCGCTGAACAGTTCCAAGCATAGATTCACTGATTGCTGCTGCTTGTTTCGTGATGGTTTTTTGCAAAAACGCCAAGCGTTCTTTCTTTAATTCCATTGGTGTGTCGTCGTTTAAGCTTGCCGCTGGCGTTCCAGGTCGCGCACTGTAGATAAAACTATACGACATATCAAAATTCAGATCGGTAATCAGTTTCATGGTGTCGTTAAAGTCTTTTTCGGTTTCACCTGGAAACCCAACAATGAAGTCTGAGGACAACGTTAAACCCGGACGTGCTGCCATCAGTTTACGAATCTTTGACTTGTACTCTAATACAGTATGCCCGCGCTTCATTGCCGCCAGCACTCGATCTGAACCACTTTGTACTGGAAGATGCACAAAACTAACAAGCTCCGGCACATTAGCAAAAGCTTCAATAAGTGAGTCACTGAATTCAACTGGGTGCGATGTGGTGAATCGAATTCGCTCAACACCGTCAATGGCGGCTACATAGTGAACAAGCAGCGCCAAGTCAGCAATTGCGCCATCGTGCATGGGTCCACGGTAAGCATTCACGTTTTGTCCAAGCAAATGAATTTCGCGAACACCCTGCTCGGCCAACGCTACAACCTCAACAAGAATGTCGTCGAGTGGCCGACTGATTTCTTCACCGCGTGTATAAGGTACGACACAAAAGCTGCAGTATTTGCTGCACCCTTCAATGATGGACACATAAGCCACTGGGCCGTCAGCGCGAGGCTCCGGCAGACAGTCGAACTTCTCGATTTCTGGAAAGCTGATATCAACAACCGGTTTATTAGTTTGTTCAGAACGGCTCACCAGTTCCGGCAATCGGTGCAAGGTTTGTGGACCGAAGACCAAATCGACATAAGGTGCACGCTGATGAATTGCCTCACCTTCCTGACTGGCCACGCAACCGCCCACGCCAATGATGACGTCTTTACGCGCGTCTTTGAGATGCTTCCAACGTCCGAGCTGGCTAAACACTTTCTCTTGCGCTTTTTCGCGGATAGAACACGTATTTAGCAGCAAAATATCTGCTTCTGCTTCGTCGTTGGTGGCTTCAACAGGGCCGTCGTCAGCGAGTACATCCAGCATCTTTGCGGAGTCGTACTCGTTCATCTGACAACCATGGGTTTTTATGAAAACTTTCTTTGTCATGGCTACCGGATATGCCGGTCATTTAGAGTGGAATACGAAGGGTACACGGTTTGCCGATAGCCTGCAGTGACCTCGGCTGACAAGCACGTTAATTCTTGACACATGTGGCACTATTTCAACGCTTAACTCAGTTTGGTATAATTTTTTTTGATAACCAATTCAATTAGTTATAAGCTTGAACGCGACCAATTCTGCGCCGTGGCTAGCAATCTGTCGCGCCTGCCTCCACTAATTATTGAAAAATTGACAAAAAAACCGGTGAGTCTTGATAATGACAAGGTCGGTAGGCCACGAAGGTGGAACACGACAATGTAAGTTTCACAAATCCGACATAACTCTTAATTCAAATGGCAAGTAGAAGCTACTTATTTGCGTGCAACAACATTCCTGGTACCAGTGATACTCCAGAAAAGAGCCTGATAGGACTATCTGAGAGCACATACGACATACCGCTGGCCTACAAAATATTGCTCTCACCCGACCCATCCGCCTGCCGTTCTAGAATTTGGAGTTCAGAACAAGATCTGGCCATTATTGGAGACTTCGATGCAGGTCTTGCCGAACTGACACTATTTTTAGAAAAAATTACGCTGACTCAAGTGCAACCGGCTATCGAGGACACATTGAAGTTTCTTCACAACCCCAATAACCGGTCCCAGTATCTCTTATTAGAATGTGCAGAAATATTCGACCTATACGGGCCTGATCTGGGAACACAAAACCTTCAGCTGGTGGAGGACATCTCATCACTGCATGACGAACAAGCGCATGCCTTGAACACTATTAATGTGCAGTCCACCCAAGTTAAAAAAAGGCGTTTTGGCATCTTCCCACGCCGGTCTCAACGCAGCGCTACGCCCGAAACTGCTTTGCGCGCAGCGGCAGAGCTTGGCCTATATGCTTGGAGCAATGAGCTGCAGTTCGATTTCTCCTAGGGAATGTATCGGCCGGCATAGAGACAAAATCATTGTTACCATGCGCCCCAAATGACTAATAGACTTAGGTAGCGACTGTGCCCAACATCGATGTTTTACTCAACGCTTTCGTCACATTGTTCGTCATAACCGACCCCATCGGCAATGCGCCTTTGTTTCTAGGCCTAACGGTTGGAATGTCAACTGCGCTCAGGCGCTCAATCGCCGTTAGAGGCTCGATCATCTCCTTTTGTATCCTTACGCTGTTCGCTATAACCGGCACATCAATACTCGATACCATCGGTATCACCATAGATGCTTTTCGAATAGCTGGGGGTTTGCTGCTATTTATTACCGCCTTCGAGATGATATACGGTCAGCGCCAAGAAAGGCGTGAGGAGACGACGAGCTCTGCCATTGCGGAGCGCGCTGCGAACCTTGCCGTGTTTCCACTCGCTATTCCATTGCTTGCCGGCCCCGGAACCATTTCAGCCACAATTCTCCTTTCGTCTCAATTTGCCAGTTCTAGCGATGCTAGCGGATGGGTTGGGACGTTTTCACTGGTAGCCGTCATTGCAGTGTTAATGATGATAACGGCAGGATTTCTTATCACTGCCGAGCTATTAGATAAATACATTGGCAATACCGGCAAACTGGTGTTGACACGATTGCTGGGTGTCTTGCTGGCAGCACTATCCGTTCAGTACATTGCAGACGGAGTGTTATCGTTCGCTAATCATTAATTATTTTATCGCCTGCAACTCTACACGACGGTTAAGAGCACGGCCTTGAGGAGTATCGTTAGTTGCAATCGGTTGAGACTCTCCAGCTGCACTAGGGATAAGGTTCTGCGTATCGATACCTTTGTAGCTAAGATACTCCACCACTATTTTTGCCCGACGGGTTGCAAGATTCTGGTTGTAGAATTCAGACCCTCTATTGTCAGTATGCGCACTGACTTTTATTCTGGCATTGGGATATTGCTGCAATGTTTTCGCTACACCATCCAGAATTTTTTGCGCTTTTGGAGTCAGCCGTTCTGATGCGCTGTAAAAATTCACACCGTCAAGCACGCCATCAAAAATGGCACAACCATCAGCATCCACGACCACACCCGGCTTGGTCTGTTTGCACAGGTCTGCCTCGTCAATGATACCGTCGTTATCACCATCAACTGGTGCCACAGCTACTACCGTTGCAACCGCCAATGATGGAATGGGCATCTCCACTTTTTTTGGTTTTATTTCAACATAGGGCTCCGGCTTGGGGGACGGTTTCTTGCCTAGTCGATAAACAACCGCAAGCTGTGCGTATCGCGCATCCTCATCAAAAGAGATAACTTCAGCTCGTAATCCCAGTCCAAATTTAGTGGAATACTCAAGCCCTGCGCCAACGAGCATTTGCGTTGAATTGCGTTGCGAATACGGTGCACTCCCAACTGGGCTGTTGCGCATCATCGCAACACCTGCTCGGCCAAACCCAGTCAATCCACGGCGTTTGTTTTGGTGACGATTTTTTCCGGCATACCACAACACGCTTGCGCCATGCATTTGATAATTAATCCTGCCACGCAACGGTCCAGCAAACTGCTCAACCCCTGCGCTGCCAAGATCAGCCGAATGCAATTCGAGCGAAAAATGCTTACTGATATCTGCACCAATGCTGATCTGGCCGCCAGCGTTAACTTTATCGCTTACGCTCCATGTTGATATACCGACCTTATCCGGAACGAGTCGGCTTGCACCGATACCCGTTGATGCATAAACACTTCGACGAAACCGACCGCGCTCTGACTTGGGTGATTGCAAGCTCACCACCCTTTCCGCCGTTGCTTCCACACTTTCTACCTGTTCCGAGGCATTTGTTGTAGTTGCTATTAGCGAACAGCTGGCCATTACCAACAACGCAGCGCCACCTAATGCGAGTTTAGGTTGCTCACAAATAAACACTCGGTGTGCAACAACTCTTTCAACAAGTCCAGCCGACAACACTGTTTTATTAAGATATTTCATCGACCAGTCCTTACTGACGTTAAGTTTCGCGGAATGCAAATTCCAGATCGCAACAACAACACAAGCATTGCGATCATAGCCATGAACGCTAAGGTCGGATCCAGACTGGTATTGCCTGATCCAACTGAACAGCCATTTCCTTTAACACCCGTGATAAATTCACCTGAGCTAACTTGCTGAAAGTCTGGCGTACCATCAGCATCAATATCAGGAATGGCTGCACCTAACAAAGGAGTACCATCGCTATGCTGCGCAAACCCATCACCATTGCTATCCGGGTCGAATCCATCGGCAATGCCATCACGATCACGATCAGGCCGCTCCGCAAAATCGCTATCCGCAATATCATCGATACCGTCAGCATCACTATCAATTCCGCCAGTGAAATCAACATCCACGCTATCAGGAATACCATCGGCATCTGAATCGGCCATAACGTCTATGATGCCGTCATCATTTTCATCGATACCATCAGCCTCGATAAGGTCGAATACCCCATCCGCATCACTGTCAAGATCAAGGTGATCGGGTACGCCGTCGCTGTCAGTATCGAGGAATAACTGCGGATTTGAACGCAAGTTATCGTCTACGCCATTACTGTCCACATCGATGAAGTTGTCGATCATGCCGTCACCGTCCAGGTCATTCAATGCACCTTTAATTTCGGTCAGATCAGGAATACCATCGTTATCAGAATCAAGATCGCGAAAATCGCGCACACGATCTACATCACTATCGGGCACTAACAATGGCAGCAGTTGTAACCCGTCGTCAGCGCCATCGTTGTTAGCGTCGACAAATTCATCGACAATGCCATCGTTATCCACGTCATCTCCGCCCGCCTCAAGCAAATCGCTAAAGCCATCGTTATCACTATCAATGTCGAGATAATCTGGCACGCCATCGTTGTCGGTATCGGCAATCTCGTTTTCCAGAAAATCTGAATCTAGAGTGGTCTCTATGGTGTCTGCAAGCCCATTGGCACCAAACAAATAAGTTGCGTCAATAGCGCCATCCTCATCACTATCGAACAGAGACCAATCATCTGGGTTGACCAACGCTTCGATTAAATCGGGAATACCATCGTTATCGGAATCCAGATCTTGATAATCAGGAACACCATCACCATCAGTGTCACCTGCACCTTCAAGAGCATCCGGGATACCATCATTATCGGAATCCACATCTAAACTATCAGGAACCCCATCGCCATCCGAGTCACTGTTAGCAGGTTCAATCTCGTCAGATACGCCATCACCATCTGAATCTAGATCGACGTAATCGGCTGTACCATCGCCATCTGTATCAACAGGCATTGCGGGGTTCGTACCACCTTCGACCGCGTCAGCCACACCATCACCGTCTGAATCAACATCTATATAGTTGGGGATACCATCACCATCGAAATCATCAACACCTTCGATCATGTCTGGTATGCCGTCGTTGTCAGAATCAAGATCAAGATAATTAGCGATACCATCGCCGTCTGTATCTATCGAACCCTCTTCTGAATCAGGAATACCGTCGTTGTCTGAATCCGGGTCCAGATAATCCGGAGTACCATCACCATCAGTATCAGTGGTACCTTCTAATGAATCAGGTATACCGTCGTTATCTGAATCTGTGTCTAGGTAATCTGGAATGCCATCACCGTCAGTATCGGTTGTACCTTCTATGACATCGGGAATCCCATCGTTATCTGAATCAGAGTCCAAGTAATCTGGAATGCCGTCACCGTCAGTATCGGCACCACCAGGAGCGCCGGCTGCTTCTAAGAAATCGGGAATACCATCGTTATCTGAATCGATATCGAGTCGATTAACTTCTGCATCAGCGTCGCTATCGGCATCGATCAGATTCATAGCTTGAACAGCATCGTCCATTCCATCACCATTGGTATCGACAAAGCCGTCGACTATTGCATCACCATCTGCATCAACACCTCCGGCTTCCACGTAGTCGGGTAAGGTGTCGCCATCAGAATCCAGGTCGAGTCGGTCTGTTACGCCATCACCATCGGTATCAGGATGTGCAACCGGAGATGCCGCCGTGCTGTCATTGAGACCATCATTATTAGCATCAACAAAGTTATCGAGCACACCGTCAGCATCAGTATCAACCAACGTTGTTGCATCGTTAACGGCTTCGACCACATCGGCAATACCATCGTTATCAGAATCTAGATCATGATGATCGAGTACTAAGTCGCCGTCAGAATCGAGCGGAGAATCAACAGCACCGTCTGCATCGTAGTCAACCAATCCAGACTCGACCCCTGTCTCAATGGTGTCATCCATCCCGTTCAAGCCATACGGCCCATCGGTTTGGCCGTTACCATCTGCGTCCACGGTTGCAGGCACACCTGCTTCAACTAAGTCAGATACGCCGTCGTTATCGGAATCTAAATCAAGAAAATCGGCAATGCCGTCACCATCCGTATCAGGTGCTTGTTCTATGGCATCGGTAATACCATCATTATCAGAATCGAGGTCAAGATAGTTTGGAACACCATCGCCATCTTGATCACCAGCCGTCTCCAATGAATCAGGAATACCATCATTGTCTGAATCAGTATCGAGGTAGTCAGGTATACCATCACCATCAACATCACTGGTACCTTCGATGAAATCGGATATGCCATCATTGTCGGAATCGTTATCGATGTAGTCCGGTATACCATCACCATCAGCGTCATTTGTTAACTCTAATGAATCAGGTATTCCATCGTTATCTGCATCTGAGTCAAGGTAGTCAGGTATGCCATCACCGTCGGTATCAGTTACACCTTCTACAACATCGGAAATGCCATCGTTATCTGAGTCCGTGTCCAAATAATCTGGAATGCCGTCGCCATCAGTATCGGTTGTACCCTCTACTGAATCAGGTATGCCATCGTTATCAGAGTCTGTGTCCAAATAATCTGGAACACCATCACTGTCAGTATCTGTGCTGGTTTCAGTTGAATCGGGAATACCATCGTTGTCTGAATCTAGGTCAAGTCGATCAACATCGGCATCAGCGTCGCTATCTGCATCGATCAGATTAACGGCTTGAACAGCATCGTCCATTCCGTCCCCGTTAGCATCGATAAAGCCATCGACCAATGCATCACCATCTGAATCGGTGCCTCCTGCTTCCAGGTAGTCTGACAAGGAATCGCCATCCGAATCAAGATCGAGACGATCGGTTATGCCATCACCATCCGTATCAGGGTGTGCAACCGGCGCAATCGCCGTACTATCATTAAGACCATCATTGTTAGCATCAACAAAGTTATCAAGCACACCATCCGCATCAGTATCAACCAACGTTGTTGCATCATTGACAGCTTCGATAACATCTGCCACACCATCGTTGTCAGAATCCAAATCATGATGATCAGGAACTAAGTCGCCATCTGAATCCAACGGTGAGTCAAAAGTTCCGTTGGCATCATAGTCTGACAATCCGGATTCGATGACCGTCTCAATATTGTCATCCATACCGTTAGCACCGTACGGCCCATCGGTTTGGCCATCACCATCAGCGTCAGCAGAACTCGGCACACCGGCTTCAACTAAATCAGGCACACCGTCATTATCAGAATCTAAATCAAGATAATTGGCAATGCCGTCACCATCAGTATCAGGCGCATGTTCGGTTGCATCAGAGACACCATCATTATCCGAATCGAGATCGAGATAGTTTGGAACACCATCACCATCTGGATCCAACGTGCCTTCAGCAGCATCCGGTATACCATCGTTATCAGCATCGGTATCAAGGTAATTTGGCACGCCATCACCATCAGTATCACCCGCGCCTTCAAACACATCTGGAATACCATCATTGTCTGAATCACCATCAATGTAGTCAGGAATGCCGTCTCCGTCACCATCGGTTGTAATTTCTAATGAATCTGGAATACCATCGTTATCTGAATCGGTATCGAGATAATCTGGAATACCATCACCGTCAGTATCAGTAGCCCCCTCTAGTAAATCAGGAATACCATCATTATCGGAATCAGTATCAAGATAGTCTGATGTGCCATCACCGTCTGTATCGGTTGTTCCTTCTACGACATCGGGAATACCATCACCATCTGAATCAAGGTCAAGATAATCTGGAACTCCATCACCATCTGTATCAGTCGTGCCTTCTACAACATCAGGAATACCATCATTGTCGGAGTCATCATCTAGATAATCAGGAATACCATCAGCATCGGTATCGATATCACTCTCAATCGCATCAGAAATACCATCGTTATCAGAATCTAGGTCGAGGTAGTTTGGAACACCGTCTCCGTCTGTATCAGTAACGGTTTCAAGTGAATCGGGGATACCGTCGTTGTCAGCATCAGCGTCGAGGTAGTTCGGTACACCGTCTCCATCCGCGTCAGCATTACCTTCTACCAAATCAGAAATGCCATCATTATCAGAGTCGTCATCCAGATAATCGGCAATGCCGTCACCATCGCTGTCACCAGCCAATTCATCCGTGTCAGCAATACCATCATTATCCGAATCTAGATCGAGATAATCTGGTAAGCCATCACCATCAGTGTCTGTAACACCTTCTAATGCATCTGATATTCCGTCATTGTCGGAATCGGTATCGATATAATCAGGCGTGCCGTCTCCATCTGAATCGACAGGGTTGCTACCAGTACCCGCTTCATCTGAATCAGGAATACCATCGTTGTCCGAATCAACATCAAGATAATTGGGCGTTCCATCTCCATCTGTATCGATGAGGCCTTCTACAGAATCGGGAATACCGTCGTTGTCTGAGTCAAGATCAAGACGGTCGACGTTTCCATCACCATCGCTGTTGGGGTCGTTTAAGTTCGCGGCTTGCACAGCGTCGTCCATACCGTCACCATCAGTGTCGGTAAACCCGTCCACCAAACTATCACCATCAGAATCTACACCACCCGCTTCAATATAATCAGGCAAACTATCGCCATCTGAATCCAAGTCGAGTCTATCGGTTATGCCGTCACTGTCTGAATCAGGATGTGCAACCGGTGATGCAGCTGTCGCATCGTTAAGACCATCATTGTTAGCATCGACGAAGTTATCGAGCCTGCCATTAGCGTCGGTATCAATTAACGTAGTCGCGTTGTTAACCGCTTCAACCACATCGGCGATACCGTCGTTATCGGAATCAAGATCGTGATAATCGGGAACCAGATCACCGTCAGTATCCAATGGTGAATCAGTGGTGCCGTCTGCATCGTAGTCAGCTAAACCAGATTCAACTGCTGTCTCGATGGTGTCATCCAACCCATTGGCACCGTAAGGGCCGTCGGTTCTTCCATCACCATCGACATCTGCGGATGCAGGTACGCCTGCCTCCACTATATCGAGTACACCATCGTTATCAGAGTCAAGATCCAGATAGTTAGGAACACCATCCATGTCTGTATCAGGTGCATGCTCTGTAGCATCTGCAACACCATCATTGTCTGAGTCAAGATCAAGATAGTTGGGAACACCGTCTCCATCTGTGTCAGTAACAGTTTCGAGAGAATCGGGGATACCGTCGTTATCAGCATCAGTGTCGAGGTAGTTCGGTATTCCGTCTCCATCCGCGTCAGCATTGCCCTCTACCGAATCTGGAATACCATCGTTGTCAGAGTCATCATCCAGGTAATCTGCAATGCCGTCACCGTCAGTGTCACCAGCCAATTCATTCGTATCAGCTATGCCGTCATTATCAGAATCGAGATCAAGATAATCGGGAAAGCCGTCACCATCAGTGTCTGTAACACCTTCTAATGCATCTGATATTCCATCATTATCGGAATCGGTATCAATATAATCAGGTGTTCCGTCTCCATCGGTATCGACGTCACCCTCGACTGAATCAGGAATGCCATCGTTGTCAGAATCATCATCCAGATAATCAGGTATACCATCACCGTCTGTATCAGACTGGCCGCTACCAGTGCCCGCCTCCACTACATCTGGAATGCCATCGTTGTCAGAGTCGCTATCTAAATAATCAGGAATGCCATCAGCATCCGTATCGATATCAATTTCAATCGCATCGGGAATACCATCGTTATCAGAATCTAGATCAAGCCGATTAACATTGCCATCACCGTCACTATTGGGATCAGTCAGGTTAGCTGCTTGCACAGCGTCGTCCATACCGTCACCATCGGTGTCAGTAAATCCATCCACCAAACTATCACCATCGGAATCTATGCCACCCGCTTCAAAGTAGTCAGACAAGCTATCGCCGTCTGAATCCAGATCGAGTCTATCGGTAATACCGTCACTGTCTGTGTCAGGATGTGCAACCGGTGATGCAGCTGTCGCATCGTTAAGACCATCATTGTTAGCATCGACGAAGTTATCGAGCCTGCCATTAGCGTCGGTATCAATTAACGTAGTCGCGTTGTTAACCGCTTCAACCACATCGGCGATACCGTCGTTATCGGAATCAAGATCGTGATAATCGGGAACCAGATCACCGTCGGTATCGAGCGGCGAATCAGTTGCACCGTCTGCATCGTAGTCAGCTAGACCAGATTCAACAGCTGTCTCTATGGTGTCATCCAACCCATTAGCACCGTAAGGGCCATCGGTTCTTCCATCACCATCGACATCTGCGGATGCAGGTACGCCTGCTTCCACTAAATCGAGTACACCATCGTTGTCCGAATCGATATCTAGATAGTTAGGAACACCGTCACCATCGGTATCCTGTGCATGTTCCACTGCATCAGCAACACCATCATTGTCCGAATCAAGATCAAGGTAGTTTGGAACTCCATCACCGTCTGCGTCTGCAGCGGTTTCTAGAGAGTCAGGAATACCATCACCATCTGAATCGCTGTCAAGGTAGTTCGGTACGCCATCTCCATCCGTGTCAGCATTGCCTTCGACAGAGTCAGGTATACCATCGTTGTCTGAGTCATCATCTAAGTAATCTGCAATGCCGTCACCATCGCTGTCGCCAGCCAATTCATCCATATCAGCTATGCCGTCATTATCAGAATCGAGATCGAGATAGTTTGGAACACCATCACCATCGGTATCGATTACACCTTCTAATGCATCTGATATTCCGTCGTTGTCGGAATCGGTATCGATATAATCAGGTGTTCCGTCTCCATCCGAATCGACAGGGTTGCTACCAGTACCCGCTTCATCTGAATCGGGAATACCATCGTTATCAGAATCAATATCAAGATAATTGGGGATACCATCGCCATCTGAATCAATCGCAATTTCAATCGCATCAGGAATACCGTCGTTATCAGAATCGAGATCGAGTCGATCGACATTGCCATCACCGTCACTATTGGAGTCGGTCAGATTAGCTATTTGAATAGCGTCGTCCATACCGTCACCATCGGTGTCAGTAAACCCGTCCACCAAACTATCACCATCAGAATCCACCCCACCCGCTTCAAAGTAGTCGGACAAGCTATCGCCGTCTGAATCCAGGTCTAGCCTATCGGTAACACCGTCACCGTCCGTATCAGGATGTGCAACTGGTGCTGCGGCTGTCGCATCGTTAAGGCCGTCATTGTTGGCATCGACAAAGTTATCGAGCCTACCATCAGCGTCGGTATCAATTAACGTAGTCGCGTTATTAACCGCTTCAACCACATCGGCGATACCGTCGTTATCGGAATCAAGATCGTGATAATCGGGAACCAGATCACCGTCAGTATCAAGTGGCAAATCAGTTGTACCGTCTGCATCGTAGTCAGCTAGACCAGATTCAACCGCTGTCTCAATAGTGTCGTCCATGCCGTTAGCACCATAAGGGCCGTCGGTTCTGCCGTCGCCATCAGTATCTGCAGATGCAGGTACACCTGCTTCAATCAAGTCGGGTACACCGTCGTTGTCGGAATCAAGATCCAGATAGTCAGGAACGCCATCACCATCCGCATCCGGCGCATGTTCTATTGCATCGGACACACCGTCGTTGTCCGAATCAAGATCAAGGTAGTTAGGGATACTATCGCCATCAGAGTCCACAGCGGTTTCTAATGAATCAGGGATACCGTCACCATCTGAATCAGCATCGAGATAGTTCGGCACACCATCGCCATCCGTATCAACTGTTCCCTCAATCACATCAGGAATGCCGTCGTTATCGGAGTCGTTGTCTACGAAATCAGGAATGCCATCGCTATCAGAATCAATGCCTGTTTCAACTGCATCAAGAATTCCATCAGCATCTGAATCAAGATCGAGCCGGTTAACAGCCAGATCTCCATCGGCGTCTGGGTCGGCAAGTGGTGCTGCTGCCAAAGTGTCATCCAAGCCATCGCTGTTTGCGTCGGTAAATCCATCGACCAGCCCGTCGGCATTGGTGTCTACACCACCAGCTTCGATAGCATCGGTTAGCCCATCATTGTCAGAATCTAGGTCAAGATGGTCAGGCACGTTATCCCCATCCGAATCTAGCGCATCGTCTGTAGCGTCGTCTAGTCCATCGTTGTTCGCATCGACACCGCCGGTTGCGTCCGCATCATATTGATCGTCGATACCATCGCCATCGGTATCAACGCCCGACACGGTAGCTTCAACCTGATCTGTTACCCCATCGTTATCAGCGTCAAGATCAAGGTAATCTGGCACACCATCCGCGTCTGAGTCGACGGAGGTTTCCATTGCATCAGGAATGCTATCGTTATCCGAATCAACATCTCGATGATCAACAACACCATCACTATCACTATCCGGGTTAGTTAAGGCCACCGCAAAAACGGTATCGTCAAACCCATCCATATTGACATCAGAAAAACCATCTACCATGCCGTCAGCATTAGTATCGACTCCACCAGCTTCAACAAGATCATTGATGCCATCATTATCTGAATCAATATCCAAATAGTTAAAGTCTGACTGGCCGTCGCTGTCTAACAGCACTAAAGGTGTTGTAAAAGTAGCGTCATCAATACCGTCAGCATTCGCATCTGTAAATCCATCAATAATGCCATCACCATTCGCGTCCAATCCAGAGGCCTCATAGGTATCGCTCAGGCCATCATTGTCACTATCGCGATCAAGGACATCTGGTATCAAGTCACCATCGAAATCAGTTAGACCACCGCTTAATACCGCGTCATCGATTCCATCACCGTTAACATCCACGCCGCCGGTCGCATCGACGTCGTACTGGTCTTCAAGACCGTCGCTATCGCCATCGATGCCATTGCTGTTCACCTCTGTGTTGTCAGGAATACCATCATTGTCTGAATCCAGATCAAGATAATCTGGTCGGCCATCACCATCACTGTCGACGGGTGTATTGAGATTAATACCACCTTCAAATGTATCGGGTATGCCATCGCCATCTGAGTCAAGATCAAGGTAGTTTGGAATTCCATCACCATCATTGTCGGTTGGCGCACCCAAACCTGCTGGGCCGAATTCGATTACGTCTGGTATGCCATCATTATCAGCATCCCCAGTGATCAGTCCAATATCAGCGGTCAGGTTTGAAAAATCATCGTTGGTATTAGGATCAGGTACACTTAATACGTTATCGCCAATAGGCTCATCACCCTGAGGAGCTGCAGATGGACTGGACAATGGCTGCGCCGACAACGTGATAACGTCGGTCAATACACCACTAACACTGGCACTGCCAAGCACATAGCCAGAATGATCGACGTTTTGGTTAACATCATCGTTGGCAGCTTGCGCACCGGGCGCAACATCCCAACCCGTTAACAGTCCAGTACCACTGAAAAGCGAGGCTGGAATTTGCAGATAATAGCTTCCCGAATTTAGAAGATCGAATAGAAAAGTGCCATCAGACGTTGTGGCAGTTGCTACCAAAGAGTTATCCAGTTGGTTGCGCAACTCAACGGTCACCCCATCAGGGGCTGGTAAATCAATTCCGGCATCAAACGCACCGTTCTCATTCAGATCGACAAAAACAAAGTCACCTATAGAGTAGGAGGTGATGATGACCGTGCTGACTTTTGACTTAACATACTGATTGGCAGGAAGTGAAGTCGAATCAACCCCAAACACATTGGTGTAGCGATCACCGGGTGTGTTTCCCAATGCCGCCAACGTGTATGTCATTTCCATACCCTGACGTGGATTGCCATCAAGGTCTAGCTCGTAGTTCGATACGTGCTTAATAGCGGTAACATTAGCCCATGCTACTGGACAGACCCCACCCCCAACACTGGGATTAATAAAATTGGTGCCGTCCCACTCACACCAATTACTGGTGTTGTTATCTGCATTGTGATCAATTCCTGCTGGCATGTCCGCAGAATAATAAAGCGTACCGATAGCCAATTCTGCACCCGTTGGCACACTGCCATCGGCAAAGGTTACGAGCGGTTCAGCTGTGAGCTCAAAACTACCGCTGTAGCTTGTTGCCGGATTGCGTATTGATAAACCAGCATTATCGCCTGCATGCGGAAGCACGTTGATAATCGTCGGAACCGCCACTAACCCAGCGGTTGAAAAATTATACCAACTCAGTTTGTGCAATTGCGTATCGTTAACATCATCAAGCGGCACATCAACGGTTGCATTGGCTTGGATGCTACCCGCCTGCCCCATGGCAATACTCTGAAACGCATAACTGGATGGAATTGAATTATCAGCCAGTGCTTGAGCCTGGTTGATCGCCACCGTGCCAGCAGGCGCCAATGGGTCAGTCGTGGTACAAAAGCGAATGGGTGCAGGAGTCGTGCTTGAATGCACGCTACCTAATGACCAAGTCAGACGCGTCTGTCCAGCCACAGGGGTGTTGTATTCAACTTGCGTTGGAACGGTTGTACCCGGAATCTGCAAAGTACAGGTTTGGTTGTAGGCTAAAGTCGAAGGCAATATATCAACCACCTTAAAGTTATCGGCGGTGCCTCCTGAGCCCTGCTGTGATGACACAACAGGGTCTAGCTGCCATACAACATCATTACCGGCCAAAGTACTGGTGGGAACCCCTGCCGGGGACAACGGTATGTGAGTTGACTTTGCCACATCGACAGTGACTCGTGTAAACGAGACACGATCACCATCACCATGCGAAGATTCGGGCGACGGTACATAGCTAATTCCACGCCAAGTCGACGAATACTCATCTGAACGAAAAGTACTGAATGCCGGTGCTACCGTTCCAATCTCAATTGGGTTTCCAGCATGCGGTCCACCATTAAAGTTATCACGCATCTCCAGCGGTATAAAAAGTCTGATCTGTTGACCTGCATCGAATGTAGTAGCGGGATTAATCGCAACCACCCGAACCACATTAATGTTATCTATACCTATTGCGGTAGGATCATCATTCCAATTTACAATCGCTGGGTCATCACATCGAATAGCGCGCTGCTGATCCCAAGTGCCTTCATAGCGACCTGAAACAGCATTGAAATCCCAAACACCGTCACCGTTATTATCAAGTGGGTCATCATTGCTAACATCTGCAGTTCCGTACTGAACTTTCCACTCAGCAGGATTAAAACCATTTGTTGTTAAATTGGCAACATACGCATACGTGCCCGGCGTTGCCCCTATATTCCCTCGGTCAGTAAGTTGCGTGGTCGTGTTGTCATACATTGAACACAACTGCATATTGTTTTGCGAAACACTGCCAATATTGGCGTAGTAAACAAAATGTGCGTGGTGCGTGCTGGGTTCAACTACCGCTGTTCCAGCGTGATAGTTGGGAATGAGTGGCAGGTAACTAAAACCACCATTATCGTTAGCCGTTGAAACCAATCGATGATTATAGGAACCTCCAGTTGCTATCTTCGCCTCAACCGGACCAGTACAGTTATTACTTGCACCACCATTTGGCATGGCAGCTCCGTTGTAACCAGGTTCAACATCACCAGCATAGTTTGACACACCCGACAAACTGTTCGGATCGAAATCGGAAAGGCAGCTGGTTATCTTAATCGCACCGCTGTTATTGCCCGGAATACCATCTTCTGCATCAATTGCTGAAAACGGAACCCAAATACGCATACGAAACGCGCCGACAAAGTATGGTCCAGCTAGCAGCGAAGAATTGTTGGCTGTCTTAGTTGGGTAGCGAGAACCGGTTGTGTCCATACCGGTTATATTCATTGTGTAGCCGGTCGTGTGATCACCGGTTAACGCACAGGTTCCTGACTCAACTACCTTCTTTTCAATCGGATAACTTGCATTAGTAGCAGCCCAAGCCTCTCGACCGTAAACCACATTCCCCCAACCACTTGTGTTGTATTGGCACTCAACCATTTTGTATGGGAATGTAATGGGCGTTACGCCATCGCTCTCAACACCGGTGATACCCGGTGTGAAACTAAACGTGTTGGTTAGTGCTTCAATGCCCTTACCTGCGCGATCTTGATCTGCTGCAACATGCGCCGTCCAGTAAAATACGTATCCAGGCTCCGAACCTGCGCCCTGCCCTAAATCGTAGTTGGCTACGTACCCACGGTAAATCGGTCGACGATTACCAATAAGATCGAACGCGGGAGCAGCAGAAATTTCATACACATTATTATCAGCGTATACGACCGGCGCAACTATCTCATTGCCATTTGCATCAAGTGCATAGACATTTTGAGCAGTAGTAAATGTTGCTCCATTTATGGATGTTCCCAGCGGCCTAACCGGCACAGTAAACGATTTCTGATCTCCATTACCCATACTGCCAAGGTTGCACATTAACGTGATGGAGCCGTCAGGATTGTTGGTGATAGAAGACGCTGGGTTTGTACCGCCAGGGCCTTGAGGAGGTGCAAGACAAATAGTAGGAATTTCGTTGTAGATTAATTCTGCTCCAGCATTGGGTGTTAGCGTCTGCTCTAGAATCACTGAGGCAAAATCTGGACTTCCGAACGGAATTCCGCTAGACGCGATCGACCAAGAGTACTGCAACAGGTCAGCGGTTCTTATGCGTGTATCGGTATCGTTGCAATCATCACCGGGGTCGGTACAAGTTCCAGTCACATTAAACGGACCAGTACCAGAATAGATACCTTGATTAAACGGCCCTATACCCAAAGAACTTGCAGCAGCCGGCATACAGAAAACGCCGAATAAAAACAGAAGCAACACCGCTACATTACGGCTAATACTTTCCTTATATTTTTTTCGCGATAAAACACTGTGTTGCGAGAACACACAGCATAGAAAATAGATTGAATCAGCGTTTCGCATCAAGAACACACCCTGGGTAATAGGCTATTAAATTTTTGCTACGGCCAGACAGCCGGCTAACAATTTTTACTAACTGGTGTTCAACCAACTATTACGCCAGCAACTGTTAACCGTGGTGAACGGCCTGAAAAATGCGAAATGTCTCGGGTTTTCTTACGTTACATATAGTCTTAGCTTGTACTACGTAAAGCGTAAAAGCTTGCCTCTATGACGGGAGGGCTAACTAATTCAAGACCGTTGGTTAATTTGACGGGATGTGTTTTTGTTTGCTACTAACTTGTCTAGCTTGATACTGACTATGGTCGATAGGCCACGAGGGGCGAACACCATTATGATAATTCCACGAATGCGATATGACTTCTGCCTAAATTCCAGATAGAAGCTAGCTAGCTTTCTGCGTGCAACGAAATTCCTAACATCAGCCATTCACTCGCACAGGTTTGAGACATTGCTAATTATTGATTCTGAGCTGTATCGAATGGACAACAACTGGGTTATAAATTGACGCCACATGAGCGTCCTCACTCACTAAATAGCCCAAGCAATACCGTCAACTGACGATCTGTACGGAAGTTGCAACTCGTACACCATCGACCAATTAAACATTACCAATTCAATCAAAATACAGTGTCTATCCCATTAGCATACGTACCGTTATAAATCAGTAAGTTACTGAAAGTGTTAATCTTTTTCTATTCAATACCCAATTAAGGCACTATGCATCTGGAAGCGGTTGAGATTTGAACAAGTCTGACTGGCTGGAAAGCGCTGGAAATGTCTTGCTGATAAGCGGCGATATTTTGCGCCCTGCTCTGGGCTGTGGCTGTAAATATTTTATTGGTTGGTCGCTTTTCGACCACATAGGTATCCGCGCTAATTCGTGCGGGGTATGTGGGACAATGGTTGATGACAGAAAAACAACCAATATGGTTTCGAGCGGTGATATGGATCGCAAAAACGCTAGTGTCCATAGTTACCATCGTGGTAGTTCTAAATATAGAAACCCTCGCGCAGGCTGTTGGCGCAGACGATCTTTTCGCCAAACTATCCGGTAATTGGCAGACAGTGGAAACATGGTTTGAGTTCATCGGCGGCCCGTTCGGCTGGGGTGTCATGCTTGGGGCGGCTTTGTACTATCTGCCAGTCTTTATAAGATGGATGCTTAAACTTCCGCAGCGAAGAAAATCCAAGGCAGAATCAGCAGCAGTAGCCGCCGGTAAGCTCCCTCTTTTACGAGAATCCAAAGAAAAGCTAGACGCACTGTATAGTGAAGCGCATATTACGCAAAAGCGCGGCGGCAACGACTATCTCATCGGCACCAATAATCTAAACGATTTTGAGGTCATTAGAGAAGCGCGAATACGCTCGAAATAATCGGTGAACTGGATAGTTTTCATCGTTATCTCGGCAGGCAATATGATCAAAACCAGCATGATTGGGCAAGCAAACAGTTCAAATTCAAGAATCAAGCAGAAAGCGACGCATGGATGTCGGCTTGGTTGAAGCTATCATTGTATAAACATCAATTTCAGGCTTTAGTTCAGAAATATGAGCAAAAATCACGAACAGGCTTCAAAGCTGACACTTAAAGAAGCCCGCGAACAAGGCAAGCTAGAACAGTTCATTAAGGAGCATGAGAATGATCCCCCTGGCGATACTGATAAACTAACCAAAACGCTTCAGGACATTACTAAAAAAGCAAAAGATTCGAAAACTAAGGCGAACGAAAAGAAATCCGATTAACCGGCCTATAAGGGACTAAATATGGATAGAAATGTCCAATTTGTGTCGAAACAACCATAAAATTGACGAAAAATCGCCCAAATGTGGCTTGAAAAGAATATACCTAAGTCGATATATTGAATAGACTATACATTCACCCAGACGCCAAACTTGACCTCCTTGCAATGCATAGGCGATTTCGTAGTTCTGCGGAGAAAATAGCAGCGACTTTGGAACAAATTGAGGCAGATCCAGATCTCATAGATAGGCTGACTCAGCGCGGTTATCAGCAAAATGAACCGCCAGCTTTTAATGTTGATCATTGGGTATCGCAGCAAAACCAAGGAAACAATCTTTGGAGGTTGAAGTTGTTAGAGCTTCAAGATCGAGCTACAACCTTTCGAGTTATATATGTATTTGTAGCGTCAGCAAAGGATTACTACGTACTTGCAGTAGTAAACCGAAGAGAATTTGACTATGAACCTGAACACCCTATCACTATCCGAATTCTTACAGCCATCAAGTCCCTTTGATGACGTTGAAATTCCGGTAGCCGCAAATGACTGGCAGTTCTATTACACAGAAGCACAGCCTAGCTCGACCCCGCCAGATTACTCTTCCGTGAGCGATCTCGTCTCTATGTTTGAAGAAGGCGATGGCGCTGAAAGAATGCAGGATGCGAGGCGCTGGGTCGGCGAAAGCTATTACGGTGGAGAGGAAGGAGAAACGATTCGTGGAATGCGTTTGGCGGCTGGATATTCTCAGGCGGATTTAGCGTCAAGAATTGGAACAAGCCAGCCCCATATTGCAAGGATCGAAACCGGTAAAGTTGATGGTGTTTATTTTCGAACTGCAATCAAGCTATCCGAAGCTTTGAATGTTCAATTGGAACAATTACAGCGTGCACTGTTTAGAGATTGATATAGTAAATGAGCAGCCTTATTACAAGACACGTCGAAACGATCTATTGTGACGATATTCGAAGCGAAGTTGGAGGTAAACTTTCTTTTATGGGGGTATACACGCACTCGCTGGGCGTGTCAGACTTTCCAATTGAGCTGCCAAAATTCTGCATTTTTGTAAGAACTGTTTGGCCCTCTAATGAAAACGAGCATATAGAGAGCATAAGAATTGAAGTCCTAAAGGATGAAGAAGTTCTTAGAGAAATTAATGTAGAACCCAAAATATTGAAGCAGGCGCAATCAAAGCCAGCGCACCCCAAATCCGAGCTTGGGGTCTACTCAAACAACTCTGGGTTTGTATTCTCTCCGCTGAAATTCGAAGAAGAGTCTGTGATCAGAGTTAAAGTATTCTTGAATGGTGTTGAGATGCGTGGGAATGGGCTCGTTGTTGCGCGCAACACCAATCAAGTTCAAGCTAGCTAGTTTTCTTTTTCTGGGAATTTGTTAATCAACTCAGGAAACATATTCTCAGGCTCTTCACGTGAGTTATAACGATACTCGAATTCCTTAGCGTACTTCAACATATGCTTCTCAGAGGCATGGACGTGAGTACCAGCAATACCTTTTTTAAGTAACGACCAAAATCCTTCGATGCTGTTGAGGTGTACACCGTCCTTCTCCCATTGATGGATAGCGTGCCAAACATGCTTGTGCGTGTAGCCTTGGTTTTTAAGGTCTTTGTACGATACGTGCACGTCAGTGTGAATCTCTGAGCCTTGTTCAACGTGGTCGTGTATATGGCCTTGCAGGGTTTCAGCTTTAGCATTAGGAACGACTTCGGTGTGAACGTCGCCACCACGTTCCACCATGTCCACAACGATTGTCTTGTTAGACATAGCTGTACCTTCGTCACGTGATATCCGACCGCTAACGTACGTTTCATCAATCTCAACAATACCGGACAACTCAGCTTCACCATCGACAGCCGCCATGTGCTCACGAATCTTGTGGCCCATGCGCCATGCAGTCTTGTAAGTCACGCCTAGCTGGCGCTCAAGCTCTTTAGCTGGCACATCGTGGCGTGAAGAGGTAAACAGGTAGATCGCGTAGAACCATGATTGCAGGCTAGTACGTGAGCCTTCAAAGATTGTCCCAACCGTAGGGTGTAAGTGATGACCACAACGCTGGCAAGAAAATGCACGTTCTGCCTTGATCCGGTGCCATTTGGTTTGACACTCACATTTAGGGCATTCGTAATTTTGACCGAATCTCACGTCAAAAAGATGCTGTGTGCAGGCGTCGTCAGAGGGGAATTGGTTGAAAAACTGCTTAATCGTTAATGATTTCATGCGTTTAGTATAATTAAAACATTTACGTATGTCAATGGGATTAACACTCAAAATATTGTTATCTTATTGATTTAATTAAATTATATTTGAATTTCATCAATAATAGCTGTTTCTCGACCGCTGAGGCACAATCATTGCAAAAAACATTTACAATAAAAATCATATTAAACATTTAATATTTTCGCCGCTACTCTGTTTATGACCAGCAACTCCAAATCAGCCACCGACCTCAATGCCCAACGGCGCCGTGCAGTCCAGCTACGTCTGGCCGGTAGCACCTTAGCGGTTGTACGGGCTGAAGTTGGATTGAGTACACCAACCATTGTGGCTGCAGTGAAAGCGTTTAAAAGTGGCGGTTGGGCAGCGGTTGACGTTAAACCACGCGGCCGGCCTCGGCTGAATGAATCGCGAGACTCAGACACTAACCTCGCTCACGCACAATTGACGCAAACACTGTCTAGCGAGCAAAGCGCCAGCTTGTGGAGCACGCTGAGAGTGGCAGATTGGTTGAAAAAAGAACAATGCATGGATGTCAGCCAACAAACCGCTGCAAGCTACCTTCAAACTTGGCAACTACTTCCAGCCAACTTGCATCGCAAGCTTTCTGAAACACAATCTACTGGCCCACGTACGTGGCTCAATGGCGAGTACAAGGACTTCAAGGCTCAAGCTAAAAATCGACACGCCACTGTTTTATGGGCGGGCTTGCGAACCACACCAAATGGCGACTCTCAATTGTATGCACATACTTTGCGTGGTCGCGTGTTGTGGATGCAAATCACCGAACAACCAAGCAGCGCACACTACAAACAGTTCTTCACTCTACTGAACGCTGAGTTTGCAAAAGGTTTGGCGTTAGTGCTTTCGAACAAACACCTAAGAGCTGAGGCTGACAAGTTTACAGACGTTAATAACACTCAGATGCTCAGCATCGTGTCGCCTACTTCAACACAAACAATTGAAACCGCAAACCGCGTTAAAACGAACATTAAAACGGACACGACTACCAAGCGCGAGACTAAAACCTGCGCCATTAAAACCGACACCAATTTAGAACCTAGTAATAAACCGATTAATTCCAACCGTGCTCTAACTGATACAAACACCAGTAATCGAGCAACAAAGAGACCACTCATGACTCAGCCACTTCCTGGCACAACTAATACCGCGAACGATGCACTGGAGAAACAACCTCGCACCGTTATTAATAACAAGTCAGCTATCGCAAGCAATGCACTACCCGCCGCACTCAGCGGACTGACGCACTTACAACGCTTAGAAGCTGAAAGCATTCAAATAATGCGTGAAGTCGTTGCTGAAGCTGATAACCCTGTGATGATGTATTCCGTTGGTAAAGACAGCGCTGTGATGTTACACCTTGCACGTAAAGCGTTTTACCCAGCCAGCCCGCCATTTCCATTGCTTCATGTTGACACGACTTGGAAATTCCAGGAAATGTATCGCTTTCGCGACGACATTGTTAAAGAACTGGGTTTTGAACTTATAACGCACGTAAACCCTGAGGGCATCGAAAAAAATGTAAACCCATTCACTCATGGCTCAGGCTTGCATACCGACATCATGAAAACCCAAGGGCTCAAACAAGCCCTAGACAAGCACGGCTTCGATGTCGCATTTGGTGGTGCTCGTCGCGATGAAGAAAAATCACGCGCGAAAGAACGCGTTTTCTCTTTTCGAACGTCGCAACATCGATGGGAACCTAAAGATCAACGTCCAGAGTTATGGAATCTTTACAACACCCGTAAACAACCTGGCGAAAGCATCAGAGTATTCCCGATTTCAAACTGGACTGAACTCGATATTTGGCAGTATATACACTCACAGAATATTCCTATTGTGCCATTGTATTTTGCGGCCGAACGCCCTGTGGTTGAACGCGATGGAATGTTGATTATGGTGGACGATGATCGCATGCCATTACTCAAAGATGAAGTACCTATGATGCGTAGCGTGCGGTTTCGCACACTTGGTTGCTACCCATTAACAGGGGCAGTGGAATCCACAGCCACAACCTTGCCTGAAATAATACAAGAGATGCTGCTAGCTAAAACATCAGAGCGTCAAGGTCGCATGATAGATCACGACGCAGCAGCGTCGATGGAAAAGAAAAAACAAGAGGGATACTTCTGATGCACGCTCAATCTGAAAAATTAATAGCCGAAGACATCGAACGCTACCTCGGTGTACATGAAAACAAAAGTCTACTGCGCTTGATCACTTGCGGCAGTGTTGACGATGGCAAAAGCACGTTAATTGGTAGGCTGCTATACGAATCTAAAGTTTTGTTCGAAGATCAGCTTGAAGCCTTAGACAGTGAATCTAAAAAATGGGGTACACAAGGCAAAGAGATGGATCTTGCGTTACTAGTAGACGGCCTAGCTGCCGAACGCGAGCAAGGCATTACCATCGATGTTGCCTACCGATTTTTCTCAACAGATAGACGCAAATTTATTATTGCTGACACCCCTGGACACGAGCAATACACACGCAACATGGTTACGGGTGCATCAACCGCTGATGTCGCCATCATTCTGTGCGATGCTCGTGAAGGCGTATTGACTCAAACTCGCAGACATTCGTATCTTGTCTCGTTACTTGGTATTCGCAATGTTGTGTTAGCGGTTAATAAAATGGACCTGAAAGACTACAGTGAAGACGCTTTCAACGCAGTGGTTGAGCAATACAGCGAATTTGCCAGTCAGCTCAATATTGAAAACATCACAGCAATTCCGATGTCTGCGCTGGATGGTGACAACATTGTGGAAAAAAGCGCCAACATGCCTTGGTATCACGGCACTACTCTTCTCAGCTTTCTAGAAACCGTTAAGGTCGACACAGAACACATGCGCAACAGTCCAATGCGCATGCCCGTTCAATGGGTTAACCGACCTAATTTAGATTTTCGCGGTTTTGCAGGCACACTAGCCAGTGGCGAAATGCGACCTGGAGATGCAATTCGAGTTCAGCCGTCAGGTAAAACCAGCTCCATTAAACAGATCATCACAATGGATGGTGAACTTGAACAAGCCGTTGCAGGACAATCGATTACGGTCACGCTGAACGATGAAATTGACATATCTCGCGGCGATATTATTTCAACAACAGAGCAACCTGCAAGCTCTGCAGATCAGTTCGAATCTACCATCGTGTGGATGAATGAAGAGCCACTACTTCCGGGTCGTTCTTATTTATTAAAGATTGGTGCGAAAACAGTCAATGCAACAGTCACCACCATCAAGCATCAAGTCAACATCACCACGCTTGAACATGTGGCAGCAACTCAGCTTGAGCTTAACGCTATCGCTGTTTGCAATATCAATACTGATCAGAACATTGCATTCGATGCGTATCAAGAAAACCGGGAAACCGGTGCATTCATTCTTATCGATCGAATTACCAATGCCACCGTTGGTGCTGGCATGCTCCACTTTGCACTTCGACGATCAGACAACATTCACATGCAGGCTGTCGATGTTGACAAAACAAGACGCAGTGAGATTAAGCAACAGAAGGCATGTGTTGTTTGGTTTACCGGACTTTCTGGTTCTGGAAAATCGACTGTTGCCAATATCGTAGAGAAAAAATTGGCCGCAATGGGCCAGCATACCTACTTACTCGATGGCGACAATGTTCGACATGGTTTAAACAAGGATCTGGGTTTTACTGATGCTGACCGAGTAGAGAATATTCGTCGAATTGGTGAAGTTGCACATCTCATGGTTGATTCGGGACTGATTGTCCTAACCGCCTTCATCTCACCGTTTCGATCAGAGCGTGCTGTAGCTCGTGGATTGGTTGGAGATGATGAGTTTCTGGAGGTGTTTGTTGATACTCCTTTGCATATTGCCGAGTCTCGTGACCCAAAAGGCCTTTACAAAAAGGCACGTCGAGGTGATTTGAAAAACTTTACCGGTATCGATTCACCGTACGAGGCACCTGAGCATCCAGAAATTTTGGTTGATACAGCGGCCATGAGTGCCGAACAAGCAGCTGAGAAGATCATCTCAGAGTTACGTCGAAAAGGTATTTTTTCTAAAGACTAACTGTCGCTTATGACGTTGCAGGACCAGCTGTATGCTGGCCCTGCAATCTTTTAGAGCAAGTGGCTTACTTGAGCTGGGCGACACGAACGTATCTAACGCAATTTCGACATTAACCCTTCCGCGACGAGTATCTGAGCCGCATCGCCTTCTTTGAGCACTTGATCAAGTAAGTCCCATGCACCATCTTTATTACCCATGTCGATATAAACAACGGCAAGCTCAAGCCTGACCTCGCTCTCCTTCCAGCTTGAAACATTTTCCGCCAGCTCATCGGGCGCAGAAGATTCAATTTCTTCAGTTGTGGATGATTGATCAAATTCAACCACACTGTCCAGGTCATGAATGCTGTCGAGATTCGATATTAGATCTTGAGTTGAACTATTGGAATCGCCCTCGTTATCATCTTGAGTTTCTAAATTCAAATGCTCAGCCATTTGCGCATCGGACAATCCATCATCGCCCTCGTCTTTCCAGACCACTTCATCTAACGCCACTTCATCAAGAGACATCGTTTCATCGACGTTGCCACTTATAACCTCGTTAAGCGTTTGGTCTACCGATTCATCGCTATGGTCGTCAAAATCAATATCTAAACTACCCGCCGATTCTGCATCAACTTCGAAATCATCAGACTTATCCTGATATGGACTAACAAGCGCAAATTCATCGATTGGCCCATTTGCCTCGACAAATTCATCGAGTCCAGCTTGTGGGTTATTGTCACGTATTTTTACCGATGGTTGCCTATCCTCTGTCTGCTGACTTGAGGGCCTCTGTCCAACCGATTTTCCACCCGATACGCTGGATATTCTAGCGCCACTGACAGCAAATTCCTCGTTGAACGTAAACCCGTGGTCCTCAGGCTCCTTATAAAAACTCATATCGGCATCAAGGGCCAAGCCCATCTCGATAACGGCATGCCATTCCGGTGTTTTACCTTGCGTCGAGTTGTACATTTCACGTGCGTTTTCAGCAAACATTTCAACAGCCCCACGTTCGTGATACAGCTTCAATAGCTCGAGCCGCACATCATGCCGATCTGGACTTTCGCTCAGCGTATCTTTGAGGGCTTGCTCTTTATGTTGCTCACTGGTTAATTGAGACCGAAAATATTCTATGGTTGATAACGGACTAATTGCCTCAGAGGTTGCAGTGACATCGGCAGGATACGTTTTCAGATCAAGTGCAATACTATCTCCGTTGATAGGCGCTTTTTGTAAATCTGCATCGATCAGTCGAACACTAGAGACCATTTTTTTCACTAAAATTATTCCGAGCAAAAAAGCCAACGATAATAATCCTGCATCACGAATACGGCCCGCAACTTTTTCGTTCTGATCTGCATCAAAGAACCACGCAAACGCCTTCTCTTTCTCCACCTCAACACGACTGTTATCATCCGCTGTTACAATCGGTGCAGGTAAGGATGCAGTCACAGCGCCTCGGCTTTCAGTTCGCTGCTTATCGGTTGTCTTATTCTGTGTTTCGGCTTGAAGTTGCTTTTTTTGGTCAAGCATCGCTATTGGCTCAACAACCACCGCCACTGGCTTAACTCTATTCGGCGTAGCCGTCTGTTCTGTTGCGGACGGTGTATCACCAAGCTTTGGTACAGGCTCCGTAGCTGCTGATGCTGGAGCAGCCTTTATTGCGGACAAGGAACCTACAGCGTCTGCAACAGGTGCCACATTAGTGGTGATTGCCTGTTGTTGCTGCAAGTGATCCACGCGCTCACTGATATCATCAAGCTGTGTTGTCTTACGTTGAAGCTCTTGCCCCAGCCCGACCATGGCACCACGAAGCTCTCCAATAAGTGTTTGCAACGCATTGACTGATGGCTCATTTTGAACTCGTCGATTAGCACCTAAATTTTGAGATACAGCGGCAACAGCCCTTTTGGCGTCAATACTAGAAACGCTATCCTGCATTTCATGCACATTTTCAACAAACTCCACTTCCGGCGTATCTTGGGCTCCAACCTCTTGAGGCACAAGAGATAGACTCGACTTCTTCTTATCCACCTTAGCGAGACGTTTACTCGCGGTAATGCCCAGCAATTGTCTCGCGCTTTGTCGGGTTCTGAGTTGGACTTGATCAAATTCAGGAATGGCAAGTGTGGCGCCTCGCTTGAGCTTATGTACCGAGCCAAAAAAGGCCGCCGGATTTCTGTCGTAGATCGCCATCGCAGTCTGCTCTATGCTTAACCTTGCAGGTTTATAGCTGCGCGCGATATCGAAAAGGTTATCACCCCGTTTCACATCGACAGTGCGTTCGCGCAAGGGTTGAGTTTCACTAGATTCGGCAGGGAAATCTGTTTCAATGCTGGGTTCACTCTCAGCCAGAACCTGCTGATTTAACGCAGCTGAGTTTGCCGCCAAGGAATCACTTGAACGCTGAAGCAACACCGGGTCTAGTAAAAACGTGAATTCACGTAAGTAAGTTCCATCAGCCCATGAAAGCTCCACAACAAGGTTAATAAAAGGTTCGCGAATGGGTTCAACCGAACTCAGAATGACTCGCGCTCCGGCAACCGACTCTGTCTCCATATCAAAGCGTATGTGTTGTAAGACTGATGGGACGGGGATGCCCATCTGCTCGAATACTTCAGTGGATGCCATATAAACACTTAGCGTTTTGAGGTCTTCGGCATTGACACCAGTGACTTCAATTTCAGCATCCAGGTGCTGGCCAAGGTTTGAATGCAGCTTTAACGGCCCTAAACCGGCAGCATAGGATGTTGTGGTGTTCACAGCAGCGCAAGCAATCAATGCGCTCAACAAACAAGATCGTATAACTCCACTGCGCTGCAGTGACGATCGCACGAACAACTGGAATTTCACCTTGTGCTCTACCGCTAATGGCTGGTCAATGTGGCTCCCATCTCGCTGATGAGGACTCGCATCCGTTTTGCACAGCTAATCCGTTAGTCATTTGATCAATGAACAATCAGCGTGCCCCACCTAAAGTGTAGGACGTCACACGCAGGTATTAACGTGAATAATTCACCCATGTAACATACGAAACATAAGTATTGGCGTTGATCTTTCTCATTTAAGTTCTAGCGCCTAGTCAATACGCTAAGACTATGACGTTAACTAGGGCACTTCATGACCGTTTGCACATTCGTACAGAACATACCACTGCTCACGACTTAGATTGACGTTGACCGCTTGCCCAAGCGTTTTAATACGTTCTAAGTTATTAGTACCCATTACCGGCAAAATGCCTGATGGATGCTTCAATAACCAGGCAACTGCCACTGCCGTGATATCAACCGATTGCTCCTGTGCAATTTGTTCAAGCGCTTTACGAAGAGGCGCAAGCGCCGCATTAGATTGCTCAAACAATTGCCCGCCACCCAATGGCGACCACGCCATTGGATTTATCTCGTTTCGTTGAAGATCACTAATCGTTCCATCTATAAAATAGTCACGACTCAGCAAACTAATTTCAAGTTGATTGGTCAGCAAGGGTTGTTTCATTGCCGATTGCAGAAGCTCCCAGTCAGCTGTCATAAAGTTAGATACACCAACACCGCGTACTTTGCCTGAATCAATTAATTGATCAAGTGCCTGCCCCGTTTCAAAATGATCCATTAAGGGGTCGGGGCGGTGCAGCAATAGAAGATCGATTTGCTCAATACACATATTGGACAAGGAACGCTCGACCGACGCATTGATATGTGCCGCACTCGTATCGTAATACTTTACCTTGCGATCAGGATACTGATCAGAAAGCAGCATGATGTCGCATTTGGTTATTATTTCCATACTCTCGCGTAAAGCAGGTGCCGCTTTCAACGCAGTGCCAAGAATGGCTTCACTGGCATACCCGCCATAAATGTCGGCTTGATCGAAGCTGCTTATGCCTTGCTCGAGGCACGCCTCAATTTTCGCTTGAACATGCTGAGTTGACGTATCGGCATCGTCGCCCAAACGCCACATACCATAAATGATTTGGCTTAGCTCTACGCCCTGCCCTAGATCAATTCTTTTCATTATCGTCTCTCACCTGCACCCAGTGGGGTTGCAGGTGTGCTCTGCGGCACTCGTTTATAAACTTCTGGAAGTGAACACGTTTCTAGGTGTGGTAACACTAGCTTTCCAAACTGTTCACATTCATTGATGTGGGGATATCCGGAAAATATAAACGACCGAATGCCCATGCTTTTGTATTCTTCAATTTCAGCAATAATTTGTTCTGGAGTACCCACAAGTGCGGCCCCACAACCCGAACGTGCGCGACCAACGCCGGTCCACAAATGAGGCTCCACATAACCTTCATCATCGGCTAAATCTCTGTTCTTCGCTTGATGAGCAACACCCAAAGAAGTTGAGTCTAGCGCTCTTTCACGAATAGTACGCCCTTGTTCATCATCTAGTTGTGAAACAAGCGAGTTTGCATATGCCCTCGCTTCTTCTTCGGTTTCTCGCACGATCACATGCACACGTAAACCGTAGTCTAAAACCCGACCATATTTCTCGGCACGCTCGTTGACGGCACGCATGCGCATCGCAAGCTCCTCTTTTTTCTCCGGCCACATCAAATAGACATCACAATGTTCAGCACACAGATCGAGTGCCGCTGGAGAATAACCACCAAAATATAATAGCGGGCCACCATGTTGCTGATAAGGCTTAACAGGATCAGTGGTCAGCCCTTTGAAATTATAGATGTCACCTTCAAAATTTATTTCATCTTGAGTCCAAGCTTGTTTGAGTATTTCAACGACTTCTCGTGAGCGTTGGTACCGGTAATCGCTGTCTTCTTTTTGGCCAGGGAAATCGGACGAAATAATATTGACCGTGAGTCGCCCCTCCAGCATGTGATCGAGTGTTGCCAATGTACGGGCCAGCATGATGGGCTGCATTTCGCCACAACGAACAGCGGCGAGCATGTTGATCTGTTTGGTAAGCGGTGCATTCCCAGCGACGAACGTTAGTGTGTCTTGGCCCACTTGATAGGATGACGGGCACAGGATGTTTCTAAATCCGAGCGAATCCGCTTTTTGAATAATGGCTGAAGTGTTTTCCCAGCTACTGCGCAAATTCCCTTCCGGCACCCCAAGGTGACGATAGTCATCAGAACACAGAGGTGCAAACCAAGAGACTTCTGCTGCGGACAAATCCGCTGAACGAACCGGTACAACACTCATAAATTATTCCTTAACCATACGAATACGCACATCAAAATGTGAATCAATGCTAAATCAATGACACAATGATATATCAATGATACAATGATGAATCAATTAAACAATAGTGTATCACTTAGAGCCATACAAGTGCGGCTGAAGGATAAGAGCATGAGCATCTCCGCTGCGAACAAAATGCCATTACACCTGCAAATCAGCGATATGCTGGCAAGAGAAATCCAGACAGGTATACTGATCGACGGTGAGAAACTCGCACCTGAAAGGCAGATGGCTGCCCATTTGAGTATCTCTGTGGGAACACTGCGTAAAGCCCTATTAGAGCTAGAAGAAAAGGGCATGCTGCAACGCGTACATGGCTCCGGGAACTACGTGAATCACAATCCTGACGCAGAAAAGCTCTACACGTTGTTCAGGCTTGAACTTATCAACGACAACGGCGAGCCATCTGCCAAATTGTTATCGATCGACGACACGGTGAAACCAAACGATTTACCAGAATTTGGAGAATCAGATCGTGCCTTTCGCTTCCGCCGATTGCGTATGATCGGCGATGTTTCAGCTGCTATTGAGGAAATTTGGCTAGACGGAAGCTACGCTACATCCATTAGTAAAGAATCCGTGCCAGATTCCATGTATCTATTTTATAAAGAGCAATTAGGTTTCTGGATTACCCGTGCAGTAGATCGAGTTGGAGTCGCACCACCACCTGAATGGGCACCCAACGATTGGACATCTCCACAAGTGACGCACTGCGGTTTTGTGGAGCGTCAATCGCGTGATCAAAATGGTCGCACTGCAGAATACTCACGCACCTGGTTCGACCCAACCAAAGTGCAATTCGTATCGCGACGCTAAGCGTTTACTCGAAACCAACAGCTTCGTCTGGTGCGCCTATATTGTTTGCTGGCTTAAATGAAAGCACGCAACCGTAAAACCATAGCTCAAGTTGTAATGCGCGAATAATATTGTCGGTTTTTCGAAAGCCATGTTGCTCTCCTGCAAATAACACATAGGCATGGGGTAAGCTTTTCTTTGCCGCAGCATTTGCGATTGCCGCAGATTGGTTTGGCGGTACTACTTTGTCTTCGTCGCCTTGCAAAACAAGAATAGGACAACTCAATTGTTCTGCATGAGTGATGGGAGAACGTTCAACGTATGTTGCTTTGTGTTCAGGATAAGGTCCACCCAGTAACCCATCGAGGTAACGGCTTTCAAATTTATGTGTGTCTCCCGCTAGCATTTCTAGATCAGTCACCCCATACAAACTGGTGCCACCGGCAAATCGTTCACTGGTTTGCAACGCCCGTAATACGGTTAAACCGCCTGCCGAACCGCCACGAATAACCATGCGCTCAGCATCCACTCGGCCTGATCCCGAAAGGTAGTCGGTAGCCGCAACACAGTCTTCTACATCAACAACACCCCACTGACCATTGAGCAAGCGTCGATAATCGCGACCGAACCCAGAAGACCCGCCGTAGTTCACATCAACTACCGCAATACCGCGACTGGTCCAGTACTGAATGCTCAACTTCATTCCATCCGTTGCATGACTGGTCGGCCCACCATGCCCCATCACAATAAGGGGCGGGAGTTCGTTCTCGATACCGGTCAAGTTATGCCCTGCAGGTGGATAGAAAAAAGCATGCGCTTGTCGTCCTCCCGATGGAAAGCTAATCGCGTCAGGTGCTGATAACCAAGCGTTATCCACACCCAGCGCTTGAGCTGATTTCAGTTCAATCAAATTGACATTAACAGCTCTATTGGCATCGACACTTGAAAGACCACAGACTTCGCCACCAACAAGACCACCGACTAGGTGAGATTGAAAATCTACTAACGTAATAGTCGCTCCGGAGTTTTGTGCTTGAGCGTGTAACAACACACCGCCATTATCATCAGCAGCCATACTGCTTATCGTGGAATACGCAGTATTCAGCGTTTCAATGACACCTTCTGGAGTTAACACCTGCAGCTGATCACCAGCTTGATGCGTGACTAGCATGGCAAGCCCTAAGACAGACGTACCATCAAACAGCTCAACGAAACGCTGCGTACCAAAAACCCATGCCGGTGTTCCAACTTCTCGATCGTCAAAATGCGTGAGCTGCTGAGTGCGTTGCGTTGTTGGACAATAGCGATAAATATTCCACCAGCCACTTTTATCATCGGCATAAATGACTTGCCCATCACGACTCCACATCGCACCCATCACGGACGTATTCGTATCACCCGCAAGAGTCCGTATATTTTCAATCGACCCATCGCTTTGTACATCTGCCAGCATGAGCTCGGTTCCATCCCATGGCATCTGTGGATGAGACCACTGAACCCAGGTGAGGTAGGTGCCATCGGTTGAGAGTCGTGGGGTTGAATAGAAATCAGCACCACTGGTTATAACTCGTATGCGAACTTGATCTTTGTTTTTCAGGCTGTCAGCAGCGGTTGCAATGACAACCAGTTCATTGTGCACGTGCTGAGCAGAATGCGATTCTGTTTCTGTTTCTGTTTCTGTTTCTGTTTCTGTTTCTGTTTCTGTTTCTGTTCCTGCTCCTGTTCCTGCTCCTGCTCCTGGTTCGGTTCCTGGTTCGGTTCCTGGTTCTGTTCCTGGTTCTGTTTCAATCGATACCGCATCAGATGCCAGCGAAGCTTCGGCAATACCACTTGGCAGCGCAACTTCGTGACGTTCACGCACACAATAAACCAATGTCGAATCTGCATTGGCACACCCGTCTGCATAGCGCAACAACTGCGACTCTTGTGCTTCCGGTGTTAATGGTTCCGCCACACTAGGGTTTGATGAGCCATCGTTAATATGAGAAACACGGTAGAGGCGTTGGTCGATCCAATGCACGAAGTAGAGATACTGTGCATCAACCCACCACGCCCCACCGCCATATTCATGCACTTGAGTTCGTACATTAAATGGCGCGTGGGTTAGGTCAACGGGCGGCTGACCAACAACTCGTTTGACGATGACGTTTCGCCCTTTGTCTGTCGGACGAGCTTCAGCCCAGAAAGCAGCGCCACCGGCATAGGCCACATCGCCAAGCCTGACGCCTGCCGTTGTTACCATTTTTGCACTTATTGGAGAATCCCATGTGCCAAACGGTTGTGCTCGAGTCATGTGTCTTTATTTTTCTCGTAGGCGCTGAATAAATCACTGACCAAAACGCCATCTATTTTCATGCCTTTCAGTTTGGTGTTGGTGATGGAAACACCGGTCATGTTGGCACTGTCGACAATGGTTGCCGATAGATTCAAGTTCTTAATATGAGCGTTACTAAAATTAATATCGTTGAGTTTCGCACCCGATAAGTTGATGTTATTAAATGAGGCATTACCCAGATTCACATCGTCGAATTCAACCCAGCCCATGTTGCAATCGTTAAATTGTGCGTGTTCCAATACCGCATAGAACTTCGCACCCGTTAATTGCACGCCGTCGAAAATAGCGTTACTCATATCGGCACGTGCGAACTCACTGTTTTGCATTTGCGCACCGTTGAAAGGGTTTTCGTCTGCCACGCTCGTTCGCCTATATTAGTTACAGATACCACATAATAACACCGCCAAAACACAATGGCAGATACGGCAACGCTGGTTAATCGTCTTTGCGTGAGCGCTGTATCGATTCGTCATACCAGCTACTCATGAAACGCTTAGAGTTGAGCGCACCTGGCAACATGGCGATAAACACTTGACGCATGAGCTGGCCTGGCGTGTACCAATCCATTTTGCGCAACGACGTCTCAATAGTGTGTTCAGTAATAATATGGAATTTTAGTCCGCGACTACGCCCCCAGCGACGCAATGCGCGCGACAGATCTAACTCCTCCCCTGCGTAGCGCTTCAGCGTAAAACCACCAACAGCTTCAAACGCATCAGCACGGCAATAAACGAAACAACCTGCAGCTAGCTTGAACCGTCGGGAAATCCAATTCCAACACTTAAACCCCATTCGCGCAGGTTGTCGAACTGAACGATCAGCGGTAATGTTAGCGCCACCACCTACCATGTCGTTTTGCTCAATTGCCTCTATTGCCATTCGTAATAACGCTGCGCTAATTTGCGAATCAGCGTCAACAAAAATATAGATGGATGCATCGGCAGCCGCAGCACCTGCATTGCGAGTGCGGGATATTTGATTGATTGGTTCGAACACCACTTGTGCACCAGCATTGGATGCAAGCTCTGCTGTGTTATCGGTGGAATTGTTATCGACGACGATCAGTTGACCTGAATAGTCAATGCCATTCATGGCGCTCTGAACTGATGCAATGCACAGCGGTATAAATTCAGCCTCGTTCCAAGCTGGAATAATAACGGCATAATCAAATTCTGGCATTGGCAATGGTTATTAGTTGGCGACCCTCACGGAATCAAACTTCAATTGTGCCAAATCTGCCGGCAACCGTTCGTATCTGTCGGTGCCGTTTAACACAACCTGCTGATTGATTGAATCATACAGTACTGGGATTTGACCTGCTGCAACCTCTAGCATTAAGATGCCGTTTTGTATTTTTGCCGGCATGCTCAATTGATTCATGCGTACTTGTTCACCATCGCTAACTGCCGTGCTTGGTGCATAAATTATGGCGTTCATCGCTGTATCGAGCCCAGTGCTTTTTTCGATCATTAGATAGCGCTCTTGATTGACCTCTTTCCAGGTGCCCAACACTGCGGAAGCATAGTCTGAGCTGCAGGCACACAGTAGCAATGTTAAACAAACCGCAGCTATTCGGCCAATCTGCTTACAAATGTTCTGGTTATTTAACGGCACAAGCGCTGACTCCTTAAAGTTGAGTACCACTTTATAACGAGTTGCGCTTGAGATCTATATATGAAAACCCTAGAGTTTCTTCTAACTGGTCGACTTGAGTGTTGTTAACATTTTTAAGGTATGGTTCAGCAGTTACTAAGCTACCATAGGTTCAAGGATGAACCCTTTATGTCCCCGCTGCGGAGCCGGATGCTCTGTCAAACACGGGCGTTTTCATCGCCGTGATGATGCGCAATCCATTCAACGCTATCGGTGTATGCCTGCATGAGATGCCATTCAAGCGCAACACACACGGCTACTTATAAGCAAAAACGAAGGCGTCTGAATCATGCCATTGAGTGGGACGTTGGTAGTAGCACTTCGCAACGGCGAATCGCCAAAAAACTTGGATGTACGCGTAAAACCGTTGCCAGAAAGATAGCGTTTCTAGCCCAAGAAGCGCAGAAAAAAAGTGCCGCCTGGTTAGACACACATTACCCTTTTGAAGAGGTTCAATGGGATGAGCTGATCACCTTTGAGCACAGTCGGCTCAAACCACTCTCTATTGCCGTCATGAGTTGCGTGAAAACGCGCTGTATTATCGGTTTCGGTGTCGCACAAGTACCAGCCAATGGGCTAATAGCCGAACGTTCACGGGTAAAGTATGGGCATCGCACTAATAAAAGTGCCGCCATGCGCAAGCGTGTTCTGGGAGAAGCGGCGCAGCATATCACTCCAACCGCAACTATAACGACCGATGAGCACCCGCATTATGCTAATGAGATCGGTCAGTTCTTTCCAGATGCAACACACATACAGCACCGTTCAGTTCGTGGCTCATTGACAGCGCAGGGCGAGCTGAAGCGGACTGGTTTCGACCCTTTATTTGGAATCAACCATACGCTGGCAATGATGCGGGACAATCTCAAACGGTTAGCGCGTCGCACTTGGTGCACAACTAAGACTATAAGTGGCCTAGAGGATGAACTAGCGGTTTATATGCATTTTCATAATACGAAATTAATTCCACAGCCCGTTGCGACCGTAGATTCAAAATGATTATTCCTTATCAGCGCACACATCGAATATCGCAACACTCAAGTAGGCCAGTTAGAGTAAAGCGAGCAACTGCTGTGCAGCCTCTGTGGAGGACGCTGGATTTTGACTAGTGACCAGCTTACCGTCAGTTACCACAAAACTAGACCAATCGTCACCTTTTCCATACTTACCACCATTGGCTTTGAGCATGTCCTCAACGAGCATTGGTACGATGTCAGTTAATTCGACAGCCTGCTCTTCGCTATTAGTGAAACCAGTGACGCGTCGATCTGTCATGACATACAGCACCAATAGGCCGGTCAGTTGCGTTAAACGTCTCGATGAGCGCTTTGCTATCACTATCTTCACTAAGATCCCACAACGGTCCATGCCCACCCGGATAGAATATTGCGTCGAATCCGTCTGCGGTTATTTCAGACAGTATTTGTGTTGTGGCAAGATGCTGTTGCGCCACTTCGTCGTTTTTAAATCTTCGCGTGTCGTCTGTTTGTGCGTCATCTGCATCGCTGCTCGGGTCAATCGGCGGCTGCCCACCCTTTGGTGAAGCAAGCGTGATATCCGCACCTGCGTCTTTGAAGACATAGTACGGCGCCGCAAATTCCTCCAGTCAAAAACCTATCTTTTTTCTAGTATCGCCCATTTCATCGTGCGATGTTAAAACCATTAGTATGTTCATGTGTTCATTCGTGCCTGTTGTGGTTAGTGACGATAAAGATCTACTCTGCATCTCGTTTATTATTTAGACAAGCGTAGCGATCTTTTTTTAATATAATCTCGGTTGGGTTATCAAATTCAAGTGGTTAAAAATAAGGTCATTGTTAGTTTTTGACACCCAGAAAATCAATCATAGAAATAATTTCGAATACACCGAGAAACATCTTTTCAATCTAGTTGACACCCATGGGCATGCCCCGCCTAGAATTTTATAAAAGTGTGTATGCCAACATCAGGCTGGTCATCGCCTAAATTTGCTTTTGCGATCTCCCAAGCAAACTTAAGTGGATTTCCAGTGGATGCCCATACGGCAGCCTCAGTTGGATTCAGCTTTAGAAGCACGACGTCGGAGTCTTCTCTACCCTCAGCAAACCAAGCCGCAACAACTGGGTTCCAGAATTCGTCGATTTTGGCTGCTGATGATTCCTCTGAAATCGAGCCAACGATACTGGCGTAATAATCGTGGTCCTCTCCAACGATAAGGAAGCGTGCTAGCGCTTTCGCCTGAATTGATTGATTCAAGTCGGAGTTTCGGTTAGTAAAAAACCAGATCGATTTTTCTTGCTTATCCAGTTGCGGCGCCATCGGCTGAGGGTGTTCATTAGCACCTGCTATCATCAGCATGCCAGCATGAATTTCGCTGAGAGCAATCCAAAGTTGTTCTTTTGGGCCTGTTTCTGTTCTGCCAAGATCTGTCATTTTTTACGCCTTCGTCGAAATAGTAACAAGGTAAGGCTACCGTATCAGCGCTCAAAATTTTTTATAAAATTTACCGATGGGTTCTAACAACAGATGAACTCACTATGCGTATTATCGTAGGGCCCACTCACCTGCTTTGATTTTTCACAGGTGAGCACCAAATCACTCGAATATTCATCCAAGCGTCAGGCCAACAGTTTTAATCAAAAAGGCTTAGTAGAGCACGATGTTCGGTATCTATCGGTGTGATTGTATAATTTGCAAGACGGATACGCCTAGTGTGTAGGATACTGCTGTGTCTAGAGGTAGAGCGAACAACTGATGAACCCAAATGAACAACAATCCATGCTCGCTGAGTTAAAAGCAATACGCAGAATCCACACCTACATCGCCCTGATGCTGTTGGGAGGCGTAGTCTATTTTGCCAAAGATATCATCATGCCAGTGGTGCTCGGGATACTTATTGCGTTAACTTTGTCACCTATTATTAGGCTGCTATCCAGATTCAGTATCCCTGCAGGTATATCCGCCATCGTCGTGGTGCTTAGTATCAGTGCTATTTTGGCAACCGCCATTTTAACATTAAGCGATCCGGTTGGAGAACTGTTTAGGTCAGTGCCATCAATCGGAGAAAGTTTGAAAGAAAAGCTAACGCCTTATCGCTCAACAATGAACGATATTTCTGAAGCATCAGACCAGATGAAGGAGCTCGCTGATGTTGGCTCTGATGATGCCGTTCAACAAGTGGTAGTGGAAAGACCTGGCCTATTGACAACAGCTGCATCCACACTTGCCAGTGGTGTCTCATCGCTATTTATTGCTTTGCTGTTGAGCCTGTTTATACTTTCGTCTGGTACCCTTTTCTATGAAAAAATTGTCACTTTAATGCCTCTACTCAGTGAGAAAAAAAGAGCATTGCGCATCATCTACGATGTTGAAAAAAGTGTCTCTCGATACTTGTTAACTATTACGTTAATCAATATCGGCCTAGGTATAACCATAGCGACTCTTCTGCATGCCTTTGGGACACCAAATGCGATATTGTGGGGTGCCATTGCAACGGTCTTAAATTTTCTGCCTTTTCTCGGCGCATTGATCGGTGCCAGTTTGCTTGCAGTAGTGTCTCTTGGTATCAGTAGTTCATTGGGTCTAGCCTTAATACCGCCAGCGATCTATCTTACGTGCACAACAATGGAAGGAAACGCTATCACGCCACTAATCGTGGGCAAGAGGTTGAGTCTGAATGTGGTTGCCGTGTTTCTTACGGTGGCGTTATGGGGATGGCTTTGGGGACTTGCAGGCGCTTTAATGGCGGTCCCAATACTGGTTGTCGTTAACGTGCTGTGTGACCACGTAGAACGCTGGAGCGCGCTTGGGCATTTTCTCTCAGGGCGTGTAACAGCACCAAAGTCTGATTAGCTCAAGCACGCACGTTGACTAAGACTGGTTCAAATGCAAAGATATTTCGATTGCATTTATCTAACATTCGCCAGCTCTGAGACACTAGCGTGTTTGACAGCACCATAAAAAAACCGAGCAAAGGCTCGGTTTTGTCAAAACAACAGTGCAGCCTGCAAACGGCAGTACTAGTACCGGTAATGATCAGGCTTATAAGGGCCAGATGCAGCTATACCAAGATACTCTTGCTGTTCCGTATTAAGCGGCGTTAGGTTTGCACCAATTTTCTTCAAGTGCAAAGTTGCCACCTTTTCGTCAAGTGCTTTTGGTAGAACGTGTACATCAACAGAATAGTTCTCTGAACGTTCCCACAATTCAATTTGTGCCAACACTTGGTTAGTGAAAGAAGCTGACATAACGAAACTTGGGTGACCCGTTGCGCAACCTAGGTTGACCAAACGGCCTTCAGCAAGCAACGTTATACGTTTGCCATCAGGAAAAACGATCTGATCAACCTGTGGCTTAATGTTATCCCATGTGTACTGACGTAGGCCGGCAACATCGATTTCATTGTCGAAGTGACCAATATTGCAAACTATCGACTCGTTACGCATCGCTTTCATGTGATCATGAGTAATAACGTTGATGTTACCAGTACAGGTAACGAACACATCAGCATCGCCTGCAACGTCATCCATCTGAACAACACGGTAGCCTTCCATTGCCGCCTGCAGTGCGCAGATCGGATCAACTTCAGTCACCATAACGGTTGCACCCATACCACGAAACGCTTGTGCACAGCCTTTACCGACATCGCCATAACCTAATACAACAGCAACCTTACCCGCGATCATTACATCAGTTGCGCGCTTGATACCATCAAGCAGCGACTCTCGACAGCCGTACAGGTTATCGAATTTAGATTTAGTAACAGAATCGTTAACGTTTATTGCTGGCACTTTTAAAGTACCGGCTTTGGCCATTTCAACCAAACGGTGGACACCTGTTGTTGTTTCTTCCGAAAGACCTTTAATGTCTTTCATTAGTTCTGGATAGTCGTTGTGCATCATGACCGTTAAGTCACCACCATCATCAAGGATTAAGTTAGGCACCCAACCGTCTGGACCTTTAATAGTTTGGTGAATACACCATTCTGCTTCTTCTTCTGTTTCGCCTTTCCAAGCAAACACTGGAACACCAGTGGCCGCGATTGCAGCTGCAGCTTGGTCTTGAGTTGAGAAGATGTTGCATGATGACCAACGCACTTCCGCACCCAGTGATGTCAATGTTTCGATCAACACAGCAGTCTGGATAGTCATGTGCAAACAACCTGCGATACGTGCACCTTTTAGTGGTGCTTTACCAGCATATTCTTCACGAAGTGCCATCAAACCAGGCATTTCATGCTCGGCAATGGCAATCTCTTTACGGCCCCACTCAGCTAGGCTGATATCCGCTACTTTATAGTCTTCAGTACTCATAATGCTATTTCTACCTTAAATTTTTGCGGCTTGACGAAGTGCGTCAGCGCGATCGGTTTTTTCCCAAGTAAAATCTGCGTGCTCACGACCAAAATGGCCATAGGCGGCTGTTTGTTGATAAATCGGACGAAGCAAGTCAAGCATGGTGACAATGCCGTATGGGCGAAGGTCAAAAACATCACCCACGATCTCTTCGATTCGTCGATCATCGATTTTGCCGGTGCCAAAAGTTTCAACCGTAATTGAAGTTGGCTTGGCTACACCGATGGCGTAAGAAACTTGAATTTCGCATTTATCAGCTAGACCGGCAGCTACTATGTTCTTTGCAACATAACGGCCAGCATAAGCGGCTGAACGGTCAACCTTTGATGGGTCTTTTCCAGAGAAAGCACCACCACCGTGGCGTGCCATGCCGCCATAGGTATCAACGATGATCTTTCGACCAGTCAAACCACAGTCGCCTACTGGTCCACCGATAACAAAGTTACCGGTTGGGTTAATGTGAATGTTTTCACTAGGGCATGTGGCGAGCCATGTTGCTGGCAGGATTGGCTTAATGATATTTTCCATAACCGCTTCACGTAACTGAGCTAGAGAGACATCAGGATCGTGCTGAGTGGACAGAACGACAGCATCTATTCCAACTGGCTTACCTTCAGCGTACTTTAAAGTGACCTGACTCTTCGCATCTGGACGCAACCAAGGCAACGTGCCTTCTTTACGCATCTTGGCTTGCTGTTCAACCAATCGGTGTGAATAAGTGATCGGTGCTGGCATTAATACATCGGTTTCATTGTTTGCATAACCAAACATCAAACCTTGATCTCCAGCGCCCTGATCTTCCGGTGCTGAACGATCAACGCCTTGAGCGATGTCAGTTGACTGCTTACCAATGCCATTAAGAACCGCACAGGTTGCTCCATCAAAACCGACATCCGACCGGTCGTAACCAATATCGATCACGGTTTTACGTACAAGTGCTTCAAGATCAACATACGCGTTGGTCGTAACTTCACCAGCGATGATAACCAGGCCTGTTTTAACCATGGTTTCGCATGCAACACGCGCGTTTTTGTCTTGTGCTAGAAGCGCATCAAGAACGGCGTCCGAAATTTGATCGGACATTTTGTCTGGATGCCCCTCTGATACAGATTCAGAGGTAAAAATATAATCTTGTGCCATTCTGCGGGTCTCAATTCGTAAAAAACGTGGTCATTGTACATATAAACACATAAACATTTCTTTATATCTTTATGTGTTTGCGACTTGGGCATATGCTTTAGCGAGTATCGGGCCAAATAATCGTAGATGAGGGCTTAGGGGTTATATATCTTGTTGATTTACGTGCACTTCTGAATACCGACCTGTCAGTACCAAATTACACTTAAGGCAAGCGCTGAATCGCTTCCACCGATCTAGACAGGAGTTTTAAAGCGATTTATCAGATCTTGGGAGCGAAAAGCGTAGTTTTAAGGCGCTTGGTATCCAGGCAACTCAATGACGTAGCTATCTACTGAGCCCGAGTCGTACCAATCTGAACCAAACACTATTCTGGTGCCGGATGGGCTAATAGTGGCGTGAGGTTCGCCAAAGTAAGGCGGATAGCCGCCCTGTTTTGCCATTTTGCCATATGAGCGGTGGTGCGCGAGCCTACAGGTCACTCGATGATCTGGATCTGTATCGGCCAAATAAATTTCCGACAGCAAAGCTGGCGCTTTGCGCTTGTTGGAGAAGAACCTAAACTGATCTTCACTCCCGATGCTCGACATGGCAACCCAGCCCGGCCGTAAATAAGCTTGAGCTGAGACATGTGTACCACTGGTCGTGTAGGGGTAACCCTGTGCTTCATTAATGATCGGGCGACATTCACCCGTTTCCATATTGTGTTCGACCAAATGCCCAACGCCCTGCCAAATATCTCCACCGCAACCACCAGGGCTTGGATCGAAAACCGTTTGATACAGCGCATCCTGACCATTGTGGGTTAACCCAACATTGGAATGCTCGGCAGCCTTGTAAAGATCGAGTGATTTCTCGACGGTAGTTAAGTCTGGTCCCAGAACCTTGCCTTGATACCAAAAACGTTTGCCACTAGGTCCTGGTGTTGGGGCAGTCCACTCGGCCCACTTAGTGCCTTTACCAATTTTCTGTGAAACCACTTCATCGGTACTGAGGCGATAAGACATCATGACGTAGCTGCCATCGTCGCGTCTACAACGAAACCCGAACATATCATCGTCTAGTGACTGCATGTGTATATCACCACCGCCGCTCGGCAACCCTTTGGAGTCGCAATACTTTCCAAAGTCGGCTACCACTTTTGCTTTGCCCGCTTTCACACTGTATTTCTTGAACAGCCCATAGTCACGTGAATATTTACTGACGTAAAAGAATGCATCTGGGTCGGTGTGGCTCCAAAATACTTCTTCAAGATCGGCCGGGATAATATCAAGTTTACGCACAGGCTCATACGTATGCCCATCGAGCAGCATGTGATAAGAGTCTTTTCCGCCGTGATAGAGCAGCATGAGAGATTCGTCTGCATTCCATGCTTGCATGGTGCTGTACGTTGGTTTGAATACTTCCCCAAACTTACCGTTGGTAATACGAATAATTCGGCTACCAAACGCTGGGTCTTTGTAGTACTTCTTGAACGGTGGCTTTGCAACCGGTGGAATAAGCACTCGATCGGGATGCGTGATAGCACCTTCGCACATATTCGCAGCGCCAAGATTGTCTCGTAAGGATACCCTTTGAGCCCTGGCTGCACCTGCAACCGGTTGAGCAGACTTAACCGTGGCGAGTTGGGTTTGAGCGATTTTGTTCTGCTTTGCGGTGACAGCTGCAGTATTCGCTACCGCTTGATTCTCCACCCTAGCATCGTAACTGCATGCGCCAAGCAAGGTGATCAGTGCTAGCAAGGGCCAATTGAACATTGTGATACGTTACTCCGCAATTGCGCTGCCTGAGACAATCAGGCGAATGGTTACGATGGTGACAACTGGTGTTGCAGTTAATGTACCGACTTTAGCATTTTGGACCACACCCTCTTAACTTAGAGGGTACGGCTTTTTCAATAGCCAATGTTAGCTCATGAGAATATGTCTAATTCGACAGTGAAAATCCAGATACCGCAGCAACTAGAACGGGATGTCGTCGTCAAATTCTGCACCACCAGCGGTAGCCATAGCGGGCTGTTGATTAGGACGATTTTGCGCAGGAGCGCCGCCACTTTGCTGCGACGGTTGGAAATTACTGCCACCAGAATCCGGACGTCCTCCGAGCAATTGCAAACTATTAGCAATAATCCCAGTTGAATAGCGGTCCTCACCGGTTTTCTTGTCTTGATACTTGTCAGTTCGCAATGAACCTTCAATATAGACCTGCGAGCCCTTCTTGCAGTATTCGCCAGCTATTTCGCCCAAGCGGTTGAACAAGGTGACTCGATGCCACTCCGTACGCTCTTGCTTTTGGCCTGTATTCTTGTCAGTCCATTGCTCTGATGTGGCAATACTGATGTTCGCCACAGCGCTGCCACTAGGGGTATAGCGCAGCTCTGGGTCGGCCCCAAGATTACCGACAATAATGACTTTATTTACGCCTCTCATACTTCCTTCTCCTAAAGTTTGTTAACAACCGCCTTGTCCGTGGCAGTCGGATTTGCGTCTCGCCAATTGAGCAAAACGCTGTTCCTAGTTTACCTCAATCAGCCCGTCTACTTTGTCTCAATCTGCCCAAGTTTAGCCGATTGGATTAGCCATTGATTTGTTGAAAAGGCTCATCAATTTGATCAGCAAGGCGTTCGGGATCTCTCTTCAGCAGGTTGATACCGAGTCTTATCCACCTTCATATAGGCAACGCCCTCCTCTGGTGACAAAAAAACCTCCTCAACACCCGGTAGGTTTTGCAATTCAGCCAAAAATGTAGACCCAAGCTTTTGCTCTTCTGTGCTCAGTTTGTGACGATGTGTTGTCAGTTTGAGCGGTGGTTCAAATTTGTACAGAAGCAAGAACCAACACAAGCAACCAAACGCTAGGCCGATGAAGAGTCCACTAAAGCCTGCAACACCGAGCAACCAACCGCCACCAGCCCCTCCAACGAACGCTCCCAAAAACTGACTACTGGCATAAATTCCAGAGGCGCCTCCACGCGAACCTGCTGGCGCTATTCGAGACACGAGCGATGGCAATAACGATTCAAGCGTGTTCAAAAAACTAAAGAACAACACGACACCAATTAACACTGCCAGCAAAGTATCGGAGAAGCTTGCAAATAATAATTGAGTTAGTAATAAACCCAGCACAGAGGCCAGCAATATCCAACGCATAAGGCGGTATCGTTCTGCAACAATAATCATCGGAATCATGACCACTAGCGATATCAGCATGGCGCCAAGGTACACCTGCCAATGATCTGTTTTTTCCATACCACCGTTAAGTAAAAGCACCGGGACTGCGACAAAACTTGCGGTGATCAACATGTGTAGAAAGAAAATGCTTAAATTCAATCTACGCAACTGAGGGTGCGCGAACAACTGACCGATTGTCGCCAAATTGGCGCTGGTATCAGCCCGAAAACCGCTGGTGACAGGATTAGGAACTGCTGTGTGCAAAATAATCATTGCAAGAATGGATGCACCACCAGTGAACCAGAAAAGCATGCTGATGGAAAATACTTTGATCAGGATGGGACCAAGCATCAGCGCAATAATAAAAGACAGACCAATGCTAGCACCCAGCAATGCCATCATTTTTGTACGTTGTTCTTCTCGTGTTAGATCAGCCGCTAACGCCATCAACGCTGCAGTTATGGCGCCAGAGCCTTGCAGTGCGCGACCCAGAATGACACCGTAAATTGTGTCTGACATGGCTGCAACGACGCTTCCAATTGCCATTAACGCCAACCCCATGGTAATTGTTTTTTTACGGCCGATTCGATCAGATAACAAACCAACTGGAATTTGCAGTGCCGCTTGCAGCAAGCCATAGATACCTAGCGCTAGACCCATTAGAAATGGCGTGCTCCCTTCAAAATCACCGGCAAACAGTGCGAAGACCGGCAAGATGATGAACAGACCGAGCATTCGAACCATATAGATAAGCGCAAGCGAGGCAGCTGTTCTGCGCTCGGAGGGCAACATGGCTTTAGATTCGGTAGATGCTGGCAAGTGCCCGGTACCCTTAAGTGAGATCAAACGCGCTATATTACCAGCTTGGCCCACTAGACTTACAGTGTGATTGGTCGGGCGCATAAAAAAGCGTGATGCGGCAAATGGACAGTATTCGAATACGCGGTGCGCGTACTCATAATTTAAAGAACGTCGACGCCGATCTACCGCGCGATAAGCTCATTGTCATCACCGGCCTGTCCGGTTCAGGCAAGTCTTCGCTCGCCTTTGATACCTTGTTCGCTGAAGGTCAACGGCGCTATGTTGAATCGCTATCGGCTTACGCTAGGCAATTCTTATCGGTCATGGAAAAACCCGATGTCGATCTGATCGATGGATTGTCCCCTGCCATCTCGATCGAACAAAAATCGACCTCGCACAACCCAAGATCAACGGTCGGTACGATTACCGAAATCTATGACTACCTACGCCTGCTGTATGCTCGGACGGGCATTCCGGAATGCCCGGTTCATAAAGAACAGCTAGATTCACAAACCATCAGTCAAATGGTTGATCACATCATTGCGCAACCTCAGGGTGTGGCTATGGCGTTGCTTGCACCAGTGATAAAAGATCGCAAAGGCGATCATGCCAATGTGCTTGAAAATTTACGCAACCAAGGTTACCTACGGGCACGCATCGATGGTGTTATCACTGAGCTTGAAGGTGAGATAAAACTCAACGCAAAGAAAAAACACACGATCGACGTTGTTGTCGATCGGTTTAAAGTACGGGAAGACATTGGCCTGCGACTGGCGGAGTCACTGGAAACGGCAACCCAATTAGGTGAAGGTACAGCCATTGTTACGGAACTCGATGGCAAATCCAAAGACATCGTTTTCTCAACTCTATTCGCCTGCCCTATCTGTGGTTATTCCATACCCGAGCTGGAACCACGCGTATTCTCTTTCAACAGCCCACATGGTGCGTGCCCCGATTGCGATGGCCTTGGTCAAAGTCAATTCTTCGATCCTGATCTTGTTATCACCAACCAGACGGTGAGTATTGCCGGTGGCGCTGTTCGAGGTTGGGACCGACGCTCTACTTTCTACTTTCAGATGATGCAATCGTTGGCCAAACACTACGATTTTGATCTTGAAAAACCGTTTGAGAAATTGGCTAAAAAATGGCAGAACATCGTATTGTACGGCAGTGGCAAAGACGAAATTACGTTTGTGCACAAAACAGAAAAAGGCACCGGCACCCGTAAAACCGTGCGCCCATTTGAGGGCATCATCCCCACGATGGACAGACGCTTTAAAGAAACTGATTCAAATGCTGTACGCGATGAACTTTCTAAAATGCTATCGGTTAGAAAATGCCAGACCTGTGGCGGCGCTCGTCTGAATGAAGCGGCTAGACACGTAACGGTTGACGGTAACTATTTACAAGACATTACTGCCGCATCAATAGCAGATGCAAAAGAGCTGATTGATGCACTGGCACTAAACGGGCAAAGGCAAGAGGTCGCGGAGAAAATCACTGCTGAAATTTCGCAACGCTTAACCTTTCTGGTCAACGTGGGCCTGGATTACCTGTCCATTGATAGAAGCGCTGGCACACTCTCCGGAGGTGAAGCTCAACGCATAAGATTGGCCAGTCAAATTGGCGCTGGTCTTATGGGCGTTATGTATGTGCTTGATGAGCCATCCATTGGACTGCATCAACGCGATAACGACAAACTGCTCGGCACTTTGAAATACCTGCGAGACATCGGTAACACCGTCATTGTTGTCGAACACGATGAGGATGCCATACGCAGCGCTGATTACGTTCTCGACATCGGACCTGGTGCTGGCCGACACGGCGGTGAAATAGTTGCGCACGGCACACCGAAAGACATCATGGAATCGAGGATATCGTTAACGGGCCAATATTTAAGTGGTAAGAAAAGTATTGAAGTACCCAAGCGTAAGAAACCAGGTAAAGAGTGGATAAATATAAAGAAGGCATCTGGCAATAATCTGAAAAATGTCGATGTAAAAATCCCGCATTCATTGCTTACCGTGGTCACTGGTGTTTCAGGTTCCGGAAAATCAACACTGATAAACGATACGCTTTATCGCTTCGCTGCCGCGCAAATTAATAACGCCAAGCACGTAGTCGCACCCGTTGGCGATATCACGGGTATGAAGCCGTTCGATAAGATTGTTGAAATCGATCAAAGCCCGATTGGCCGAACGCCGCGAAGTAACCCTGCAACCTATTCTGGTTTATTCTCGATCATTCGCGACTTATTTTCCAACACGCGCGAGGCGCGTTCGCGTGGTTATAAGACTGGCCGCTTTAGTTTCAATGTGAAAGGTGGTCGCTGTGAAGCGTGCCAAGGCGACGGACTCATAAAAGTTGAAATGCACTTTCTTCCCGACGTATATGTCCCTTGCGATATTTGTACGGGCAAACGATATAACCGCGAAACACTGGACATACGTTACAAAGGTAAGAATATTGCCGAAGTGCTCGATATGACAGTTGAACAAGCGTTCGATTTTTTCGCCGCTGTACCGACGCTACATAAAAAACTGGAGACCCTGATTGATGTGGGCTTGTCTTACGTCACCCTCGGACAGAATGCCACCACCCTCTCTGGCGGTGAAGCACAACGTATTAAACTCGCACGTGAACTTTCTAAACGAGATACCGGCAATACACTATACATACTAGATGAGCCTACCACTGGCCTGCATTTTGAAGACGTAAAAGCCTTGCTTGCGGTCATTCACAGACTTCGCGATGCTGGCAATACGTTGGTCATTATTGAACACAATTTAGATGTTATCAAAACCGCCGATTGGATTATTGATCTTGGGCCTGAAGGCGGCGCTGGTGGAGGAACGATTGTTGTGTCTGGTACACCGGAGGATGTGGTTAAGAAGAAAGCTTCTTACACCGGACAGTATTTAAAGCGCCTGCTTAAGTAGTTAAACAGGTGCGTTCTTTCTAAACAAGATACTCAATAATAGCTCGCGTGATTCTAATTAGAGGGCCAACTTCATCAAATTTGCCTTCGACTTTGCAACCGACTTTTCCAGTGTTTTAACTAGTAAGTTTGATAACGACTGATACATTGGCGGACTGTCCCATTCATCATCCGATAATGCGAAATCGTAAGAGAAGTCGTTGAATAGCAACTCATCTGTTGCACCTTCATGCAAATAGACCCTTAGCGCCGAAACCACTTGAGGATTGGATACTGGATTACCCGTTGGCCCATAGTGGCGGTCCACAGTAAAGTTCAACAACTCCAATACGAGAAGATAATCAACACCTAGATTTTCATACAAGGGTGCAAAGTCGTAGCGGTTCGATTTAACCTGCAGAGGAAACTGAGTAGCCGTTAAACGCGGTGCATCAGCAAAGCTTACGGTCGTACTCCCTTTCTTTCGCAACGCCCCCTCATAAACCGGATTAGCCACAGCAACAATATCGAGTCCGCGTGCCGATAACGTATCTTTAAAGTCTCTCAAAAAGTTCTTGTCGATTGTCGTTGTTGCATTAACGCGCGCGATGGAGGCACTCAGACCAACTTCATCTTCATACTGCTGCTTAAGATCGATGCGATCGGGTGAACCATGAATGGCAAGTTTAGCTTCAGTTGTTCGCCCATCATCATCTTCACAACCACCCAATGCTTTTCCATTACATGGCTTTATCCATAGAATGGCATAGCGTGATTGATTATTGAACGTATTTGCAGGTACTTCCAATATTTCCTTAGGCGCTGTTGCTGTGCAAGCAACGACTGTGAACGTCGATAGCGCCGCAACAAAAGCACAGGATAAGAGTCTAGATTTCACTGTTTTAATTTTTCTCTAAATGGAACAGACATACACCCTTATCGTCGGCTGAAATCTAAGAATCGTCTGTAAACAATTGCGACCTATCGCGTTAATTTGCTGGCGCGTCAGGTTGATACATTGGCATAAAATATTGGAATGCAAATATTGCCAAGCAGTGCTCAACAATACGGCTGATCGCTAGTGCTATGCGCACCCTGAATGACACTGAAGAACGAAAATAGTTGTGTAGAACATACATAGAGCGTGGCCAAAAAAACTTCAAACCTGCGATGAGCCTAGCAAATCGGCTTGATTACCGCTCCGAAAGGGCCTATCCACGGGGTCAACAACCAATGCTAATGGCGTGGCAATTGCACCTTAATGTCATTTAGACGTTCTGGTTTTCGCGATGAAATTAGTCCTTATCCCCGTTTGGATTGTCCAGCTATTCACACAAGCTAAATCGTTTCGCAGCAACCCTGTCATCGGTAGTTTGCTACTGAACCGTTGCGGGTTACATGTTGCGCGGATTGTGCTGGCGCAAGGAATCATGCGGCTACGGTTTGAAATGCTCGGTACCGGCATTGATAAGTCCTTAAAGCAATCGTTTTTCCACGACGGCTACATGGTGATTGAAAACGCATTGCCGAAAGAGCAGTTTGAAAAAATCAAAAGCGAAGTCGCTGCTATCGATGCGGAAGTTCGGGAGTGCCAACAGGGAGACACCCTAACCCATCGTATTCTTATCGACGAGCAGTCGAAATCCCAACTACCCTCGTCTAGCGCAATGTTGACCAGTAATGACTACCTGTCTTTGCATAAATTCGCTTCAGGCAAAAACGGCAGACCGGTATCCTACATACAAACAATCAAAAATCATTTTGTTGAAGGTCCATCCGACCCACAGAAAAACCTGCATTCAGATACGTTCCATCCAACAATGAAAAGCTGGTACTTTCTTGATGACTGTAATTCAGATAATGGACCATTCACCTATTTGCCAGGTTCACAACGACTGACAATGGCGCGTTTGAAATGGGAGTACCGAAAAAGCATCACCATCTCGCAACAAGGTGATAAATACTCAAGCAACGGATCGTTTCGCGCAACGCCTGAAGATCTACTAAGCATGGGTATGGGCGCACCCATTGGTTTATCCGTTCCAGCCAACACGTTAGTAATTGCGAACACGCATGGTTTTCATCGTCGCGGCGATGCCGCTAAGCGCAGCATGCGAACAGAGATCTGGAGTATTAGCCGTAGTAATCCGTTTAACCCACTACCGGGCATCGATCTACCTGCGCTTGCACGGTTGCAGAATCGGGCATTAACTTGGTACCGAGAGTATTGCGATAGAAAAGCGGCCGCACGTGGCGCGCAATCTAGTTGGCATGTTGTGCCTGCGCGCAATACATTGGATGACCCGCAGGTTGAGGTACGGGAGAAGGAGGCGGCTTGATTAATCTATCAAGCGCCTTCGGCATCTGTGACTAGTTGTTAAAAAACAGTCAGTTGCTAACATGAATATCTGCATTTGACTGCTTGCGAAGCAAACAGCCAACACCGCCAAGGGACTTCAGGGCAGTTGAGTGCTCGACAACTTCAACAGAGCAGTCAGATCTTTCTGCTAAACGAAGTATGGCTTCCTTAATGTTAAGTGGTCTAACCCCCTGTGCTCCGCACTTCTGGCATGTCGGGGTTTCTGGGGCGGCTGTACCAAGTGTGTTGCACTGTGTGCAGGTCCAGCCAGGATCAGGTTGATAAGCAGTTTCCATCACTAGAGTATCCACATCACCCCATTGCAATGCAGCAAGCGTCGCCGCACTGCCAGCAACAGCCAAATTCTGTTGTCGGACTCCTTCCATCAATGCATCAGCAACTGCAAGAGATTCTCGTTCCTCGTGATCAATGAAACTCGATAGCGTTGCTAGGACCACATCACTGTGCTGATCACGCTGATTGGCCGAAATCCTATCGATCACTTTTTCCTGCAATTCTGGAGATAGTGCCTGCAATACTTTTGCCGTCATTTTAGGCTCCCCCGCAAGAATAAGGTGACTTTGTCCCCCTGCCTGCATAAGCTTTTCCAGTATCGCAATTTTTTCCTGTAAGTATCGTTCACCACGCTGTGATCGATGAATCTGATAATGTGAGCGTGACCATTCCGACCCCACTCGTTGCTGAAGTTCTGGATACTCTAGCCACGCTTTAGTCGTCGCAAGACCAAGATTAACTTCGAAAATAGTGGACCTATCAGGCAGAGTCAGTAAAACAACATATCGATGATATTGATCCTTCAGCTCCACTAGGTGATAAATATTCGGTGTCGGATAAACCACAACCAGACTTGGCAGTGGAGCCGCAAATTGCATAGGCAGCATGAATTGCCCCCCTTCACTACCACGAACGAAAATAGCCACACCTTTAGCATCTGGAAGCAACTCAGTGTCCAACCAACGCTCAACTCTCTCAAGTGATTCTTCAAAGTCTGAAAGATGACTGCCCTTTAGTATTTTACGCAAAACATTTGCACGCTTATGCACAACATCAAGACCCTCCTCTTTGCCTGTTCCTAATTCAAGGTAGAAGCTAAAAAAGGGAGAACCCGTTTCACTAACATTCGCCAGTACACTGATATGCTGATGAAGTTCATCAAGAGTCGTTAGATGCGCCATAGCAATTCCTGTTTAGTTTATCAATACAAAGAGGATATCGGCAAAATAAACAATATGGAAAGTCGTTTTACATTTAATATCACTTCGAAAATACCGAACTAAATACGCTAAATCTTTTTTTCCATAATTAGATATTTTTAACAATTTTTACAGGCTCTACCTCACTCATTAACAAGCACTATTTGCTCTCCAAACTTCACTGGTCAAATACTAAAAAGTAAGGTATCTACGATGTATTCAATGAGATAATCTGATTGTTTAAGTACCTAGGTGCGGTATCTTTTCTCAACCACTATTGCTGCGCCTTACACGCGCCCTCTAAATTAAGATGACACTAGATTAATAGCGTGAGATGCAGGTATAGAATATTTTTATCAAATGCCCTAGCTAGAATTTTGTCGGTTGCGACTTATATATGAATGTAGAGGTATTCACAAAGCCACTGTGCTACACGAGCAATTCAGGGGAGTGCAAAAACTATGATGTCGATTCTTATGCTGATTATATTTATCATTGGGCTTTTAGCATGGGGGTTAAAAACAGTTCACAGACTTATAGAATAATTACACACAGATTAGCTGAGAGCTGTCACTCACGAACAAATTATAAACCAGCGCACAATGTTCAAAAAATACGATGCCCAAGCATTTATTTGTTGTGGCTTTGTAAATATGCCAATCACTCAATTTAAGCACTCAGCCTATTATTTTGTAATCATCGATAATGCCGAAGCAACCTGAAGAAAAATACGACTTTAATTGTCATTTTTCGTACCGATATTTAGCTTATGGTAAGACGATATCGAAGGCCGCTAGTTAAGTGTTACCAATAAATTTATTATCTTGAGATGGAGACATAAATATGAAGAAGCTAATAGGTATTGTTGCAACAATCAGCGCGGTTAGTTTGCCGAGCGCAGCGATTGCAGCCAATATGAACGGAAATAATGTCGTAGATGCAACCGCAACTCTTGGCTTAACTGAAGCACTTGGCGCTGCAAAAGAGGTGGCAATGCTCACCGACATTTATGACAGTGACAGCCTGTCCAATTTACCCACGCCCAACAATGAACTCTTAACAGAGTTGCCTAAAGGTGCGTTAACAAACCAAAATAAGCCTGAAACTACGGAGCAGGTTTTCGGATTAGTAAGGTTTCATACGCTCGATAGTGAGGTTATGTTGCAAGACTTTTTAAGAAGCATGCCAAGCGCGACAAACCTGACCAATACCACTTTACCGAGTGATGGTGAATTGACTCAGAAAGCAGACAGTATAACTGTTGCACAAGTTGGTATTGACGCATCATACGACGGCATTCACCCTGCCGATAAGGTGGTGCTTCCTAGTAATCGGATTGGTTAGACGCCAACTTATTTAAAACAACAATCGTAATGATCGCCTAATTTATCAAGTAGGCATCAATGCCATTTTTAACTGCGGGATACCTGGCTGCTGTCAGCTCACCCCGTCTTTTTTTCAAGAGGACTAGTTACTATGGATGCAAAGGCAATACTCGATGGCTTATTAAATACTTCTCAGAAAGCGGCTGGTACCGGAATGGATGTTGCCAAGCAGGCTTCAGCAAAAGTGGCACAAGGTGGCACACCAGCAGCGCTCCTGTCCGGACTAGGTGGAGCTGGTGCGGTGGCGCTACTGTTTGGCGACAAAGGTACGAAAAAATTTGCCAAGAAAGCACTTGCGGTTGGCGGTACTGCCGCTGTTGGGGGCATCGCCTATAAAGTATTCAGTGATTGGAAGGCGAACTCAGCGGCGCCAGCACAAGTCGATATCGGCACACCCATTAATGAGCTACCCTCTCCCGCCGCCAATCAGCGCAGCCAAGCAATCGTGCAAGCGATGATCAGTGCCGCGCGAGCAGACGGCCATATTGATGAACTGGAACAAGCTCGTATAACTGGTCAAATCAAAGCTGCAGGTTTAGAGCAAGACGTCACTCAATTTTTGTTGGCTGAGATGAGCAAACCATTGGATGCCGCTCGAATTGCAGCCCTAGCAGACTCTCCAGAGGCCGCAGGAGAAATCTACTTGGTGTCTGCAATGTTTATAGATAAAGATGTCGAATCAGAACAGCGTTACTTAGAAAATCTGGCATCTGCTATGGGGCTAAATCAACAAGTAACAGCTCAATTAGATCGACAGTTAGCCGCTGCGTAAGCACGCTTGGACAAGTTGCTTTTAGGTTCAAATGTGAGCGGCTAATTGAGCACTTTAAAATGAGGACGATTGCCCTGCTGTTCTGGTGTCACTTTAGTTTGTAACCGCTCTAATGACACTCAGAAACTTACTATTTGGGTTTCTGGGTGTTGTACGGGGTTTTCCATTCCTGTATTAATAGCACTGATCATCCAACGTGGCTCGGCAACTCTACCCGCAAACATGAAAAAATCAATTCTAATCACCGGATGCTCATCCGGCATTGGCCTGGATGCCGCTAAAACATTGCACGCAGATGGCTGGCAAGTGCTCGCCACTTGCCGCCAAGCAAAAGATTGCGATGCTCTGAAAGAACAAGGTCTAGAAAGCTTCGTTATCGACTATGCTGATTCTGAATCGGTCTGTAAGGGTGCTGCAGAAGCATTAGAGCGAACGGGCGGAACGTTAGATGCGTTATTTAATAATGGCGCCTATGGCATCCCCGGCTTCACGGAAGACATCCCACGTGATGCTATGCGCCATTTGTTTGAAACCAATCTATTTGGCCCATTTGAACTGATCAACAAAGTACTCCCTGCTATGCGTAAGCAAGGCCATGGTCACATCATCAATTGTTCGTCAGTATTGGGTTTAGTCGCCATGCGTTATCGCGGGCCATACAACGCAAGCAAATTCGCCATGGAAGGTTTAAGTGATACGTTGCGTCACGAACTACACGGCAGTGGCATCCATGTTGTTTTGATAGAGCCTGGGCCAATCAGTACTAAAATTCGAGTGAACTCTCAACCGCACTATGAAAAATGGATTGATGCAGAAAATTCCGCGCATAAAGAAGCTTATAAAGAAATAGTTGAACCGCGGCTCTACGCGCCAGTGGGAGGACCACCGGACCGGTTTGAATTGCCTAGCGCAGCGGTTACAACAAAACTGAAACGGGCACTTGACAGTGACAATCCCAATCCTCGGTACTACGTCACAACGCCAACCTACCTGGCTGGCGCTTTCAAGCGACTATTTTCTACGCGTGTTCTTGATAAGATTATGTTGCGTAGTTAAATTTAAGACGAGTTTCAACTGTAATAGGTTCGAGCTTTTTCAACACTCATTTCAATAGCTGCGCCAAATCATTTTTTCGGCGCATGGTTTGACACGCATTTATCAAACTCACCTTTCTAACTGACTTTGCGCAATTCAGATAATGGGGCTGCAGAGGCGTTTATTGGCATCGATGCCTCTATCGACTGCCCGATCATCTCAGCTGTTGCCGCAGACAGTGTCCAACCCAAATGGCCATGCCCTGTGTTATAGAAAACGCCCTTCTGATTACCGGCTCCAACACGTGGCAACATATTAGGCATCATCGGTCGTAATCCAGCCCATGGGATAACCTTATCAGTATTCACATCAGGGAACAACGATCGACACCACTCTGTCAATGGTCGTATTCGGTTGTCTCGAATATCGTAATTCACACCATTAAATTCTGCTGTTCCCGCAATACGCATACGATTATCACCGAGTCGACTGGTCACAATTTTAGCGTCGTCATCAAGCAAGCTCACCCAAGGGGCTGCTTGCTGACTGGCTTCGTCATTCAATTCAACGGTTATCGAGTAGCCTTTAACAGGATAAATATTCACGCGATCACCAAGCTGCGTTGCAAAGCGTCGGCTTTCAATGCCGGCACAAACCACCACACCATCGAAGGCAGAATTAGTAGAGTTCGCAGCTGGGCCCTGTGTATAACTTACATCAACACCAACACCATTGTGCTGCAATGTTTCAACAGAGGCATCAAACACAAAGTTTGCACCTAGTCGCTCGCATGCTTTCGCCAAGCCACGCGTGTACTTGTGTATATCGCCCGTTGAATCACTCGGTGTGTAACAGCCACCATAAAAATCACCGACCATCGCAGGGTCGATACCACGCATCTCTTCGCTAGTCACCGCTTCACGGTGCAACCCACCTTGTTTGAGTAGCTTGTTCACACGTGTTGCATGATCAAAGCCTTTCTTGTCCGCATAGACATGCAGTATGCCGCGCGGCTCATGATCAAAATCTATCTGTTCTTTTTCAGCCCACACAAATAGATGTTCGCGCGCCGCTACTGCCAGTCGAACCGTTTCAACTGTGTTTTCTTCATAGCGAGGAATGTTACTAACGAACTCAGCCATCCAAGAGTATTTATGCCAATTAGGCATTGGGTTAACGAGTAAGGGGGCATCTTTTCTCAGCATCCATTTGATGCCTTTCAAGATAGTGGATGCTTGAGTCCAAACTTCAGCATTTGATGCAGAAAGTTGTCCACCGTTAGCAAACGATGTTTGCATCGCCGCATAGCGATGTTTATCAAAAACGGTAACCGAGTAACCTCGGTTTAACAGGGAATAAGCGGTGGTGACGCCAGTGATTCCGGCACCAATAACGGCAATGTGTTGCATGAGCGCAGGCTCTCCAAAACAGGTTTAGTTATGCACAGCTGAATTCAACTGTGCTGCTATCCCATCTGTCTTGGAACCTGAGAGTGTGGGCTTTGGCGATATTCGCCGCGGCTTACCCCTTCGGTGGACAAGCGTGTGGCTCGTCTCTCTCCAGATGTCTGCAGCGTTAGTGGTCCTTTTGCCTGAGAGTTTCCTGGGTGTTGCTCCTTCGGCGTTAGCTAATCCTGATAGATACAATTGCACCAACTGAACCGCTAATCTCTCCCACAATCCGCCGGCAGAATGAATTAGATACAATCCCGTTCTGCCTCGACCTGCGTATGTTGCATGAAACCACAACACGACACAAGTGCGATACGACACATAGCATCGAATTTATCGGCGATTCTCGCATCCATTTCCATGACCAAATTGGCACCAGTTCGAATTTTTAACAATGTGCCATGAATGGCGCGCCATCTAGCGTCTATTTTGCCTAACAGCCCGACAAACTATCAAAGCCGCGGATGATATCAAAAGCCGCTATTAACTAGCTAGACTGCCTTACTGATTGTTTAATTTCACCAAAAATCGACTGACCTTTAGCATCGTGCATGTTGATACTCACCGTGTCCCCAAACTGCATAAACGAGGTGCTAGGTTTGCCGTTATCAATCGTTTCGATCATACGGATTTCTGCAATACAGGAGTAACCCACCCCACCTTCGCTAACTGGTTTACCAGCGCCACCATCAAGCTTGTTCGACACTGTACCTGAACCAATAATCGCACCTGCACATAAAGGACGAGACTTAGCGGCATGTTCAATTAGCTTTGGGAAGTTGAAGGTCATATCAATGCCGGCATTAGCACAACCGAACGCTTGACCGTTGTAGTTCACCAGCAATGGGAGATGCACTTTTCCATCTTGCCAAGCATCACCAAGTTCGTCTGGTGTTATCGCCACCGGTGAAAACGCAGATGACGGTTTGCTTTGGAAAAAACCAAACCCCTTAGCAAGCTCTGCAGGAATGAGCCCTCTGAGCGAGACATCATTCACTAGCATAATAAGTTGGATATGACTTGCCGCTTGCGCAGCTGTAACACCCATCGGAACATCATCAACAATAACCGCCACCTCACCTTCCATATCAATGCCCCATTCAATTGTAGGCATCACAATATCTTCGTGGGGTGCAAGAAACGTATCTGATCCACCTTGATACATTAACGGATCTGTCCAGAACGACTCTGGGATTTCAGCACCCCGTGCTTTTCTAACCAACTCAACGTGATTAACGTACGCCGAACCATCAGCCCATTGATATGCACGCGGCAAAGGCGACAAAGCGTCGCTTTGATTAAATACAAACGCATCGGTTACTAGGCTTTCCGATAACGCTTGTAGCTTGTCCTTAACACTGGCCCAGTTATCCAACGCATGCTGTAGCGTTGGCGCTATGTCACTAGCAGACACGTAATGACCAAGGTCTTTTGATACAACGACCAATAGACCATCACGAGTATCGTTGTTTAAGGTTGCAAGCTTCATTACTGTAAGTTATCCAATGCGGTTTTTAATTTTTAACAAGCCAAGCTATATGACGCGCTGTGTAATCAATTGATGGTCCCTATATCCATACCCGCGATCACTAAGTCAAACGCTGGCTTAACTATTTAGGTGCTTTGAATTTGCGTTCAAGACCAGTCCAGCATTGTGCATAGTCGTCTTGCAAACACTCCAACGAAGCTGCATACGAACTCACCTGTTGCGGGTAACGGGTTTCAAACATGAACGCCATCGTGCCATCAAGCTTTTGCGGGGTCAGCGTTGCATTGCTGGCTTTTTCAAACCCAGCTGCATCCGGACCGTGTGGCAACATCTGGTTGTGCAAGCTCATCCCACCAGGTAAAAACCCTGACTCTTTTGCATCATACTGTCCATAGATTAGACCCATAAACTCACTCATGATATTTCGATGGAACCAAGGCGGTCGAAAGGTATTCTCGGCTACCATCCACCGAGGCGGGAATATCACGAAGTCGATATTCGCTGTACCCTCCTGCTCCGTTGGGGATGTGAGTACTGTAAAAATGGAAGGGTCAGGATGATCGAACATCAATGCACCGACCGGTGAAAACGTGCTGAGGTCATATTTGTACGGCGCATAGTTGCCATGCCAAGCAACAACATCTAATGGCGAATGATCAATGTGAGTTTCATGAAAGCCACCACACCATTTGTACACAACACGACACGCTGATTCTTTGTCTTCATAAGCTGCAACAGGGGTTTTAAAATCACGCGGATTGGCCAAACAATTTGCACCTATTGGCCCACGCTCTGGCAGAGTCAGTGGCGCTCCATAATTTTCACAAACATAACCACGTACTTGCGACTGATTACATATCGGTTTATACGTCATGCCACGAGGTATAACGGCGATCTCACCTGGTTCCACAGTCATGATGCCAAGCTCTGTAAAAAACTGCAGAGTCCCTAGCTGCGGAACGAACATCAACTCACCATCAGCGTTACAAAAATAATCATCTGGATTGTCGTCATTAAAATCAAAGACATGTGCAGACATACCTACCTGTGTCATCACATCGCCAGCGGTGGTCATGGTATGCAGCCCTTGCAGAAATTGCGTACCTGCTTGCGCTGTTGGTATCGGATCCCATCGATACTGGCCCAACGCCAAGGAAGACTCAACGCGCTGAGGTGCAGATAACCAATCGGTCACAAGAATTTGTTTGAACGCACTTGTATGCCTTACGCTGGGCCGAATTCGGTATAACCACGAACGTTCGTTCTTACCTCTGGGTGCTGTGAATGGCGAACCCGATAGTTGTTCTGCGTATAAACCCAATGGCCCCTGTTGTGGACTGTTCTGCCCTTGCGGCAAAGCACCCGGCACAGACTCAGTTTCAAAGTTATTGCCAAAACCAGTTTGATAGTCGGTAGACATAAGCGTTCATACTGCGTTTATGAGGTGCTATCATAATAACAGAGCGCGCAACTAGGACCAGACATAAAGCTAAGCGCAATTCCAGCCACTCAGCAATTGATCAGTGACTCATTAGCCACTGATCATTCGATACCAGTTCTACTGCAGTGATTTCTTCGCAACGATCTCAACTCGTCTATTCAGCTCTCGCCCTTCTGCAGTTTCATTTTTGGCAATGGGTCGAGACTCGCCATACGCTTCAGCGCGTAACCGTGAACGTTGGATGCCATTTTGATTCATATAGCTCAATACGGATTTGGCACGACGTTCAGACAAAGCTTGATTATAATCAGCTTCACCCCAGTTGTCGGTATGTGCACTGATGGTTGCGCTCACTTTCCTGTGCTTGCCCAGTGTCGCTATTATTTCATCGATTTTGGCCTTAGCCTGACTGGTTAATCGTGCTGAGTTTTTATGAAAATTCACGCCTTCAGCGACCCCTGCAAACAATGCGCAACCCGTTGCGTCCACAGACACGCCTGGCCCCGTGGACGGACACTCATCAATTTCATTTAGCACGTCATCACCATCTTTGTCAGGATTGATTACCACAACTGCCGCCACAGGAGGCGCAATTGGAACAGTGTTAGTTATTTCAATCCAAGGCTTTTCCACAGTCGCCACAGAGTTAGATATTTCAACCCAAGCCTCTGCCTTTTGTGCCACTACGCTTTGAAATCGATTTCTGCCGAAACGGTAAGTCAGCGCCAGTTGGCTATAAAAAACATCATTATCAAACGATAGAATTTCAGCACGAGCACCCAACCCAAAACTAGTGACGTACTCAACACCAGCGCCAAAAAGCAAGTGAAATGCATTGTCGCGTTGAAACCTGACATTACCGACTGGGGAATTTACCAAATACCCAAGCCCCGTTCGACCATAGGCCGATAGTCCGTTACGCGCATGTGCATCTCGGTTCTTGCCCATATAAAAAAGTGCACTGGCACCATGCACATGGTAATTAATTCGCCCTGCTGGAAACAAACCAGCGCTGCCCAGATCAGCTGAATGCAATTCCACTGAGAACCAACGATGGACATCTACACCAATCGTAATTTGGCCTCCAGCATTGACGGAATCATTTACATCATCTTCTACTTCACTGGTATCAGGATTCAGATGGCTGAAGCCAAGACCAGTCGCGACATAGGCATGCCGATAAAAGTCACCGCCTCTGTGGGTAAATTCAAATGCAGATGCCGTGTGCGAAAACGAAAGCGCCATCAGGAGCAAAGCAGATAACTTGGCTATACCTACCGACCTTTGTTTCAGAGCCAGTTCTCTTTTAATTCTCACTTCCATAGTCGCTTCAATTCCTTGTTTTAAAGTCATTCGACTTAGCCGTTTTGCTAGGGAGTTAGTTTGCATCTGTAATGCCACCAGGCTCTGTTTGGTGGGTTATTGACCAGTTCTTAACAACATCAAAGCGAAATATTGCAATTTGCAAGAATTTAGCGGATAAATAGTTCCAAAATAGCGATGTGCCTCCCTTCTACGGTTACTATTCACGCATCTGAGATCGACCACTAAGTCCATGAACGAGCAGAACGAGAAAGACCTAAACGAACAGCTCGAGCAGGCGCTTCGCTGCGCGCAAGATAGCGATGATGCTAGCCACGATGTCTATCACTCGCGCCGAGTCAAACAGAATGCACATGCTATTGCAAAACTCGAAGGCGATGGAAATCTGCGTATATTAACTGCTGCCGCGTATTTACACGATTTGGTTAACGTCCCAAAAAACGATTCACGACGCGACCAGGCATCTAGATTATCTGCAAAGGCCGCTGACCCTATTTTGCAAAACCTAAACTTTGCCGCCGACGAGATAGCAGCCATTCAGCACTGCATTGAAGCACATAGCTTTTCCGCGAATATTGAAACCAAAACAATTGAAGCTAAAATTTTGCAGGACGCAGACCGATTAGAATCATTAGGTGCACTGGGTATTGCGCGCACGTTTTACATAGCTGCAAAAATGAACTCGGACCTGTTTCATGGCGACGATCCGTTTGCAGCTAACCGAGAGCTAGACGACAAGCGCTATGCGATAGATCATTTTAAATTGAAGCTGCTGACTCTCGCAGACACCATGCAAACAAGCGCTGGAAAATCTATTGCGCAAAAACGCACTGACAACATGCGACATTTTCTAGATGCCTTCGCTGATGAAGTTGGTGTAGATCAACCTTGGTAACTTACCTCATTGAAAAACAAGCTGATGCTTTAATAGAGTCTTCAGAAACAGCTTACCGAACACGATGAGTCACGCCATGGACAACGCATACGCAAAACAGTTGCACCAAGGCATTGTGCTAATGACACTAGGAACATCTATCGTTCCTGTTATGGACGCTGTTGCAAAGCACCTTGGCGACACCATGTCCCCTCTGCAGATAACTTGGGGGCGCTTCGTGTTCCAAGCATTGATCATGGCTATTGCCGTGTCGATAACAATCGGCCCAAAAGCATTGCTGCCGAACGAACCTGTTAAACATGCTATTCGCGGATTATTGCTGGCAGCTGCTACCCTGTGTTTTTTCTGGAGCCTACAATACTTGCCGTTGGCCGATGCAATCGCAATATTTTTCGTCCAACCCATGATCCTTACGCTAATTTCTGGTGTAGTGCTACGCGAACAAATCGGCTGGCACAGGCGAATCGCTGTGCTTTGCGGCTTTATCGGAGCGATCATTATCATACGTCCCGGTTCGGACTCGTTTGTACTCGCCTCTTTCCTACCGTTAGCAGCAGCGGTCTTGTTCGCAAGCTACTTGGCCATGACTCGAGCTGTGGCGAACATAGATCATCCAGCCACCATGCAATTTGCTTCTGGTGTGGCCGCAACCTTGGCGCTGTCTATTGCACTGATCATCGCAAATCAATGGCCACAAAGTGGATTTGCGCCTTCGACGCCAACAAATACTGAATGGATGTGGCTGGCTGTAATCGGCGTTATCGCCGCTGGTGGTCACCTACTCGTTGTGATGGCGATGAATCGAGCACCTGCATCAGCTCTGGCGCCATTTGGTTATATCGAGATCGTTGCAGCCACGTTGTTGGGATGGTTGGTTTTTAACGACTGGCCTGATCTATGGACTTGGGTTGGCATATTTGTCATTGTTGCTAGCGGCATTTATGTCTACTATCGTGAGCAGCGACTAATGCGTGCAAACTAGCTCTTATTAAGAAAGGATGATTTACAGATGAAAATCTGGCCACTATTAATGTTGATATTAATGCTGAACGCATGTTCCGATGACAAGCCTACGTCACAGACTAGCGATCAAGCACCAAGTTATCGTTTAACAACAGAATTCACTGGACCTGATCGATCGCTTGGCATCGAAGTGGGGAATAATAACAAGTCGCTACCCGTGATGGTTGATACGATCGATAATGGCAACTCTCAATGGAGTTTTCTCAAAATTACAGATGGTATTTATCAAATAAGCCCGCGCAGCTCAGGTGGCAATATCGTGCTTGCAATAGATATAGTTGGTAGTTTAAATTTTGTAACTTTGTCCTCACCACTTAATAATGACAATGATACTTGGCAAGTTACGCCACTGAGCAATGGGTATTGTCGTCTAACATCCCAGCTGTTTGGACAAGGCAGTTCTCTAGACATAGTCAATGACGCTGAAGATCGATATGTATGGATGCAAACCTCGGGTAATCGATCTGGTCAACATTGGCAATTCGAACAAATCGCTGGCAGCACTGACGATGAAGTACTTTCAAAGTGCACCGACAGCTAGCTGGTGCACTAACAAACTGCCAAATTCGCAGGCACCAATAAGCCGAACACAGATAGGGTTGTTGGCGATAGATAACTACATTTCCGAACCTGTATTCCTGGCCAGCAGCGCTTTAACAGCTTCACGCGGATCAACCTCTTCAAACAGCACTTTATAGACCTGTTCAATAATAGGTAATTCAACACCCAAACGTTGCGCCTGCTCAAACACAGCACGCGATGCCTGCACCCCTTCAACCACCTGTTGAATTTCTGCTTCAGCTTGCGCCACCGTTTTACCGGCGGCCAAGGTCAGACCCATACGACGATTGCGAGACTGGTTATCGGTGCACGTTAAAACCAGATCACCCATTCCTGCCAACCCCATGAAAGTTTCAGGCTTTGCCCCCATAGACACGCCGAGTTTTTGCATTTCTCGTAAACCACGATTGATAAGAGCCACACGCGCATTCGCACCGAACCCAAGACCGTCTGACAAACCTGCACCGATGGCCAACACATTCTTCACAGCCCCACCCACCTCAACACCAACAATATCTTCCGAAGTGTAAGCAAGAAAGGATGAACTTGAAAGATAACCAGCGAGTCGATTGGCAAATTCGGGCTGCGATGTTGCGACTGTTATAGCAGTAGGCAAGTCTTGCCCAACCTCAGTGGCAAAGGTAGGACCCGATAGCACACCGTAGTGCGTGCACTCAGGTAACACTTCCCGTACCACCTGATGTGGCAACATTCCAGAGGAGAGCTCTAGACCTTTAGTGGCCCATGCTATCGATAATGGCAAACCAACGAGTCGTTCCAATATACCTCTAAAAGAATGACTTGGAACTGAGACCAATACTGTACTAGTCCCCGCTAGTGCCTTGTTCCAATCTGGTTCAGGTGTCAGTGACGCCGGAAAACTTGCACCCGGTAAGTAGCGTTCATTTTCACGAGCTGTTTGCATTGATGTAACCAATGCCTTATCGCGTCCCCAAAGCGTCACTTCAGTACCAGATCGGGCCATTTGTATCGCAAGCGCGGTACCCCAAGACCCTGAGCCCAATACTGTTATGCGGTTGTCTGACATTGAGCGGCCTAATTAATCAATATAACCAAATAATAGCTCAAAGCAGAAATATCAGCTAAAAAATGTGCGTATCTCGTGCAATCCACATTCACGTAGTGCGGTACCTTTGGTCGGATCGTAAGCATCTGGCCCAACCGGCAATTTATAATGCTCAAGATAAGCCATGATATTGGCTTCAGACCAATCAAGCATTGGGTGCACTTTGGTCAGTTGGTTAGACAGTTGCAACATCGTTGGTAAGGATTTTCGATTACATGTCTGATATGAACGAATTGACGAAACCCAGTGCGATGCATCAAGCGATTGCAATGCACCCCTAAGCGGTTTCAGCTTAACGATATCGGTAAATTCTTGATGGCTAGGGTCGTCAATTGAAGGTGGAATTTGTATAACGTGATCAACCGGTTCGAATGTTCGCAAATTCAATTTGAGGTTGCACGTTGCTTCATGCATAAACGCCAATGTATCTCGATTGTTGTAGCCAGTATCAACCCAAATGATAGGCATACTTGGCGAAATGCGAGTTACGAGGTGCAGAAAAACCAAAGAGTCTGGGCCAAACTTTGTACTACACACCACTGTGTTCTGTGAGCTCATTAGAGCTTCTACCAACTTTTTCGATTGATGAATTCTTTCATTTAGCTCATTTAATATAATACGCATTTGATCATTCAATCCTGAAAATTCAATACACACTGAACTTACAAGACAAGGCAAAAAATGCAAAATATTATATTTTCATAACCATATAACCAAAAGATTCACAAGATATATCCGAACACTCGGTCTCACTATTCATCAACTATTTTATTCAATCACACAATCCGGATTATACCGATCGCTGTTGTCCATTATCTTTCGGACCCAACGCTAGGAACATAGGCGCTGCACGCTTGACCCATTCTTCAGGCGTTGGTGCATCACTCGCCGAATCACCAAAGCATGACTGCAACATCTCAGTATTAATTACACCAGGATTCACTGGCACCGCGGCCAACCCATCGGGCAAGTCTTCAGCTAACGCTTGTGTCATGCCTTCTATGGCCCACTTGCTCGCACAATAAGATGCAACACCTGCCGAAACGGATCGGCCCCAACCACTACTGATGTTTGCAATGACACCACTGCCCCGTTCAATCATTGGTGGTAGCACATGCCGAGTGACAGAAAATACCGCTGTAATATTGATTGACACCAGCTGCTTAAATTCATCAAAAGGCACTTCCCATAAAGGCGCATTATCATTTATCACTGCAGCATTGTTAATCACAAGATCGGGAATACCCCACTGTGCATTGAGTGTATGAATCCACGTTTGTACACCATGATCAGAAGTTAGATCTACCGCGGTAAAATGATGATCACTGCCAAGGGATTCGCGTAATTCCACAATGGCGTTTTCACTTCTAGCGCAACCGGCTACACGATGCCCCTGCTGGGCATACGCATCGCATAGTGCCTTTCCAAGACCTCGACTCACACCGGTTATCAAAATTTTCATCTGCGCTCCAAGTACAAGTACAAGTACAAGTACAAGTACAAGTACAAGTACAAGTACAAGACTAAATAAAAACCTAAAACTAAAACTAAAACTAAAACTAAAACTAAAACTAAAACTAAAACTAAATTATGTGTTTATGTGCTCGTTCTTCAGAACCTTAGCACTTGATAAACACGTTATCTTTTTTGCGCTTTCACACTCAAAAATGCACCCACTAAAATAATAAAAGCGCCTACCCATGTTATCCAAGAATAGGCTTCACCAAAAAACAACATGCCAATTAACAACGCAACACCTGCAGCGATATAACCCATTTGACTCAGGTAGGTTGGTCCGCCAACAAACTGCAAGCGCGAATGTAATGCAATCATGACGCTGGCCATCAGTGCTGTAAATAGCGCAGTGAGTTTTATAGAATCTAAACCACCCGGTAATGATTCATCACCAGAGATCGTAATGATCACCAACAGCATACAAGCTGCGGCAAGATTCATCCCCATGGCAAGCTCCATAGGCTCAGCGTTTTCTGGCCAAGCCATCGTGCGATACACATTGCCAGTGGCCAAACACATCGGAATGGATATGCCCGCTAACAGCCAACCAATGCTAGCCGGGCTACCAACCTCCCCTCGTGTTAATGCCACTACAACAGCGCCAATAAAACCAATTGCAATACCCACTAACCCCAGCCTGCTAGGCATTCGAACCTGCCATACTGATGACAATGCCAATGTAAACAAAGGCGATAACGTAAACATAAGACCAGTGAATCCAGACCCTAGTTCGGGTATGACTCGATAGGTCAGTATGTTTGGTATCACTAACGAAATAAGCGCTGCAATAAAATAGAACACCACATTGCGCGTGGTGATCAATAGTGGCTTTCTAGTGACTAATCGATACAATAGCAACCCAATCGCTGCACCGCACGAAAACAAAAAAGCCCACACAACAGGTGTAACACCAGCCTGGCTACCCAGTTTGCCAAGCGGAAATGTCAGACCAAGCAGGCTTCCTGTTGCTACTAATAAAAATGCTGGTGAGTTAAGCAAGTTCAAGTGTTAACGACTCGTATCCATCACAGCCCCGGTCTGAACTTGCCATTGCCGTTGATAATAACCATCAAGCGCAATCAGTTCCTTATGTGTACCCTGCTCGACTACCCGGCCATTGTGTAACACAACTATATTGTCAGCTCCAACAATCGTTGAGAGTCGGTGTGCTACAACCAGAACCGTTCTATTTTGCGCAAGAGTGGCTAGTGATTTTTGGATGGCAGCTTCAGTTTCATTGTCGACTGCACTGGTTGCCTCATCGAGGATAAGAATAGGCGGGTTTTTTAAGATTGCGCGGGCTAATGATAAGCGCTGCCGTTGACCACCAGAGAGTTTGACGCCGCGTTCACCTACTAGCGTATCTAAACCATCAGGCAATTGTCGGATAAAATCTATTGCTTCAGCCGACTGTGCGGCTGCCACCACTTCAACAGCTGTGGCATTGGGATTTCCATATGCGATGTTATCCCGCACACTTCCTTCAAAAAGAAAAACATCCTGACTTACCAATCCGATTGCTTCACGTAAAGACGCAAGCGTCAGAGAATCTATTGGTGTGCCATCAATTTTGATCTGCCCTGAATCGACAGAATAAAATCGGAGGAGTAGTTTTATCAGTGTTGATTTACCTGAACCTGTTGCACCAACTAATGCAACAGTTTTACCAGCTGGAATTTCAATTGACACGTCTCTCACACCAGCATCTGTACCGCTATAACTGAACGACAAAGCATCAAAATTCACCACCCCTTTTACGGACTTGCTAAGCACTGTCGTACCAGTATTACGCACATCACTTGGCGTTTCAATCAGCAGCAATATCCGTTTCGTACTGGCCATAGCGCGCTCATATAGATCGACCGTTTGTGCAAGCCGTGTTAGAGGCCACAGTAATCGCTGTGTGAGAAACACCAACATTCCATAAGCGCCAACGTTGAGCGTACCGTCGAGTGCTTTAAACCCGCCTACAATAAAGGTGGCCAGAAATCCAAGTAAAATCACCATACGAATGAGCGGTACAAAAGCAGAACTCACTTTGATTGCCTTACGATTCGCCGCAACGTACTGATCACTAGCCACGCGAAGACGGCTGGATTCGCGATCTTCTGCGGTAAACGATTTGATTGTTGCCATGCCTCCAAGATTGTTGGCTAACCGATTCGCAAGCCCACCCACTTGAGATCGAACATCTGCATACAACGGTGTGGCTTGTCTCATAAAGTAAAACGCACCCCAAATGACGAACGGTATCGGTGTAATGGCCATCCACGCGATGGTTGGTGACACATAAAAAAACACGCCTCCAACCAAAAGAACCGTGACAAACACTTGTAGAAAATCGTTTGCACCACCATCCAAAAAGCGCTCAAGCTGATTAACATCATCATTTAAAATTGCGGTTAACTCACCGGAACCACGAGACTCAAAAAAGCTCATGTCTTGGCGCTGCACTTGCTCATAGGCGTCCTGACGCAAATCAGCCTGCAGGTCTTGCGCAAGGTTTCGCCATAACACGAGATACAAATACTGGAACAACGACTCACCCAACCAAATGATGAACGTGAGTATCCCTAATGCGACTATCTGAGATTTAGGCGTCTCAAAACCTAGTGATGCAACGAAGCTCGCTTCTTGGTTGACCACCACGTCGATAGCGATACCAATCAGTATCTCGGGCATGACATCAAAAAACGTATTTAACGCTGAACAGATCGACGCAAGAATAATGCGCCGACGATAACCGCGGGCGTACCGTATTAAGTGCAGTAGAGCACCAAAACTGGTGGCAGCTTCATTCATTTAGAGAGGAAATCACGTCTTTGCGATAAATGTGCATCGGTGATTCAATTGTGTCGGGATTATTCAAAAACTACAACGAAAAAGGCCCGGTTTGTTTCCAAACCGGGCCTTTTCAATACAGATACTAGAGTCGAATACTATTCAGAGCGTTCAACGAACTCGATGATAGCCATGGGTGCATTATCGCCAGGACGCATGCCACATTTCATGATTCGTGTGTACCCGCCTGGACGTCCTGAAAAGCGAGGGCCTAGAACGGTGAACAATTTACCAACCGCAGCCTTGTCACGTAACCGAGCAAATGAAAGACGACGTTTTGCAACGTTGTCTTCTTTGCTCATCGTGATCAAAGGCTCAACTACGCGACGTAGCTCTTTAGCTTTCGGCACAGTAGTGCGGATTGACTCGTGCTCGATCAACGATGTTGCCATGTTGCGGAACATAGCCTGGCGGTGACTACTGTTTCTGTTGAGCTGACGCCCACTCTTACGATGTCTCATTTTCTTTCCACAGATTCTCCGGATAACCAGAGAACTTAATAATTAGCTTAATTGTATGGCTTGCAGTGTATTACACAGCCGTGATTGCTTGGTTATTTACCAAGCTCACGTTGCTTTTGAAGTTCTGGTGGTGGCCAGTTCTCTAAACGCATGCCTAGTGATAACGCTTGTTGCGCCAGCACATCCTTGATTTCAGTCAGTGACTTCTTACCAAGGTTTGGTGTTTTGAGCAATTCTACCTCGGTTCGCTGAATCAGGTCGCCGATATAGTAGATATTCTCTGCTTTTAAGCAATTCGCCGAACGAACGGTCAGCTCTAAATCGTCAACCGGACGCAATAGAATTGGATCGATATCCGACGCTTCTTCTTCTTCTTGAGTTTGCGTCTCAGCTTTGAGGTCTACGAATACAGACAGCTGCTCTTGCAGAATAGTGGCCGACTTTCTAATCGCCTCTTCTGGATCGATAGTACCGTTTGTTTCAAGATCAATAATGAGCTTATCCAGATCGGTACGCTGCTCTACTCGAGCACTGTCGACATTATAAGCAACACGATGAACTGGGCTAAACGATGCATCAATTTGCAAGCTTCCGATAGGGCGGTTTTCGCCATCATCTAGCTTCCGGTGTGACGCTGGCTCATAGCCGCGGCCAACACGTGCACGCAATGTCATATTGAGATTAGTGTTACCCGTTAGGTTGCAAATAACATGATCGGGGTTAACGATTTCAATATCGTGATCAAGCGTGATATCAGCTGCTGTTACAACACAAGGACCCTGTTTAACCAGTTTCAATGTGGCCTCTTCCTTCGCGTGCATAATGATGGACACGCCCTTTAGATTGAGAAGGATGTCTAGGACATCTTCCTGCACACCTTCCATGGTCGTGTACTCGTGTAGCACGCCTTCAATTTCGGCTTCATATATAGCTGCGCCCGGCATGGATGACAAAAGAATACGCCTTAAAGCGTTACCTAGTGTGTGTCCAAAGCCGCGCTCTAATGGTTCAAGCGTAACTTTCGCGTGGTTCGCGCTAGTCGCCGACACATCAACAATGCGTGGTTTTAAAAATTCGGTCTGCATGGCATTCAACCTGATTTAATCTCTACTGAATATTGTCAAAGCTCTTGCTTCAACGCTTGTGCTATATGCCCTTCGCCTGCCGGTAAAAGCTACCGAAAACCAAAGGGCCACAGCACTACAGGTATTCCTTTTACTTCGAGTACAGTTCTACAACCAGTGACTCGTTGATTTCTGCCGGCAAGTCAGCGCGATCTGGCACAGACTTGAAAACACCTTCAAATTTCTTGTTATCAACTTCTAACCAGCCTGGTAGTCCACGCTGCCCGTGCAATTCCATTGAATCTGAGATACGAGCTTGCTTACGCGCCTTCTCTCGGATAGAGATAGTCTGATTTGGTTTAACTTGGTATGACGCAATATTTACAATTTTGCCGTCGACCATTACCGATTTGTGCGATACCAACTGGCGTGCTTCAGCTCGTGTAGAGCCAAAACCCATGCGGTACACAACATTGTCTAGACGTTGCTCAAGCATGCTTAACAGGTTCTCACCTGTAGCACCTTTCGTTGCTGCTGATGCTTTGTAGTAGTTACGGAATTGCTTCTCGAGCACACCGTACATACGACGCAATTTTTGCTTTTCCCGCAGCTGCATCGCATAGTCAGACGGACGACCACGTTTTGCACCCTGCATACCCGGAGGGGTTTCAAGATTACACTTCGACTCAAGCGGACGTATACCTGATTTTAAATAAAGATCAGTACCTTCACGACGACTTAACTTACACTTTGGACCAATATAACGAGCCACTAATTACACTCCAACCTTATACAAAACCACATGTTTCATTCTGTTATACGCGACGCTTTTTAGGCGGCCGGCAGCCATTATGGGGAATTGGCGTTACATCCAGAATGCTAGCGATTTTAAAACCCACGTTGTTCAATGAACGCACTGCTGAATCACGACCAGGGCCTGGCCCCTTTACGCGAACATCAATGTTTTTCAGACCATACTCTTTCGCAGCTTCACCAGCTCGCTCTGCCGCAACCTGAGCAGCATAGGGCGTACTTTTACGTGAACCACGAAAACCAGAACCGCCAGCAGTTGCCCACGAAAGCGCATTGCCTTGACGGTCGGTAATCATCACGATCGTATTATTAAACGATGCGTGAATGTGCGCGATACCATCAGTAACGGTACGACGAGCTTTCTTTTTTGGGCTACTTGCTGCCATCTTAATTTCTCTAAACTTTTTCGGTTAAGGTCTGCTTTAGTTGTAAATAAACTCGCAGAACTAATGCTTTAGCGCTTCAGAGGGCGACGTGGCCCTTTCCGAGTGCGTGCATTCGTTTTAGTGCGTTGACCACGTAGCGGTAAACCGCGACGGTGACGGATACCACGGTAGCAACCCAAGTCCATCAATCGCTTAATGTTCATGGACACGTCCCGTCGAAGATCGCCTTCAACAACGTGCTTGCCAACCTCAGTACGCAGGTTTTCAACTTCCGATTCAGATAGATCACGCACTTTTGTATCAGTGGCGACCCCGGCTTCTGCACACACTTGACGTGCACGCGTACGACCGATTCCGTAAATCGAGGTTAATGCAATCCAGGTATGTTTCTGGACTGGGATATTTATGCCAGCTATGCGGGCCATGCCGTTCTCCGATTATCCTTGACGCTGCTTGTGCCGTGGGTCGCTGCAAATGACGCGAATAACGCCTTTACGCTTAACCACTTTACAGTTGCGGCAAATTTTTTTGACTGATGCTCTACATTTCATACGTATTCTCCAATGGCCGCACTAACGTGCTCCACGCGGGGCTCCTTTAGGACCTTGCTTCTTCATAAGACCTTCATACTGATGGCTTGTCATGTGGGCTTGTGCTTGCGCAACAAAATCCATCACCACCACTACAATGATAAGTAGTGATGTACCACCGAAGTAGAAAGGTACATTCCAAAGCAAAATCAGGAATTCAGGTAGCAAACAAACCAATGTTATGTACAACGCACCGTATAAGGTCAAGCGGGTAAGAACGCCATCGATATACCGAGCTGTTTGCTCACCTGGTCTAATTCCAGGAATAAAAGCACCGGAGCGCTTAAGGTTATCTGCTGTTTCTTTCGCATTAAAAACAAGTGCGGTATAGAAAAAGCAAAAGAAAATAATGGCAGATGCGTACAACAATATGTACACAGGCTGCCCTGGCTGCAACGTTGACACTAATGTGTTCAGCCAAGAATTCGAGTTACTGGTTGCCAAATCACCCAATGTAGCTGGGAACAGGATGATACTGGATGCAAAGATGGGCGGAATAACACCGGCCATATTAAGTTTCAGAGGCAAATGACTGGATTGAGCCTGCATCATTTTACGACCTTGTTGACGTTTTGCATAGTTCACCGTAATTCGGCGCTGACCACGCTCAACAAACACAACAAATGCGGTAACCGCTGCGACCATTGCAAACAACAAAATGACAACAAACGGGTTTAGCTCACCTGTACGAGCAAGGTCAAGCGTACCGCCTATCGCTCGGGGTAGACCTGCAACGATGCCTGCGAAGATAAGGATGGAGATACCGTTTCCAATGCCACGCTCAGTAATTTGCTCACCCAACCACATTAAGAACATGGTGCCGGTGATTAACGTAATTGCCGCAGTGACCACAAAACCTGGTCCATTCAAGAAAACGACATTATCGCCTCCTGAAGACTGTGACTGAAGTGCCATCGCTACGCCAAATGACTGAATCGTTGCCAAGAACAAAGTACCGTATCGCGTGTACTTAGTAATGGTCCGACGGCCACTTTCCCCTTCCTTACGCAACTGCTCAAGAGAAGGGATGACGTGCGTCATCAACTGCATAATGATTGATGCAGATATGTAAGGCATGACACCCAATGCGAACAAAGACATACGCGATAGTGCACCACCACCGAACATGTTTAGCATGCCCATGATTCCGCCACTCTGCGCGTCAAATAACTGCGCCATTACGCGCGGATCGACACCAGGAATTGTGATGAACGAACCGATACGAAAAATCGCAATTGCAAAAAGCACAAACAGCAAGCGTGATCGAAGTTCAGAAGAACCACCGATACCGCCTGCGCCACTAATTGCGCCTTGTTTGTTTTGCTCTTTCGCCATAATTTATATATATGCTCCGGACAGTGAACCCGACTAATTTAAGCGGTTGCTGCAGCTTTTGCAGGCTTCGGCTTAAGTTTTGTCTGCTTTTCTACTACCGGGATATCAGCAATACTTCCACCTGCTGCCTCAATAGCTGAACGAGCACCTTTAGTCACTCGGCAACCCGTCACTTTAACCGCTTTTTCGATCTTTCCAGATAATATGATTTTTACAGTCTGCGTCTGCAACGGAATAAGACCCGCAGCAATTAAAGCTTCAGGATTTACGGCCCCGTCTTCAATCAACTCAAGTTCATGTAAACGAACTTCTGAGTAGTAGCGCGACATACGAGCAGTGAAACCAAATTTTGGTAGCCGACGCTGGATAGGCATCTGACCACCTTCAAATCCAACCTTATGCCAACCACCTGAACGAGACTTTTGGCCTTTGTGACCACGCCCACAGGTTTTGCCCCAACCACAACCAATACCACGACCCACACGATGTGCTGTCTTGCGGCTGCCTGCTGCTGGTTTTAAATTATTAAGACTCATGATTGTTCTCTTTTTTTAGCGAACTTAGCGTCGCCAGCTTAGTCTTCAACAGAAAGCATGTAGTACGCTTTGTTGATCATGCCGCGATTCTCTGGCGTGTCACGTACTTCAACAGTCTGGTGCATTCGACGGATACCGAGTCCTCGAACACAAGCTTTATGGTTCTTTAAACGCCCGTTCATACTTCTGACCAGCGTTACTTTAAGCAGTTTCTCGCTCATGCGTCACCCTTGATTTCCGCAACCGACTTACCGCGCTTCGCAGCTACCGACTCAGGACTTTGCATCGTGCTCAGACCCTGGATGGTGGCTCGAACCACATTAATGGGGTTGTTTGTGCCAATAATTTTCGCCAAAACGTTTCGAACACCGACTGCTTCGAATACCGCACGCATTGCACCACCAGCAATGATACCTGTACCTTCTGATGCTGGCTGCATATAAACGCGAGCTGCACCATGGCGGCCCTTCAATGCGTATTGCAATGTGCCATCGTTAAGCGAGACGGTTTTCATGTCTCGACGTGCTTTTTCCATCGCTTTCTGAATTGCTAATGGTACTTCGCGAGCCTTACCGTATCCAATACCAACGCGACCGTTGCCATCACCAACCACTGTTAGTGCAGTGAAGCCGAATTGACGACCACCCTTAACTACTTTTGCAACACGGTTGATCGATACCAGCTTTTCAATATAACCGTCGCTGGGCTGATTGTAATTGTTGTCGTTATTAGCCATGTGCTTTCCTAGAATTTCAGGCCGTTTTCACGGGCTGCGTCTGCGAGTGCCTTGACTCGGCCGTGGTACTTGAAGCCAGAACGATCGAAGGCCACTTCGGTCACACCCGCTGCTTTCGCTTTCTCAGCGATGGATTTGCCAACTGCAACTGCTGCATCAACATTTCCGCTGTACTTCACTGTCGAACGTAAGTCTTTGCCTACAGTTGAAGCTGTAGCCACGACTTTCTCGCCGTCACCCGCAATAACTTGGGCGTAGATGTGTCGAGGGGTACGGTGCACAGATAAACGCGCAACTCGTAGCTCTTTGATCTTTGCTCTTGTGCGTTTAGCACGACGCAATCGACTTGTTTTCTTGTCCATCTTTTAAACCTGTTATGTACTTTAAAAAGCTGTATCGAAAGGGTTGACCAGAGGTCTTCCCTACTTCTTCTTCGCTTCTTTCATAAGAACGTATTCGTCTACATAACGAACGCCCTTACCTTTGTATGGCTCTGGTGGTCGGTAGCTACGAATATCCGCTGCAACCTGACCTACCACTTGCTTATTACTGCCACTAACGATGATCTCAGTCTGGCTCGGTGTTTCAACTTTAATACCTTCCGGTACCTTATGAACAACCGGGTGCGAGAAACCCAAAGTCAAATTAACACTACTGCCTTGAGCTTGTGCACGATAACCAACACCGCGAAGTTCAAGTTTCTTTTCAAATCCAGTGGCTACGCCGATAACCAAATTGTTCAGTAATGAACGCATGGTTCCAGCCATAGCAATTGCACCTTTAGACTCGTTGACAGGCTTGACTCCAAGCACTCCGTCTTCGAGAGCCGGTGTTACATGCCGGTGCAATGTAACTGACTCATTGCCCTTCGGTCCTTTTGCACTGACGGTCTGACCACTGATGGTCACATCTACGCCCTTTGGCACTTCAATTGGTTGTTTTGCTACGCGTGACATGTCTGACTTCCGACGTTGCCTAAATATCTAATAAAATGATGTAGGGTTCTAACTATTGAACCGTACAAAGAATTTCGCCACCATGGCCTTCAGCTTTCGCTTTAACACCCGTCATCACACCTTGAGAGGTAGAGACAACCGCAATGCCTAGTCCGCTGAGCACCTCTGGAATACTATCTCGGTCGCAGTAGCGGCGAAGACCAGGTCGGCTCACACGCTGGATTTTCTCGATGACAGGCTTGCCTTCGAAATATTTCAACGTGACGGTTAGAGTTGGCTTGCCTTCAACATCGGCTGTTGAATGGCCAGTGACATAACCTTCCGACACTAATACATCTGCAACTGCACTCTTTACTTTGGAGGCAGGCATTGAAACTTCAACCTTTTGCGCTTGCTGACCGTTACGAATGCGGGTCAACATATCGGCGATTGGATCTGACATGCTCATAAATAGGTACTCTTGTTTTATTTAACTAGTCTTAACCAACAAGACTACCAGCTAGCCTTAACCAGGCCGGGTACATCACCACGCATCGCAGCTTCACGGAGCTTGTTACGGCTGAGGCCAAATTTACGGTAGTAACCGTGTGGTCTACCCGTTATACGGCAGCGGTTACGCTGACGTGCAGGCGATGAATCACGTGGCAATTTTGCCAACGCAGTTACTGCCGCCATTTTATCTTCAAACGTCTCTTCTTCAGAGATGATGGTTGCTTTTAATGCTTTACGCTTTTCCGCATATTGACGGACAAGCTTTGTGCGCTTTGCTTCACGCGCAATCATTGACTTCTTAGCCATGGGCTATTGCTCTTTGTTTGTATTGCGGAAAGGAAAACTAAATTTCTTCAATAAAGCCAGCGCTTCAGTATCAGATTTTGCCGATGTCGTTATGGTGATATCCATTCCACGAATTGCGTCGATCTTATCGTAATCAATTTCTGGAAAAATGATCTGTTCTTTCACACCCAAGCTGTAATTACCTCGGCCATCAAATGACTTCGGGTTAATACCGCGGAAATCGCGAATACGTGGAATCGAGATGGCAACTAAGCGATCTAGAAACTCATACATACGAGCCCGGCGTAATGTCACTTTCAAGCCGATTGGGTATCCATCACGAATCTTGAATCCCGCAATAGATTTACGCGCAAGTGTAACGACAGGTTTCTGACCAGCAATTGCTGTCATATCTCGAATTGCATTCTCGAGAACCTTCTTGTCACCTACTGCTTCACCCAGGCCGATGTTCAGCGTAATCTTTTGGATGCGCGGAGCCTGCATCACGCTCTTGTATGAGAACTCTTCCATCAAAGCTGGAACAATTTTCTCTTTATATTCTGTTGCTAGTCTTGTCATTACGATAACCGTCTAATCTTGTTTGCGTAGTCGATGAATTTAATCGACCGCTGAGTCGTCAGCATTGAAAAAGCGCTCTTTCTTACCAGCACTATCAACGCGTACGCCTACTCGTCCACCCTTCTTTGTCTTAGGGTTGAACAACATCACATTCGAAATATGAATGGATGCCTCTTTTTCTTGTATGCCACCTGGGTCGCCCATTTGTGGGTTCCCTTTGGCATGCTTCTTAACCATATTGACGCCGTCGACTATCAGTCGATCTTCCATCACTTTGGCTACTTTTCCGCGTCGACCTTTATCTTTGCCGGCGGTTACGATGACGTCGTCACCTGATTTAATCAGTTTCATTGTCTAGTACCTACAGAACTTCTGGTGCCAGTGACACAATTTTCATGAACTTCTCGTTTCGTAGCTCTCGGGTAACTGGCCCGAAGATACGAGTGCCGATTGGCTCAAGTTTTGCGTTCAAGATGACAGCTGCATTCGTATCAAAACGAATCGCTGAACCATCAGCACGACGAATACCTTTACGAGTGCGTACGACGACAGCGTTGTACACCTCACCTTTTTTGACACGTCCACGAGGGATAGCATCTTTAACGCTGATCTTTATGACATCGCCTACGCGAGCATAACGACGGTGTGAGCCACCCAGTACTTTGATGCACTGAACGCGTCTGGCACCACTGTTGTCAGCGACATTCAGAACGGTCTGCATTTGAATCATCGGAACGCTACTCTATTTATTTCTATTAAGGTGTCAGGAATCGAAAAGCGATTATTCGCTTGCCGCTTCCAGCACTTTGTCCAGAGTCCAAGACTTAGTCTTGGAAATGGGACGGCACTCTTTGATCTGAACAAGATCGCCAATGTTCAGCGCATTGTCAGCATCATGTACGTGGTACTTCTTGCTACGACGAACATATTTGCCGTAGACCGGGTGTTTTACCCGACGCTCAACAACCACAGTTGCCGATTGTTGCATCTTGTTACTCAACACTCGGCCTACTTCCGTGCGCTGCAGCTTGCTATTTTCTGTACTCATGCTCATGCGCCTGCGATCTGTTTCTGATTAATAATCGTTTTAATTCGAGCGATCTGACGACGAACACGCTTGTGGTTGTGAGGCTTCACGTCCTGACCAGAACCAGCTTGCATACGCAAGTTGAACTGCTCGCGGAACAATGCCGACAACTCAGTGTTGAGCTCGTCAACCGTCTTTTCTCTTAATTCTGCCGTAGCCATTACGCTAAAGTCCTTACAACAAACGTTGTCTTGATCGGAAGCTTGGCTGCTGCTAATGCAAACGCTTCACGAGCGATTTCTTCAGAAACGCCTTCCATCTCGTAGAGCATCTTTCCTGGCTGAATCTTGGCTACCCAATATTCAACGTTGCCCTTACCTTTACCCATTCGAACTTCGATCGGTTTTTTGGTCACTGGCGTATCCGGAAATATTCGAATCCAGATCTTTCCACCACGCTTGATGTGACGTGTCATAGCACGACGTGCCGACTCGATCTGCCGCGCAGTCAAACGACCACGTGCATTAGCCTTAAGGCCGTATTCGCCAAAGCTGACTTTGTTGCCGTTGAGCGCAAGACCGCGGTTGCGACCTTTGTGCTGCTTACGGAATTTTGTACGTTTCGGTTGAAGCATGACTGTTCTGCTCTAAATTTTCCGCTTTCGCTTACTTGGAAGTGGTGGCAGCAGCGCTCTTAGCGCGCTTTTCTTCAAGGTCGAATACTTCGCCGTGGCAAATCCACACCTTGATACCAATAATTCCATAAGTTGTTTTGGCTTCTGCTGTGCCGTAATCAATATCAGCACGCAATGTATGCAATGGAACACGACCATCGTGATACCACTCGCGACGCGCAATCTCAGCGCCATTTAATCGACCAGAAACTGCGATTTTCACACCCTGTGCACCTAAACGCATAGTATTTGTTAGAACCCGTTTCATAGCGCGACGAAACATAACTCGACGCTCAAGTTGCTGCGCCACACTTTCGGCGACCAACTGTGCATCAATTTCTGGCTTACGAATTTCAGCTACGTTGATTTTAACGTTGTTGATATTCAAACCTAGCTTCGGTGCAAGTTTACGACGTAGACGTTCAATGTCCTCGCCCTTTTTACCGATAACGATACCAGGCCGTGCAGAGTGAATCGTAATTACCACAGCTTTTGCCGGACGATCAATCTGAATTCGACTTACTGATGCATGTGCAAGCTCTTTTCTTAGAAGCTCACGAACCATGATGTCGTCGTTTAGGTAGTTCGCGTAGTCTTCAGTGCCTGCATACCAGGTGGAATTCCAGTCTGCTGAAATACCAAGACGTATACCAATTGGATGTACTTTTTGACCCATCTCTGCTCTGCTCCTAGCGGTCCGACACAGTCACGGTAATGTGACTTGTGCGCTTAAGAATACGGTTAGCGCGGCCTTTTGCTCTAGCGCGTAGTCGCTTCATTGTTGGACCTTCGTTCACTTGAACGGCGGCAATTTTTAATTCGTCAATGTCAGCGCCTTCATTGTGCTCGGCGTTGGCAATGGCACTGTCTACCAGTTGCTTCATCAGTGCACCGGCTTTCTTTTCGCTGAAAGTCAGAACTTCTAATGCTTTCTCAACTGGCAAACCGCGAACCTGATCAGCAACCAGTCGTACTTTTTGCGCAGAAATTCGTGCGTGCTTTAATGTTGATTCAACTTGCATGACTATCTCGCTTTCTTGTCGGCCACGTGGCCTTTGTAAGTACGAGTGGATGAAAACTCACCGAGTTTATGTCCAACCATGTTTTCTGAAACCAAGACAGGCACATGCTGGCGTCCGTTGTGCACGGCAATGGTTAAACCAACCATGTCCGGCAGAATCATTGAACGACGCGACCAAGTTTTGATTGGACGCTTGCTGTTGGTGGCTTTGGCTTCATCAACTTTCTTAACAAGGTGATGATCGACAAACGGACCTTTTCTTAATGAACGTGGCACGGCTATTCCTTATTTCTTGCTTCGACGACGCACGATCATATTGTCGGTGCGCTTGTTCGAACGAGTCTTGTAACCTTTGGTCGGTGTACCCCAAGGGCTTACCGGATGACGACCACCAGATGTACGGCCTTCACCACCACCGTGCGGATGATCTACTGGGTTCATCGCAACACCACGTACGGTTGGACGAACACCACGCCAGCGCTTAGCACCAGCTTTACCTAGTTTGCGTAGTGCATGCTCGGCATTTCCAACTTCACCAATAGTTGCACGACAGTCAGCCTGTACGCGGCGCATTTCACCTGACCGTAAACGCAATGTTGCATACATTCCCTCTCGGGCAACGAGCTGGACACCAGCACCTGCACTTCGTGCGATTTGCGCACCAGCACCAGGCTTTAATTCGATGCAATGAACTGTTGAACCAACAGGAACATTGTTAAGTGGCAAACAGTTACCTGATTTGATCGGAGCTTCACGACCAGACATCAACTTGTCACCAGCTTGCATGCCCTTTGTAGCAATAACATAACGACGTTCGCCGTCTGCATACTTAAGAAGTGCGATATTAGCCGTACGATTCGGATCGTACTCAAGTCGCTCAACCAAAGCTGGAATACCGTCTTTGTCTCGCTTAAAATCGATCACTCGGTAGCGACGTTTATGACCGCCACCAATATGGCGAGTAGTGATACGACCCTTGTTGTTTCGACCACCTGATTTACTCAGGCTCTCAACTAACGGCTCATATGGACCTTCTTTTGAAAGGTCTTTATTGACAACACGAACCTGAAAACGACGACCAGGTGAGGTTGGATTGGATTTAACCAGTGCCATGATGCTTTATCCCTCGATGCTCATGAAGTCAAGATCTTGGCCTTCGGCCAGCCTGACTATTGCTTTACGCCAATCTGAACGCTTACCCATGCTTTGACCAAACCGCTTGGACTTACCTTTCACGTTTACAATTTGCACGCTCTTCACATCAACCTTGAATAGCTGCTCGACGGCTTTACGCACTTCAATTTTAGTTGCATCGTTTGCAACCTTGAAAGCATGCCGCCCCTGCATCTCAGCTGCAGTCGCAGTCTTCTCAGACACGTGCGGCGCAAGAAGAATTTGAAATAAACGCTGATCATTCATGCCAGACGCTCCTCTAACTGCTTAAGCGCTGCGGCAGTTGTAATAATGTGTGGGTAACGTACCAACGCCACAGGATTTACACCCTCAACATCCAGCACTTGGATATTTGGTATATTCCGACTGGATAGGTATAACGCCTCTGATACTTCCTCAACCAATACAAGCGCCTTATTAACACCTAGATCAGCCAACTTAGCTTTCATTGCTTTTGTCTTTGGCTCGTTGATATCTATTGAATCAACGATCACTAAACGCTCATCGTTAGCTGCCTGAGATAAAATTGAACGTAACGCAGCGCGATACATTTTTTTGTTAACTTTCTGTGTGTAATCGCGCTTCTTTGCCGCGAATGTCACACCACCACCGGCCCATATTGGACTTCTAGAAGTACCAGCACGAGCGCGGCCCGTGCCTTTCTGGCGCCAAGGCTTTGCCCCACCACCACGTACTTCTGATCGAGTTTTCTGCGCCGCGTTACCAGAACGACCACCTGCTAAATAAGCAGTTACGATCTGATGCACGAGCCCTTCATTATAGTCAGCGCCAAATACGGTATCAGATACCGCGACGGTGCCACCACTGTGCGTTTTAAGATCCATCGGAATCAGCTCTTACTTGGTTTTGTTTTTACAGCAGGCTTAATGACAACGTCACCACCTACAGCGCCTGGAACGGCACCTTTAACAAGAATAACTTCTCGCTCTGCATCAATTCGAATAACGGTGAGGTTTTGCATAGTGCGCTGGCGTGCACCCATGTGACCTGCCATCCGCTTACCTTTAAATACTCGGCCTGGTGTTTGGTTTTGACCAATTGAACCTGGCGCACGGTGAGATAGAGAGTTACCGTGAGTAGCATCTTGCATTTGGAAGTTGTGACGCTTAACGCCACCGGCAAAACCTTTACCGATGCTGGTGCCTGTCACATCCACTTTTTGCCCAGCTTCGAACAAAGACAGACCAACTTCACCACCAACCGCCATATCATCTTCGTTGAACTCAACACCTTCGAGGCGGAATTCCATAAGAGTACGACCAGCATCGACACCCGCTTTAGCGAAGTGACCGATTTGAGACTTGCTTAAGTGGCTCGTCTTTTTGGTACCAGTTGTGATTTGCACAGACTCGTAGCCATCAGATTCGGCTGTCTTGCGCGCAGTAATACGGTTAGATTGCACATGAATTACGGTGACCGGCTGAGATATGCCTGCGTCATCGAAAATACGTGTCATGCCAAGTTTCTGGCCTAGAACACCAAGTGTCATTGTTGTCTCCGTCATAGGTGTAGGACCGACGCAAAGTTTGCGATCTGAATCGAACACGTGACTGTAACGACCAATAAGTTCCCGCTCAATTATCGAGCGTGGTTTTTCTGGTCTAGCTAATGGGCCTGAGGGTTTTCCGACCCTCGTCTATTAGACCGAGTCAAAACCTATCAAACACAAAAACCGGCAGATCGAGCCAAAAGCGTATCGCTTTAGCTGCGAACCCCGGTTTTAAAAAATCCTGTCCGCAAACCTGAACTAACTGGTTTGTGGTAGCCGGTGAGTATATCAGGGAAAAATGACGATTGCTACAAGTTGCAAATTAAATATTACCTGCTAGCCGTCTACTGAGGAATAACTCCTATGCAATAAATCATCATGTCGATCTATTGCGCCATATTTAACTGCTGTATCTCAAGTACGGCTAATTACCTGCAACGATATAGCGACTAGGCAGAATACGCTGCCTTGACTTAAACAAGACGTAAGTTATTGTTTTTAAACATTAAAACGTAATAGCTGAAAAAACCTTTTAGCGCCGCACTTATTAGTAGAGCCTAATCAGTATGGCGCTGGGGCTTTGACAGCACACCACGCAAAAACATCGGTGCAACAAAACCCAGAACAGCAGCAATCCACAAACCGGTTGCTATCGGTGTTGAAAACAAATACATAGGGTCACCATCAGACAAAACCATGGCCTGGCGCAACTTGTCCTCCATGTTACCCCCAAGCAAAATCCCCAATATGACAGGAACAGTCGGTACATCCAATTTACGCAGTACAAAGCCTAGTACGCCAAAACCGACCATGAGTAGCAAGTCAAAGTAGCTTCCTGACAACGAATAAATGCCGACAAACGAAATCATCGTAACGCCTGGCAGTAGAATCCAAGCAGGCACCTGAAGAATACGGACGAAAAAGCTCACCAATGGAACATTCATTAGTAAAAGAACAAAATTCGCAATAAGTAGCGAAGCTATCAAACCCCATACGACTTCTGGCCGATCAGTGAATAACGTTGGGCCAGGAGTAATATTCAGCGTCATTAATAGTGCCAGCAATACGGCCGTTGTACCCGAACCCGGCACACCCAATGTCAGCATGGGAACCAACGCACCACCAGCTGCAGCATTGTTACCCGCTTCAGGAGCTGCAACACCCTTTGGCACACCAGTACCAAAACCACCCTCTTTACCGGCTATGGATTTTTCACTCATATAAGCCAGGAAGCTTCCTAGTGATGCCCCCGCCCCAGGAAGAATGCCTGCAATAAATCCGACAATACTGGCACGCAGCATCACCCACTTGACCAGAAAAATATCTTTCCACGGCACGGTGACTTTACCCAGCTTCACACCGATCGCAGAATCCTTGCCATGACCCTCTATGAAGAAGAACACTTCAGCAATGGCAAAAAGACCCACTATGGCCACCAGAAAATCGATGCCATCCATAAGATGCATATTGTTGCCAGTAAAACGAGGTAGACCGTTGCTGTCCACACCGATCATGGCGATACCCAAACCAATACAAGATGCGATCGCAGCCTTTGCCTGATTATTCGACGCCATACCACCTAAGGTGCAAAAAGCCAGCAGATACAAAGCAAAATATTCTGCCGGGCCAAACAAATAGGCAACCCGTGCTAACAACGGCGCTAACAACATAAGACCTATCGTTGCGAGCAATGCACCCACAAAAGAGGCGACCCCAGAAAGCACTAAGGCGTCACCAGCTCTCCCTTGCTTGGCCATTGGATAACCATCGAGCGTTGTCATCAAAGCTGGCTCATCACCGGGAATATTTAAGAGTATTGAGCTAATTCGGCCCCCATACATGGCGCCGTAGTAAACGCTTGTCATTAAAACCAGCGCAGATGTGGCATCAAGACCCAGCGTAAAAGTAATTGGAATAAGTATCGCGACGCCATTGGATGGCCCCAAACCAGGTAATGCACCAATTATCGTTCCTAGAAAACACCCGATAATGGCCAGCATTAATGTGTACGGAGACAAGGCTATGGAGAAGCCCAACGATAGATTAGAAAATATGTCGAGCAGAAAATCCATCAGTAATTCCTAACCAAAAAGGCCCTTGGGGAATGGCACAAGACCAAGCTTTAAAGCGTACTTAAATAAAACAAACAAACCGACCGACAAGCCGACACCCGTTAGTAATGCAGGTCCGATTCTAGGAGAGATCTGATAACTAAGTACCGCGGCAGTCACAGCAGTTGGCAGTATGAAACCAAATGGCTTGAGCGCAAAAGCATAACCAACTAAAACAATCAAGGCTACCAATAAAGCGAAAAACGTGCGGCCGGCAGGCCACTGTGGATCAGGGTCTGGTTTGAAAATCATCACCGCAGCACTGATCGCTGCTACTGCGCCAATTAAAATCGGAAAGGTCTTAGGCCCTACTGGGTCCGAGAGAAAACTGGTTTGCACTTGAGTGGCGCTTGCAATAAATGCAAGCGCCACCATGAGAACAACCAGCCCAAATAGCCGGTCACTCATGACTATTGAATAACGCCGATGTCTTTAGACAATTGACGCACTTCTTCCACAACGCCATCGATATAACCTTGGAAATCACCACCAACTTTGGTAAACGGTGCAAGACCATTCGCCATCATCTGCTCTTTCCATTCATCGCTATCCGCAACCTTTTGTAGACGACCTGCCCACATATCGAAGGTTTCATCGCTCACACCTTTAGGCACGTACAGTCCACGCCAGTTAACAGCAACAACATCAACGCCCTGCTCTTTAGCCGTTGGAATATCATCGAACCCAGGTACTCGCTCCTCAGTTAATACAGCTAGAGCACGAATTTCACCCGCTTTAAGAAAACCAACAATTTCTGACATGTCGCCAGTCATTGCTTGAGTGAAGCCGCCCACTGTTTGAGTAATGGCATCTGCACCACCGTCAACACCGATGTACTTCACTTTCGTGATATCGGTGAAACCAACACGTTGTAGCAACATAAGAGGCTTCAAGTGGTCAAATCCACCAACAGCTGAACCACCGGCAAATGCCACTGAACCAGGATCGGCTTTTATTGCATCTAGCAACTGACCCAAGTTTTCAAAAGGGCTATCTTTAGCGACAACAATAACGCCAGGATCTGCGCCAATGGCTCCAACAAAGCGAACATCGGCTGCAACTTTTCCAGCGTAGGCGTTCTGTGCTAATCGAGTGGCTGTAGCAGAAGATGCTGCAATAATGAGTTCAGCGTCATCGTTACGTTCTGCAACCACGTGGTTGAACGCAAGACCACCACCGGCACCAGCCATATTGGTGACTTGGATAGGCTTGTCTACTTCGCCAATATCAAACATGATTTTGCCAATCGAGCGGCAAGTAAAGTCCCAACCACCACCTGGGTTGGCAGGAGCAATACATTCAGCAGCTTGAGTGGTTCCAAGCGTGCCAAGGCTTAGCAGCACGCTAAGTGCCACTGATTTTCTTAAAGTTAGTTTCATCACGCGATTCCTCTTTCCAAGTGTGATTCAGCTCCGTTAATCGGGCTGTCGCAACATTAACATTGCAGCCGTTAGCATACGACAATTTGGGCTTATATCCAACGCCTATGGGCTGGCACCATGGCGCAGCAAGGCTCACCAATGGCTCTAGCTATGTGAATTCGCGCACGCTCTACTCTTTGACAGTTGCATCCGTGCACGTCGTTAGTCGCTACTAACACATCGATAAGGATATTTAGAGTGGACCAAATGCAATCACCCAAGCAGATTTACAACAAACTAAAGCAGTTCGTGCCCATTGAATCCACCAATGTGCTTTGGCTTAACACACACGAATTTTTACCCGCCAAACCCGTAGCAGGCGCACAGTGCAGACCGTTACACTTTGAAGACATTCGCAGGCTGTCGCTGATCAAAGATTTTGACATCAGCCCGCCACTTGCTAATGATTTTGAAACGATGGGATTTGTTGGTATCGGTATATTCATCGACAAGAAATTGGTGGGACTTTCTGTGTTCACCACAGAAACAGTTCCAGCTCAATACAATAAAATAAAACAGCGGTTTAACGGTGTTGAGATTCAACTACCACCTGGCACTCGGTGCTTGATCAAAGCGATTGTTCTACCAGCATTCAGAGGCCAGCGATTAAATTCGGCAATGGTACGCCACGCGATTGAGCATTTCGGCAAAGACACTGTCAATGCTATCGTCACAACCAGTGATGTTGACAACCGCGCTTTTCTATCAAGTTTACTAGATCAAGGTTTCGAGTCTGTTGGGAAATCAACGGAAGTGTCAGTATTGGGTAAATCAATTTATCGTCTGCCAAAGCCCATTGACTCTAATACAGGTGAAACCTCTAAGGATGAAGACGGGTGTATTGTTTTGGTCAAAGCGGCGTAAGCGCCGATTTGCTTATTCACCTTCGCTTAGAATATTTTCAATTCAACACGCCTATTCAGAGCTCTCCCCGTTCCGTTAACATTGCTTTCTATAGGGTCTGACTCACCTGCACCAGACTGCTTGAGCGATTTAGCTTGTGGCAAGAGAACCGATGTACTGCCTTTTGAATCAACATGGAGCAATGTGAAGAAAGCGGGTGTTGCTGAATCAATGGTGAAATAAACGAGATCGTCAATATGTACGATCGGTTCGTAGGCCTTTTCATTGACCCAAAAATCCAAGCTGGGCAGCAACATTTCTGCATTCAAATTGTTCAACACTTTGAAAACATCATTGCGATTTCGCGCGGTATCGCTTGCGTACGCTACCTGGATAACGATCAGAGCTATGCTGACAACGAAAAAACAAACACCTTTTAAACCAAGCTTTAAAAATTTCATAGCACCCTCTTCGAATACACCGTTTTGCATATTCGGTAGAACGCACCTCTGATATTTTTTTGACAACAGCCAAGCGCAGATCGGTAGAGCATCGCACCATCGGTCTGTTTAGCACCAACGTTCTGGAGTAGTTTGCTACTGAAGCCAGCACTGAGAGCGCTTAACGTTAGGGCAGAGGTGGCCTATAAAGGGCTTTTTCGATAACGACTGTTGAGAGGGTTTATTTCAGTTTTGGATGAACTACGGCTCGAATTATGCACCTCAAGGCCTGATATTCTACGTTGAATCGCTTCGAGTCACTTAGAAGCACCTATTACGGACACATTTGCATAAATATTCAAGTGAGAAATCAATGATGGAACACCGGTCTAACGTAAGGAACGACGTAAATGTTGTACAGCGGCTTCGACTCACCTTCGCAATTGTCGTTTTAATCCTCTTTGTAGCTGCGCTGGTCAGCGCCTTTCTTCTTTATAAACTAAAAAAATCGCAAGCCAACGCGATAGAAAATTCTGTTCCCGCCTTATCTCAATCTGCCGAACTGGAAAGCAATCTCGTCGCTATATCGTATCTATCAGCACGTCTGGAAAATGTATTTAATGAACATCAGGTAAAAGAAATACATACAGAACTGATCGCAAAGCAGGCGCATTTACTCCACATTTTAGAGGGAGATTTTCTGCAAACAGAGCAACTAGAAATCAATGTCAATGAGTTAAAAAACTCAACGCAACACTTGGAAGCATCCGTACACGGAGTGGTTGATGCTAAATTATCAATGATCGATTTGCAGAAATCTATTTCCACCAGATCAACATTAGTGAAAGCAATTGGCGTCGCTTTTAACGATCAAATTGAGCCACTGTCATTGAATATGGCTAACACACTGAAAGAATCGCTTGATACGAACGACGTTAACACCACAATAGTTCAAAAAACTAAAACTAATCTAGCCGAAAACATCAATGATCAGCATCAACTACATGAAATTTCGTTCGCGTTGACTGCTTTACTGGACATGATAGAAAACTTACCTTTATCTTACGATGAACAGAAACATGCAGAACTCATAGCAGATATCGAACTTCGATTTGAACATATCGAACAAGTGCTGGCTAAGTTTATTCAGTTGCAAAAACGCGACGAATGGGCCACGATGATTGATGGATTACGTTCACTGATTCTAGCTGACCAGGGTATTCTGGACAATATTGTGACCCATCAGAAACACGCTGCAGCGTTTACCACAGCACATAGCGAACAGCTAAATCAGATTAATACATTCTCAGATAAAGTTAATGATATTGTTTTTAAAACTAAAGAGAATGTTAAATCTACCACATCAAAGTTCGATACAATTTTGAGTACAATTATTATGTTTCTCGCTTTTTTCGGATGCGGGGTAGTTGCTATTATCGCGCTGGTGAACCATGTTGTTGTGGAACAGCAAATCAATCGTCGTATGCAGCGCCTTACATCAGCCGTACTGTTACCGGTCATTTAAGACCGTTCTAGATATCCAACATCAAGTCTGAACGCATCGGATCGGCTGCGAAGTGTTCCTTCCACAATCGCGGTGTGAGCTGGGCGATGTCTTTGTTGGGATGTATCGCAACTCGCTGCAATACATCGGTGAGATACACATAAGGATCTACGTTGTGTAGTTTGCACGTGCTGATCAAGCTTTGAATGATACCCACGTGTTCTGCACCAAGTTCGGTCCATGAGAAGAGCCAATTTTTTCGACCCATCGGAATCACTCGCAAGGCGCGCTCGACGTGGTTAGTATCTAACGCCACATCTGGCTCATCCAGAAACACGCGCAGCTCGACGATGCGATTGCCCAAGTAGTTCACTGCTTTGGTGAAGGGGTCTTGTGGCAACAGCGCGGTTCGTTGCTGTTGTTCCTGTATCCATTCAACTATGTCGTCGACAACAGGCTTGCTGTGTTCCAATCGATAGTCGCGTTTGGCATCACCGCTGAGCTGCTGCTCTTTCGCTTGGCTCTCCAGTGCATATAGCAGTCCTATTTTTTCTAGCATCTGCTCAACGAGCACCGGCTCGCTGGCCTGGGCATCAAAGAACTGACGTCGTGTATGCGCCCAGCATTGCGCATGCACCACATCGCTGGTGCGTGCCACATAAGAAGCGTATGCACTGTAGCCGTCACTGAGCAATGTGCCGGAGAACTGCTCGTTGAGTATCTGTTCGATAACCCGACGCGCACGAGATTCCGAGTAGGTAAAAACCACCTCGTGACGATCTCCATAAATTGGCCAGTAATACCCGGTGTGCATACGCCCGCGTTTAGTTTTACTTTTTCCCGCTTTGCCAGGTGTTTCATCCATCGCCAATACCCGACTTTGCAATACGCTCATCCGTTGCGCATCCACAATCGGTTCAAGCAAGGCGATCGCACGTCTGACTAAATTGGTCAACGTGGTCCGGCTTAGCGTGATGCCTGCCGCGCTCAAGCGCTGATGCTGGCGATACAAAGGTAAGTGATAGGCAAATTTATCGACCAATAACCCAACGAGCAAACTCACATCTGCGACGCTCTTCTCCAGCACATTCATCGTCATGATCGCGGTGGCGATCTGTTCTGATTGTTTGATCTTTACGACCGGTTGCTCGTAACACAGCACCAC
>ENA-ORXT01000152-ORXT01000152.1-marine-metagenome-genome-assembly--contig:-NODE-152-length-115989-cov-9.218976_pt1 | contig 115989 bp, 103 predicted proteins | sample MGYA00237868_ERZ511482 | MGnify/ENA metagenome assembly ERZ511482 | reverse complement strand
GGTCTCAGACCGCTAGGCATTGCGGGCCCCTCTGGGGCCAACTCAAGCCCCTGCGCTCCGCGTAGGGATTTTTTAGTCATTGACCGGCGCCTTTTTGGTTTCAACTAAGTGAAGCTTGAGTGTGTAATCCGATCAATATGCCGAAAAGGCAAGAACCGTAAAACCAACTATTTTTGATGAGTATAAAAAAAGATCACATTGATATGACCGGCGCAGGTTTGCTGATCATTTTCTCAGCCCTGCTAGGTCTTAACCAAGTCTGTGTGAAGCTCGTCAATGCAGGGCTTTCACCAGCGTTCCAGGCTGGATTGCGCTCAGTGTGTGCTTTTGCAGTGGTGCTGATCTTTGCAACACTAATGCGCCGTCGTTTGAGCCTAAGCGATGGTAGCTTCATACCTGGTGTGATCACAGGTGTATTGTTTGGGGTAGAGTTTTTATTATTGTTTCAGGCTTTAGATTACACCAGTGTATCAAGAGCTTCGATTTTGTTTTACACGATGCCATTCTGGGTGACTATAGGTGCACATGTATTAATTCCAGGTGAGCGCATAACGCGTCTTAAAAGTCTCGGGTTGCTTTTTGCATTAGCGGGTGTTCTGTTGACGCTAGGCAAAAATACAAACTTAAACGCTGGTTTACCGGAGGCTTATCTCGGGGATATTTACTGCCTGTTGGCAGCGTCTGCCTGGGCGGCAATTGCGATAATTGTTAGAACAACTAAATTGCAAGTGGCTTGTCCGGAAATGCAACTACTGTATCAGCTCGCAGTTTCCGCTCCCATTCTTCTTGGTGTAGCGGCTATTGGAGGAGAGTATTTTCGTGAACCAACGACAACAACTTGGCTTATATTTGCGTTTCAAGTGCTGGTCGTGGTGTCGGTTGGGTTTCTAACCTGGTTCTGGGTTCTGTCAATTTACCCTGTTGCTAATATGGCGGTGTTCAGTTTCTTAGCACCGGTATTTGGTGTGTTCTTCGGATGGCTTATACTGAGCGAAGAGATTACAGCCAATCTGATTATTGCGCTCTTGTTAATTGCTATTGGAATTGCGTTGGTCAATTGGCCAGCCAAGCGTTTTAATTCAAAGGATACGTAAAAATGTCAGATTCAGTTACTTTATCGCTCGAAGCTGTTCACCAACTAGCAGTAGCTGCAATGACGAAGCAGGGGATTTCTGCTGATCAAGCTGACGCCATCGCAACGACTGTGACTGCTGCAGAGCGGGATGAATGTCGTTCACATGGACTGTTTAGAATTCCGTTCTACATTAAAGCTGCTGCTAACCCGACAACGGACCCAGCAGCAATGCCTAATCTTGCCGTGACGGATTCGTCAGTTATTCATGTCGATGCAAAAGCTGGTTTTTGTCCATTGGCTTTAAAGCTTGGGCTTACGCCTTTAGCGACAAAAGCGAAACAACGTGGTATCGCTGCATTGGCTATTCATAACGTGTATAACATCGCCGCACTGTGGCCTGAAGTTGAGGCACTTGCAGAGCAAGGCCTTGTTGCTTTCGCTTTTACCGGTGCGAATGCTTATGTAGCGCCGCATGGTGGTACCAAACCAGTTTTTGGCACTAACCCTATGGCATTCAGTTGGCCACGGAAGAACCGACCTCCATTGGTTTTTGATCAAGCCTCAAGTATGAGTGCGCGCGGTGAAATACAATTGCATGCGATAGACGGTAAAACCATTCCTGCTGGTTGGGCAATAGACCAATATGGGCAGCCTACAACAGATCCTGATGCCGCTTTGCAGGGGGCACAGTTGCCCTTCGGCGGGCATAAGGGTTCATCGATTGCGTTAATGGTTGAACTATTGGCTGGTGCATTAATAGGAGACCTGTTTAGTTATGAGTCAGCTGAAAAAGATAAACGAAACGTTGGAGCACCGTTTGGTGGGGAGTTTATAATTGCGATTGATCTGGCGCATACGCTTTCCGATGGTAATACCGAGGCAGCTCAATCTCGCGCAGAACTGCTTTTTGCAAAAATACTTGAACAAGAAGGTACGCGACTGCCGTCCGACCGCCGATTTAAAGCGCGTCAACGCACTCTGATTGATGGGGTCACTATCTCGAAACAACTACACGATCAAATGATGGAGTTTTCCTAACTCTGGGTATTTCAACGCTCACCTCAAATGTAAACCAGTGCAAAGTATCTACAGGTAAGCACTGTTGCGCGTGCTAAGGTAAAGGCGTAAACCTTTGGAGAATCAAATGCTTGATCTAGAAAAACGGCAGACGCTTAAGTTTATTGGAGCAGCGCCATTGCTCTCACTTCCTGTTGTGGCCTCAGCTGTTGGTAACGATTTAACAGATTCAATAATTCCAGATCTTCCTGCACCGACGCCTCGAACCAGTATGCAGCTAGAAATCCAAATTATTGATAGCAGCTCTGTGCCAGATAACAACGTCGTTTTTCGGAATCGTAGTGACGAAACACTGGTCATTACTCGCTTCATGCCAGGACACATTGTGTATGGTGACAAGCTAATGGATTTAAATACAGCGATGGATGGTAAGCATCTACAGCTGCTTGCGGGACAAAGCAAAGTGCTTCAGTTTGATGTTTGGTCAGTGGTTAATGCGGGGCCAATTGAGTACGTTTGGGGTGATCACGCAACAGACGTTCTGAATGAGGAGACATCGGTCATTAACTTGGGTGCATTTATGGCAGACACGAATGCAGTTGTCTATGCGAATACGAAGCAATACTTACCAAGTTAGAAGTTAACCGTTGCGGGTACAGTAGCAGGTGTACCCGCAACCAACTATGATCTAATTTTTTTTGAGCAGCACGGTTTGCATGGCTCGACCAACAATACCGTTCTCATCGAACAACAGAGCATCAGCTAATCCTTGTCCATTGGGTTCCCAGTATCCGACACTCTGAGACCCTAACCACTCTCCAACTGGATCTCGGTGTAGTACGATCGTTAAGTCTGGGTTTATGAAGCTAACGTCGGCAGGGTCGGCGTTGCGACCAAATGCATTTCCGCAATCGGCTAGTGGGCAGATTCGTTGAAAAGGACTCGCTTGTTCGTCTTCAAGCAAGGGCACGGTTTTCATCCACGCAATAGTGGGTCCTGGTTTGTTGTTCTGACCCTCTGGGTAACGCATCTTTACACCTGTCCCATTAAAAGCGGGTTGGTTGTGTAAGGTTTGGATAGGGAAAGGGCCTGGAGTTGCGTCACTGGGAGCGCCAATCGATGCAGAGTGTGTCGGGTATGCGTATTCAGGTGTTTGTTCGATCATGTGAAGCCCTGAAGCACTCACCATAACCTTTCCATCCTCATTGAGTAACATTGCTGTGGTCGTGGCTACGCTTCTACCAGCACGAACGGTGCTGGCATCAATGCTAAACCCTTTGAACGGGATGGGTCGAAGTAAATCCACACTGAGCCTGATAAGCCGTTTGTCCGGGATTAGTTGCTCCATTGCCCTCGCGATCAAACCAGTAGGCGGGCCTGCGTGACAGGAATGTATGTCCCAAGGGCCCCGTGTGTGCGGGGTTGGCTTGAACCATTGATGGTCCTCAGTAGTGAAAAATGAATCTGTCATATCGTGCAAGTCAAATGCGAGTTCTGTTGGTAAACTATCATGTAATGCTACCGATTGTGGGCGCTCAGACGCTGTTCGGTATATCAGCCTTCAACACAAAGTGAATTTACATGCGTACCGTATTGATCGATAGAGAGCCTGTAGAGCTCTACAAAATACTGAAGTTTGAAGGGATTGCGTCCAGTGGAGCTGAGGCCAAGTTGTTTATTGCGGAAGGGATGGTCACTGTTAATTCTGAGATCGAAACACGCAAACGCCGCAAGATGCTCGCAGGAGATGTACTGATTATTGATGGTCATGAACTCGTATTAGCACTAGATAAATCTTTATCCTCAGGCGACTCGTCCGACGAGCAAAATAAATAATGATGAACGACGTAATCAAACTTCTACAATCGCATCGCTCGATTAGAAAATTTACTGACAAAGCCGTAGATCAAGATACGGTTAACGCCATAATTCTGTCTGGCCAAGCTGCGGCTACCTCTAGTAATGTTCAAGCAACAACCGTTATTCAAGTCAATAATGTGTCTGCCCGTGAAAAATTAGTTGAGATAACGGGAGGGCAACAATACGTAGCTGCGGCCAGCACCTTTCTTGTATTTTGCGCCGACTTGAAACGTTCAGCACAAGCATGTGATTTACAAGGTGGTGAGTTTTCATCTGGAATGACGGAGCACTTTATAATAGCCACCGTCGATGTTGCCCTATTTGCTCAAAACTGTGCGATTGCCGCAGAGTCTCTCGGGTTGGGTATTTGCTACATCGGTGCGCTAAGAAATAATCCGGCAGCAGTCTCTGAGTTACTGGAATTACCAGACAATGTTTATCCTGTGTTTGGAATGTGCTTAGGCTATCCAGATCAAAATCCAGAAATTAAGCCACGCCTTCCTATTAAAGCTGTGTTAATGCAAAATCGGTACGACGACACTCAACTAGCGCCGGGTATCACGGCTTATGATGAGCATATACGCGCATACTATCGTACGCGTACCGGTGGTACAAAAGACAGTTGTTGGAGTGAAGAAATGCGTGCTCTGGTGGGTAAAGAGTCGCGGCCACATATGCGCAGCTTTCTAGAATCTAAAGGCTTTAGCATGAAGTAATGGTTTCTTCTGGATTTTTGTCTTCGAGTTATGTTCACTAACATTTGAGAGGGTTGTTCTATGTCATCGCTACCACATGCATTAACTGAATTTGACTGTAGTGAGAAAGAGTGGTCTCTGCGTGTCGATCTTGCTGCAGCCTTCCGATTAGCTGTGCACTTTGATTGGCACGAGTCCATTGCTAATCATTTTAGTGCCGCTGTATCAGGTGACGGCCAACAGTTTCTACTCAACCCTAAGTGGATGCATTTCTCACTGGTCAAAGCGAGTGATTTGTTGCTTCTCGATGCCAATGACCCTGAAGTGATGCAGCGGCCTGATGCACCTGAACCGTCTGCGTGGTGCATACACGGAGCGGTTCACGCTAAAGTGCCGCAAGCGAAAGTGTTATTGCATTGCCACCCTCCGTATGCAACGGCATTGTCAGCACTAAAAGACCCGCAAATGAAACCGATTGATCAGAACACAGCTCGTTTTTTTAATCGTATCTCGGTAGATTTGCATTTTGGTGGTATTGCAGATGATGAGGCTGAGGGGTTACGTATAGCACAAGCGTTTGGCAACTCATCCATTATGATGATGGGTAACCATGGCGTGAGTTGCGCAGGTGAAACAGTGGCGGAGGCATTCGAACATTTGTACTACGTGGAACGCGCTGCAAAAACACTGATGTTGGCTTATTCAACCGGACAACCTCTGTCTGTTTTATCTAATGAAATAGCAGAGAAAACCGCGCAAAGCTGGGAGCAATATAGCGAGTCGGCTTATGCGCATTTTGATCAGCTTAAATTGATACTGGATAAAAGCGACGACAGTTATCGACGTTAAGATCGATTAATACTTTCAAGCGCCTACGTTCTAGCAAGGCAAGCTGGGGCGTTTTGTGGTCACGCTAGATGTTCTAAACTCACTGGTTTTTTCAGCAACATTATTGCCAGTTAGTTCAGGTTAGTCGCCATGTTGTCTGGCCTATATAGGCCAGACGAAAGTATGAATTACTGTGTTGGCGCCATTTTTTCGCGCGGCAGCAAAACGTTAGACTCTTCGCGAATCTTAGTATCAATTTCGCGACTGATATGATCAGGATAGTGCGAGGCTAGTATTTCGTCCACTCTGGCTCGAGCCGTTTCCAACAGGACCGGTTTTCCCACCTCAGCCCATTCTTTAGGGCTGGTACGATCAGCTACTTCAGGGTAAATATATTCTTTTTGCATCAAGCTAAACGTTTGTTCGTGTCCAAGATAATGACTAGGTCCATCGATGCAGACATCGCGCATGGCTGATAAGGAAAGCGTTTCATCATTAACCTCAATGCCTCTTACCGTACGGTTGATAGCGCCGAGCATATCGTTGTCAATAACGTAGCTTTCATAGCAACAGCCAAGCAGGGACGCGTGCATGCCTGCGGATTCATAGACAAGGTTGGCACCCGAATGTGCAGCTAAGGTGTTGGTATACGCTTTTTCGAAGCCAGATTGAGCATCAGGGAATTTTGCATCGGCCATGCCTGCTGCAACCCCTGTAGGCAAGTTGTAGTAACGGCCCATTTGTCCGCAGCCAGCCATCAAAATGGCTTGCTCTCCACTACCACCGCTCATCGCGCCAGTGCGTAAGTCGGAAACGAAAGGCCAAGTCCCAAAAATTGCAGGGTGACCTGGCACCATGAGATTGACCCACACAAGACCGGCAAGTACCTCTGCTACTTCTTGCACAATAGAACCGGCTAAAGCGGCTGGACTGGTGGCACCGGCTTGACCGGCGGCAAGCAGAAGGACTGGCATGCCTGCATACACAGCTGACTCAAGGCAATAACACGAATCCTCTGCGAAGCGCATGGGTGGCACCACAAAGCAATTAGACATGCTGACGAACGGTCGTGCTCGCCATTGCTTTTCACCACCTGCGATGTGGTGCAACATAGCTAAACTTTTATCAAAATTTTGTGGTTCCACCCAACTGCTGCCAACGTGTTTTGTCGTACCAGAAACTGCTGCGTAACAGGTATTGAAATCCATGTCGAGAGGGTCACTGACATCACGCGGAACTAAACAGCGCTGGAAGTAGTGAATGTTATCCATCTTGTCCACAAGTCGGGCTATGTTGTATAGGTCTTCTAATGTGGATTCTCTGTATTCGTTGGTTTCGATGTCGGCGACATGCACTGCGGCACCCGCTGTGCCGAAGTACACACGCTTGTCGGTGATTTCCATGTCGTGCTTAGGATCTTGACCATAAAGAACAATGCTTTTGGCGCAATTGGCAATGGTGTCTTCAACCAATGCACGAGGAAATAACAAGCGACCATTTTTGTAAGTGCCACCTGCTTTGGTGACCGCTTCTATGCACGATGGAATAGCTTGTGATAAGCCGACCGTTTCGAGCGCTTCCATAACAGCGTTATTGATTTTTTCGATATCAGACGCGCTGAGTGGGTTGAATGTGCCGCCAGAGAGCCCCGGTCTTACAGCGCGGTCTTCGTCGGCTAGTGGGGCCGATCGCAATGCGCGCTTTGCTGCTCTTGCACCGCGTCTAGACTGGCCTTTTGAAAGCTCTGCCATTATTGGTATTCCTTCGATCTAAAGTGGCTTGTTGATGGTAGTTTGACACGGCAACTGCTTGATATTCCACTGATTGAGGTTGTAAATACGACTCAATTTGGATGCGTCGCGACGCAGTAATAAAAAAAATGAGTCGAAACAGGCGAGTTATTGACGCTAACAGTGTGCGAGCGAAACGTTTTCTGAAAGGCTAGTTGAAGCTCGCGTAGTACCAAGGTGCCCGAACCCGGTGTCCAAAATGTGGACATCTTTCATAGCCCATTCATATTCTGGAATTACCAAGCATATGATCATACCGTTTATATCGCTGCTCAAGCTTATAGCGCTTGGTTCGATCAAATTGATATTTTTGCTGGTCGGCATTGTGTTTTTTCCAGTGTTTGCTTTGCGTTTTATTCTTGGTGGCGCAACGACCATGCTACTCCCAACATTGAATTGGTTGGAGGAAAACGAGCGACTCGATGCGGAGCGTCACAAAGCGATTGTAAATGATCTGCTCGAGTTAGCGACTATAAGTTTTACTCCAAAAGAGTCTCGACATTTGCTATGGAAGTTGATCGTAAAAATGCTTAGCAACTTTCTTACAAGCGTTCGTAACTCAGTTAAATGGGTTCGTCAAACCGTGATAAAACTATTCGGTTAAATGATCAGGTTTGCACTTTTTCTAGCGGCTATCAGTGTTCTCTACATTGGTGGTTTTGTGTATGACGAGGTCGGCCCTTTGCTGTACGCAGTTATCTTGACGATTATTGCCTCTACCCCTTTGTTATTTAAGTTCTCGTTCTGGAAAAAATTACTATTTATGGTTCCGCTAATCGTGTTGCGGGTTATCGGAAAAGTGTTTCTGAGCGTATTCGGAAAAAATGCGTTGTCTAAATTACTGGCACGTTATGGTTTGTTGGAACAACGATTCAATCAAACTCTGAAAGCGGTAGATTCAGCGAAGAATCGAGGGATTGCGCGTTGGATGCGAATGAGCCGTGCATCCCAAGCTTACTTGCTCCTCATTTTTCTACCTGTTGGAATAGTTATTTTTATACTGAGCTTAATTATCAAATTTGTCCGTTTTAAATTTCTTCAATTCGTTGTTGAAAAAACAATGCAGACTTATCTTATGCGTTGGACGGTCGATTCAAAGTCTGCAAAACAGAACGAGCGTGTCGTCGGGGATCAAGATGCTATACGGGATAAAGATGCAGCACAGGAGGATAAGCCTTCGCTGCAGTCTAGTCGCATCAGCGAACACAAAACAAAGCAAACACTCGGTGGAGGCTTGCGGCAAAATCCGGAGCGTGCACCAGAGCGCGATGAAGGCCGGAAGCGCCGTTGAATGAAGGGGTTACTTGGCTTCAATACGTTCAATAGCGAGCGGACCTTAGCACACAGAGTGAATGAGGTTTAATATATAAAGATATCTTTATATGTGCATGTTATTATGTATTAAACTTCCTTCAAAAGCCGACAGAATGCCACTTTCAAGTCTACAACGCCAAGTCAACACTGCCTTATTGCACAAGCAGCTCCAGCAACGAATTTTGTTGTTAGATGGGGCTATGGGCACCATGATTCAGAAACATGAGCTCTCTGAAGCTGATTTTCGCGGCGAACGATTCCAAGATTGGCCAAGCGATATGAAGGGCAATAACGATCTGCTGACGCTCACCCAGCCAGAGCTAATTTCAAACATTCACCGTGAATATCTGGCCGCGGGTGCCGACATCATCGAAACCAACACTTTCAACGCCAATAGCGTATCGATGGCTGATTATGGTGCGCAAGAGCTGGTCGTTGAGTTGAATCGGGAAAGTGCGCAATTGGCTCGTCGTGCCGCAGATGAATTCAACACTAAAGATGAGCACCACCCACGCTTTGTTGCTGGTGTCATTGGTCCAACCAATCGTACAGCTTCAATGTCGCCCGATGTAAGTGATCCCGGTTTTCGCAATATCACGTTTGATGATCTGGATGAGAGTTACTACGAAGCTTGTGTAGCGCTGATAGAAGGTGGTGTTGACATCATTCTGATTGAAACCGTATTTGATACGCTTAATGCAAAAGCGGCTATTTTTGCGGTGCTTCGCGCGTTTGATGATTTAGACATTGAATTACCGATCAGTATTTCAGGGACCATAACGGATGCCTCTGGACGTACCTTGTCTGGACAAACGTTGGAAGCTTTTTGGAACTCCGTACGCCACGCTAACCCCATTAGTATTGGTTTAAATTGTGCACTTGGGCCAACTCAATTGCGTGCCCACGTTGAAGAACTCTCCGGCATCGCCAGCACTTATGTTGCTGCACATCCAAACGCAGGTTTACCCAATGCGTTTGGTGGTTATGACGAAACACCAGAACAAATGGCGGAAGAAATTGGCGAATGGGCTAAAAATGGCTGTTTGAATATTATTGGTGGTTGCTGTGGAACCACACCTGCTCATATTACTGCGTTGCGTGATGCTGTTATTGATGAGGCGCCGCGAACACTGCCTATTATTCCAATGGAGTGTCGACTGTCTGGTCTGGAAGCCTGCAACATTAATAGTGAATCATTATTTGTTAACGTCGGCGAACGCACGAACGTCACTGGTTCTGCTGTCTTTTTACGTTTAATTAAAGAAGGGGAGTTTGACACGGCGTTAAACGTGGCTCGCCAGCAAGTTGAAGACGGCGCGCAAATAATTGATGTCAATATGGATGAAGGGTTGCTCGATTCTGCGGTGATCATGCAACGGTTCATGCACTTGATTGCATCTGAGCCAGATATTTCTCGTGTACCTGTGATGATCGATTCTTCTAAATGGTCTGTGATTGAGGCGGGTATCAAATGTTGCCAAGGCAAATGCATCATTAACTCAATCAGCCTAAAGGAAGGTGAGGAAATATTCCTTGAACAGGCCACGCTTGCCAGACGTTATGGTGCAGCCGTTGTGGTTATGGCATTTGATGAAGATGGACAAGCAGATACGATAGAGCGAAAGGTGAGCATTTGTTCGCGAGCTTATAATTTGCTAGTAGATACTGTTAAGTTTGACCCTGCTGACATTATTTTTGACCCTAACATTTTTGCCATAGCAACAGGCATTGATGAGCACAACGAATACGGTCTAGCTTTTGTTGAAGCCACACGACAAATTAAAGCGACGCTACCTGGCGCGATGGTCAGTGGTGGCGTGTCTAACGTGTCGTTTTCGTTCCGTGGTAACAATACGGTACGCGAAGCTATACACGCCGTTTTTCTATACCACGCTATTAAGGCTGGTATGGACATGGGTATTGTCAATGCAGGTCAACTTGCGATTGTTGAAGAAATACCAGAAGCGCTTCGTGCCGCGGTAGAAGATGTTGTGCTCAATCGATCTACAGATGCCACGGACAAACTACTCGATATTGCTGAGCAATATCGTGGCTCGGCTAAGGTTGATGACAAACAAGATGAAGAGTGGCGTAGTTATGATGTTAAAAAGCGGCTAGAGCACGCCTTGGTAAAAGGTATTGATGAATTTATAGAAACTGATACCGAGGAGGCGCGTCAATCCATGCCTCGTTCACTTGATGTCATTGAAGGTCCATTGATGGATGGAATGAACCGAGTAGGCGATTTGTTTGGTGCCGGTAAAATGTTTCTGCCTCAGGTAGTGAAATCTGCTCGTGTAATGAAAAAGGCCGTGGCATGGTTGCTTCCTTACATGGAAGAGGAGAAAACTTCAGAGACGAGTTCCGCTGGTCGTGTGCTAATGGCAACCGTCAAAGGCGACGTGCATGATATTGGCAAAAACATCGTTGGTGTGGTTTTGCAGTGCAACGGCTTTGAAGTTATCGATTTGGGAGTGATGGTGTCTGCCAGTAAAATAGTTGAGCAAGCGCGCGAACACAATGTCGATATCATTGGTCTTTCAGGTTTGATTACGCCTTCGCTTGAAGAGATGACTTATGTTGCGCAAGAATTGCAACGCGAGCGATTCAAAGTGCCAATGCTTATTGGGGGTGCAACCACTTCGCGTATGCATACAGCAGTGAAAATTTCCGATCACTATGAACATCCGGTTGTGCATGTTGTTGATGCGTCGCGTTGCGTACAAGTTGCCAGTCATTTGTTAAGCAAAGAGCATAAACAGCGATTTGTCGATGAGCTTGATACCGATTATGAAAAGTACAAGAAACGTTTTGCGGCCAAAACCAGCGATGTTGAATTGTTGGATATTGAGGTTGCCAGAAAGAACCGCATGGACATTGAATGGAATACCTACGTATCTCCGGTGCCCAATAAGCCCGGGATAACCGTCATTGAAGACTTAGCCCTAACTGATCTTGTCCCCTACATTGATTGGACGCCGTTTTTCCACGCATGGGAGCTGCGTGGTAAGTATCCCCGAATTCTTAAAGACCCAACTGTTGGTGAGGAGGCTAAGAAATTACACGCCGATGCTTTAACGATGCTCGATGAGTTTTGTACTCAAGAAAGAGTGAAGGCGCACGCGGTACTAGGTCTGTTTCCAGCCAACACAGTTGGTTATGATGATATTGAAATTTATCAAGATGATTCGCGCAAGTCGGTCATCAACCAAGTTCATTGTTTGCGTCAGCAACGAGTATTCCCAGATGATAGACCCAATCTTTGCCTTGCCGACTTTATCAAACCCAAAGAGTCTGATGAGGTTGATTATATCGGCGCGTTTGCGGTTACCGCTGGGGCTGGGCTCGATGAGCTCGTTGCAGAATATGATACTCAGAACGATGTATACCGAAGCATTATGGCCAAGGCGCTAGCTGACCGATTAGCGGAAGCGTTTGCCGAATACCTGCACCGAAAAGTTCGAACCGACCTATGGGGCTATGACAGCGATGAGTCGCTTGATAATGATCAGTTAATACGCGAACGCTACAAAGGTATCCGTCCGGCACCGGGTTACCCAGCTAATCCTGATCATCGTCAGAAGCAAGCTATTTGGGAGTTGCTTGACCCGTTGACCAACGCAGGCATCAGTGTGACAGAAAGCCTAGCGATGTTACCAGCATCATCGGTCAGTGGCTTTTACTTTGCGCATCCAGATAGCCGTTACTTTGGGTTGGGTAAGATTGCAAAGTGTCAGGTGGAGGACTATGGCAAAAGAACGGGCGAAGATTTAAAGACGACGGAGCGTTGGTTGGCTCCGTCGTTGTCGTATTGATTGACAGATAGCCTCTTGCGGGGCGCAATTCAATGGCAAGCTTGCGCCAGATGGGCTGTGTTCGACGTTATGGCAATTGAAACAATACGGGTATAAGGCCGGTCTCGTGCGCAAGACGAATGCCGGTTAGCGCGATAAACGCCAGCACAAAACAGCCACTATCAAACAACGACTTTTCCATTCGTCTGATGTCTGCTGGAACCGCTGAATCGGTTGAGTATAGTTTTAATGAAGGAACAAATCGGGGTGTTTTGGCGCAATAGTCGTCGTAGCTCGACCCGAATAAGCCATGTAAATTAACTTCTTCTTTGGCGACTACAAATGGGTATATTCCAACAAAAAAGATGAGCAGTAAGGCTGCGATGATGATGGAATGGGTCATCAATACCAGCCCTAGCGCACCAATAAAACTGAACACATAGAGCGGGTTTCTAACCATAGAGTAGGGGCCTGCCGCCACTACGCTGGTGTTTTTCTGTCCACCGATATACATGATGCACCACACTCGACCCAAACAAGCGATAAGCAGTAGCACGAGTGCGATACTGTCTAAAGCCCATGTAGCAGTGGAGGATAGGTGCCAGCGACTGGCGGTGAATACCATTAGCACCAGTATGAGTCCAACAAAAAACTTGGACAGCGGTAAACGGTACTTTTCCAACATGACAGATAGCGCCGAAGCCTGGCCTTTGGCGGTAGTTTCTGAACCTGATTTTGTCACGCTGCGTCGTTCTCCAACAATTAGCTGTGCCGATAAAGTGGCAGACAAGAATGATAGTCGAATTTGCCCGTTATAGGCAGGCTTGTGGTTAAATTGTGGGCATTTGGGGCAATACCCAATTGCTCTTTGGACACAGACGTGAATTGAAACGCTCGGAATCATTCATAGCCAACGGCACGCCCACCATAGGGTTGAGTCTGATGTTGGTGGCGTTTTTTTGCTTTGCCGTCATGGATACATCAGCAAAGTGGCTGGTAGTAGCGGCGATTCCCTCTTTACAAGTTGCATTCGTGCGCTATTTTGTACACTTTTTATGGGTCATTTTGATCTATTTTCCACGCGACGGGTTTTCTATAACACGTTCTAAGGTGCCTCATTTGCAGGTGCTTCGCGCTATTTTACTGTTCACTAGTACAGCGTTAAATTTCACCGCACTTAAGTATTTGCCGCTAACAACGACCATCGCATTTTTCTTTGCAGCGCCAATGGTCGTTTGTCTACTGAGCATTCCTATTCTGAAAGAGAAGGTAGGACTTAAACGGTTTGCAGCAATTGCGGTTGGTTTTATCGGAGTGCTTATCATTGTAGCGCCATGGGGCGAACAGTTCGATCATCACATTTTCCTGGCAGTCGGAGCAACGCTTGGAGCATCGGGGTATTTTGTTATGACTCGTATTGTTGCTGGTAAAGATTCGAATTCAACAGCGCAGTTCTACACGGCCGGTGTTGCAACGGTTTTTTTAGCGCCAGTTGCTTGGATTGTGTGGGAGGCACCCGCTACACCTTTAAACTGGGGGCTACTCATAATATTAGGGTCGTTCGGTATGTTAGGGCACTCAGTACTCACGTTAGCTCACCGATTTGCCGAAGCGTCTGTTTTAGCGCCTACGGTCTATTCGCAAATAATCTACGTCACTTTATTCAGTTGGTTGTTCTTTGATTCTGTTCCAACGCTATCGACTGCAATTGGTGTCAGTATTATTGTGGCCAGTGGTATCTATATATGGCGTCGTGAGAGGGCGCTAGAGTGGGAGCTGCGACAAACATGAGGTGGTCAAAGTAAAAATAAGAGAATGTTCTGCTAACTGTGCAGAGCGTCCAGTTAAGGCTGAAATGCTAGGCGAGAGGAAGAGTCTTTCAAAGTAATAATAACGCCTATCCGTCCGATAACTGCCAAGGTGCTCGCTGCTTATTAATAAATCCTGCTGGTAATGACTCAGTTAGCAGCTACGGATGTGACAGGCCAATACCTACGATTTAAGTCGTCGCTCTAGTACGATTTTCCAATAAAGGGTTTATGACGCTAGACGCCAATCGTATTATTCAGTTTACCCACAGCCCATTGTGTTATTTCCCGCCACTGTTGGTGTCATATCTCGCTACGCCAGATATTCGATTAATCCAAATATAAACCAATATTCGCCAAAGCGAATATATAGTGAAATTATGGATCAGATCTGGTTGTAATGCGGTTCAGAATTGTTTAGGCTCAACACGTCTAGTGCACGAAGTACAGAAAGTGTTCATGACGTTTCTTAAGCAGCCCGTTCCCTTGAAGTTGATCAAGAACGGACATCATTGAGTTTTTAAAGCAATCGAAAAGAAGCCCAGTGCTTGGTTTTGGTACTGATTAACAAGTCGCGAAAGACATGCTGTCTTATCGCAACAAAGCAATCCAGTTGGAGGCAATACGTGGCAACTACCGATCTAGAAAATTATGCAAATGCAGAAGGTCGCGATAAACAAATAAAAGAAGTTCGCGCCAAAATAGACGAATTAGGTATTGAGTATCTCTACCTGCAGTTTGTCTCTCTTACCGGAAAAATCTTGGGTAAAGGAATTCCGTCGGACCACTGGGAGACTGTCGCTAATAAAGGCTTCCAGTTGGTTTATGGAGCCACAGTAAACTTGTTTATGGATCGGGGTGGGGACTACATCGGTTATGGACCGGAAGCTGCCGAGCTTGTGGGTATGCCTGATACTGAAACGTTTATGCAGTTGCCTTGGGACAAGCGAGTCGGTCGTTTCTATTGCACACTATTTCGTAACCGTGAAGAAAAAATTGATCCGGGCGCATACCTAACCGCTGACTCTCGTGGCAATTTGCGCCGCATGCACGAGGAGTTCAGTAAAAAACACAATGGGTTACAGCTGCGCGTTGGCACAGAGCCTGAAATGATGTGGCTGAAGTACGACGAGAACGGTAAGCCAAAGGATGGATTCTCGAAACCTTATTGTTATCACATAGATCAGTTCGAAAGCTTGCGCCCCGTTTACATGAAGGTTTTGGAATACTCGCGTGCAATGGGCTTGGATATGATCCAAGGCGATCACGAAGACGCTCCGGGCCAACTCGAATTAAACTGGATGTACGACGATGTGTTGCGTAATGCAGATCGCTTGACGACCTATCGTCAAATTTGCGCTCAAGTTGCTCGTGAATTCAATATATTTGCCTGCTTTATGACGAAACCTTTTGAAGGTGTATCGGCATCTGGTTGTCACCACAATATGTCGTTATGGCACGGCGGAGAAGACAAACTAGTTAGGTGTGGTAATGACCCCGACAATCTTCCAGGTATGGCTGAGAACTATATGTACGTTAGCGGCGGTGAAAATACCTTTATGCCTGATGGAGACGATCCACAGATGCCACGTAAGGAGGGCTTAGACGCGATCGGCGGTATCGTGCAACACCTCCAAGCACTCACTGCCATTGGCTGCTCAACCGTTAATTCCTATCGTCGTTTATGGGACACAGGCTTTTGGGCACCCGTGTTTGCTGATTGGGGTTTTCAAAACCGCACAACTGGTTTACGCGTATCGGCTCCAGGTCGTTTCGAGTATCGCTCTGTAGACTCAATGGTTAACCCCTATTTGATGGGCTCTACCATTTTGGCTGCAGCTGACGACGGCATCGTTAACAAGCTTGATCCAGGCGAGCCTGAAGAGCGCAACATTTATGAAGCGATCGAGGCAGGAAAAGAGGTTAAAAAATTACCTTTGACTTTGGGTGCTGCACTAGAAGCATTAGCGGCTGATGAAGTAGTTCAACGCGGTATGCCTGGTGAGATGTACGGATTGTTCCACGAGTACAAGTCGGATGAATGGGCGCGATTTAACTCATCGGTTACAGAGTGGGATCACGATACCTACATGGAATGCTTACCGTAGGCGGTAGTCTTATTTTGATGGTGGCCTAAAGCAATCATGCTTAGGCCAACGCGCTAATTTTTTATTAACTTAGGAGCACAATCGATATGTGCGGAATAGCTGGACTCATACATAAGGGCAAAAGCTCTAATGTTGGTTCCGAAATGACAGCTATGTTGCAGGCCCTGAAACATCGTGGCCCTGATTCAACAGGATATGCAGTCTATGGAGAGCCAACGGCGGGTGACTATGTCATGCGCGTAAAAGTTGCTGAGCGCGAAGATATGGATCGTGGTCGTGGAATCGTCGATGTACTTGCTGATCGAATTGCGACAGTTGAGGCGATCTTGGAAGAACATGAAGCCGTGGTGAAAACGAAGGATGAAGCCACCCCGTACGCCTTGCGTTATGTGATTACACATAGCGGTGACACCGAAGAATTAGCCAGGCACATTGAGGAAACCGAAGGTGTTGAAGTGCTTTCTATGGGTAACGGTCTAGAGCTTATTAAAGATTTAGGTGATGCTGGCGAAGTAGCTGAAACCTATGGTCTTAACGAATTTAATGGCACTCACGCTATCGGCCATACTCGGATGGCGACAGAGTCTGATGTTGATATACGTTCAGCTCACCCTTACTGGGCATTCCCCTACAACGATGTGTCCGTCGTACACAATGGTCAAATCACTAACTACTGGATAATGCGTCGTCAGATGGAACGCAAAGGACATCGTTTTATGTCTAATTGCGATTCAGAATTACTGGCAGTGTATACCGCGGACAATCTAGCCAATGGCGTTGAACTAGAAGAAAGCCTAAAACGTTCAATTCAAGAGATTGACGGTGTATTTACGTATCTTGTAGCGACAAAAGATCAACTGGGTATGGCTAAAGACACCATGGCTGCAAAGCCGCTTGTCTTGTTTGAAAGCGATGACTTGATCGCAATGGCATCAGAAGAAATAGCGATTCGCGCAATTCTTCCACACGAAATTGATACCACTGACCCGTACGATGAGGAGGTGCGAGTATGGCAAGCCTAAGTGATACAGAGCTAGCTGCTATGACTCAAGAAGAGCGAGTCAAAGAGCTTGGCCTTACAACAGAGCCCTTGTTTGGTCGATCACTACTGATCGAATTTAATCCCGACGAAGAAGAGCGCTTTACCTATCCGTGGGCACCTGATGTTTTTTATAACAAACATGAGGAAGTAGAGACCGACGGCCTGACCACTACCGAGCTTAATAACAAACTCAAAGAAATGATGGAAGAAGGGGTCGGTACGATAACAATAAAGAACCCTCGTGGTATGCACTCTGTCGGTGTGGGTATTCTTAATCGCTTAAAGCTAGTTATTGATGGTTCACTTGGGTACTTTGCTGTCGGTTTAATCGATGGTCCTAATGTGCACATTAAAGGCCGTGTTGGTTGGTCATGTGGCGAAAACATGATGTCGGGTACGGTTGTAATTGATAAGAATGCGGGATCTACTTTTGGTGCGGCAATTCGTGGTGGCGATCTGGTCTGTAAGGGATCGGTGGGCTCGCGTACGGGCATCGATATGAAGGGTGGCACAATCCTCGTTGGTGGCGACACTGGCGCGTTATCCGGCTTCATGATGCAACGTGGCCGAATGGTTGTATGCGGTAACGCGGGCAAGAATTTGGGTGATTCAATGTACGACGGCACAATCTACGTCGGTGGTGAAATCCAATCTTGTGGTGTTGATGCGGTCGAAGAAGAACTGACAGATCTAGACAAAGCCTGGTTGACGCGAAAGCTTCAGCAATATGGGTTGATGCCTGACAAGGGTGTTGATCATTTTACAAAAATCGTTTCTGGCAAAATGTTGTGGAATTACGACAACCTTGAGCCAAGCGAGAAAAAACTCATTCTATAAGGCGAACATCATGGATCAAGTTAAGAAAAAACCGTTGGATCGTGACGTTAACCGGCTCGGTTCTTCATTTGTATTTCCGCCGCACGTTATCGACGATATTCATATCAAGTCGGAGCTTGGCCGTTACCGGATGCGTGGGTTTTCTTTGTTCAAGAAAATTCCACACTGGGATGACCTGACGTTTTTACCCGGCACATTGACCCGATTTGTCATCGAAGGTTATCGTGAGAAATGTGAAACCAAAACGGTTATTGGCCCACGCGCTAAAAGACCGCTTGAGCTCGACATTCCAGTTTACATAACGGGAATGAGTTTTGGTTCTCTGTCATTTGAAGCCAAGACTGCATTGGCACGTGGTGCAACCATGGCAGGCACAGCAACGTGTTCTGGCGAAGGCGGCATGATTCCAGATGAGCGTCGGTATTCGTCAAAGTGGCTGTATCAAGTTATTCAATCGCGTTACGGGTTTAACCCCCACCATCTACAACTGTGTGATGGTGTTGAATTCTTTATCGGGCAGGGTTGTAAGGTTGGCCTTGGTGGTCACTTGATGGGCCAGAAGGTCACTGATCAAGTTGCCGAGATGCGCTCACTACCAGCTGGTATCGATCAACGTTCACCTGCACGTCACCCTGATTGGCTCGGCCCAGATGATTTGTCTCTAAAAATACAGGAAATTCGTGAAGCAACTGATTGGCAAGTGCCTATCCAGCTTAAGTTGGGTGCGGCGCGTGTCTACGACGATGTTCGAATGGCTGTGAAGTGCGACCCAGATTCTATCTACATTGATGGTATGGAAGGTGGTACAGGTGCAGGCCCTCACTTAGCAACAGAAGATACGGGTGTGCCCGGTATGGCTGCTATTCGTCAAGCGCGTAAAGCAATTGATGACTTAGGTAAGCGTGGCGAAATAAGCTTGGTTTACGCAGGTGGTATTCGAAACGGTGCTGATATGGCTAAAGCGATAGCACTGGGTGCTGATGCGATTGCGATTGGTCACTCTGCATTGATGGCGCTGAACTGCAACAAAGATATACCGGAAGCCAACTTCCAAGAAGAGATGGGTGTTGAGCCTGGACATTGCTACCACTGCCACACAGGGCGTTGCCCAGTGGGTGTCGCCACCCAAGATCCAATTCTTAGAAAGCGTCTTAACCCAGATGATGCAGCAGAGCGTGTCTATAACTTCTTACACACACTGACTATTGAAGCCCAGCTGTTTGCACGGGCTTGCGGTAAAACCAATATTCACTCGTTAGAACCAGAAGATCTTGGCGCGTTAACGATGGAAGCATCTGCAATCGCTGGTGTACCTCTAGCTGGCACTAACCATACGGTTGGCGTCGAAGACTACCACAACCTATAAGGAGAGCAACATGGCTGGAACAAAATACCGTGGCTCCGAAATCGAAGACGTTGATCAGTTTCGAAAAGATGCTGGAGGTCTGGGCTCAGAGCGCGAAAAAGAAATTGGTCAGCACATTGGTTATCGTTACGATGTTAATCTGGTACCTGACTACAAGCGCCTCACACCCTTTTTGAAAAGCTATATGGAAGTTATGGGTTGGGATGATCTTAACTGGCTGGAAGACGTCCACATGGGATACGAAGACAGTATGGCAGCTGTGTTTGATCGCAACATCAATGGTTGGGTGCGGATTCCAGATTCATTTGATTTGCCGGATAACCAACAAGATCGAGACATGATCGCCAGAGAATTGCTGATCAAGTTTCAAATGTCAGATAGACATCCAATGGTGACCTTGCGAAAGGCTTACAAGAAGTTCTGAATCTAAGCAGATTGTGTGAATAGCTCTGTTTAAGAACTAAAAGCCAGTGCTGGACAAATGTTCGGCATTGGCTTGAGTCCTAACAATATTGCCAGCGTACAAACTCGTTTGTCGAAATGCTATAACTTACGCTTCCTGCAATTTCCACAAAAATAAAACAGGTTCACAGACGTCTATCGAGCTGGCAAAAAAGATGAAAAATGCAATTTTACAACGTTAAAACACAGGCGAGCGCATGAATACCACGTCAATTATTGAGGTGTTCGAGAAATCCCCTAAAAGTCAGGAGTTGATGGAACAATTTTTACGTTGGCAGTGTCGCGTACGGCAAATCTCCATGCGTGAATCAGAAGGGCGTCCAGATGATGCGATTACACCTTCGGTAACGCTGCCCGGCCAAGCCGAAGCGTTTGGCCACATCATTACCGTGTTTTCTAAATGGGGTGAGTACAGTAAAACTCCAGAAATGTGGCATATGGTTAAAGCAACTAATGATCCCGCGCAGCGGCGTGAAAAGGCCATCGTGTTCTTCTCTGAAATGTATTATCAGGCTCCGCGAGAATTTTCTGATGTGTTAACGGCCACTTTTGTTCCTAGCTCAGAAGGTGCTAAAGCCATGTTAGAGGCAGGTGAGTGCGAGTTACATTTTGCCGCATACAATCAAGAATACAAACTTCACTGCAAAGTCATTGCGTTGACCGAACAGCATCCGCTGTATCAATCAACTTGGTGGCATAACTCATTGTTCAATCCGTCGTTACATCCGAATACGCAAATACTGGCTTTCGAGCCGGATTGGAATAAGAGTAGCTCTACGGCAGGGGCGTAGTGTCTTAGCAGTTAAATCTTTACCGGTGATTTTCGCCATCGCGGATTCGCAATCACACGAAACGGGTGTCGCGTAGAGACTGCAAAGAGGCTTAGCGGACCTATAACTGATTTATAAACAGCGCTCTTAAAGTACACGCCGAGCAACGCTGGATTCTGATAAGAGATTTCAGCGCTTAACAAACTTCAGTAAGAACACACCAATTATAGCCATAGAAGACACTGCACTCGCAACGTACGTTAGGGCTGCTGCAACTAACATCGACTTCGCACCGTCGTAATCTTTTTCGTCAACAAGCTTCAGCCTTTGCAATTCGGCCAATGCGCGCTTGCTCGCATCAAACTCAATGGGTAAAGTTAATACGGGCATAAGTACACCAATACCAATGAGCATTAAACCAACATTGGCGATCGCAACGCTGCCCAATACACCACCGCCAATCGATAACAGTAATCCAAGTTGATTACCCAAGGCCGCCAAAGGCATCATGGCAGCCTTGAATTTCAACATAGTGTATTCTTCCTTGTCTTGCAGAGCATGGCCGCATTCGTGTGCCGCTACTGCAATAGATGCAACCGATGCGTCATTGTTTATAGACTCAGATAAACGCATTAAGTCTTGGCTGGGAATATAATGATCGCTTAGCTTCCCTTGAGAGACTTCCAGCTTTACATTTTGCAAATCATTCGTATCGAGAATGTGCCGGGCCACTTCATAACCACTAGCACCAACTGCATTTGGTACTGCGCCCCATTTTTCGTAGGTGCGCATCATCCATACGCGCACCAGCCATGAAGCGGCAAAAGTTACTATGATCACCGCAAGAAACATGACTAACGGTACCGTGACTCCGGGTTAGTCTCTTCTGTCGGTCTTGCCAAGCCATCTACTACTTGAGACAAGTTGATTGAGCCAATAGTTTGGCCAGAGTCATCCGTAATGGTGGCGGCCCGTGCGTCCGTATTTGCAATAACCTGTAAGGCATCTTCTAGAACCGTTTTATGATTGACTTCAGGGCCGTCAGCGCCAGCTCCAGGTGTCATCAGCGTCTTAACTTGTAAAACACGTCCGCGGTTAATATCTTTGACGAAGTCGAAAATATAATCGTCTGCCGGATTCATGATGATGTTTTGTGGTTCCCCTTGTTGGATAACCGCACCGTCACGCAATATAGCGATTGTGTCGCCGATTCGCAGAGCCTCATCAAGATCGTGTGTGATGAACACGATGGTTTTGTGCAATTCGGTTTGCAAATCGAGTAACACATCTTGCATGTCGGTGCGAATAAGTGGGTCTAGTGCCGAAAATGCCTCATCCATTAAAAGGATTTCGGCATCAGTTGCTAACGCACGTGCAAGTCCTACTCGTTGTTGCATGCCACCTGACAATTGCGCCGGATAGTGCTCTTCAAAGCCAGCTAGGCCTACTCGATCAAGCCATTTATGACTTTGCTTTTTAGCATCTTTAAGGTCAATACCTTGAACCACTAGCCCGTAGGCGACGTTCTCGGCAACGGTTTTATGCACGTGTAATCCGAATTTTTGGAAAACCATGGAAGCCTTGTGACGACGAAAGTCACCAAGCTCTTTCTTGTTCATCGCCAGTACATCTTGACCATCAATAATGACTTTACCTGCAGTAGGTTCAATCAATCGGTTGATGTGACGGATGAGTGTTGATTTACCAGAACCGGACAATCCCATGATGACCGAGACGCCTCGCGCTGGGATATCTATGTTGATGTCTTTTAGGCCCAGCACATGCCCATGCTGTTCTAACAGGTCTGTCTTGGACATGCCATCTTGTACATACTTAAGTACAGATTGTGGTTTGTTGCCGAAAATCTTATACAGATTTTCAATTTTTATTTTTAAATCAGTCATGTTGTGCTCCATGACGATGACGCTGTAATCGCTCACCGTAAGACTGAGAAACTCGATCGAATATAATTGCTAGTGCAACGATAGCTAGTCCGTTCATAACACCTAGTGCTAGGTATTGATTCGATATTGATCTTAGTACTGGTACGCCAAGGCCTGCAACACCAATCATAGAAGCGATAACGACCATGGACAAGGCCATCATAATTGTTTGGTTAATACCTGCAAAAATGTTGGGCAGTGCGAGTGGAATCTGCACTCCAAATAAGCGTTGTCGATAATTTGCACCAAACGAGTCTGCAGCTTCAAGTGCCTCTTTTTCAACCAATCGAATGCCTAAGTTGGTTAGACGAACTACCGGTGGAATAGCGTATATGCAGACTGATATGAGACCAGGTACTTTCCCAATTCCAAGTAGCATTACAACAGGAATTAGATACACGAATGCTGGTATGGTCTGCATGATATCGAGTACGGGGGTGATAATAGATTGCATTCGGTCTGAGCGAGCCATCCAAATACCTAGTGGGATACCAACCGCTATACAGACAATGGTTGATACAGAAATAATAGCGAGTGTGGACATCGTATCTTCCCACATGCCGAAATAGCCAATAGCTAAAAATGACAAAATACTACCAACAACAATTTTCCAGCTACGAGAGCCGAACCAGGCTAGTGCCGCAACGATCAATATAATGATTGGCCAGGGTGTGGCCAGTAGCAGCTTTTCCAAGCCAACGAGGAACTTGAGAAGGGGGTAGAAGAAATTTTCAATGGACTCGCCGAACTCGCGCGAAAAAGTTCTGAAGCTGCCATCAATGGATTTTTTTAATTCGGACAAATCTCTTCGTCCCATTTCTGGAAAAGTGGTAAAGAATTCTGTTAGAGAGCTCAAAGTGTGCCTCGCTGATTTATTAGAATAAAAAAAGCCTGCCGCATTGCTGCGAACAGGCTTCTAGTTACAACGCTGGATTAAGTTTGTATCAACCCAGGTTGCAGATTAGTTAAGAGCTTTTTTAACTTTGTCTGCAACGTCTGCGCTAACCCATGACTCCCAAACATCACCTTGCTGAATAAGGAATTCAATAGCTGCATCTTCACCGCCAGCTTGGTTATCACCCATGTATACCAACATGCCATTCATCACGTCACCAGGAAATACGCGCTTGTTTAGGTAATCCATAACTTCTGGACCTGCTTTGTTTTTGAAATCGTCGGTAACAACGGTGTGTACTTCAGATTCAGTCCATGCAGATGGCTTAGGAGCTTCACAGTCTTGCTCTGCAAGTGCGATACATCCATTCCAGTTCTCGTCGCCTGCATAGTCAACACCAAATGGCAGTTTAACCATCTTGTGCTTACCAATCATGGCAGTAGGAGACCAGTAGTAACCGAACCAATTTTCATCACGTTCAACTGCTTTAGTCATCGAACCGTCAAGCCCAGCTGCTGAACCCGGATCAACCAGTTTCCAACCTTTAGCTTCCATATCGAAAGCGCGGAAAAGGTTAGCGTTTGCTAGCTGGCAACCCCAACCAGCTGGGCAACCAATGAAGGCACCTTTTGATGGATCTTCCACATCAGGGAATAGCTCAGGGTGCTCAAGTACATCAAGCACTGTTTTTAGTTCAGGATGCTTTTCAGCAGTTGCAGGTGGAATCCACCAGCCTTCACCTAAACCAGTAATAGGGCTTCCATTCGCCGAGTGTAATGAGCCTGCGTCGAATGCTGCATTCAATGGATCGCGCACCGCATTGATCCAGAGCTCGCCTGCGATGTCCGGCTGGCCTTTTTCGTTCATCGAAGCAAAAGTAGTCGTAGTCGCGCCCGGAATGAGTTCGACATTGCAGTCGTAGCCAGCTTCTAGAATTACTTTATCAACGTTGGCCATCAATTCTCCTGATGCCCAGTTCCACTCAGCAATTTGGATATCGCCACATTCAGCCATGGCGACTCCGCCAACTGATAGTAGTGCTAATCCAAGTGCTGCTTTTTTCAAAACTTTCATAGTCTTCCTCTTTGGGTATGAAACTAGCGAATAGTTTGTTCGCCATGCAAGTGTGCAGATACGGTTTGCTGTAATTATTTAAACGTATTCATTGTTTGAATAGATTCACTGCCTGATTTTCAAAACGTCTTAAGGTTTTGTTCATCTAGTGTGTAGCAGTGCGGTTAGTCAAAGAATGAATTGCATGCTTGTGGTTAGCAATATTACTGCTCTACATTGAGACGAATAATCTTTATACAGAGTCGAAATAGTGTTTCCGAGAGCCGATAGGTGGTGGCTCATCAAGCTGGATAGTATTTACAGTCCGATTTGTACGGTACATACCTTAACAAATAGTGCGAATTAATCCTATCTAGAAGCGACCGGAACACCACTTTTGTTGCCATATTGAGAACATCGTTTTGACCGTATGGATAAAATGTTGTCAATTTTTGCGAACATACGCCATGTTTCATTGTGATGCAATGACGGTTGTGCTAGCAAAATTGAGAAATGGTTAGTATTTGCGCTCAGGTAGCTGCGCTGCGCGTTAGTGACAATCTAGCACTTTCCAGGTGTGCTTTCATATTAATGGCCGCCTGTTCTGCTTCTCTTTGAGTGATTGCGTTAAAGATGGCACGATGTTGCTGATTGTAGCGAGCAATGGTTTCTGGGTTAAGAATGACTCGACGCATTTTCGACCACTCTTTTTGACTACGCACTGAATTGATCTGAGAAACAATCCAAATCAGCAAATTGTTGTTTGTTGTCTCTGCTAATACGCTATGAAATGCCGTATCCGCCGATGAAAATACGACTGGATCATTCAAGCTCGCTTCCATGGTTTGCAGTAATTTTTCCATTTCAGTCAAGTCGTTTTGGCGCGCGTGCAGCACTGCGAGCCTACATATATGCGGTTCGAGTGCAAAGCGTGCATCCACAAGTTCCAATGGACGAGCGCTCAGTATGACGTTTTCACCTATTTCAGTTGAATCGAATGTGACGTAAGTGCCGCTACCTGCTCGTATCTCAACTAACGATTCCTCGGCAAGTTTATTCAGTGCTTCCCTTATTGTTCCCCGTGCAACCTTGTAACTCTCGGCAAGCACACGCTCAGGAGGTAGCCGCTCTTTAGAATCAAGTTCTCCGCTTTTTATATCCCGTCTTATCAAGCTGGCTATTTCTGCCGCACCAACTCGTGCGCGTTTGCTCTCGTCCATTAACTGAATCCTGATGATTTGAATCCAATACTAATCCAAAATGTCATAAAAAGCATCAATATATGAATATTGGATCAAAAGAGGTTGATTATCGGTATGGTTCCGATTAGTCTGCGGAACGTCTGACTTGATGTGCTTGTTTAAAAATGCACATTGATAGACTGAGATAAAATCTTGTTGCGCGCGTAATGGTAAATTAAGTTAGCAAGCTAGGCAGTCGGTTTATTTAACCTTGGCTATTTAGTGACGAATTTAATTTGAATCGGATGAATATTATGTCTCGTAAGGTCAATATCGCTTGTTTACAAATTAAAGCGTATGCCGATGTGGCAGATGCTCTTGAACACGCATTGGCGTTAGCTTCCGAAGCGGTAGCAGGTGGGGCTCAGTTGCTCGTCTTGCCAGAGTATGCAGGTGGTCTAAAAACAGAAGGTCGTTTTTTTGACCCACCGGTGTTCACCGAAGATAATCACCCAGTATTAAAAGGCCTGCGCGCATTTGCGAAAGAAAATAGTGTGTGGTTGGTGTTGGGTTCTGTTGCTATCAAAGGCGATGGGCCGAAGTTCATCAACCGTACCTTTGTTATTGACGAGCTTGGCAACATTCAAGCGCGCTATAGCAAGCTACATCTGTTTGATATTGAAGTCTCTGAAACACAATCTTACAAAGAAAGTGAAAAAGTACAGCCTGGAAATCGTGCCGTGGTTGTCGATACGCCGTTTGGAAAGCTCGGTTTGTCAATTTGTTACGACTTACGTTTTCCCGGGCTTTACCGTGACTTGGCTCAGGCTGGTGCGGAAATAATATTGATACCAGCAGCGTTCACAAAGAAAACCGGTGAAGCGCATTGGCATATTTTAAATCAAGCTCGTGCGATTGAAAACGGTGCGTTCGTTGTTGCTGCATGTGCTGTTGGGAGCATTCCAGGTGGCGGAGAGAGTTATGGCCACTCGTTGGTTGTTCATCCTTGGGGCAATATCGTTGCTGAAGGCGGCACTGACGCGATGGTTGTTCAGTGTGAGATCGATCTGGATGACGTAACTAGAACCCGCTCGCGCATTCCAAGTCTTGTACATGACAAACCCTATGAACTGGAAGTTCAGCCTATGCAGAGTGAAAGCGTCGCATGACTAGCGCAGTAATTGAAATGATGGCGGAAAATAGGTTTTTAGTCCATTGAGTATATTGCCGGTTTTTGAGACTCCATATGAGCGACGTGGGGTTATAGAGCCGGGATTGCCTGTGTTGCAATCGGGAGTTGAGCGATATCCTATACCGGGTGGTGGTACGCGAGTCATCAGTATCAGTGCAGGTGATGAGATCACTCTATTAGACCCGCAGGGGCTGCAAGCTGGCGAGCTGGTTTTCTTCACGCCTGACGGGAAATCTGATGCTGCAACACTTGGTGCGGGAAATTCCATAAAGCCGACAGGCACTATCGATGCACTGAGTGTTGACGATGCGTCAGCTAGAAAAGTGCTGAATGCGCTGAAAGTTTCAGGCTTTGATTTGTCAAAAGCGCAAGGCATCAGTGCTTTTTCCGACGGCTCAAAAGCAGGTTCTATGCAGACGGTACATGCATCGTCAGATGGCTTGTTGATCGGTTGTGCTATTGGTAAGCCCATGTTGCCTGAAGCGCAAAATGCACCGACCGAACTTATTATGTACGTCAGACGCGCAAATCCTGCAAAAACACAGGAGGTTCTGGTCGCACCCGATCCGTTGGCTGATACGGTCATGGACGTCACCATCAATCCGGGTAACGCTTACACCTACGAAGTCAAGGCAGGGCAGTACATACAAATACTGGATGTACAGGGTAGGGAGTGCTCAGATTTTCAAGCCTTTTCAACAAGAGCACTGGATAAAGGACTTGAACGAGATATCGATCCAACGACAACTCGATACTTTGCAGGCTCGTCGTATCCCATGCCAGGTATTTACTCAAAATATTTCAGTGTCGATCATGAGCCACTGGTGCAGATTATTCAGGATACTTGCGGCAGGCACGATACTTTTGGACTGGCTTGCACAGCACGGTACTACGAAGATCTTGGTTATCCAGGGCATTTGAACTGCTCTGATAACTTTAACATTGAGCTGGGTAAGTTCAATGTTAGGCCGCGAGGTGGTTGGCCGGCGATAAACTTCTTTTTTAATACGTTGGTAGACGATACCAATGCGATTGGGTTCGATGCACCTTGGTCTCGTCCAGGAGACTACGTTTTACTAAAAGCATTGACCGATTTGGTCTGTGTGAGTAGTGCATGTCCTTGTGACATCGATCCGGCGAACGGATGGAACCCGACCGATATCAGTATGCGAGTTTACGAAGAAAAGGCACAATTTAAAACATCAATCGGATGGCGTAAGTCACCGGAGGCTGACGTGGAAGAAACAAAGCAAACAGGTTTTCACGAGTGTTTTGCTCGTCACACTCAGGACTTTATCGAGTACAACGGTTATTGGTTGGCCAACCAAATGAGTAACCATGGCGCCATCGCTGAGTACTGGGCCTGTCGTGAAAAAGCCGCGATTATGGATTTAAGCCCACTTCGAAAATACGAGGTGACGGGTCCCGATGCAGAAGAACTCATGCAAGCTTGTGTCACCCGCAACATTAAAAAGCTTGCTGTTGGTCAAGTGGTTTATACCGCCATGTGTTACGAACACGGAGGCATGATTGATGATGGTACGGTTTATCGCTTGGACGATACTAATTTTCGTTGGATAGGTGGCAATGATGACAGTGGATTGTGGCTGAGAGAACAGGCAGAAAAGCGTAATTTAAATGCCTGGGTTCGCTCTTCAACAGATCAGCTATGCAACATAGCCGTCCAAGGTCCGCTATCAAAAAGCATACTTGAACAAGTTATATGGACACCACCAACTCAATCAAGCATTACAGACTTAGGTTGGTTCCGATTTACCATTGCGCGTATCGATGATTTCCATGGTATATCTGTGGTGGTGAGCCGTACGGGGTATTCAGGTGAATTGGGTTATGAAGTGTTCTGTCACCCCAAAGATGCAACAGCCGTTTTCGATGCAATATGGGCGGCTGGCGAACCAATGGGCATGAAGCCGCTTGGGCTAGCAGCACTTGATATGCTTCGAATTGAATCAGGATTAATTTTCTCCGGATATGAATTTGATGACACCACCAACCCTTATGAAGCTGGTATCGGATTCACCGTTCCACTTAAATCAAAGGAAGATGATTTTATTGGACGCGATGCTCTTGTGATCAGAAAAGAGAATCCCCAAAGGCAGTTGGTTGGCCTTGAGTTTGAAGGTGGTGTTGTGCCATCGTCAGGTGATTGTGTTCGCATGGGTAAAGCGCAAGTTGGGGAAATTACATCGGCCATGAAGTCACCAACGTTGGGTATGGTTATTGCGCTTGCACGCGTTGATGTAACCCATGCAGAACCCGGTACGGCCATTGAAGTTGGACAGCTTGATGGGCTACAAAAAAGGCTCAAAGCGACCGTTGTTCCATTCCCTCATTTTGACCCGACTAAGGAACGAGTCAAAGGCAACTATGCGTGAGTTTGTTCGCGGACAATGCGAATAATTTAGGTACACCGTATTGGTGGGAAGACGGGGCAAACCTTCCAGATCTGCCTTCTGAGTTGCCCGCTAAAGCTGAGTTGTTGATCATTGGTGCAGGCTACACTGGGTTAAGTGCGGCTATAGCGGCCAGTGATGCCGGCGTTAAAGTCGTGGTTGTTGATGCGGGTGTGCCTGGTATCGGTGCATCGTCTCGCAATGGAGGCATGTTCGGTGCGCATCCTCGACTGGGCTTTGATGAGTTAGCCAACAAATTTAGTGCAGCTACCGCAACGGGTATATTCAACGAAGCTCAAGCGGCCTTCGACTTTACGTCGGGTTTGATTCAGCGTGAAAACATAAAATGTCATTTTGAACAATGTGGTCGCGTCCAGCTAGCCTGGACAAAAGCTCACTTTGCAGCGCAACGCACACAGGTAGCCAGCCTAAAGTCCACAACCAACATGAATGTTGAACTCATCGAGCAGCAAGAGTTGGCAGGTGAAATTAATAGTCCGTGTTTTTTTGGCGGAATCCGATTTGCTGATCATGCCTCATTGCATCCGCGTCAATTTCATGATGGATTGTTAGCTGCCGCCCTTAAACGCGGTATAGCGGTTATTCAAAATTGTCCGATAGAGCAGGTTAGTAAAACTGCAAATGGGTTTCTTGCTATTGCACACGACGGATCAGAACTCGTTGCTGAAAAAACGTTGATGGCAACGAATGGTTACACACAAGGTAAATTCAATTGGTTTTTACGTCGTGTATTTCCGTTGCCCAGTTTTCTTGTTGCAACAGAGCCGCTTTCTGAGAATTTAATAAAATCACTCGCCCCTGGCAAACGAATGATGGTTGAAACTCGGGCTAGACACTCGTATTTTAGAGTGTCTCCAGATGGTACTCGCATTATCTATGGTGGTAGAGCGGCGATGACGCCGATATCACCGCAAGCTGCTGCTAAGCGCTTGCATGAAAGCCTGTGTGAGGTTTGGCCTGAACTCTCAGATGTAAAGCTTACACACAGTTGGTCTGGATATACTGGGTATGCGTTTAGTCATATGCCGCAAGTAGGTACGCATGATGGCATTCAATATTCTATGGGGTATTCGGGATCGGGAGTTGCTTTGGCGCCCTATCTTGGAGCTAAGGCTGCTTACCTTTCTATTGGCGACCCTCGAGGTGAGACCGCTTATCAAAACTCGCAACTAGATGCTCGTTGGTTTCATCATGGTCGTAAGCCTCATTTCTTAAAGTCTGCTGATCTTTGGTATCAGCATGTGGTTGATCGTCGTGACAATCGTGCGGCTAAGCTCGATAAGCAATCACAGAAATAGTTCGAATACTCTATTCCACTACTTGGATGAAAGTATCTCTACTACATCGATAATTGCGCTGCAGTGCACTTAAACTTCTGTTTATGGTTCATAACTGGTTCAGATTAAATGCTTTATTCAGTCAACTATAAGCGAATTATCAACAGAACGACCTTAGTGAGTTAAACCATTGGTAACTGCTCATAAGTGCTGTTACTCTCAGGACGAACAATCGAAAACGTAAAAACGAATCTATCGTAGTAAATCAAACTGGAGGAAACAATGGAAGATCAGATAGCGGAGCTGACGAGTCAAGTCGCAGCTCTCACAGCCGCCAATGGTGTCGGTAACACCATCGTTGCAGAAGTCTACTATTACCTAACCATCCCACTCATGATTTTAATTCATGCAGGCTTTCTAGCTTACGAGATGGGTGCAACTCGTCACAAGAACGTGCTCACATCAGGCGTTAAAAATATTCTCGCTTTTGCATTCATGATTCCAACTTTTTATTATTTTGGTTGGTTTGTTTACTGGGCATTCCCAACAGGTATCGATTTCTCAGCGGGTGCTTTTGGCATTAGTGGTTGGGAGTATGCAATGTCTGTTGCTAATCCAGCTGGAACGGCCATGGGGCCAAACTTGGCTGATAACGCTAACGGTGTGTTCTGGGGTGCGTTTACTTTGTTCGCAGCAACCACGGCATCCATCATGTCTGGAGCTGTTATAGAGCGAATTCGTTTGTTCTCTTTCTGTATCCTTGCCATTGTGCTCGGTAGTTTTGCATGGGTTGTTGGTGCAGCATGGGGCTGGCATGCCGATGGTTGGTTAGTAACAAAATACGGCTACCATGATTTTGGTGCTGCCGGTGTTGTACACATGATTGCAGGATTTTTTGCACTTGGAGTATTAATCAACCTTGGGCCACGCTTGGGCAAATACAACAGTGATGGTTCGGCTAATAATCTCTCAGGGCATAATATGCCGCTAACACTGGTTGGCTTGATGCTGATCATCGTCGGTTTCTGGGGCTTTTTAATGGCCTGTCTAATCTTTCCAGGTGAAGCTTGGTCATGGTCAACATCTGAGTTCACTACGATCTACGGCACACCGATGACTTTGTCAGCATTAACCTTCAATATTCTTATGGGTTTTGCTGGCGGCATCATAGGCGCATGGTTTGTCACACGCGATCCGTTTTGGATGATGTCGGGTGCGCTTGGCGGAATTATTTCCTGCGCGTCCGGGCTAGATCTATACTGGCCACCAATGGCCTTTGTCATTGCGGTGATCGGTGGTTGCATGATGCCATACGCTGCCAAATTAATTGAGAAAATGGGTGTTGATGATGCAGTTGGTGCAGTCACTGTTCACGGTGTGCTAGGAGCCTGGGGTGTTATAGCGGTTGGTATATTTGCTTCTGGATATCCAGCCATTCAAGGTGAAGGTGTTGCGTTAACAAGCTTTACTGGTCAAGCAGTGGGCTTAGGCGTTATGTTCGCATTGGGTTTTTTCCCAGGCTATTTTCTATCGCTAATCCTTCGAATGTTTGGTTTGCTTCGCGTTGGTCGCGCTGCAGAACTGGCAGGCCTTGATCGTACTAAGGTACCGGGTGCATCAGCCTATCCTGAAGGTATTCCATCTTCCGCAAACTACGACGCGCACTAAGCGCCATTACTTGGAGAATTAAATTTATGGGTGCACCATTTGATACTGGAACCTGGGAAGGCGTAACAGAGACTTACTACAATGCGGTTGGTAGTGAAGGCATCTGGTTGTATGCGTCTATTGCGCTATGTGTTATTGCTTTGATTGGTGGGGCGATACATGAAGCGAAAGCGTATCGTCGAGCTGAGGATATTCATCGCGATTTGTAATTCACGAATAGCGATTACTTAAACGAACTACTGCCGGCACGTATGCCGGCAGTGTTCTTTTTATTGCCTAGAAATACACTCCTTTTTCAAAGGAGCATTTAAGTTGGTCATGAACGACAAAGTATAGTATTCAACTTACTCCCTAGGCTTGCAGCGAACTTTATTTGTACTTGCCACAGCTTTTAACGATCTAGTTCTTCATGTACGATTCGAACGAATCATCCATCGCGTCTGCCCATTTAGTATGATGCATGGGAGCCATCGTGCCAGTAATGACAGATTTATAGGCATTGTCTCTGAATGTCATGATATCCTTCTTTTTATGACTTTTCCATTTGAAAAATGCCTCGTTAGCGCCGTCTATATCAAAGTTTGGATAGTCAGTTTGCGCAATTAACTCTTTTACATAATCGCCTTGATATCGAATACAGCCATAATCATCTTCAATGGCATCTTCCAAAGTAATACGCTCTGCAACATCAGATAGCATCGCTGTTTTATCGGGTGCGGGTAGTTTTCCGAGTATGGCATCGCGGACATACCAAGCTTGTGCATCAAACATATTGAACGTGTACCACTGGTCCTGCATGCCAAGATAATGTAATTGTGGGTTATCCACCCAAGTGACGCCCTTGTATAAATTTGCCGATGCAAGTCTGTTAGCTGTTTTAAGCTTTAAATCATCCGCCATGAACGGAAAGTGGTGTATATAGCCGGTGCAAAGAATAATGGCGTCTATCTCTTCCGAGGTGCCATCTTTGTATGTGGCTGTATTGCCATCAACATGAGTGAGTAGAGGCACTTCTTTCCAGTTATCTGGCCAGTTATATCCCATTGGTGCGGTTCTGTAACTAACCGTAATAGATTTACAGCCGTACTTCCAACATTGAGATCCTATGTCTTCTGCTGAGTAGCTAGTGCCGATAATGAGTAGCCTTTTGTCTTTGAATTCGACTGCATCACGGAAATCGTGCGCGTGTAGGATGCGTCCATTGAAATTATCAAAACCGTCGAAGTGAGGCACATTCGGCGTTGAGAAGTGACCGCTGGCGCAGACTACATGATCAAACGTCTTTGTGCTTGTAACGTCGTTTGTCAGATCATGAGTCGTGACATGGAATTGTTTCGTTTCCTCATCGTAGTTCACCTGTCTGACAGGCGTTCTAAATTTTATCCACTTGCGTACATCCGCTTTTTCAACCCGACCCTGAATGTAATCGAATAAAACCGCCCGTGGAGGGTAAGAGCCTATTTGTTTGCCAAAATGTTCTTCAAAACTGTAGTCGGCGAATTCTAACCCTTCTTTTGGTCCGTTCGACCACAAATAGCGATACATACTGTTATGGACTGGCTCGCCAAAGTCATCTAAGCCGGTACGCCAGTTGTATTGCCACAGTCCGCCCCAGTTTTCTTGCTTTTCAAAACAGACGATCTCTGGAATGTCCACGCCTTTAGCTGCAGCAGATTGAAAAGCTCGAAGTTGGGCTAAGCCACATGGCCCGGCACCAATAACGGCGACCCTTTGCTTGTTGTTGCTCATTGCTCTTTATCTCCTTTGAGGAATCAGTGCCATGCATTCCTCATGATCATAAACAGCTACAGATACAAGGTGCAAGCCTTGAGCTGAATTACTTTCAAGCGGTATTGATTTGGTTTAAATTCGAATCTTAAAGATCGAATAGCGTTAACATGACGGCATGAGCGAAACAGAAAAAGATGTAAAGTCCATTCAGGTCAATATGACAATCTCAGCGTGGGGCAGTGGGTTGACTCAATTAGCTGAATTTAGCGCATTGTCGGAAGAAGAGGTGGCTGATGCCGCTCGAAAGGGGGGAGTGTGGTGTAAACGGATTAAATTGCACAAACTGCGTCGAGTTCGAAATTTGGAAGAACCACTATCGATTGGAGATGAGCTCTATCTTAACTACAATGCCAGCGTACTGGCGCAAACTCCGCTCGTACCAGTAATTGTTGCAGATGAGGTTAATTACAGCATCTGGAATAAGCCGGCTGGCATGCTAAGTCAGGGCAGCAAGTGGAGCGATCACTGCACGATCACCGAAACGGTCAGTGGTGTTCATGGAAAGCCTACATTTTTGGTGCATCGACTTGATAGAGCTGCGGCTGGTCTAATTGTGGTTGCTCATACTAAGAATGCGTTGAAAAAATTAACGGAACTGTTTGCCGAGCGCAAAGTGACAAAACACTATCGAGTACAAGTACACGGCATATTTGATAGTCCGGTACCAATGAGGCTTGATGCAGACGTACAGAGTAAAGCGGCGATTACCGATATTATGGAGGCAACTTCCGATAAGAAATCGAATACCTCATCTTTGCTGGTGAGTATTGAAACAGGCCGAAAACATCAAATAAGAGATCACCTAAGCGCGAAGGGGTTTCCTGTGGTTGGTGATCGATTGTTCGATCCTGATCGCAAACATGAGCAGGACCTTAGTTTAACGGCATGTTTATTGGCGTTTGAATGTCCGTTCACGGGTGTAAAAAAGCAGTTTGAGATTTGAGATCAACCTGTTTGACTCGATGCCGGGAATTCGTCCCATAGGAGGTGAGGGATGAAGTACAGAATTTTCTTGATCTTAAAAAAAGCGCCCGAGGTAAATTGAATTACCCCGGGCAACGGCTACTACATAAAAACTTTACTTAGTTATTGTTGAACAAACTTATCCGAACTGATTCATGGTGTTGTCTTCACCCGAAGCCTTCAGCGCCTGACTACCAGAGAAGTACTCTTTGTGATCATCACCGATATTCGAGCCGGCCATGTCTTGGTGCTTAACACAAGCAAGGCCTGTTCTGATTTCCTTGCGCTGTACATCTTTAACGTAAGCCAGCATACCCATGTCACCAAAGTAGTCTTTCGCCAGAGTGTCGGTAGACAGTGCAGCTGTGTGGTAAGTCGGTAAAGTAATTAGGTGATGGAAGATGCCAGCATCTCTAGCCGCATCGCGTTGGAACGCCTGAATTTTCTCATCCGCCTCTTTAGATAAGTCAGTGTCATCATAGTCAACACTCATTAATTCTTCACGGTTGTACGCAGAAACGTCTTTACCAGCTTCCTGCCAAATATCGAACACCTGTTGACGGAAGTTTAAAGTCCAGTTGAATGACGGGCTGTTGTTGTAAACCAATTTTGCGTTTGGAACCGCTTCTTTAATACGGTTAACCATGCTGGCAATCTGTCCTACATGTGGCTTTTCAGTCTCAATCCAAAGCAAGTCCGCACCGTTCTGCAAAGAGGTAATGCAATCAAGTACAACACGGTCTTCACCAGTGTTTGGCTTGAACTGAACAAGGCCGTTTGGAAGTCGCTTAGCTTTGATGATCTTGTCACCTTGACGTAGTGCAACATCACCAGTACCAACTTCGTCTAGTGACTTAATTTCTTCACCATCAATAAAAGAGATGTACTGATCAGCTAAGTCACCTGGCTTTTGAGATACTGGGATTTTTTGTGTTAGTCCAGCACCGAGTGAATCAGTACGACAAACGATAACGCCATCGGGCACGCCCATTTCTAAAAAGGCGTAGCGTAGCGCGTTGATCTTGCCTTGAAATTCTTCGTGTGGAACAGTAACCTTGCCATCTTGGTGACCACATTGCTTCACATCTGACACTTGGTTTTCAATTTGTAGTGCGCAAGCACCAGCTTCGATCATCTTCTTGGCAAGAAGATAGGTTGCCTCTTCATTACCAAAGCCTGCATCGATATCAGCAATGATCGGCACAACGTGTGTTTGGAAGTTGTTGATTTTGTCCAATGCCGCTTTCTCTGCAACGTCGTTACCTGCCGCTCGAGCTGCATCTAAATCGGTAAACAAGTGACGAAGCTCACGTGCATCAGCTTGCTTTAAGAAAGTATAGAGCTCAGCAATCACATCAGGAACCGATGTTTTCTCGTGAATTGACTGATCAGGTAGAGGACCGAACTGTGAACGAAGTGCTGCAATCATCCAGCCTGAAAGGTACAAATAACGTCCTCTTGTTTCGCCGCCAAAATGCTTTTTGATCGAAATCATTTTTTGCTGCGCGATAAAACCGTGCCATACACCAAGAGACTGTGTGTACTTCGCTGGGTCTGCATCGTAAGCGGCCATGTCTTCGCGCATGATGCCTGCAGTGTACTTAGCGATATCCAAACCGGTCTTGAAGCGGTTTTGGAGGGTCATTCGAGTGACATGTTCAGCATCAATGCTAGCCCACTGTGAGCCGTTCGCTTTAATAGTGTCTTCGGTGTTCTTCGTAAGCGTTTTGTAGTCAGTCATATACTTTTCTGCCGTTTTGAAAAAATGTGCTGTCATTAAGTGACTCAGTTCTCATACGGGAAATGGAACGTCTGGCACCTCTTACAGGTGTCGAGCATCTTATCGATATCTATACTAAAATTGCACAATAGAAATTACACAGTGTGTATTTTACAAGATGAAAAAGTCGAATCTCATTAGAAACGCCCATTTTCTGGGCACCAAGGTCCGAAATCTTCGAAAGCGCAATAATTTGACGATGGAGGACTTATCGGCCCGTTGCATGCGAATTGATGTAGAAGCGTCTCCATCTGTGTCTTACATCTCAATGATTGAGCGAGGAAAGCGGTATCCGAGCGAGACGATGCTTGCAGTCATCGCTAAAGTCTTTGAAAAAGACTTGCAATGGTTTCTGAACGATGTGCCCGATGGAGACGAATTTGTGCCCGATAAAGGTCGCCGAGGCGGTATGCGCGGTATCGCTCTGGAGCCAAGTTTTCTCTATTCCAATGATATTTTACAAATTGCGATACCGGAGATGCTTTCGCAAGCGGGTGTCTCAGGTCGCCAGTTTGCTCAGTTGTTGATTAGGGTGCACCAGGAAAACAATCAAAATCATTTCCCAGAGATTGAACGGGCCGCTGAGGAGGTAGGCAAAAAGCAAATGCCCATCAGGCTTGATGTATTGTTTGATATTTGTAAGCAACTTGGGATGAAGGTGCAATTTTTTGATGCGCTATCGGCAAATGAAATTGCCGATCTTGGTGTGCGTGAAGGCTCATTTATTCGCTCCTTTTTTAAGATGCCAGGTACGGTCATGATGAATCGTGTCTTAGAACAACAGCCTGCACGAATGAAATACGACCTTGCAGTACATATCGCGCATATGATTTTGCATAACGGTGATGGAATCAAGAGTCCGATGACATCTGATAGCCGAAGTCGCTCATCAGCGCGAGTTGATGCATTGGATGTCAGCCAATCCAATGCATTGGATGCGCAAGATATCGTGCACGCTTGGCGTGATTTTGAGTGTAGTTTCTTTGCTGGAGCATTGCTATGTCCTAAGGTCCCTTTTCGACGTTTGTTGGAGCAAAATGCGCATGAAATTAGCGTTGGTGGGTTGATTGATGTATCTCGTTCTGTGGCAATGCGTCGAATGACAGCCGTGTCTAACTATCCTCATTGGCATTACTTCGATTCGTATTCCAATGGCAAACTCAATGCGGTGTATCGAGGTAATGGGATTCCGTTGCCATGGGGCAATATGCGGCAAGTAGAAGACCCCTGTAAGCACTGGGCAGTGTTCCGTATGCTCTCTAACGAGGTGACAGAATCGTCTGCTCAAATATCAATTATGAAAGTTGGAGACGATACGCGAATCTACTGCTGTGAATCGATTAATGTTTTGGATGTTGCGGGTACCGCCGAAGTGTTATGTGCTGGTATAGACATCAATCCAGCGTTGGAGGCTCAAGGTAAAGACGCGCTTTCCATTGCCAATGAATTGATGCAGGTTTGTGTTGATAAAGGAGGGAACGCAACGATTCCTGCTGCTATAAAAAAAGATTTAGCCAGCGTTGCTAGAATTTTGAATATCGCTTGGTTACAGCGCGGAATTGACAAGGAAGCGTACGTTATTTGTCCGCGTCGAGGAGCCTGTCCGCGCAAACCTTGTTGCCAGAGTTAATAGATTTCACTGGAAAGCCATTATTCAGAATTGAGTGGGCATCGTTTATCAATGTAACCTTAGACACGATGTGAGTTATTGTGAACTTGTTCGGGCGCACAAAGGATAATGCTAGCATCGTTTACCCACCTGGTTAAACTGATAACTGTGTCACTCGATAGGAGTTCGGACGATCTACTTTGTGGCCGATAGATTGTGCAGGGTGACGAATGTTTGATTGTCGCCGTAAGTTTGTACTATCTAAGGCTTAGCTACAGTTGCATTTAAATGAAACGACTTGATAACAAAAAGGAAGGTGCATCTGGCATTTCATTAGTGGGTACACAAGTCTCTAGCACGACCTATGACGAGGTTTTTCTCAACTGCACAGATGGCTACTGTGTGTTTGATGAAAACCAAAACCTGCAAGCGTTCTCTTCAGACTTTCCTCTGTTATATCCTTCAATAAAAGACTCTATTGTTATTGGTATGTCCTATACCGAATACATGCGTGCTTTCTACACTAATAGTGCAGTTCAAAATATGGGCCGTGCTGACTCGATTGAAGATTGGCTAAATCAGGCTTTGGCGGTATTCGAACAAAAATCGGCTAAACACACGCATCATTTGCACGATGGGCGGTGGATGCAGATCAACATGAGTCACACCTCAACAGGTCACTGGCTATTTGTTGCGATGGATATTACTCAGTGGCGCGACAGCCAGAGCGAATTGCTTGAGAGTCATGAGCGGTATCGTTCTCTAGCCCACATGGCCATGGATTGGTTTTGGGTTTTGGATGAAGACTTAAGATACGTGTATCACTCCAATCACAAGCAATCATTATCTGGTTTCGATGGTGAAGATTTGGTTGGTATGTTACGTTGCGAGGCGCTTGTCGGACAGGCTGTAGCATCTGAAGAACTTACAGCGCACAACATCGCACTCAAGGAACATCGTTTGATTGACTTGGTGCTTACGTGGCAGGAGGCTGATGGGAACATTCGATATGTGCATGTATACGCTAAACCTGAATTCGATAAATCAGGGAACTTTACTGGCTACATGGGTTGTGGCAGAGAAGTCACCAAAGAAAAACAATTGCAATCGCGGCTTAATCATTTGGCTGAACACGATGATTTAACCGGTTTGGTCAATCGGCGAGCTTTTGAGTCGGCGCTAGCAAAGTTGTTGCGCTATTCCGATAGTCGAGAGACGTCATCAACATTAGTTTTTATCGATCTTGATCAATTCAAATTGGTTAACGACGGTGGCGGGCATGATGCTGGAGATCAGCTGCTCAAGAACGTCGCTGATACCTTTTGCGATATGTTGGGTGAAGGTGCGCTTGTTGCACGTTTGGGTGGGGATGAATTTGGTGTCATCTTACAGCTGGGCATTAACGATGCGCTTGAGCAAGTCAATTTACTGATTAATCACATAAGCTCTACGCCTTTTGATTGGAAGCAAAGAAAATACACCGTAGGTGCGAGTGCTGGGCTTGTTGCTATAGATGATCAACGCGTCGATATCTCTGAATTGATGTCACATGCAGATACGGCTTGTTACTTAGCTAAAAATGCGGGAAGAAATCAAGCTCAAATATATATGTACGACGAGTACTTTCAAGACCCCGTTAGTTTGGAATTAAAGCAAGTTAATCTTTTGAAAGACGCAATGGACAACGATGGGCTTATGCTTTATTTGCAGCCTATTAAGTCAATCCAATACTATACGTCTCATACCCATTTTGAAGTCTTGCTGCGATTGAAGGGGCCGGACGGTCAAGTAAAGTCGGCCGGTGAATTTATTCCTGTTGCCGAAAAATATGATCTTATGCAGCACCTTGATAAATGGGTGTTAAAAGAAGCGTTGACTACATTAGCTAGCATGAAAAATTCAGGCATTGATGTTTCCTTTTCGATTAATCTTTCTGGTAATACATTGAGTAACAAAGAGAGCCTTAACGTTTATCGATCCATCATAGATAAATCGACAATATCGTGGGATTTGTTGACGTTTGAAATAACTGAAACCGTTGCGATAAAAAACGTTGAAACGGCTAAAAATTTCATCACGGAAATGAAAGGTCTTGGCTGTGGTTTCTCGTTGGACGATTTCGGCAGTGGGCTCAGCTCGTTCGGCTATCTAAAAGAGCTCTCCGTAGATTATTTGAAAATCGATGGAAGTTTTGTAAAAAATATGGCAAACGATGCGACCTGTAGAGCGATTGTCTCTGCATTTAATCAACTTAGTCATGAGCTTGGAATGAAAACTGTTGCCGAATTCGTTGAAGACGAAAAGACAGAAAATATTTTGAAAGAACTCGGTATAGACTACGCCCAAGGCTATGGGGTTGGTGCACCACAGCATGCGACTCAATGGGTAGAGTTTTTACTGCAAAACGATGCGAAACTGAACAAAGCGAGTTAATTGTTGCAACGCTAGTACAAGACTAGCTCCTGATTAGAACCCCTTTATTTCTCTTGGTAACGCTAAGTCCTTCTCAGACCCTATATACTGACCGAAAAGCCGATGTATCAAGTAGATGGACCGCGAAAAAATTATCTCCAGAGTGCGAAAGCTCTATGCCATGAGTCAGGAGGCTGAGTCGAGCCCGAATGAGGCAGAGATTGCGTTGCGTCGGTGCCAGTCGCTGATGGCGAAATTTGGCGTCACTCTCGCCGAGCTAGAAACCTCTGAATTCGGTTCATCCACTATCGGACGCAGTTTTCGAAATGTACCGAGTTACGTTACCTTGCTTAGCTCAGCTGTAGCCTTGTTGCACGACTGTATCTGTGTTGATTCTGGCGAAATTGAATTTCGTGGTTACAGTATTGATGCTGAAGTTGCGACTTTAACCTACTCATACCTAGTGTCAGCAATGGAGCGCTCGCTTCAAGTCCGAAAAAAGGAAGGAGCGGTACTGCCTGGGCGATCAGCCAGTTTTGATTATCGTGTTGGGTTTGGTGTATCAGTTTTAAATAGATGTAGAGTTATACACAGCGATCGCTTGAGTGCAGAGGCAGCCGCAAGAGACAGTGCAAAAAATGACCCTACCTTTGGTTCTTCTTTAGTCGTTAGAAAACGTGAGATGGTTGAAGAGAATTGCACCAGCGATATTCAAGGCTCACGCAAACGGACTGTGCGTTTTCGTAGTGGTTCGGCTCATTCAGCAGGAGCTGCAGATGGAAGTGATGTGTCACTGGATAACCAACTAACGAATGAAAAGAAAACAGCTATCGTAGATGCTGGATAGGATGAAATTGATCTAGGTCGGCGTCTATCGTTTCAAATATTTGCAGAAACAACGGGCCTGACAATGATGAAACAGCTGTGGCTTATCCTTAACTGCTGAAGCGTCTAAACAGTTTTGTTTTGCCAAACATGGTTTCTAGTTTCTCCATACGTTGTTTGCTTTTCTTCCAGTCTTTCTCTTGAATGCTTGCGATAAGCGCCTCTACGATGATCATTATCGATACGCTGGAATCCCACGGAGATGGTACCTCAACAAGCGCATCAAATCGATGTGTGGCGATATCACTTATCGGTGATCCCCATTGATCGGTGAATAACACGACAGATGCGCCCTGATCGTCGGCTAGCCGGGCAAGCTTGGCTAAGTCTGTCTCATACCTTCGGATATCAAACAATAACACCACGCTGTCCTTGTTCATATCCACGACATGTTGTGGCCAAATGTTGGCTGATGTACCCAAGTGAGTCACATTGGGCCGACTAATTTGTAAATGATTGAATAAATAGTCAGCTAATGAGCGCGTAATTCGCCCACCCGTTAAGTAGATATGTTTCTTGGGGTTCGACAATAGTGTAGCGACTTCATCAAATGTTTCGATGTCCAGTCTTGCTAGAGTATTGCGAATATTCAATGCGACGGCATCCGCGAACTGATTGATGAAATGCTCATCACCGGCATCATGGCTCAGAGCGTCATGTTTCTTTATTGGATCTTCAAGTGTTGCGTAGACCTCAGCTTTCATGGCTTTTTGTAAGCCGCTAAAACCGTCAAATCCTAGTTTTCTTGCGGTTCTTATTACCGTAGGAGTCGAAACACTGGCGGCTTCGGCTATGTCGGTAATGGATGCCATTCCTGAAAGTGGGTAGTTTGATAATAAGCTACTAGCCAATTGTTTTTCGGCACGAGTTAGTGTTGTCATGTGTTGCATCAAAAGACTTTTTACGGTTTCGCTACCTTTTTTTATCGACTTATTTTTCACGTCTAGTTGGTCGCTGGTCAGTTTTGGGGTAAGCCGTTATAGTTTATTTTGTATTCTGTTTGACAGAAACATTCAGACTGTACAATAATATACAAACACAATTTTTGATAGGCCCATCTTAACGCGTGACGAGAACCAGCGAATCACCTGTGCACACTGAACGAGTCCTTGGACTGGGGCCTTTTGTGTTTGTCTGCGAGCATGCGTCTAACAGGGTGCCAGATAAATACCAAAACTTGGGTGTGACAGAGGATGTTCTAAGCTCTCATGCCGCATGGGATATCGGTGCACTGGAATTGAGCAGACTGCTCAGTGAACGATTCGATTCACCATTGATCGCGTCTACCGTTTCAAGGTTGGTTTACGACTGTAATCGTGCACCTGAGTCGAATACTGCCATTGTTTTGCGCAGTGAGGATGACAAGGTTCCTGGAAATTTGTCATTAACTGAGACGCAGCGTCAAGAACGTGTTGAAGCTGTTTACAAGCCTTTCGCAAATGAATTGTCAAACGTGCTCGATCATCGTCGTTCGAACAATCTCGATACCACATTAGTCACTATTCACAGCTTCACGGCTTCCATGCATGGAAAGCAGCGCGTTGTGGAAATTGGTGTTTTGCATGATTGTGATAGCCGTTTTGCTGATCAGATGTTAGCCGCTGTACCAAATCACTCCAACTACAAAATAGAACGTAACCAACCCTATGGGCCTGATGATGATGTTACCCATACACTCAAACACCATGCATTACCTCGGCAAATTAATAATGTGATGTTGGAAGTGCGTAACGATCTATTAGGTGATACAGAGTCAATCGAACAGATAAGTGAACTGTTAACCGCGTTATTAAGCGATGCACTCAGCTTGACCAAAGTTGATGTCACACAAGAAGGCTTGCTATAAACCGTGCCAAAATTTGCAGTGAAATTTGTCAAAATTGTCGATGCAATAAACTATCGCTTAGGTCGATGCGCCATGTATTTGATCTTCATCTTGATCGGTATATTGTTATGGTCATCAGTATCAAAAACGTTTTTTATGCCCTCTTTATGGACGCTTGAAATGGCACAGTTTGCCATGGTTGCATACTATATTTTAGGTGGACCGTACTCCATTCAACTCGGGTCTAACGTTCGCATGGATCTGTTTTACAGTCGTTGGACCTTGCGTCAGAAAGCCTGGGTTGATGCAGTAATGGTCGTTTTCTTACTATTTTATCTTGGTGTTTTGCTCTACGGAGCGATCGACAGCACCACCTATTCTTTGAAATACAACGAACGTAGCCCTACCGCATGGCGTCCTTTAATGTGGCCGCTTAAAGTGGGAATGTGCATTGGAATATTCTTAATGTTGTTGCAGGTTTTATCTGAATTTATAAAAGACATCGCACGCATTCGCGGGACAGAAATCTGATGTCTTACGAAATGATCGCTATATTGATGTTCTCATCAATGATGCTAATGATGTTAACGGGCCAAAGGGTCTTTGGTGCTATCGGAGCTGTTGGTGCCATCGCGGCGATGACGCTATGGGGTGTAGGTGGTTCGGACTTACCTTTTACCGCTGCTATGAAGTTAATGAAATGGTATCCGTTGCTAACACTGCCCATGTTTATATTCATGGGTTATATCTTGTCAGAATCTAAAATTGCCGAAGATCTATACAAGATGTTTCATGTATGGATGGGGCCGATCAACGGTGGACTTGCCATCGGCACTATAGGTCTAATGGTGTTAATTTCGGCAATGAATGGACTGTCTGTGGCAGGTATGGCCATTGGTGCCACTATTGCCTTGCCGGAACTATTGCGACGTGGCTACGATAAACGCATGGTGACGGGGGTCATTCAGGCCGGTTCGTCCCTGGGCATTCTTGTGCCCCCATCTGTTGTGTTGGTGCTCTACGCGATGATCGCAAGGCAGCCCGTTGGACAATTATGGCTGGCGGGTTTGGTTCCAGGGCTGATGATGGCGACATTGTTTATCATCTATATTGTTGTTCGCTGTCGTCTGCAACCTGAGTTGGGGCCTGCATTGCCTGAAAGTGAACGCAATGTACCTCGATCTGAGAAAATTCGTTTATTGGGTGCAGGGTTGTTGCCGATCATCATATTCGCCTCAATGATGGTGCCTTTTCTTAATGGTTGGACTAGTTTGGTTGAGAGCTCTGCAATAGGTGCGATGACCGCGTTTTTAGCCGCCGTCGCGAAAGGGCGTATGAACAAGGATGTGTTTGAGGTGTCTGTACGTCAGACCTTGGCTATCTCCTGCATGTTTATGTGGATCATTTTAGCAGCGTTGTGTTTTGGTGCTGTATTTGATGGGTTGGGCGCCGTGCGTGCCATTGAAACTTTATTCACCGAAAGACTCGATATGAGTCCGTGGTGGATTTTGATCATGATGCAGCTGTCGTTTATCGTGATGGGCACATTTCTAGATGATACTGCGATGCTCGTGATAGTTGCTCCGCTGTACGTACCGCTAGTCCATTCACTGGGTTTCGATTTGATTTGGTACGGTGTTCTATACACCATCACCACACAAATAGCCTATATGACCCCACCGTTTGGCTACAACTTGTTTTTGATGAGAGCGATGGCGCCACCTGAAATAACGCTCTCTGATATTTACCGCTCCATAGGGCCATTTGTATTGGTCATGTTGGTGGCGTTGGCGCTTGTTATGGTATTCCCACAAATTGCGTTGTGGCTACCAAATTATGTTTACGGAAAGTGAGGAATGTACTTCCGCTTAAAAAATAAGCAATGGCGGTTTAGTTAAGCTTAACTATGGTGATATTTTTGGATTAGTTACTGTAGGTACGGTTTTTTTAAACTATTGAATCACAAACTACCTGGATGTTAAATATGAAATCAAGACGTAATTTTTTAACCACTGCCGCAGTGGCTGCACCAGCTATTATTGGTGCGCCGGCGATACATGCGCAATCGAAAATAAAATGGCGTTTGCAAACTTATGCTGGAGCATCTCTTGGAGAGCATGTTGTTAAGCCTGCAATTGATGCATTTAATAAAATCGCCGGTGATCAGATGGAGATTGAACTCTTCTACGGTGATCAGTTAGTTCCAACTGGTGAGCTGTTTCGTGCTATGCAAAAGGGCACCATCGATATGGTGCAATCTGATGATGACTCAATGGCATCGCCAACAGAGGTAACCGTGTTTGGTGGTTATTTTCCATTTGCTAGTCGTTATTCACTTGACGTACCAGTGCTGTTTAATCAATACGGATTAAATGAAATCTGGGACGCTGAGTATGCAAAAGTGGGTGTGAAATTCTTATCGGCAGGTGCATGGGATCCGTGTCACTTCGCTACTAAAGATCCAATCAGAAGCCTTGAAGATCTTAAAGGCAAGCGTGTATTCACTTTCCCAACAGCTGGCCGGTTTCTTAGCAAGTTCGGTGTTGTTCCAGTCACACTTCCATGGGAAGACATTGAAGTTGCGGTGCAGACTGGTGAGCTTGATGGCATTGCTTGGTCTGGAATCACTGAGGACTACACGGTTGGTTGGGCGGATGTAACAAACTACTTTTTAACCAATAATATCTCCGGCGCGTGGGCAGGGTCTTTCTTTGCCAACGAAGAGCGCTACAATGAACTGCCAGACCACTTAAAAGAGCTATTGAAAGTGTGTATGGATAGTTCTCATTACTATCGTCAGTGGTGGTATTGGGGTGGTGAAGCAGATCTACGTGTTAATGGTCCAAAAATGGAGCTCACTTCAATTCCTGATGAGGAATGGGCAACTGTTGAGGCTGAGGCACTGAAGTTTTGGGATGAGATTGCAGCTGAATCTGAGACCAAAGCCAAAGTGGTAGAAATATTTAAGAAGTACAATGCAACTATGGAGAAAGCAGGCCGGCCTTATCGTTATGGCTAACCCATGCTGCCAACATAAGTAGATCAAAACGCGCCCAATAGATTTGGGCGCTTTTTTTCTCTCATTTTTCATTTTATGAATTAACATGCCAATGTCTGGATTACTAACGCTTGATCAATTGAAACAAGCGGTCTCGGAACACCAAGTCGATACCGTAATAGCGGCCGCTGTCGATATGCAAGGTAGGCTCATGGGCAAGCGATTCCATGCGCAACACTTTATAGATACGGCTTGGGAGGAAACTCATTGCTGTGATTATTTACTTGCCACCGATTTGGAAATGGCACCAACGGATGGTTATGAGGCTACTAGCTGGGAGTCAGGGTATGGTGATTACACACTAATTCCTGATATGCAGACATTGCGAATGGCGCCATGGGCGACTAAAACCGCTATGGTGTTGTGCGATGTTCATGATCATCACACTCATGCAGATGTTGAGCACTCACCACGCGCCATATTAAAAAAGCAAATTGCTCGACTTGATGCGATGGGCTATAGGGCCATGGCTGCAACGGAGCTTGAGTTTTTCTCGTTCCAACAAAGCTACACAGAATTACAAGAGCAAGATTACCGCGATTTAAAACCTGTTAGCGTGTACAACGAGGACTACCATATTTTTCAAACCGCTAAGGAAGAGGGTTTGATGCGAGATATTCGCAATCAGTTATTTGAAGCTGGAATACCCATTGAGTGTACAAAAGGTGAGGCCGAGGCTGGACAAGCTGAACTCAATATTACCTATTCAGATGCGCTGAGCATGGCGGATAACCATACCATTGCAAAAAACGCAGTAAAAGAGATAGCCTATAAGCATAATAAAAGCGTTACCTTTCTAGCAAAATATAACGCGGATGCCGTTGGTTCATCTTCTCACGTTCATCAGTCTCTACAAATCAAAGATGGTTCTCCGGTGTTTTACGATGCACAAGATGAGCACGGTATGTCGACCACGATGAAACAGTACTTGGCAGGTCAGTTAAAGCATGCTTCAGAACTAACATCATTTTTGGCGCCCTATATAAATTCATACAAGCGGTTTGCCCCCGGCACTTTTGCACCAACCAAAATTATATGGTCCATCGATAACAGGACTGCAGCCTACCGTGTTGTTGGGGCGAACACACCAGGTGTGCGTTTTGAATGCCGAGTCGGCGGCAGCGACATAAACCCATACTTAGTAATGGCTGGGATAATTGCAGCTGGCATCGAGGGTATCGAGAAAAAGATGGAGTTGGAGGCTGCATTTTCTGGAGACGGCTACGGTGCTAAAGGTGTGAAAGAAATACCTAACAATTTACAGGAAGCGAGTGATCTTTTAAAAGGCTCCACAATGCTAAGAGCAGCGTTAGGCGATAAGGTCGTAGATCACTACGTCCACGCGGCGAATTGGGAGGTTAAAGAATTTTCCAAAGTGGTTACGGATTATGAAATTAAGCGTGGATTTGAACGGGTATGACTAAGCAACTCCAGTGCATTTCGCCGATCGATGGCTCGGTATTAGCAACCAGGTCTGTATTGGCCATGAGTGATGCAAAAGCTGCCGTTGAAAAAGCAAAGAATGCACAACGTGCTTGGGCGCAACGCAGTTTAAGTGATCGGCTGTCAACGGTAAGTAAGGCTGTTGATGTGCTAGGGGCGATGAACGATGACATTGTCCCTGAACTGGCAAAACAGATGGGGCGGCCCATTCGATATGGCGGTGAGTTTGGGGGCGTTCAAGAGCGTGCTGAAAAAATGGCCGATCTGGCTGTCGATGCTTTAGCACCAATAGTCGTTGAGCAGAGTGATCAGTTCGACCGTTACATCGTTCGTGAGCCGCATGGGTTAGTGATGGTTATCGCGCCTTGGAATTATCCTTATATGACGGCTATCAATACCGTAGCCCCTGCGCTTATAGCCGGCAATGCCGTCATGCTCAAACATTCAACGCAAACCATGTTAGTCGGGGAGCGAATGGAGGCAGCGTTTCTTGAAGCGGGTATCCCAGAGGGCGTATTTCAAAATGTCTTTCTCGACCACGATACAACCTCTGCTCTCATTGCAGAAAAGGCTTTTCAGTTTGTTAACTTCACTGGGTCTGTTGAGGCTGGCCGCACTATAGAGCGCGCAGCCGCTGGCACTTTTACAGGTGTTGGTTTGGAGTTAGGTGGAAAAGATCCAGGGTATGTCATGGACGATGCAAATATGGATGCCGCGGTAGATACTCTAATCGATGGTGCAATGTTCAATTCAGGGCAATGCTGTTGTGGTATTGAACGAATTTACGTTGTTGAATCTCGGTTTGATGAGTTTGTTGAAAAAGCCGTGGCGATAGTGTCCAAGTACAAACTTGGAAATCCACTGGATGAAGAAACGACGCTGGGCCCGATGGCGCATGTTCGCTTTGCCGAGCATGTCCGATCACAAGTGGATGAGGCCATTGAGCAAGGTGCAAAGGCGCATATTAGTCCCAGTTTGTTTCCAAGCAATCAAGGCGCTTATATGATGCCGCAGATATTAACTAACGTTGATCATTCTATGCGCGTGATGAGCGAAGAATCTTTTGGTCCTGTCGTTGGCATCATGAGCGTTAAAGATGATGATGAGGCTATCCGTTTAATGAACGACAGTATTTACGGTCTTACCGCCTCGTTGTGGACGGACGATGATGTGCGAGCAGCATCGATTGGGGCGTTACTCGAAACTGGCACTGTGTTCATGAATCGATGCGACTACCTAGACCCTTCACTGTGTTGGACTGGGTGTAAAGATACGGGGCGTGGTGGTGGTCTTTCTATTATTGGTTTTCATAACCTGACTCGTCCAAAGTCCTATCATTTTAAGAAGAGTACTCAATCATGAATTTAGTTGGCAATTGGTCATATCCAACCAATATTCGTTTCGGTGCACGACGTATTACAGAAATTGCGGATGCGTGTGCTGCGTCCGGTATGAAAAAGCCCTTGTTTGTAACGGATAAAGGCCTAGCATCATTACCGATTACTACAAGCACGTTAGCTTTGCTTAAAGCAGGTGGTTTAGGCGATGCGGTATTTGCTGATGTTGATCCAAACCCGACTGAAGTCAACGTAGCAGCTGGTATGAAAGTCTATGCGGCTGGTGGTCATGATGGTGTTGTGGCTTTTGGTGGTGGGTCAGCGCTTGACCTTGGTAAGGCACTGGCTTTCATGAGTGGGCAAACTCGACCGCTTTGGGATTTTGAAGATATTGGTGATTGGTGGACTCGAGCAGATGCAGATGGTATTGCGCCAGTTGTGGCTGTACCAACTACTGCCGGAACTGGATCAGAGGTGGGTCGTGCGTCGGTTATTACTAATTCGTTAACACATGAAAAGAAAATTATCTTTCATCCAAAGATGTTGCCAGTACAAATAATTTGTGATGCCGAACTAACGGTTGGTATGCCACAGATGATCACTGCAGGTACCGGTATGGATGCGTTTGCGCATTGTCTCGAAGCGTTCTGCTCACCGCACTACCATCCTATGAGTCAGGGTATGGCGTTAGAGGGCATGCGCTTGGTGAAAACCTATCTACCTGTCGCCTATGACAACGGTGCTGATCTAGAAGCTCGTGCGCATATGATGAGTGCCGCTGCCATGGGTGCAACTGCGTTTCAAAAAGGATTAGGTGCAATACACGCGTTGTCGCATCCAATTGGTGCTGTTTTTAATACACACCACGGCACAACCAACGCGGTTGTTATGCAAAACGTTTTAACGTTTAACCGTGCTGCTATTGAAGAGAGGCTAGAAAGTGCTGCAAACTATTTAGGCATCGCCGGTGGTTACGATGGATTTTATTCGATGGTTGGCGAGCTAAACGATAAATTCAACATTCCGAAAAATCTGACGGAGCTCGGTGTCGTCAATCCAGATCTGGATAGTTTAACCAAATCTGCCATGGCTGATCCGAGCACTGGCGGGAATCCTATTGAGATGACATACGATAATACGCTTGCATTGTTAAAGGCATGCTTATAACTATTAAGCGCGAGTTATAATCAATTGGCCCGAGGCTATTTTGGGAAAGGCATTTATAGGCACCGGGGTTAATGTATGCGTGTATTAGTCTTAGGTGGGTCTGGCTCTATTGGTCGAGCCGTGCTAGACGCATTAGTTGAAAAGGGTTGTGATGTCTGTGCACTGTCACGATCGGGTCAAACGGCAGCTCAGGTGCTCAAAGCCGGTGCAACACCTATAAGGGGTGACATTCGGCAGCCAGAGGAATGGACTGATTGTTTAACGGGTGTGGATGTTGTGATACATGCTGCCGCCACCTGGACTGACGACATGGATGTCGTAGATCAAATGCTTGTCACAGCACTTCTTAAAGGATTGGAAACACCCGATTCTGCAAAGACTCTAATTTATACGGGTGGCTGCTGGCTTTACGGTGATACTGGTGACGCTATTGCAACAGAAAATTCCCCGTTGCACTCGATACCTAGAAATATGTCGACAATTAACTCGATGAAAAAAGTACTTCGCGCACCCAATGTTCGTGGAATGGTTATTCATCCTGCAATGGTCTATGAGCGCGCCGGTGGCGTGTTCGAACGCATGTATGAAGATATTGAGGAACTTGGGTATGTCAGGATTTTTGGCAGTCATAGAACCCGCTGGCCTTTAGTTCACAAACATGATTTGGCTCAGTTGTATTTACTGATGCTGCAGAACGGAGATGCAGGAGATGTATTCAATGCTGCTGCAATAGATGGAGTTACTGTCGGCGATATTGCTATCGCAATATCAACCAGTTCGCAGAGCGGTAGCGTTCCGATGGTTTTTGATATATCACACGCAATCAGTGAATTTGGTGATTGGGCTGCAGATTACGCGCTCGATCAGCAAATGAGTGGGCGCAAAGCCAGAGACGTATTGGGTTGGGCGCCTGAGCATGTTGATGTGTTCAGCGATATTGTTTGAGAGGTTCGATGCGGGTTTCACTGACCATTACACAGTTGGTCTTTAGCCCATTATCTAATGGAGGCTAAATTCGACGTATTTGTTATTAAGTCAGCCGCTACTTGGTATGCATAGCCTCTCAAGCACATTAAAATGGCGAGTAATGGGAAATAGTCGATCAGTGCGCTTTAAAAGGCTGTGTGCTGGAACCGAGAATATCGGGTTCGAAAGCGTAAAATAGGCCAAGCGTCAAGTGAGGTAGCAGTCATGCAGCAAATCTCAACAGAACAAAATAAAGTAGCAAAGCGATCGCCTTCTCAGGTTATGCGCTTGAGCCGACTCGGCAGTTTTCATCAAACTCGCCTGTCTTTTATGCGCGTACTTACGCGTCGTCTAAAACATGAGCAATGGCAATTTAAACAACACGAGTTTGTTGTTAACGACAACGGTGTTGGTCACGCTGTGTATAGCGCTATTGGGCCAGAGCGTACTTACTCACTGGTGGCCTTTGCTCACGACCTTCCAGATGAGCTTCGTTCTGATCGTGTCATCGCCGAGCAATGGGATACGACGTTTACACTGTTTGATGGTGTGCCGACGCAAGCTGATATTGAAAGATTAGCTTCTAATGTGCCGTTGCAAGAAGCAGGACGAATCTCAGGCACTGAACTAACGCTCTCACGTGCCAATCGCTCTGTGCGGTTGTGGGAGCATGTGGTCGATGCACTTGCGCGTGGTGAACAGCCTGATCAAGCTCAACTGGATTCGGTTGGTTACCTTATGCGGACAACGGCTGTGTATGGTTCAGGGAAGTTTGGTGCCGCTGATCGACAATCCATCTCGGAACGAGATGAGTGTAAGTCGCCTTTCCAAGTAGAAATGCTCTCGGTTTATCTTATCCGTACCTTTGTGCGTGATTTAGTGCAGCACATGGCAAACGTGCGCGGTGGTGATAAAGCAGCCACGCTTAATCCTGATCTTGCGCGCTCCCTTGGTATTGGAAATTCTACTGGGTTAGGCATGGCACCATTTATTGTTAATCATCCTGCCTTGTTCAATAATTGGGTGATCGCAAGAGAAGAGGCGTTGTCTCAAGTGCGCTCCATAGAGCATGCTAGCGTTGCAGAAATTACGTTGTTCAAAGATCTCTTTGAACGCGCCAGTCGGTCGATGTCGAAATGGAATACACAGCATGAGCTGCAAAAAACTAAAGTAACCGCATTGCTTGAAGACCTCGATTTAGTTAAACGCTATTTTGCTACGTTAGCGTTTGATACAGACTTTGTTTGGGATGCTATTTATTGTTGGTCCGAAGATAACTTAAGTATTGAAGGCCAAGAATTTATTGCATCACTGTTACTAGAACCCTACGGTGAGCTCATTGATGGATTCGCGCATTGTATGAGTTCTGATAGTCCCACAGTTCTTGCAATTGATGGCACGATGCAATTATCAACACTTAAACAATTACTTGATACGCAATACGCGTGGGCTAAAACGATTAACTGGGCGGATAAAGCAGCGCAAGCTAGGGCATGGTATGTGTCGGCTGAAAAGCTAGAGCCGCGGCTCGGCGAACGGTTTGATGAGCCAATATCTGAGTATGAACAACCGCTAGCACCTGCGAGAGATGCACTAGCCTTATGCGAGCAATTGGATGGTTTCGATTGTCAAAATGAGCTTGCAGATAAAGCCACTGTTGCAGAATTTTTGTTGAAAAATCCACAGCACCGCCACACAGTGCGTCGTTTGCAAACACTAAAAGATTTACCCTACGGCGAAATTCAAGACAATACGATTGGTGCAGATTTGCTACCCATAGATATGTTGCGTTGTAAGCTTTCATTCTTCGGCGCCATTCATTTCGATCCACGTTCTGATCGGTGGGTGCGTATTCGTATGTTTGGCAATGCGCCTTATCCAGAAGAATTGGCATCTAGCGATGCAGAATTTTGGTCATACCCAAAATAAGTACACGCGCTGTCGAAGCTCGCCAAACATATTATGAACACCTACTCATTGAATGAAACGGCCACCCGAGCACGTCTTGCAGCTAGAGGTGCAGGGTATGAATGGGGGTTAGCAGATGAAGTGTATCGGTCAGTGTTTTGGCTCGTGCAACGTAACTTGCCAGCACCGCTTGTGTTAAGCCGTTTATTGGGCCTTAATAGCTCAACCAGTGACGTTGAATTAGGCATGCCAAATATATACGAACGTCACTTTAGTGCACGCGGAACCGCGCTATGTCCAGTATTGGTTGGCTGCGCTATGACCGATCGCTTACAGGTTGCTGATATAGATTTTGAAGTAACGTTTGACGCATTACACTGTCCGTTGCTGATGTTGCCATTTATGGCAGAGTTGGCGATCAAGTTTGACCGTGTCGTTGTAATCGATTTGGACACAGCAGAAATGGTAACCGATGGAAATCATGTGAGGTTTTCATCGTTTGATCTTCAGCAGCTTGAGTACACGAAAGCTGGAAGCATGAACTTTAAGCCTCGTGAAGCGGTTGTATTTGATGAAGGTGAGAATCTACAACTGCACGCACGAGTTAGCGTTGACCCAGTGGTTTGGCAAGCTCTGGGTGCATTCGCGCATAATACCTATGCCCCTGCGACTGAGGCTTCACGTAATTCAGGTGCAGGGGCTGGGGTTTCTGACAACGATTAATATAACTAAGTGCGACCCGACTGCTTAACGTGTGGCTGTGGGAAAAAACGCAAACCTGTAGTTTACGACTCCTAAGAAAGGCTATGATTTCTAAGCGCTGCTATAATCTTAACGGTAACTAAGCTTTTGGAAAGCAGACGTTCATATTTTTGATATTTTCGTCTGCTATGAATCGCTGTAAGGCTCAGAGCTGTCAAAGTAAAAGGTTTATGCTTCTCCACTTCTTACTGCTGCGCAGATATTATATTTTTTATAGGAAACGTAATTGGAAATTCCATTAGCCGACACTGATGCCTGGACCATTGCCGAAGGCAAAGATAGAGGGAAGCCAAGTTTTATTAGGTATAGGCCGAATCTCCAAAGCTATGTTGGCGATAGTCGATATCCTAGAAGGCTTGTTATCATATGGGAGTTTGATCCACAGAATAATAGTGGGATGCCATCAGAGGAACTGAACGATAATATGCGTGCGCTTGAAGATGCTATTGATGGAGCATTGGATCCAGATCGTTTAGCAGTTCTTGCTTTTGTCTACACAAAAACAGGCGTTCGAGAATGGCATTTTTATTTAGAAGATGTAAGTGAAGCTAGCCTTAGAATCAATGATGCACTGTCAAAACTTCCAATATATCCAATTTCACTTCAAGTGGAGGATGATAAAAATTGGGACGCATTGTGTGATGTTTTTAAATTAGTCGGATAAGCTCACGGTGTTGTATGCCACTAGTCTGTATATGGAGCAATGTCTAACATAGCTTTGGATACATGCCGAATCTTCAACTACGTAAAGAGTATCTTCATTCCAGCCGGTTATTGGTTATTACAATCGGCAGCATTGGGCGCAAAGCTGGCCAAATCTGAAATTCGTTTATTAGCCTTACGGATGTCCGCTGTGTGGAGAGATCGGGTACTATCTGACTTCGCGAATTTCAGATATTCTGATTTATTGCTATTTTTGCTGACGACAATATTGTGCGATAGTTGGACAGACACTTCACCTGGAAAATAACGCTTTACTCTTCAAGGAAGTATTTCATAAAACGACAACGTCCAGCAATTCAATACATACTGCGGCTTAAAGCACACTCATCGTCCCAAGTCCAAGTTGATCACTCATTCCAAATGCACCCATACCGCCATCAATGGCAATATCCGTTCCTTTAAGCCAATTGCTTTTTGGAGATAAGACGAAAGCTGCGATAGTAGCGATTTCTTCAGCGTTGCCAGGTCGGCCGGCACGTTCAACATTTTTGGCCATCTTGTCACCAAATGCTTTCTGGAAGTCCACTAGAATGCCTGTTGAAATACCGCCAGGGCTCAATGAGTTTATCCGTATACCGCGTTTGACCATGGCTTCTGTTTCTGCCACCGTCCATAGAATCATGGCTTCTTTGGAGAGGTTGTAACAACGGGTTGCGTTTATTGCTTCTGCTGCGATAAATTCTGCCAGCTGTTCTTTAGAGCTTACATCTGAGAGCTTTTTAATCTGTTCAAGATTTTCTCGCCAGCCGTGACCTGCGCGAGATGCCATATTAACGATAGATGCAGCATCGTTTATTTGCGGCAATATCGCTTTGGTGAAAGTGCGCTGACCTAAAAAATTAACTTGTAGAATAGCGGCTTCCAGACCTTCGCGTGGCGGCAATCCTGCGTTGTTGAACAAGCCATCTATTTTTTGATCGACAGCGTCTACCGCACTAATAATACTTTGATCATCGTTAAGGTCTAACGGTATGAATACATCAACGTTTTCGTTTGTCTCTATTATATCGAATCCGATAACCGTATGATTTTCCGACTTGAGTATGCGCGCAAGCTCGGCACCGATGCCGCTGGACACTCCGGTAACTGCATAGGTTTGTGTTTTCATATTGAGCAGCTATTGTTAGTGGAAGTTAAGCGCCGAACTCAATGCCAATCTGTCCAAAGGGGCCAAAGTCTGCATCAATTTTACAACCCGGCGGACATTCTATTGGTCTGATGAAACTACCAGATAGAATAATTTGTCCCGGTTCAACTTGTTGTCCGTAATGGTTCATTCGTTGAATTAGCCACAGTACACTCTCTACCGGATCGTTCAGCACGCCAGCTCCAAGCCCTGTTTCTTCTACAGTGCCATCACGACTAACGATCGCGCCTATCCAACGTAAATCCTGCGCATCGATGGCATGCTTTGCATTGCCAGTAACGATGCCAGCGTTGGCTGCGTTGTCCGAAATGGTGTCTCGAACATTTCGGGTTTTGCCAGTGGCTTCATCAATTCGCACAATACGAGTGTCAAGGATTTCAATAGATGGCGTTACATAGTCAGTAGCATTGATAACATCTTCACGCGTGACTGTGCCACCACCGATGCGCTCACCCATGACGAACGCAATCTCCGCCTCCATACGTGGCTGGATAAACCGATTAACTGGAACAACGTCACCACTCTTAAACGCCATATCATCAAACAGAATACCGCTATCGGGTATGTCAATATTTAATGCTTGTTGCATCGCTCGGGAGGTAAGACCAATTTTCCATCCAATGACGCGCCGTCCAGCCTTTATTTTGTGTTGCAAAATAGCAGACTGAATACGATACGCGTCGTCCATATCTAATGTAGGGTGCTGCAATGAAAGCAACCCGATTTGTTGGCCGGTTTTTTCAGCCTCTACTAGGCTGGATGCAGCTGCGTTAACCTCGTCTTCAGTTAATGTCACGCTTCATCCTTAACGGTGTTGAATAACGTGCCAATGCCATCGGCGGCGACTTTTATTTCATCACCTGGTTTTAAAAATCGCGGTGGGTCAAATCGCGCGCCTGCACCTGTTGGCGTGCCAGTAATGATGATGTCACCAGGAACCAGTGTGGTGAAGGTTGAGATGTATTCGATTTGTCGGCGGATTGGAAACAACATGCGGCTGGTACGATCTTCTTGACGAAGCTCACCGTTGACATGTGTGGTGAGCTGTATGTCATCTAGTTGGTCAGCGTTGGTGAACGGCACAAGCCAGGGGCCAATGGCGCCTGAATTATCCCAGTTTTTGCCTTGCGTTACGTTGAATTTAGCGTGGCGCACCCAATCACGAATAGTGCCTTCATTACAAAGGCTCAGTGCGGCAATGTGATCATAAGCATCGGCCTGCTTAATTCGTCGGCCGGCCTTGCCAATGACTATGGCAATCTCGCCTTCGTAATCGAGTTTCTCTGATTCTGGTGGACGAACCAAAGAGCATTCGTGGCCAGTAAAAGAACGGGCAAAGCGAGGGAATAATGACATGTTGGGTGGCGCTTCAACTCCATCTTTATATTCTGCGTTCCTATCAGGGAAGTTCACACCGACGCATATAATTTTTTCTGGATTCGGAATCGGTATCTTGAACGTGTATTCGCTGTGCGTAACATCGAGACCTTTTGCGGCTGTTTCAAGTTCGGTAAGGCCCTGCGCTTCGATAACTTCACGTAGCGTTGGCCATTGCGGAAAGCTTGGAGACAACGCGATCATGCCATCGTCGGTTACAGCGCCGTAGAAAGAGCTGCCGTTACTGCTATAGGTTGCAAAGCGCATAATGTTAACCCTGTTTAATAGTATCGATGCCACCGAAGCACATGTACTTCATTTCCATGAACTCATCTAAGCCGTAACGTGAGCCCTCTCGGCCTAATCCTGATTGCTTTACACCACCAAATGGTGCTTCAGCAGTCGATACTAGTCCTGTGTTTATGCCTACCATGCCGTAGTCTAAGCTTTCGGCAACCCGGAATCCTCTTGCAAGATCCTTTGAGTAGAAGTAGGAGGCCAAACCGAACTCTGTATCGTTTGCGGCGCGAACCACATCGGCTTCATGGTCAAAGAGGATTAAAGGGGCGAGGGGGCCGAAAGTTTCCTCTGATGCAACCTTCATTTTTACAGTAACGCCGGTGACGATCGTTGGCTGAAAAAACGTACCACCCAATTCATGTCTTTTTCCACCCATGGTGATTTGAGCACCATGGGCCACCGCATCGGCAATATGCTCTTCAATTTTTTCAACTGCGGCTTCATCTATCAGCGGACCGAATACAATGCCATCGTCAGTGCCATCGCCAACAGGTAAAGTGGCCAGTTTTTCACCTAGCTTTTGTGCGAACGTGTCGTATACAGCGGATTGTACGTAGATGCGATTAGCGCATACGCAGGTTTGGCCGTTGTTGCGGAATTTGGCAATGATCGCACCCTCAACGGCCGCGTCTATATCGGCATCATCAAACACAATGAATGGTGCATTTCCGCCAAGCTCCAGTGCCAGCTTTTTTATAGTAGGCGCGCTTTGCGCATAAAGTAGAGCGCCGACTTCTGTTGAGCCGGTAAACGTTAGTTTTTTAACGGTTGGGCTTTGTGTCAATGCACCTCCAATTTCTCTTGCGCTGCCCGTTACAACAGACAGCAGTCCTGTTGGTATGCCAGCGCGTTCGGCGAGCACGACCATAGCAATAGCAGAAAAGGGTGTTTGGCTTGCAGGCTTTATCACCATTGAACAACCGGCCGCAAGTGCAGGGCCAGCTTTTCGAGTAATCATGGCGTTTGGAAAGTTCCAAGGCGTGATCGCAGCAACCACACCAATTGGTTGTTTTATAACCATGATGCGTTTGTCTTCTTGGTGCCCTGGTATGACATCGCCATACGCACGCTTTGCCTCTTCAGCAAACCATTCGATAAAGGACGCCCCGTAACCAATTTCACCTTTCGCTTCAGCCAGTGGCTTGCCTTGTTCGGCCGTAAGAATAGCAGCCAAATCGTCTTGGTTCTCCATCATCAAGTCAAACCAGCGACGCAGTACTTGTGAACGATCTTTTGCTGTGCGAGCAGCCCATGCATGCCTTGTTTTTTCAGCGACTTCAATGGCTTTGTGGGTCTCTTTATCGCCAAGGTTTGGGACGTGACCAATAAGCTCGCCGGTGGCCGGATTGGTCACCGCAACGCCTTTTTCAGGAGTTGCTTCTATCCAATCAGTGCCAATGAGGGCTGCTTGCCGAAATAGGGTTGGGTCTTTTAGGTCGAGCATGTGTCATTCTCTTTTAATCGTCATTTAAAACGATTTTAATGGTGAATTATTTTGGTGCAGCCTTAATTCGGCTCAAGCTTGAGATTCTCCGGTTAACGCCATATGAATAACTTCATACAGCGTTAACCGTGTATCTAACTAGGTAACTGGCGGTGTAACTAACAGTGTAACTAGCAGTGCAACTAGCAGTGCAGCTCGCAGTGCAACCTACCATGTAACTAGCCGTGCAATAATTAAAGAAGAACTGACGTATGCGCACTGACTAAGGCGCAATAATCGGTTGCGCCTTCAGTTTTGGTTCATTCACATCTGCATCAGCAAATACAGACCCTTCCTCAAACCAGCTGCGTGGTGCGGCTGCACCCCATAGCGTTTGACGTTGAGGGTCTTTTAAATCCCATTTAATGGGATCATGATCTGGATCGACGGTCTGGTAGTCAGAGCAGTAGATTTCAATGCGATGGTTATCAGGGTCGCGAATGTAGAGAAAGAATGCGTTTGAAATACCGTGTCTGCCAGGTCCGCGCTCGATATGATCAACCCAACCTGTGGTAGACATAAGGTCTAGTAGGTCAATAATATTCAACGGAGTGGGAACCCAGAATGCTGAGTGATGCAAGCGTGGACCACGACCATTGGTAAAGGCAACGTCATGGACACCGCCTTTACGGTGCATCCATGCAGCCCAAACCTGACCAGATTCTGCATCTTCAGTATATTCTGTGGTACGAAAACCCATCTTAGTATAGAAATCGACACTGGCGTCAACGTCTGCACTGAACATATTGGCGTGATCTATTCTTAATGGTTTAACGCCGTTGTATAGCTTGTACTTTTGATGAATAGAGGGCAGTTTTTCCATCGTTGCATAGAATTCGAGTGGCACACCCCACGGGTCTTGCGTTTTTAACGTTCGTCCTGTGTAAGGTTTTTCTATCCACTGCGTTGGTAAGTTTTGTTCTTTGAAAAAAGCCTCAGCCTTGTCTAGATCTTCCTCTGAATAGACTTTAAAACCGAGTACAGAGACTTCACCCTTATCTGCTTGATGCAAGACAATACAGTGATGTCCCCGTTCTTCCATTGCACGAAGGTAGATCACCGAATCGGTTTCGTCGGTGACTTGTAGCCCAAGTGTGTCGACATAAAATTCTCGACTACGGGCTAAGTTGGTCACATAGTAATCAACATGGCTTAAACGCACGATGTTAAAAGGGGGATATAAAACCGGACTAGGTACTGGCATGTTTATTCTCCTATGATTTGACGACTAAGCACCTAAGCGCGTTATCTTGTGTTTGCCGGTAGCAATACCGATGTGTTTTTGTTCCATATAAAACTCGAACGACCAGTCGCCACCATCTCGACCCATACCACTGGATTTAACACCACCAAACGGTGTTGGCAGATGGCGAACATTTTCCGAATTGACCCAGATCATTCCGGCTTCAAGTTTATCCGTAACGCGTAACGCCCTAGTGATATCGTTAGTCCATACATAGCCAGTAAGCCCGTAAGGTACATCATTTGCCATCGTTAGCGCTTCCTCTTCGGTCGAGAAGGGAATCGAGGTGAGTACTGGGCCAAAAATCTCTTCTTGAGCGATGCGCATGCCATTGTTGGCATCAGTAAATAGAGTGGGATGAACGAAAAAGCCTTTGTCTCCAATGCATACACCACCGGCGGCAACGGTTGCGCCATCATCTTGAGCAATTTGGAAGTAGCTACTCACTTTTTCAAAGTGCTCCGTGGCGATCAACGGACCAACTTCTGTATCAGGGTCGAGTGGGTGACCAACTTTTATCTTGTTAACGCGTTCAATTAGTTTTTTCTCGAATTCGTCTTTTATCGTGTCCTGCACAAGCAGACGAGAAGACGAGGTACAGCGTTCGCCATTAATGGAATAGATCATGAAGATAACCGCATCCAAAGCACGGTCTAAATCTGCATCATCGAATACAATCACGGGGTTCTTGCCACCGAGTTCAAGGTGATTGCGTTTAAGTGTTTTAGCACCTTGCTGCACAATCAAGCTGCCTGTGTGGCTTTCACCGACAAACGCAATGGCTTTAATCAAAGGGTGCTCTGTGAGTGCTTTACCAGCACCCTCACCGAAGCCATTAACAAGGTTCCAGACACCATTGGGTAAGCCAGCTTCGGTGGCGATATCCATGAGTATGCGAGCCGTTAATGGGCTTAGCTCCGCTGGTTTATGCACAACCGTGCAACCGGCTGCTAATGCTGGTGCTATTTTCCATGTTGATAACATGAATGGTGTGTTCCAGGGAGTGATGATGCCGACAGGGCCAATGGGGACTCGTGTGGTTATGTTCATTAGCGTTGGTGATGGTAAGTTCTGACCATCGCGAGCACTGGTTACTTGATCTGCAAAGTAGCGAAAGTTCTCCGCACCACGCAATGCCGCCTTAGACATAAACCGAAACGCCTGACCGGTATCCCAGCATTCACATAACGCGATTTCTTCAGCTCGTTTCTCAATACCATCTGCGATATTGAGCAAAATGGTTTTTCGAGCCTTCGCTGGCATATCACACCATTGGCTAAAAGCTGCATGGGCAGCTTTGGCTGCCGCATCTATATCGGATGCATCGCCTTTGGCAACATCACAAATGACCGATTCATCGACTGGAGAAACAGACTGGAAAGTAGCGCCAGACATTGACGGTACTGATTTTCCATTAATTTGATGCAAGACGCCATTTTTACGAAAGTGGGCGAGTGCATCCTGTAATTTTTCAACGTTCTGATTTAGTGCTGACACAGGCTGTGATTTCCTTGAATTTGTAAGGCAATTGCCAATTCAGAGTGCGGACAAACTTTTTTCTATAGATATTTAACAAATTAATAGTTATCATGTTAAATAATGTGACGGCTCTTTGTCAATGGACAATTGAAAAAAGAGTCGAATTAAAACGATGCTAGTAGATTCATCGCGCTTGCAACGGTTTGTGGGGAACAGGAATTCTTAATGAGTAAGGCCATCAACAAGTCTATAAAGCCCAGTAGTCAGATAGGTGGCTTGCCAGAGACGTCTCGATCTTTGCCTATTGCGTTAGCGCGTGCACGAGAGAAGGTGATGCTGCCCATTCGGCAAATGTTGACTGCCAGTGGGATAACAGAACAGCAATGGCGTGTATTACGTGTGTTATACGAGCAAGGCCCCCTCGACTCAACGACTCTGGCTGAAAAGGCCTGTTTGCTCATGCCGAGCCTTACGCGCATTGTGCAGTCGATGGTGCAAAATGAGTATGTTACTCGTACTGAGCATGAGGAAGACCGGCGACGTCTAACGGTCGCAATTGCCCCAAAAGGTAAGGCCATTATTCTTAACAACCTAGATGAAGCTACCGCTATTGCGGCAAACATAGAGGCAACGCTAGGAAAGAAACGCTTTGATGACTTGCTGGACTCTTTGAGAAGGCTTGAAGAAATGTAGTCTTGGTCGGAATTGCCTATAGGCGTGAGAAGGGACAAGTTAGAGATGTTTCACCATTTTAGTTTAAAGACTTCTGGGTGTAATCGATTGAGTTAGTTCGGATCTCCTAACAAGGGGCATTCAGCCGTAGCAAGTTATTTGCATTAAGCTTAAGCAACTGGATTTTACGTTATGGCAATAGACTACTATGCAATCAATACGCAAGCTATCGATCAAATGCTCGCGGTCAAAAAACATGTGTCTACCATAAATGTAAAAACTAAGTCATTGGTTGAGCTGCGGGTCTCTCAAATAAATGGATGCGCATACTGTGTTGACTTGCATGCTAATGAAGCCAGACAGTTAGGTGTTTTGCAACAAGCATTAGATTGCTTAACAGTGTGGGAAGAGAGTGATTTGTTTTCAGCATCTGAAAGTAGGGCGCTGATGTGGGCCGAGACGGTTACAAATATATCAACAGTACACAGTGTGGAGCGGAGGCTAACGAGCTTGCTAGAGCAGTACACGGAGGAAGAGGTGGTAGATCTTACTGTGATAATTGCTTTGATGAATTGTATGAACCGAATGGCTATAAGCTTTGGAAGCAAGCCACCCGTTCGCAGTGAGTAACGGTTTATCAAATCGAAATTTCATTGTCACGCCAGACGGCGTGACAATTTTTGACCAATACAGACTAATTTTTTTTACGCTGTGTTTTTACGCTGTGTTTTTACGTTGGTTTGGTTCAGTGAACGGTTGCCTGTGAACCCCAAATTTGTATTAATCGTTTATCTCGACCACATCCCCATCTATAGCTCTTATATCTAACCGGGCTTTTTTTGTAGAAATCTTGATGGTGTATTTCATTGCCTTTTAAGGGGAAAAATTCACTCAGATTTAGAATAGGTGTAACGACTTCCTGGTTTGGAAATTGTTCTATTACGCGTTGTTTGGATTTTTCAGCCAGTGTTTTTTCTTCATCGTTAGCAACGAATATTGCGCTGAGATAGCTTGGACCTTTATCGCAAAATTGGCCTCGACTATCGAAAGGGTCAATGTTAACCCATAGGTGATCTAACAACTCTTGGTATGAAACGATGCTTGGATCATAAGTGATTTCAACCGCCTCATAGTGACCAGTGTGGTCTCCACGATAGGTTGGGTTCTCTGCCGTGCCACCAGTAAATCCAGATATGACATCGGTAACCCCTGTTAGCCCTTCAAAATCCTTTTCCATGCACCAAAAACATCCGCCTGCAAATGTGGCTTTGTCCGCTATGGCTGGTGAGCTGATTAATGAGAGGATGCAACACACAATTGCCGCAATCGGTGTTTTCTTTACAGTATTCGATAGCATGGTTTTCCAAGTTTTAGCTTGTACGAGTATGAATTCTAAAATCCGTAATACGTCTGATCGACGATTTTCAATAAAGTTCGATATTGACTGTGATTACTTCAAAACCAGCATCGCTGAAGCAAGGAATATAGGACAAAATTGATTTAAATCGGTATTGTTTTTTGGCAGATTGGCAGATTGGCAGATTGGCAGATTGGCAGATTGGCAGGTTGGCAGGTTGTATTTAAGGCTTTAAGGCTTTAAGGCTTTAAGGCTTTAAGGGTGTGAGGCTGTGGGGGTGATTGTGTGGGGCTTGGGATGTGGTGTGTGAGTGTGTCATGATCAGTGCGTTAAAGCGTAAATAAGGTAGTTGATACCCAGTCGGTATGCGAGTGACGTCATTTCGTTTGGGTATCCTGGGTCGTCCGCATGCTCCCATGCATCCCCCATATCCATATTAAAATTAATGGCAACCATTAGTCGTCCGTGTTCATCATAGATACCTTTCCATTGCGAAGGGGTATGTGGCATACGTACAATGGCTTGCTGATTATTGTCAAAATCTTGGATGTGTCTTCGTCCTGGAATCTGAGTCGCCTCTTTTAATTGATAGTGGATCTGCAATGGTGTTGCTGTTAACGGCATGTCAGTGACTCGATGGGCAGGTAAAGCTTGCGTGAGGACACTATGAAAATTCGCCCATTGTTGCGGACCGTGGAAGTCATCAACAATCAAAAATCCACCACGAAGTAGATACTGTGCAAGTGTGCTTATTTCAGTTTCACTGAGCTGCCATCGCCCAACCTGTTGTGCAAGCAGCCATGGATAATCGTAGACGGAGTTGTCAAGAAGGGATATGTGTGCGCTGTCTTTAGCGACATCAATTGATGTGTAGCGTTGCACGCCATCAATAAAGTGATGTTCAGCCTCTGGCCAATCTATACGCCACCATGCGCGCCCAGGGCCCCAAGTGTAGTTTGGAGAATGTTGAAATACGAGTCGACCGATATGTAATTCGCCGGAGGGCCCAAGTGCACTGGGTGAATTTACGGCATCGTTCGCGAATACGGTCGATAACAGCATGAAAATAGGCACAGTAGCGCACACAAGCTGTTTGCTAAATGAGTAACAAGCCCTAATCACTTTTATCCGCATAGTTTTGATTATGCATGGTTAGTGGCTAAAGACAAGGTGGGCTGATAATATTGTTCTTACATTGTCGCTACCCAATTTTCTTTAATGATGAAAGATGCCGTTATTGTTTCAACCGCCCGAACACCCATAGGCCTTGCGTTTAAAGGCTCGTTTAACAACATTAAATCTCCAACTATGACAGCACATGCGATTAGCCACGCCGTGAGCCGCTCAGGAGTGGAGCCTGCAGAAATTGACGATGTTGTCATTGGGTCTGTACTCACCGCCGGTACAGGTGGGATGAATATCGCCCGACTGTCGTCAATCGCCGCAGGCATTCCAGATACCGTAGCTGCCCAGACCATTGACCGGCAATGCTCTTCAGGTTTGATGGCTGTTGGGATGGCTGCCAAACAAATAATGGTTGATGGGCAACGCATTGTGGTTGCCGGAGGGCAGGACAATATTTCATCGGTACAAAACAACTACATGAAGTGGTTTGCAGATGATCGTGATGAGAATGTAACCGCTCAGTCTAAACATGCCTATATGCCAATGCTTAAAACGGCAGAACATGTTGTTCAAACCCATGGCATCACCAGAGATCAGCAAGATGAGTATGCGGCCGAGTCTCAACGTCTTACCGCAGCTGCGCAAGACGCTGGTGCATTTGACGATGAAATTGTATCGCTCGACGCTGTAAAAATTCTTCGTAATAAAGAGACGGGCGAAGAGACAATGGAAAATGTATTACTCGCCAAAGATGAAGGCAACCGACCGAGTACCACCATTGAAACCCTTGGAGGGTTGAAGCCGGTGATTGAAGGCGGAACTGTTACTGCTGGTAATGCTAGTCAATTATCGGACGGTGCATCAGCCTGCGTTGTAATGGATTCAACACTTGCAGAACAACAAGGACTAGCTCCACTGGGCATTTATCGTGGGATTGCAGTGGCTGGGTGTGCTCCGGAAGAAATGGGTATTGGCCCGATTTACGCCATTCCAAAATTACTAAAAAACGCAGGACTTAAAATCAGTGATATTGGACTTTGGGAATTGAATGAAGCGTTTGCTTGTCAGGTGCTGTACTGCCGGGATAAGTTAGGCATAGATCCAGCCATATACAATGTTAATGGTGGTGCCATATCTATCGGGCACCCGTACGGCATGACCGGTGCCCGACTTGTAGGTCATGCGCTTATTGAAGGCAAGCGCCGCGGTGTGAAGTACGTTGTTGTCGCTATGTGTGTTGGTGGAGGAATGGGCGCTGCTGGTTTGTTTGAAATTGCCTAGCGACGATTTAACTCCGTTGACAATTGGTTTGTCAACGGAGCAGGCTGTGTTACTGGCGGTGCTACCTATCAACACCATCGTAAACTGCACCGTCAGTCGGGCGCATAATTTCAAACAATTCGGATACAGACGCATAATCACGATACCCACATCGTGCTAATGGTTTCGCTGCTGCTGTGTCAAAGCGTCCATCGACTATAAATTCATCGCTTATATGTATGCCAATCACTTGCCCAATCACTAGAAAGGTGTCGATTGGTTTTCCGTGTTGATCTTTGATTTCTTCGCATGACAAGGTTACGCACTCCATCGATGCCGGACTGGCTGCCACTCGAGGAACTGCAACTTTGTTGCAGTCCGCCATCGTTAAGCTTGCATTGACGTATTCGTTTTCGCTAGCTGGGACCGTATCAGCGGTTATGTTCATTTCCGTCTGCAACTTTTCCGTTGCTAAGGAGAATACAAACTCACCTGTATCTCTTGCATTTCTAGCACTGTCTTTAAAAGTTTCGCTGGAAAACATCAGAATGGGAGGGCTGCTGGATAATGCATTGAAAAAACTGTAGGGCGCAAGATTAGGCACACCTGCTTTGTCTATCGTGGATATCCAGCCGATTGGTCTGGGGGCAATGATGGCTTTGAACGGATCGTGAGCAAGGCCATGTGGTTCATGCGCTTCGTAGTACACAGTAATTTCTCGTTAGTTTAATTTTGTTGACAGCTTTACGCTTTTGCCATGTTAGCAGGGCTGTGCTTGATGCGGCATATTGAGTGCTAGTAGATGCGACAGCTTGACCACTACTGTAGATTTCACCATAGCACCATAGCACCATAGCACCATAGCACCATTGTGCTGTTGGATGAGTACTAAACAACTATCTGTAAATTTAGCGATAGCTTGAAACTCTGTCGAATAAACCACTGTGTAAAAACGGCGAATTAGCTACTGCATAAAAACTGACGGTAGCATTGTTGGCATAGTTGTATTATTGGTTCAATTGTACTGGCATAGATACTGGTCCTCGGAAAGCCCACCCAGTGAATGGTGCTTCGCCAGCAAGTGAAATATTTGGAAATCGATCAAACAGCAGAGGCAAAGCAACTTCGCCTATAAGCATGCGAGAGGCTGCGGCACCGGCGCAAAAATGTGGGCCTGCACCAAAACTAATGGCTTTCGACGTATTACGTTCCACGTTGTAGATGTCCGGTTGATCGAATATAGTTTCGTCGCGATTACCGCTACCAAACATTAAAAATGCGCGGGATTCCAGCTCGAATTGAAAGCCCTTCAAACTAAATGCTTTTGCAATTCGTCGTGGAGACATACCTATTGGAGACATCCAGCGAGCGTATTCTTCAAACGCCTGTAGCCATGAGGCCGTGCCATTCATTGTTTTCGAAAATTCATGAGGATGAGTCAGTAAAGCCCAGACGGTTCCTGCTATGGCATCTCTTGGTTCATTCTGTCCGCCGCTAATGGCCAGTTTGATATTCGCCCGAATGCTGTTCATCGGCTGACCAGCCGCAAGCAATACGCTGAGCATCGATTCTTTTGCCAGTGAAGATTTCACCTGCAGCATTTCATTAATGCTCAGATCAATGAGTGATGTCGCGTTTGTACAATGCTCTTGTATTGATGCATTGCCAGAATAGTTTGCGATACCATTGATCATACCTTGCGAGCTACTATCCAACTGTTCAGGACTCATGTTGACCAATCCCGTTATATGGCGCAGTGCATGAGCTGAAACAGGCATGGCATAGTCACGAACTAGATCGATTTTTTCTAGGTTTTCTATAGAGTCTAGAACTCGCTTGGTGTCTAATTCAAATTGTTGTTTCCATTTTTCTTTGACCGTGCGGGGAGAAACAGAGCGTTGCATTTGACGGCGTTCAAGAACATGCGCATCACCATCCTTTCGCATCATATTCTGGCCCATTAGCGTGGTCATTAATCCGCCGGGTTGGTCAGAGGAAAAGATATCAATCATTTTTTCACACATAAATATATCGTTACGCAGGCAAAGCAGGGTAGCGTCTAGCTGAGGCACGTAACATATCGGCGCATCGGTGCGCATATTGGTCAAAGTGGGATAGGGGTCTTGCTTGAATTCGTGCAGATTAATTTCAACTATTGGTGGGTTCATTTAATCTGACTATCCTCACATTTGGTTATTATGATAACCATATGGACGAGGATAAGCCAACTTAGGCTTACCGTTAGGTGTAATAGCCGCTAAATCTCTGAACATGACACATTGATGCGTATGTCTGTATGCTTTCAAAGTACACCGTATTGATTTACGTATTAGGCGTAAAGTGAATGAAAACAAAATTCGAACTAGTGCAATCTACTGATGTTGGTTTTGAAGCCTGTACGGCATTTTTAGAGCAACAGTTATTGGCCTCATTGCGAACGGAGCTCATTCAGTCAGCGAATCAGTCGTTTGTGTTGGTCTCCAAAACGGCCGAAGATGAGATCGTTGGTGGCATTGTGGCGAGCACATCCTACGACTGGTTGCTTGTTAAACTATTGTGGGTTGAGGAGTCTTCCCGAAAGTTAGGTTTAGGTAAGCAGCTGTTGTCGCAAGCTGAAGAAAAAGGTATGGCTATCGGTTGCCATTCTGCATGGCTTGATACTTCGAATCCGGTTGCCATGCATTTTTATAGAAAAAATGGTTATAGCGAATTTGGCCGATTACATAACGAAGCTGATCATCAACCGCCGTCGCATCAACGCTGGTTTCTGAAAAAGAAATTATGATTGAAGGCTTTCGCTTTAGTTGATATTAGCATTGGCAACTCGATTGTTGAACACATTGGCATCGGGTGACGGTTAGTTGTTATTTTTCTGATGAAAGTTCTAACAATTGACGGTGAAAATCTATCCAGTCGGCTGAATCTGAAGACCAACTCGGTGAATCACGACCTTCCGTAAGTGCGCGCGGTATTTGCCGCTTTAAAAGTTCATCGGCAGCAACGGGTGAATTTTCAGCCGCTAGAAAATACAGTTCTGCATCCTGTAATCCACGGCGCCAAGATTTCAGTCGCATAGACGGTACGGGCCCAGGCGATTTTTCGTAACCAATTTTATCCAACTGATTACCGGGATAAACCATTACACCATTACCAGCTCTGTTTTCATCTACCTTATATTGTGGGTCGCGGTACGGGAAATCGTCGCTTCCCAAATTGATGGCCCACATGAATTGCCCTTGGAATCCATATCGAGCGCCAATGACTCCCCAAGTACGCATTTCAATGCCAGATGAATTTATACTGTGAGCACCAACGGATGGGTGGCCGCTGTGATAAAACCAAGCCGTCTCACCAGCATCCATTCGCGCGCGTAAAAACTCGGTATCTGCAGCACTTGCATTAGGCGCCCAAAGTCTAACGGTATTGGTTAAATCGAGTACCGGATCGTTTTCCCATACCGTTGGATTGGTGTGGCTTGTCCACAGTAAGTCTATGTTGGTAGACCCAGAGCCACTATCGATGGCGGTTTGTACACGTGATATCTGATCGTGAACCAAAGCTAAGTATTGCTCTCGCGGTAGGCTACCGTCGCCGTTGTTTGTTGGTCCATCTACTTCGTCAAATACGTATGCGAAATAATCGACGTCAGCCCAGCCGCGGCGTATAACTAGTTCGTCCCAGAGGTAGGCTAACCCTTCGTAGCGTTGAATTTCCCGTTCAGTGATACCTTTATAGGTGACACCATCGATGGATTGTGGCCATGGAGTTTTCCACAGTGAAACTGGGGTGTTGGCGCCGGGCCCTATATAGCCATTGTCTTTGGTGAAAAGTTCACCAGTCAACGTTGGAGAGATAGTGTTCGCATAGCTTTCAAGTTTATCGGGTGTCAGTAACTGGGGCAATCGTTCTATAAACACCATTCTATGTTTGTGTGCTAACTGCTGATAACAGTGTGCCATAGCTGTCCATTCAGGTTTTGTTATGTCGTAGCCAACACCCTCCTGAAAATAACTTCGATATAATTCTCCAACCGCATCAATCGTTGGTTTGTCTGGCAAGCTTGTATCGTGAACAGTAATCTGTATTGGTAGCGACATTTTATGTGTGCCAACAGTTAACTGAATATTCTGCCCGTAAACTCCTGGTTCGGCTGACTTATCAATGTATGTGTCCACCCATAAAGCTTGGTTGGTGCCTGGAGTGGGTTGTAGGTTAACTTTTAGGAGATCTTCTATTGCTGTTGCCGTACCACAGGTGTTTTTAGCTGGGACTAAAGCGTCAGGGTATTCATCTGGCCATGGCAGTACTGTAGTTGCCGGGCCCCAGTCATAACCAGCGTTATCAATAGGATGATAAAAGGCCGTAAACAGTGATTGGTGAAACCACTGCTCAGCTACGCCTGCACGATTTTCATTGCTTGCAACGCGTTCTAATTGTACAGAAACATTATCGGCCGATATGGTTTCGCTGGTTCGTAACAGTAACTGGAACGCGATGGTTTCGTTACGCGCGGCATGAAGTTGTAGTGGGCCATTGGACCAATCTAAATCAGGATGCTCGTAAGGTACCGCACCTGTCCGCGTTACTCTTGCCATGTCGCTGGCTGGACACACGACAATACCTCGTCCTGAATCTACGCACGCATCGCTAACACCACGAGCAAATTCGGCAGTGTTGATTTGCTTGTACGTGCTACCTACAACAACGCCCGTATCGCAGCCAGCAGCAACAAGAGCTCCCAACACGAGCATCAAGCGACAAACGGTGATGATGGTGGTTGCACGGGTGTCGGTTTTGACGATAATAAAAAGTGTATTGAAAATAGTGGGTTGTTTCTAGGTTTGTGGGGCAATGTTGCTACACCTAATTATAGCGATTGGTTAATCGCTGTTCAGTCTAATATATGTATATTTCTGTTAAACACTGTGCAATTAATTGAGAACCGTTACGGGGTTCTCAATAAGTCATCGAGACCAGTTCGCAGTCTGTGCATATCTTCTGAGTCGGTAAAATAGCCTGGTGAAATGCGTACTGCGCCGCCTGTGTCTGCGGTTCCCGCATCTACGTGAACCAATGGGGCGCAATGTAAGCCAGCTCGCACACAAATATGGTGGTCTGCATCGAGCATTGCGCCGAGCTGTTCGGACGCCATACCTTCAACGACAAAACTCAGGTTGGCTACACGTTCGTGGGTTCTAGCGTTGCCAAGAACCTGCACTGCTGGGTATGCGTTAAGCCAAGACTCAATCTCAAAAAGCAAAGTCATCTCGGTTTTATGGATGTGATCGATCGCGACGCTACACAAATCGTGATGCTTATCTTTGTCCGCTATGGTGTCATCGTGTACACCGGCTTCTAGTTGCTGTTTTTTGCCCAGTGCTCGAAACCAAAGTTGAGCTGCATGCAACCCGGCGATACCGGGTAGTGGAACTGTGCCAGCCTCTAGCTTATGTGGGTACACGTCAGGCTGAAAATTTGAAATGGAATTAACGCCGGTGCCGCCGACGCGTGCCGGACGTAGTTCTGTATTGTCCGAAACGATAAGCCCGCCAATGCCCATTGGGCCAAATAAACCTTTATGACCTGTAAAAGTAAGAACGTCTATTCCGAGCTTGTCCATATCGATGGGCAGCAGGCCTGCACTTTGGGCTGTGTCTACCACTAACTTTACATTGAATTCTTTAGCGATTTGTGCAATTTGAGATAGTGGTTGTACGGTCCCGATAACATTAGACGCATGATTTACGACAATGACTTTGGTGTTAGGTTGAATGGCTTGTGCGATGCTATGAGGACTGACATACCCATCTTGATCCACAGCAACTCTGCTTATATCCACGGATGCATCGCGCTCAAGATGATTGCTGATACGCAGAACAGCATTGTGCTCGATACGGGTGGTAATCATATGATCACCTGAGCTTAGTAAGCCATTCAAGGCTATGTTAAGTGAGTCGGTTCCATTGAGCGTAAAAATAACTCTGTTGGCATCGCCGGAAAAGCCAAAGAAGGCTGCCAACATTTGTCGTGTCGCATAGGTCATGGCTTCTGCGTCAGTTGACATCGCATGTCCACCACGACCCGGGTTTACGCCGTTTGTTCGGAAAAAAGCGTCCATAAACGTATAGACAGACTCAGGCTTTGGCCAAGTCGTTGCTGCATTATCGAAATAGATGTTGTCTTTCATGACTAGGGGACGCCCACCTTAATGTCCAATTTTTCGGAAAAATATTGCGTATGCTCAAGGTATACTAAACCATCTAGCGCGTGCTTATATAAGTTGATGCCCAGTTGGGGCTCTGCGATGGTGCGGTCTGTGAATAGATTGGGAACTGGGTTCTTCTAACCATGACTTCTGTAGTTGCCTACGCATGTTTGTGGCTGTCATTCGGCCTTGGCCATTCTTTATTAACCGTGCCTTTGATAAAACGGCGACTTGAACCGTTATTTGGCCCAGCCTATCGGTTGAGTTACAACGTATTTGCGGCGATTCATATCGGTCTTGTATTTTTAGTTGGGCGCTATTTGCTCAATGGAAGTCGCTTCACTTTCTTTTCATCCCCGATTTTTATTGCGGTTTCAGTTGCCGTCATGCTTTGTGGCGCATTGTTGATATTACTGTCATTACGTCAGTACGACTTGGGACAATTCAGCGGCCTTTCGCAACTGCGCAACGCAACAACCGCAAAAGACGACGGCACGGTAACCGAAAAATTAAACATTGGTGGGCTCAATGGGTGGGTCAGGCATCCGTTGTATTCTGGCCTTTTTCTGTTTGCGTGGGGCAACGCAACTTCGCCTTTAGGTTTTTGGACCGCTGTATTTGCAAGTGCCTATTTGCTTATTGGAGCGCACTATGAGGAGCGAAAGCTCGTTAGTGTCTATGGTAACGCTTATCATCACTACAAAATGCACACACCGGCGTTCGTTCCACGCCGTAAACGCGCATAAAACAAGGGCAAGGCTGTTGGACGGTTAGTCATCTGGCAATCGATCGATTGGCGCCAGAACGTTTGAGTAAAGCTAATTTAGTACACCTAAGAGTAAAGGGCGCGGCCCTAAACCGGTCTACAGTATACGAGACATGCAACGCTCGATTCATAATACCTAACCAACAAAAAGTGTTGACCAAAGTGATTTCAATAGGCAATTTAACGGGTATTAGTGATGAATAAAGGCAGCATTTTGGCACTTGGTTCGAACGGAATTGATCTGTGCAGGCACATATCGCGAAGGTTGCAGCGAGCTTAAAGCGCTCATGGCACAGGCGAACCGACCAGCACCACACTTTAACCGTTAAGGTTGATTAGCAATTGTTCTATCAAAAGGGTTTTGCTAACCTGTCAAGAGATAAATGGTCTATTTCTAAATATTAAAGCTGACAATTGCGTCGATTCGTATTGTCAGAAGTCGCATAAGCTGCTGAAATAGCACTGTTACCAAGACATGCTTAAAATATAATAAATCGCCTTGCCTAAACAGGGTATCTCTCACTGGAGGAAGTATGAAATTTACGATGAATAAACTTGCCGTTGTTACAGCAGGATTGCTGGCAACTTCGGCTGTAAACGCCGATGATCTTAAGTTCGTTTGCTATCAAGATGCGAACGAATGTGATGTCTTGGCAGAATTGGCTGCAGAATTCAAGGCAGAAAGTGGCCACACCGTGAGCACGGACGTTGTGGGTTACGAGATCATAAAAGAGCAGTTTGAGAGCCAGCTACAAACCGATGCCGCTCCTGACTTAGCTCGTGTAACTAACCTTGGTGGCCTGAATAAGTACTACCTCGATCTCTCTCCACATGTAGATGTCGCTGCATGGGAAAAGAACTATGGCGCAACCTTGCCATGGTTTCGTGAGGCCGGTGGAGAAGATAAAGGTGTCTATGGCTGGATGACACAGTTGACTGTTACAGGTCCTTACATCAACGTCACTATGTTTGATGATGCTGGCGTGGATATTCCAGAAGAAGGTGCTTCATGGGATGACTGGGCTGAAGCGCTACGAACTGTAAAGGGTGAATTGGGTATTTCTGCTGGTTTAGCAATGGATAGAACGGCTCATCGTATGGCTGGTCCTGCATTTTCTTACGGTGCAAAATTCTTCGACGATAGCGGTACGCCCATTTTGGTAGACGATGGTTTTCGAAAGTTTGCAGAAACATTTGTCGGCTGGCATGAAGAGGGTTTGATGCCGGTTGAAGGGTGGCCTGCGGGCTCTGGTACGCAATACCAGAACGCTGCACCTTTGTTTTTAAGTGGTGATGTGGCCATGCATATGTCTGGTTCTTGGATGATCAACAACTACGCGACGAATATTAAAGACTTTGAATGGCGTGCAGTTCCCATTCCATGCGGTGAAGGCGGTTGTGGTGCAATGCCTGGCGGTGCGGCTATTGCTGCTTTCAAGTCAACCAAAAGCCCGGAAGCTGCAGCATTATTTATCGACTTTTTAGCGCGTGAAGAAAATGCTGCAAAATTTGCAGCAGCAACTAAAAATATCACTGCACACCAGGGACTACAACAGAGTGGTGTTGACTATGGTGATACTTCTCCAGCAGTTTCAGACGCGCTGGGTGTTTTTGCTGCCAACGCTGGTAAGGCTGCCGATACCACACCTCAAGCCTATGCATTCCAAGGTTATGCGAAAAATGGTGTCATTTACGGCGTTGTACCAGATTATCTAACACAGGCGATCACTGGAGAAATTACACTTGACGAGGCGCTGGCGAAAATTGATGCCGATGTTGCGGCTAAAATTGCCGAGTAGTTGTGCCGGTTGTACTGCACAACAGGACAGATAGGGCGACTGAACATAAGCTTTCATCGTTCTGTTAAATAAAAATGCCCGGTATGTACCGGGCATTTTTGATTGCGTGGTTTGACCCTTACTTATATTTTCAAATTGAATTGAACTTCAATGCTTGATCCCATTGTTAATGCTTTTTCCAATACGTCGTGGACGTTTGGAGTGCTCGCCTACCTGGTTATTGGCTTACTGTTATCGCGCACATCTGGTGGTTTGATTTCAAGGTTTATGTCAGCGCTTGGTTGGCCTATTGAGCTTGCGCAAAAGCTGTCTGGTTCAACAGGTCTACCTTATCTATTTTTGCTACCGAACATGTTGATCTTCAGTATCTTCACGTTTGCGCCAATGTTTATCAATATTGGCTTTTCAGTTAGTGATGGACAAAGTATCAATTTTGATCAACGAACTTATTCGGGGTCAGATAACTTGCAGCGATTACTGCTCGAAAAACAAATTGACACAGGTGGTGCTAATCAAGAAGCTGAAAAATTCCTAGAGGCCGTAAAAGACACTGTGTTCTTTGTTGTACTGCAAGTTCCCATTATGGTTCTGGTCGCGTTGATTACCGCACTGGTTCTAAATCGGGAAATTATTGGACGTGGATTTTGGCGATCTATATTCTTCTATCCTGTGATGTTAAGTCCGGTCGTGGTAGGTTTTCTGTGGACGCTAATATTAAAACGTCAGGGAGTGTTATCGCTGACACTAATGGATTGGGGGATAATAGAGGAGCCCATTCAATGGCTCACTGATCCTAGCTGGACCATGTTCTGGTCAATTTTTGTTTACACATGGGCGCACCTTGGCTTTTACATGCTGATACTACTTGCCGGTTTACAAGCTATCCCTAAAGACTTGTACGAGGCTGCCAGCATGGATGGAACCTCCGACTGGCGAGTACTACGAAAAATTACTTTGCCATTACTGATGCCAACACTGTTGGTTGTGATGGTATTGGCTCTCATCAAGGCCTTCCAAGCGTTTGAAGAGCTTTATGCAATGCAAGTAAATTGGACATCCTTAGTGGCGTATATTTTTGAGGCATCTGGACTGCGAGGGCAGCCCACAACTCACGGCTTAGGAGTTGCTGCGATGGCATCGCTACTGGTTGCATTAGTACTGGTTTGCTTGTCTCTTGTGCAGATAGCATTGTCAGCTAGGCAGAATAAAGTATGAGTGCCACCTGGGATTTTCTATCACGCACGCAAAATGGCAATAGGCATGGCGTAACTCGGTTATCGCTCACAGATTATTTGAGCTATGCCTATTTGCTGATGGGTTTTTTGCTGATTTTTCTTCCAGTTTCATGGATTGCGCTGAACTCGATTAAGTCCGATTTCCAACTCGAAAAACAAGATATATCCCTTCTACCAACTGACTACGAACGGGTCGGTCGAGGAACTGTGAACGGGCCTGATGGTCGGGATATATTCTTTTTATCTGACCTGCCCAGCTGGGTACTCAATTGGTCTAACTTAAGAAATGAGGAAAAGGTTGGTCTTGACCCACAAGCGTTTGTCGATGCGTATTCGGGGAATGAGTTTTACGTGCTGCGCAGCCACCTCGGACTAGTGCCAACCCAAGCTAGGCAAATGATTAGCGATATGGGTTTGCCGGATTGGCTTATTCGCTATTCATCCATGGCCGCCTCCGCGCGCGATAAGCTTGATCTAGATGGGGTGATGAGTCAGCTTGATATAGAACAACAGCGATTGCTGAAAGAATACCTTGGCGTAAAACCGTTTAAAGCGAATCGTTTAGTTAGCCAAGTTTTAGTCACCGCGCCTGGTCCCCAAACCGGTGAAATATTGTCTTATGCGGTGGCCAGTGTGACCTCTCGACAAGATGTTCTATCAGCCAGGTCGCTTAGTGATCCGTCGGGAAAGGTCGTGCGGATACCCAAAGACTCTATTTCTGTTAACAGTGTTTTTAAACCTGCCTGGAGTAACTACACAGATCCAATGCGCGGCAAGGCTTATGGAGTCAATGTTGATTTTGTTGGCTGCATAACTAATTCAGTTTTAGTAACCGTCATTGCGACGCTCATCACTTTGCTTATTAATTCAATGGCAGCATTTGCCTTATCAAAATATCGCTTCAGAGGTCAGATATTTTTCTTTGTCGTTATATTGGCTACACTGATGGTGCCAGCAACTATTACTTTGGTTGGGGTCTTCAAAGCAATTAATGCAACTGGTCTTTCTGGCTCGATTTGGGGCGTTATTATTCCTGGAGCGGCAACACCAACAGGTATATTTTTATTGCGTCAGTATATGTTGACTATCCCTGACGAGTTGCTCGAAGCTGCTCGAATGGATGCGGCCAGTGAATGGAAAGTGTATTGGAGAATAGTATTACCACTGGCTTTGCCGGCAGTTGCGGCACTTGGCATATTGTCGGTTATCTGGCGTTGGAACGATTTAATACTACCTATGGTCGCTATAGCTACGTCGAAAGAGGCGTATACCATCCAATTGTGTTTACTTGAATTCAGAGGCGAGCATTTGAGTCAAGAGCACTATCGTTTGGCAATGACAGTGGTAAGCCTTATACCAACAACATTGGTATTTGTGTTTCTGCAAAAATACATAACGACTGGTATTGCTAATACCGGTTTGAAATAAGCATCAGGCTATGCGCTTCATGGTCAATGTAACTGATATGAGTAGAAAAATGTGGCTACGCTAGAACTCAAAAATATTCAGAAATCATACGGTAAAGTCGATGTGGTGCACGGTATCGACTTAACCGTAGACAGTGGTGATTTCTGTGTGTTTGTAGGTCCATCTGGTTGTGGTAAATCAACCATGCTACGGATGATTGCCGGACTTGAATCGATCACCGGCGGCGAAGTGTTAATTGACGATGAGGTTGTTAATAATATTACGGCGGCTAAGCGTGGCTTGGCCATGGTGTTCCAGTCTTATGCGCTTTATCCTCACATGAGCGTACGCAGCAATTTATCGTTCGGGCTAGAAAATTTAAACATGCCAAAGGCTGAAATTAAGGCTCGAGTGGATGAGGCTGCGCGCATGCTTCAAATCGAGGAGCTATTAAAGCGTCGGCCAGGTCAATTATCTGGAGGTCAAAGGCAACGCGTGGCAATTGGGCGCGCGGTCGTGCGTGAGCCAAAAATATTCTTATTCGATGAGCCGTTATCCAACTTAGATGCAGAGCTTAGAGTGGCTATGCGTGGTGAAATTGCTAGCTTGCACCAACGTCTTGGTAATACGATGGTCTATGTAACACACGATCAAGTTGAAGCGATGACCATGGCAGACAAAATAGCCGTACTCAGAGCGGGAAAGGTAGAGCAGTACGGTAAACCATTGGATATCTATAACAATCCTGTTAATAAGTTTGTTGCAGGATTTATTGGCTCTCCAAGAATGAATTTCATAGAAGCGGGCGTTGTTGATGTGAGTTCTTCCTTCATAAGGATTACTACTCAAGATGGGTCATCTATTGCGCTTGATGCGAAATCGTTTCAGGGCGATATAGGTCAACCTGTCACGATAGGCGTTCGTGCAAATCATCTTGAGCTTGTTGATAGTGATGCTGGTGAATTCGTAATGGAGGTGGTTAGCACTGAGCAGCTAGGAGGTGAGACATACCTTTACGGGTCCATTGGACAAGACTCAACCTTCACCGTGCACTTGCCTGGTCAAGTCAACATTGAACGTGGCGAGCAAATCGGTGTTGTTTTGCGAAAAGCCGAAACCCAATTGTTCGACGCATCAACTGGGTATAGTCTACGCAGCTAAGTACTCCTGCAGTTTCTTAAGTTCATTTCAGGCGGACTAATGCCGACATTGGCGCGATGCTCACGCACATTCCGCACATTCCGCACATTCCGCACATTCCGCACATTCCGCACATTCCGCACATTCCGCACGTTCCGCACGTTCCGCACGTTCCGCACGTTCCGCACGTTCATCTTATTTTAGGCCATTGGGTTTGCAGCTGAATAGCTAACTTTTATAACCTTGTCTTTGATAGGGCATCGAACACGGCTCAGTGCTCAAAAATATCGCTACATCAGATGAAAAGAGAAATAAGTGTTGATAAGCCAGGTTTGCCACGGTAGGATTACGGTATCAGGTTCATCGTTATCAGGAAGATAGAGTTGGCTAGTTTGTTGATATCTACATTTTGTTCTCAGCTGTATCGGTTGATTTGATTGTGTTTTGCGTTGTAAACAAAATCGCTGTTATCGTAGAGAACAAAACTGATCGTCAGCTAATGGCACGAGTGTTGGGTCACAAACAGTGCACGTATTTTGACCACAATCAATCTTTCGAAATTTCCACCCATCACTTCGACGCAATTGTTGTTGCTCACCGTCGTTCTGCCCGAAGTGCAATCCCCAGTCTGCCATCAAACCATCAAGCGTTACGGTTGATCGTTCTGTCTGATTGCATGGGGGAGTCGCAAGTAGTTTGCACATTGCAAGCCGGCGCTCATCACTACATAAACATTCTCGAATCGGAGAGGGTTCTCGTTGCTCGACTCGGCGCAGCTCTGCGGCTACATTCTCGTAGCGAACGCCGAGTTTTAGATGTCAGTCCGTTTACTTTTCAAGTGATCGAACGAACGGTTTATCGTGATAAGCGTCGAATTGCGCTTAGCCCACGCGAATTTGAACTGGCTTATTACCTATTTGATAATAGGGACCGAGTGATATTAGATGCAGAGTTAATGACAGGTGTTTGGACGTTGCCTACTTCTATAGACACCAGACGCATCGATACGGCAATTTGCAGAGTTAGAAGTAAATTGGGACTGCAGTTAAAGTCGTCTAGTTGGACGTTAGTGAGGCTGCGGCGAAAAGGTTACAAGTTACTGTGTCAGTTGCCAGAAGAATCCACGCAAGATATTCCTGTGTAAGCGTAAAGATAAAACAATAGCGGCTGTATTCACACAAGCACTCAGCGCAAGCGCTCTGCACAAGCGCTCTGCACAAGCGCTCTGCACAAGCGCTCTGCACAAGCGCTCTGCACAAGCGCGCATAGATGAGGTTGTAACTCAGAGAGCTTGTGCAATGTGCGCTATTTCTTTGTTGGGTAAGGCCTAAGTCCTAATAGTATTTCTGCTTTTTCTGTTAGTGGGTTTCCAACGAGTGTGCCGTCAGTGAAACCAGAAAGAGCATCAACAACGCGTGAATACACAACATCACGCGCAGGGCTCGTGTCTATTTTAATGCATTTGTCGCTTTTTTTGAACAGTTCGACTGTCGGTAATGTTTCAGCCTTGAACGTATCAAATCTCAACTTCATGCTTTCTACGTTGTCATCGCTACGGCCAGAGTACTTAGCTCGACCCAGAATGCGTTTTTCAAGCTCTGCGTAAGGACATTCGAAATACAGCATTGTTGGGAGTTCTGATTGTCGGCCAAAAATGTCGTACCACGCTTCCATATTATTCAATGAGCGCGGGAAGCCATCAAGTAGGAAATTTTTTTTACCGGTTGTTCTCGTGGTATTTTCCATGGCATCTTTGAGAAGCGTCACCATGATGTCATTAGGGACTAATTTTCCAGCGGTAATGTATTCATCAATTGTCTTTGCTTTTGGGCCACCAATTTCTAGTTCAGCGCGAAGTAGGTCACCTGTCGATAAATGAGTCCAGCCCAATTGAATCTCGGCAACTTCGCACATGGTGCCCTTGCCACTTCCAGGTCCGCCAATAACAAACACAACGTTTGGTAGCGGACATGGTTCTCTGGGGTCGTAGTGATGAACGACGACTTTAGGTGCTGGCGCTACACCTTTTTTATAGACATGCCATTCGCGATCTGTTGGTGGCAAAGGGACGTCGATAGTGTTGTCATAAGCTAGGTGACCATCAAGACGACAAATCCTCCAAGACTCATACGTGTTGGAGTAAGACAGTGCTGGGCTTCGAGCGCTTTTCCCATCGGCTCGGTCCCACGCCATTCGGCCGTTCCAGTAACCGATGGTAGAAAGTGTTCCAGATTCAGATTCTGTGACAGGTGCGGTTGACGGCACGTACAGTCCATCCACTTCTGGAAGGCCCGCTCCGGATACTTCAATGTAAAAAGTATTCGGTGCCAGGGTATTTGGTTTGTTCATACAGTATGGATCTTAATCAATTGATAGGTTTAGTCTAAGTGATGTCGTCCTTTTCTGCTGGATGCGCATCAAAAGTATTATTGGCTTGCCTTTACATTCAGCAGTAAGTCACATTATAGTTATGATGTATAGCAAATGTGTCACTTCGCAACAATAGGCAAGAACATGGAAATTTCTGGTGCAAGAGCAATGGTTACAGGTGGTGGTAGCGGTTTGGGTGAGGCAACGGCTCGGTATTTGTCGGCCAAAGGGGCGACCGTCGCCATTCTTGACCTAGATGCGGCTCGTGCGACAGCGGTTGCGAGCGACATTGGAGGCGTCGCTCTGGCAGTGGATGTCACCGATGAAGGTGCTGTGGGCACCGCTCTAGATGAGGTTGGAAACAAACTCGGTGGCGCTCCTCGAATTGTCGTTAATTGTGCAGGAGTAGGGCTGGGAGCTCGTGTGGTTGGCCGCGAAGGCAAGTTGTCATTTGGTGTTTTTGAAACGACTATTCGCGTTAATCTGTTCGGTACCTTTCATGTGATGAGTCATGCTGCGAACATGATGATGCAACTGGATGAATTGGATAATGGTGAGCGAGGGGTCATTATTAATACCTCGTCTGTGGCGTGGCAGGATGGTCAAATCGGTCAGTCTGCGTATTCTGCATCCAAAGGTGCAATATCCGCGATGACACTTCCGGTAGCGCGAGAATTTGCTCAGTCTGCCATTCGTGTTATGGCAATCGCACCTGGTCTTTTCAATACGCCAATGATGGAAGGATTGCCAGAAGAGGTGACCACAAAAATCGCGGCTGAAGTCCCTTTTCCTAAACGTTTAGGACAGCCGATTGAATACGGCATGATGGTTGCGCAAATCGTTGAAAATCCTTATTTGAATGGCACTAATATACGGTTAGATGGTGCGGTAAGGCTTGCGCCAAAATAATCAACAAGATCGAAGCAAATCGTGGCAATTCATTCTCCTTCTAATGACAGCGTGTTACCTGAACACGTTGCAACCGATGCGGTGTTGCGAGGTTTTTTTGGCTACAGACTTAAGCGTGCGTACAACACAATACGTTCGGACTTAATGCATGTGTTGGAGCCAATGGGGCTTCGCATTACAACATTCTCCACGCTCTTACTGATTGTTGATCATCCTGGGCTGCGTCAATCTGCTCTTGCACAGATCCTTGAAATGAAGCGCTCAAATATGGTTGCCATCATTGATGACTTAGAACACAAAGGTTGGATTAAACGAGAGCCTGCACCAGAAGATCGACGGGCGTTTGCTTTATTCGCCACGGATGTGGGGCTGCGCACGCATACAAAAGCGGTAGCGTTAGTTCGCGATCATGACATGAAGCGACTGGAATGTCTGACTGAAGAAGAGCAGGCTAGTCTTGCGTCGTTGCTGGAAAAAATTGAATCCTATTAAGAGTTGGGCGGGTAAGTAATGCAGTCAAACGAGTATGTGAAACACAGCGTTTCAGCAACCCAGAGTGATAACGGTGCTATCGTACTGCAATCAGACTTAACGCTTGGCCCCGTCGCAAATCAAACGGGGGAGTGGTTGCATCATTGGTCGAATGTTGCACCTGATCGTGCGTTTTTAATGGAGCGCTCGGGCGCTGGTTGGCGTCAGATTAATTATCGCGAAGCGCTCGAGCAAGTAAGAGCTGTGGCCGCAAGTCTTTTAGATTTAGGTATGGGCGCGCATACACCGGTGGTTGTGCTCTCTGGGCCGAGTATTGATCACGCCTTGTTAATGATGGCTGCACATTATATCGGTGCGCCGGTTGCGCCCTTGGCTGAGCAGTATTCACTGATACCAGAGGCTGGCAGTCGATTGGATTACTGCATCGGTAAAGTTAAGCCTGCACTGGTCTATGCCGCTGATGCGAAAAAATATGAGCATGCGCTTAACCGACACTCACTGGAATCAGTTGCGAAGCTAGCCAGTTTCAATTCATCAGGCAATATTAAAAGCTTTGATACATTATTAACTAGCAACCCAACGCAATCATTGAACGATGCCTACGCTCGGGTTGGACCAGAAACGCTGGCAAAAATTCTGTTTACTTCAGGCTCTACTGGTAATCCAAAAGGGGTGCCGCAATCGCAGCGAATGCTTACGGTTAATCAAGCGCAATATCTAAGTTGCATGCCTTTGTTTGCTCAGCGTCCACCGGTGATGGTGGATTGGTTGCCATGGAATCATGTGTTTGCTGGCAACTCCAATTTCAATCTTATTTTAGCTAACGGCGGTACGTTAGTAATTGACGATGGTAAGCCAGTCAAAGGCTTGTTTGATAGAACACTAGAAAACCTTTCAATGCACGTCGGTACGTTAAGCTTTAACGTGCCGATTGCCTATGATATGTTGGTCAGTGCTTTGAAAAATGACAGTGCATTGAAAGAACGTTTTTTTAGCGACTTAGATATGATTTTCTACGCAGGGGCTTCCTTGCCAGCTGATGTTTGGACTGCACTTGAAAAAATGTCAATGGAGGTGTCAGGTAAAATACCAATGATGACATCGAGCTGGGGTTTAACCGAAACGGCTCCAGCTTGTCTAATACATCATCAGGGTGGAGCAGGTTCAGGCATGATCGGTGTGCCAGTACCCGAACTTGAAACTAAGTTGGTGCCTTATCAGGATGGACGCTACGAGATTAGAGTTAAAGGTCCAAACGTTATTACGGCCTATTTTGAAGAGCCTGAAAAAGATCTCGAAGCGTTTGACGAGGAAGGGTTCTTCATTACAAACGATGCCATTAAATTCGTTGATGTGAAGGACTATAACGCTGGGGTTCGTTTTGATGGCCGTATAACTGAAGACTTTAAATTACTAACAGGCACTTGGGTGCAAGCTGCAGAAATAAGGCTGCGTGCATTGGCGACGCTTGAAGAGTTAGTTCAGGACATTGTTGTCACTGGTGCAGATCGTAAAGACATCGGCTTGCTTGTTTTCCCATCGCCGAGCATCGCGCCGAGCAATGATGGTGATACAGTCACTGACGCTGATTACCTAACTCAAATAAAGGAACGCATAACACTCATCAATGATGCATCAACTGGATCATCAAATCGAATCGCCAGGGTGCTGCTAATGGCACAGCCGCCATCAGTAAAAGATGGCGAAATAACTGCCAAGGGAAGTTTGAATATCAACGCCATAGTGGGTTGCAGAGCAGAACTGCTAGAGCGCTTATATACCGATACAGACACTGCGTGTATTCAAACCGTTATATCTGTGCCGTAACCTGACTTTAACTTATCGATATTTATTAACGATGCTGATTATCTAAACTTAGGTTCTCTTTTTTCAAGAAATGCACGTAATCCTTCTTTGGCACCGTCTGAAGTTTGAGACATGGCAGCAGCTAAGCTCTCTGCGAACATTCCATCCGTGCGAGACATATCGTTAATACGAGGAAGCGCTTGTAACATTAGGTAGTTTGAGAATGGTGCATTATCGGCAATTTTACGCGCAAGCTTTCGTGCTAGTGGAAGCGCCTCATTTTCCTCTACAGCATAGTGTGCAAGCCCAAGATCGACAGCATCGTCGCGGCCATAGCTACGACCGGTAAGCATCATTTCACGCATACGATCAGGGCCCAGAATACGACCGACTCTGACCGCTGCGCCACCGCCGACGAATATGCCGCGCCGACCTTCCGGGAGTTGAAAACGCGTTGAAGGTTCGGCGATACGAACATGGGTCGACGCAGCGATTTCAAGCCCTCCGCCGATGACAGCGCCAGTGAGCGCCGACACAACCGGCAGTCCACCAAATTCTATAAGGTCAGCTACACGGTGCCAGTTGCGTGAGTGGTATACGCCATCGATAGGGTCGCGTGTTTCATGTTCCGCCAAGTCTAACCCTGCACAAAAATGACCGCCGTTGCCTGTAAGGATGACCGCATTGACCTCTTTGGGAGGGTTTGCAAAGAACTGATCAAGCTCGTCGATTAACGCATCATTCATCGCATTGCGTTTTTCAGGTCGGTTAAACGTCAATGTGGCAATGTCGCCTTCCACTTCAATGAGAATCGCTGAGGGCGCTTTGTTGTCTGCAGGCATCGGTCAACTTTTTCCGTTGTGTTTGAAGAGAAATGTCATTACCCTTAATATAGTTCTATTGTATAACGGTTATTACACATAGCAATTGTCATTTTAGGAGGTTAGCGCCGCAATGGTCGATTTTTCCAAGGTTGTTGCCATCGATTTTCACACTCATGCCGAAGAACCTTGCAATGAGTGTCGAGATGATGGATACAACGAATTTCAGACAGGTATGGCGGCCTATTTTAAGAATCCTGCTGGGGCTACAGGCATGTTGCCAACGGTTCAAGACACTGCTAACTATTACCGTGAACGCAATATAGCTGCTGTTATTTTTCCGGTAGATGCCGAGCGCGAAACCGGTTTTCGGCGCTACTCGAACGAAGAGGTGGCATCGATCTGCGCTGAAAACGATGACATCCTTATACCTTTTGCCTCTGTTGATCCACATAAAGGCAAGGCTGGTGCGCGTGAGGTTCGCCGGCTGGTGCAAGATTTTGGTGTCCGTGGATTCAAATTTCATCCGACTATGCAGGGTTTCTATCCCAACGATCGGGAAGCGTGCTATACCGTGTTGGAAGCCTGTGCAGAGGAAGGGGTTATTACGCTGTTCCATACAGGGCAAACAGGGGTTGGTTCTGGCATGCGCGGTGGCATGGGGATGCGATTAAAATATTCAAACCCGATGTACCTTGATGATGTGGCGGTTGATTTTCCTGACATGCCTATTGTCTTAGCACATCCATCGTTTCCATGGACTGAAGAAGGGTTGGCTGTGGCGCAGCACAAGCCAAACGTATACTACGATATGTCTGGTTGGTCGCCTAAATATTTTCCAGAAACCTTTATTCGCTATGCAAACTCGATTTTGAAAAAGAAAATGTTGTTCGGTTCTGATTGGCCAGCGCTTACCCCCGATCGTTGGTTGGCAGATTTTGAAAAAGCGCCTTTCAAGGATGAGGTGCGGCCGCTTATTCTCAAAGAGAACGCGTTAAGGCTTTTGTCTGAAACGACTCTCAGTAATAACTGATTTACAAGATCATCAGACCTACAAACTATGTACTCTTTTAAAGCTCCCGTTGATGACATTATGTTTTCGTTGCGTCATGTTGCGCAAGTCGACGGTTTGCCTGGGTGGGAAATTTCCGATGCCGAAGATGTATTAGGCCACTTTGCCGAGTTTGCAGAAAATGTATTGGCACCACTCAATGCTATTGGCGATCGTGAGGGCGCGCAATACAGCGATGGACAAGTGCAAATGCCAACAGGGTTTGTCGATGCTTACAAACAACTCAGTGATGACGGATGGCAAGGATTGACGGCACCAGTGGAATTCGGCGGTCAAGATGTTTCGCCACTCATTGTGGCTGGTGTGTCAGAAATATTCACTGGTGCTAACCATTCATTACAAATGGTTTGCGCTCTTGCGCCAGGTGCTATCGCAACTTTGCGACTGTTTGGGTCAAGCCAACAGCAAACTGAATGGATACCGAAGCTAGCATCTGGTGAGTTTTTATCCACCATGTGCTTGACGGAAGCTGCTGCAGGCTCTGATCTGTCTGTCATTTCTACTCGCGCAGTTCTTACTGAAACTGGTTGGAGTCTATCGGGAGAAAAGATCTACATCTCTGGTGGCGGACAAGATCTTACCGATGGGATCTTACATTTAGTGCTTGCGCGATCTGGCGATGCAGATGCAGGTCTTAGTGGTTTGTCATTGTTCTTGTGTCCTTCACAACCTGGAGTTCGTGTCACTCGTATTGAGGACAAGATGGGCCTTCACGCATCACCGACTTGCCAAATGTTGTTTGACGATGCAGCAGCTGAGCTTATTGGTGAGGAAGGCGCTGGCCTAAAAGCCATGTTCAAAATGATGAATGAAGTCCGTATTGATGTCGCGTTACAAGGCGTTGCACATGCATCTGCCGCCGCGTATGTTGCACAGCTTTATGCTGCTGAGCGAAAACAAGGGCGAACAATAGAAGGGAATGCAGCAAAGCTATGCGACCATGCAGATGTCAGGCGCATGCTTGATGAGCAACGCATCCTAGCCATTGGCACGCGCGGCATTTGCCATATTGCGATTAAAGAGATTCAACTTGCACAGAAACCCGCGCTTGTCGAATTCCTAACATCACTGTGTAAGGTTATGGGGTCGGAAGCGGGTATCCGTTCGGCTGACTTGGGTATACAGATTCTCGGTGGATGTGGTTATTTGACAGAGTACGGTATGAGTCAGATATGGCGAGACGCTCGTATTACTGCAATTTATGAAGGTGCTAATGGAATCCACAAGCGAGGGCTTGTAACACGAGGGCTGCGAAAAGGTGGTGCGATGGACGACTTTGCAGTGTTGGTGCAAGCATTAGGCGAAGGCGACCAATCTGTTAACGACGATGTCGAACACTGGTTAAAGGTGGCAAAGCAACTCAGTGAATCTGACGACCGAACACCACAGTCCCATGCATTTACAGAGCTTTGTGCAAATGTACTGCGCAAAGCGGTGTGGGTCCGAATTGCTACAATGGCGCATCATCATTCTGATGCTGAAGAACTACTGCGATTGAGTGCTACCGTATTAAATGAAGAACGCATATACAAGGTGTCGCAACATGACTGAAGCGCCGAAATTGATCAAGTGGATACTGATCGCTGGTGGAATATTTTCGGCGTTAGCAGTTATTATTGGCGCGTTTGGTGCCCATGCGCTAAAGGCTCGGCTAGATGTTAACGCAATGGGTTGGATTGAAACTGGCGTGACCTACCAATCTACGCACGCGCTTGCGCTAATTGCTTGTGGATTCTTTCCAGCAAAAAAAGCGACCTCACGAACAGCGCTATTGTTCATTGCCGGTATCGTATTTTTCTCTGGAAGTTTGTACTTGATGGCGCTTACTGGGTTTACAAAGCTAGGTATAGTCACCCCAATAGGTGGAGTATTGCTCATTTGCGCTTGGGTATCGTTCTGTTGGGCGGTTTGGTCTGATCGCAGTTAAATTCTATCAGTCGGGTTATTTGTGTAGCCGGTAGTATTGGTGCGCCTCTATCTGCTCTGAATAGCAAGCAATTGGCATTCAATTCTCTTGGATACGTCGTATTTAGTTTTAGTAGGTCGTTTTATGAGTGTTTCTCGGGGTTGATGGCTAGCTAATAGTGATATTGTCTTCCGCTTGCGTAAGAAATTAGTCAGTCTGCGAATCACGTTGGCTTGGGCTATATAAGAGCGGCAGCCAACAGAAGGAATTTAATGAAAACCCTCAAATCTGAGTTGCTTACGGCACAGGCATTTAAGCCCTATGGCGATGTTATTGAAATTGGCGACACCAAAAGTATCAGCATCAATAGTGGAAACTGTCTTCGATACAGTGATCTTGTGTCGCTTGATATCGATGCCAGTGGTAAAACCGGCATCAGTCTTTTTAATGCAAAGCCTTACGCTAATCCAATACAACTTAGTTACGTTGAGCGTCATCCCCTAGGGTCACAAGCATTTATTCCGATGACAAACGACCACTATATTGTTGTGGTTGCAGATGATATGGAAGGTGTTCCACAGCAACCTAAAGTGTTCATTACCAATGGCATGCAAGGTGTCAATTACGGACGTAATGTATGGCATGGCGTTTTAACACCTATTTTAAAACAGAGCTTGTTTACCGTTGTTGATTATATTGGCAATGGCGATAATCTTGAAGAGTTTACATTTGATACACCGTTCTTAATCGAATACTAGATAACGATAATTATGATTGATCCAAAAAGATTGCCAGTTAGAACGGCTGATGTCCCACCGCAGAAAACACTGCTCGATAGTCGAGCGATAGTGACTGACGCCTATACCGTCATTCCGCGCGGTTCGATGACAGACATTGTTAATAGTCGGTTACCGTTTTGGGACGATACGCTGTTATGGGTTATTGCGTGTCCCATAGCCGGATTTTGTAATACATTTTCTCATTACATCGTAGAGATTGAGGCGGGTGGTGGAAGTGCTACACCAGAAACAGAGGAAGGTGTCGAGACAACTCTGTTTGTTACAGCAGGCAATTTAACGTTGACCGTTAATGGGGAAAAACATGTGCTTGAATGCGGTAGCTATGTTTACCTCCCACCCAGTGCGAATTGGACATTATTTAACACGGGTTCCCACCAAGCTGGGTTTCACTGGTTCAGGAAGTCATATCAGTTCGTAAAGGGTTTAGATGAGCCCGATGTTATTGTTGTTCAAGAAAGTGACGTTGAACCCATTGTGATGAAAGGCGGTAACGGAGGTTGGTCTACCAAGCGTTTTGTCGAACAAACAGATCTTCGCCACGATATGCATGTCACTATCGTGAGTTTTGAACCAGGTGTTGTCCTTCCGTTTATGGAAGCACATGTTATGGAGCATGGGCTTTATGTTTTAGAGGGTAAGGGTGTGTATAAGCTGAATCAGGATTGGGTAGAGGTAGAGGCAGGGGATTATATGTGGCTTCGAGCCTACTGCCCGCAAGCGTGTTATTCAGGTGGCGATGGAACCTTTCGTTACTTGCTTTACAAGGATGTAAATCGGCATATGGCTTTTCCTAAGCGATAAATTGGATTTGTTCAACGCAAATTTCCGACGGTATTGATACCGTCGGCTAGTTCGACTCCTTTGTCTGAGTTTCCGCTATTTCACTTTCCAATGCGTCGACGGTTTGGTTGGTCTTTAACCTGAATATTGATTGAAAAATTAGTTTTTGAACCACTCGGATAAACCGCACTATCGGTTGTTGTTTTTTGCCCAAAATGTGGCTTAGAACACACGGGTATCGTCAGCTGTAGCCGATAAATGGGCAACTAAAGTAGATTGCATTAACTTGGCGCTCTAACGACAGATGACTATAGAATCACTAACATCCGGTCTTCATTCATCGATGATTGCCTGGAATACACAAAAGCGGCATATTATCAGTCAGATGACAGAAGCTGAATGTATTTCTATTGCAAGAAGAACCACTTACAACTTACGGAATCGGTCTCCAGAGGTTAGACGTTATATTGAAAACGCGGCCACCCATCGACAAAAATTCGCAAAACTTTTATTCACTCAGGAATTGTTTAAATCTGATCAGCTCTCTGAATCAGGTGTAGATCAATACAAGCGCATGGCTCGAATAGCAGACGCGCAGAAAAAGCATCACAAAGACACAGTGGCCTTTTATCAAAACGAATCGGGCTACCGAGTGTGTAGTTTAGCTTTTATCGCTAACGGAGAGTCAGTAGAAAGTACTGAAAAAATATTGTGTGATATGGAGGCGTTGGCCGCTCAACAGAACACCTTCGATCAGGCAGTACTATTGGATGACCTATTGGGGATTTTAATTAAAAGAGCATCTAAATACCCAGAGTACGATGCCCAAGCACAAAAGAGAAAGTATGAGGCGGTACTTGTAGATTACACAGCGATAATTCGAACGACATTGGAAGGGTGTACTTGGCATGATTCCGATTTATCAGTGGCAAGTTATCTTGAAGATCTTCATGCAATGCAACCTCAGTTGAGTGATAGCACCCACGCTGCGATGCTTTCTTTTTCACTGACCAGAGATTGTTTTAAGAAGTTGAATCAAGATATATTTGAGAAGCTAGCTGATCTTACTACACCGTTGATACGTGATAATCCAGAATTTATGTTGCAAGCGGCTTAATGAATAGTCGATATTGTAAGGGTCCGGCGATTGACTCTCGGTGCCAAATAAAAATCTGCACTAAATTATTGCCCTATTGATTGACTACTCCACTTTATATACAGGTGTAGTCCGCAGGTACTCACCATAGGCATACGCTTTAGGATAGGAAAACTGTTCCGCCAGAATATTCTTGCGTTTGGTTTTTGTCGCTCCCATATCAGCTAATAGCTCATCGAAATGTTTAAAATGAAACGGAGCCGAACATAGGCCGCCGTACACTTTTGCAGCGGGCCGCTCTTTGCGGCGCCAATAAAGCATAGTTTGAATGTTCGCTTCCATGTCTGCTCGACTTGGCTGAATAACAAGCTGTCTGTCTGCAAAGCGCACCAACCAATTGGCTATCATTTCTGCGGATAGCACACTGCAAAAGCTGGAATTGAATCCGACGAATCCCATATTGGGCAAATTAGGGTTGACAGAAAAACGATAAACGCGATACTGACCGTCATCGTCAATAAGTCGGTTCAACGATTCGTCCGCTAAGAACGGTAAGCCTAGATTCCACCCAATTGCTTGGATAACAACGTCGCACGCGTGACTCTCACCATTGTCGAGTACCACTTGGCCGTGGTGATAATGATCGATGGTTCCTTGTATTGGTTTGATATCTCCAGAGTTAAATGATTCGAATAAGCCAGGCGTCACAATGGGTATTGCACAAGAAACTGCTTTATCGATTGGTTCATCTGGAATCATATTCCATTTTTTCATTCCAAGTTGTAGTTTCAGTAGTGTTTCTACCGCTCTAAAATTTGCCCAAATGAATGGCTTGAGTAAGGTCGTTACTATCTTATGTAAACGAGTTTGATTCCATGCGTTATATTGTTGCTCTTGTGTTCGCATGTAAATCAAATGCTTGAAATTAATGCCAGCAATAAAATAAGGGACGCGCCACACGTTCTTCTGATAGATCAAACAAACCTTGCGCGCACCGTGGTTGGCTGCATTAACGGCGATGTCGGTGGCCGATTTTGCCCCACCGACAATGAAGACTTGTTTTCCTTTAATAGTGGCACTGTCGTTGTATTCAGATGAATGTATAACTTGTCCTCCTTGTGCAATAAACGATTGTTGGCCTTTATGCTCGATCGTCTTTTTGTTGGAAAATTGACCCGTACAAACTGCGACAAAATCGAAATCATATGATTGCTCACCAGATTCAGATTCGATGATGAGAGTCCAGCCCTGTAGGTCATCAATACGAGGCGTCATTGACTTTACGAAAGCATTGAATTTGAAAAGTTTGTTCAGATCGTGTTTTGTTGCATAGGAATATAAGTAGCGATGCACTTGCGGACCCTTTGGCCATTCAGGGTAATCGGCTGGCATCGGGTGGTCTGTGTAACAGTAAAGATCTTTGGACGATTGCGTTTGCACATCGGGATAAGAGCGAGAGGGTTCCCACACCCCTCCTAAATCGTGGCTTCGTTCAAAACCTATAACCGTGTGGCCTTTTTCTGAAAATGCTTTTGCGGCTGCGAGTCCACTGACTCCCGCACCAATGATGGCGACCTGTTTGCGTTGAATCATAGGGATTTATAGCCATCTGTACGAAATTGATGCCGTCAGAATACAGTGTGGCTTACTAAAAATCGACAGTCGCCGCATATCTCCTGAGGGCTCCACGTCGTGTGGCAATTAAGTCTTGACTTAAACCATGGTTTAAGTAGTAAAGTTCTACACATGGTTTTAAAACGCAGTGAAACGGCTTGATTCATCCATCTGTCGAATGGTTTCATTTCATCGATGTAAGGCCGATGCATAAGAAAATTACTGCAGTCACACAACGTATTGTAATGGGAAATAAATGAGCGATAAAACGGGTAATCGTGTTGCCGAGGTTTTCAAAAGCAAAAGAAATAAAGGAATAGCCTTTGTTGGTCTTTGTGTACTTGCTTGTAAAATACCGGTGATTCTGTTTCTGCTAGGGTTCGGTGGATTGGGCGCAAGTGCATCAATGTTTAATCTTCCGCCTGTAGTGCAATCCTTTGGATTTGCATTGGCTGTTGTGAGCATTGTGTTGGGCGTTGTCTTCTTTGGATATCGTGCTTACCGTCGAGTAAACACATGAAGATAGGAGAGGTTGCAAAGCGTCTCGATATCCCATCTTCAACGATTCGGTATTATGAGAAAAGAGGGTTGCTGGCCAAGCCTGAGCGAGTCTCGGGAGTTCGCGAATTCAGTGAAGATGCGTTAGCCACCTTGCGTTTTATTCAGCTAGGACAAGCCGCTGGCTTTACCATACAAGAGCTTCAGGTGTTGATCGAGCGTTACATTAACGGCGCAACCGTTGATCGCGTGTGGCAATCCGATGTTGAGGCCAAGCGCATTGAAATACGACAGAAGATAAAAGAACTCGAACAGGCTGACGCGGTGCTTGGAAAATTGATGAATTGTCAGTGCAAAACGATAGAGCAGTGTGTGAGTGAAGGCGTGGAAGAGTCAGGATGTTCGCCAATATGCAATTGATTTTCGCTGGTCTATGAACGGGTTAATTATTAAGAAATATAGTTGGTCTAGTTAGTTATAGAAATGCTCTATCATCAGCGCTTCAGGCTATTTTGTACTAATTTGCCAGTCGTGGAAGAAAGGTGACTAGTGCAGGAAATGCAATAACTAAAACGATCATGGCGAGCAGTGCGATACAAAAGGGAAGCACACCCAAGAATACTTGCGTTAGCGGTACTTCTTTAGATAAGCCCTTGATCACAAATACGTTAATGCCCATGGGTGGGGTAATGAGTGCAAGCTCCACCATTAGAACGACTAGTACGCCAAACCAAACCGGATCAAAGCCCATGCTCATCACAATAGGAAAGAATATGGGCACCGACAATATGATCATGGCCATGGTGTCTAGAAACGCACCTAGCAAGATATAAATCAGCACAATGAGTGCGATCGTTGATAAGGGGCTTAGGTTAAGGTCAACTACCCAGCTTCCCATCAGGGCAGGTGTACCGCTTAGTGATAAAAATGCTGAGAATAGAATAGCGCCAATTAAAATCAAAAAAATCATCGAAGTGGTTTGGACCGTATCCGATAAGCTCTCACCGATCTGACGCCAATTGAGCCGACGCATCAGAACCCCTATTACCAATGCCCCAACTGCGCCAAAACCGGCAGCTTCTGTCGGTGTGAAAACGCCGCTGTAGATGCCTCCTATGACAAGGATAAACAGAAGCAGTGTTGGCCATACTTTGGCTAATGCAGAAGTTCCTGAACCTTCCAAAGGTAAATCGGAGATGGCGGGCGCTGCGGACGGGTCTAGCCTGGTCACGATAACAACCGTGATCATGAAAAATACAGTAAGTAAAATACCAGGAATAATGCCGGCTAGAAAAAGATCGCCAATGCTGGTTTCAGTAAGAATGCCATAAATTAGCATGATGACACTGGGAGGGATGAGTATTCCTATCGTACCACCAGCGGCTATGCTGCCTGTGGCTAGTTTACCGCTATAACCAAAGCGTCTCATTTCAGGTAAGGCCACTTGGCCCATGGTGGCGGCGGTTGCAAGAGATGATCCGCAAACAGCACCAAACGCTGCGCAAGCTGCAATGCTTGCGTGAGCGAGCCCGCCTTTGCGACGGTGAAGCCATGTGTTAAATGCGGAAAATAAGTCTGACGAAATGCCAGATTTAGACGCAAAAGTACCCATTAATACAAACAGCGGGATAACGCTTAAGTCAAAGTTTTGCGCCGACTCGTAAACAGAAAGGCCCGCTAATGACAACGCGCCATCCATGCCAATGATCATGCTTGTGCCAAATATAGCAACAGCAGACATCGCAAGTCCGAGATGCGCACCTAACACAAGAAGTAGAAACAGTAGTCCAAATACTAATGGAACCAATACTTCGATCTCCATTAGGACAAGTTGTCGCTGTTATTGCTGTTGTCTTTGTCTTTTTGCGGTCCGAAAATGACATCAATCAATCGCAGGATTAGCACCAGTAAAAACAGCACTATGCCCATAGACATAATCATGGCTGTTGGCCAGTAGGGGATTTCCAAGATTTGCGTATGCTCTTGCTCTTCTAAAATGTCAAACGCTTTAATTATGAGCTGTTGGGCGAGTAGGGACGTGATGCCCACGGCTAGTATCAAGTTGAGCACAATCGATAATTTTTTTATCGGCTTTGGAAATAGCAATTGGAAGGTGTCAACAGCGATGTGTTTACGTTTAACTTCGGTCAGTGCAAGGCCACTGAATACTAAGATGCCCATTAACAGCTCCACCACTTCTACAGTACCTGTAAGAGCGCCACCGATGGATGTGGTCCTGCCAATGACATCGACAAATGTGGTTGCCATGATGAGAAGTAATAAGAGGCACGCAACCCAGCCGAGCGTTATTGCGGCCCGGCTGGTAAAGCGTGATATTAGTTGACGCATTTTAATAGAACGAATTAGTCGTATGTTGCTTGCTACTGCTTAACACCTGACACAATGGTTTTATAGTCTTCCAGTAATGCCTTGCCGTCGAGGCCTGCCTCTGTTGCTTGTGTAAGCCACGCATCGGTAATGGGCTGTAGCATTGTCTTTAGTGTGCTCACTTCAGCGTCTGAAAGGGTTGTAATAACGTTGCCAGCGGCTTTTGCTGCATCCATGCCAGCTTGCTCAACACTGTCCCATCTTTTCGATATGAAGCGCGAGCCCCATTCACCTGAAACTTTAGTGACAGCCGCTTTTTGAGAGTCGGATAATTTTTCCCATGTTTTTGGATTCATGGTCATAAAGAAAATACCGGCATAAGTACCACCAGGAACGACAAGGTGATGTGTTGATACTTTGTCTAACTTAAAAGGGTTTACCGATTCCCAAGGAAATTGTGAGGCATCAATTGTCCCTTTTGACATGGCCTCGTTAGTTTGACCTGGTGGCATGGATACTGGAATAGCACCGAGAATTTCTGCAATTTTCACTCCGTTTCCACCAACCCGGATTTTCAAATCTTTAAATTCAGCTAGCGATGTTAGTGGCTTTGAGCTGTGGTAAAGGTGAGGTGCGTGAGCGAAGAGCGCAAGTAATTTGGTGTCGCTGGTATCTTCTTCAATAAACCCGTTTTTCTCGTACCACTGCCAGGCTGCAACACCTGCAATTTCTGCAGTTGGAGCAGAGAAAGGAATTTCAATAGCCTTTAACTTCCAAAAACGTTTTGGTTGATAAGCCGCAACTGAATAGGCGATATCGACAATGCCGTTTTTTGCAAGATCGTATTGTCCATTAGGTTTAGCAAGCGGTGCCGTCATGATTTCTACTTCCAACTCACCGTTCGATGCAGCTTCTAGCTCGTCTGCCCATGCGCGCAGCGTACCGGTCATGTGGTGCACAGGTGGAAGCCAGTTTGCAACGCGAATTTTGGTGGTTTCAGCCAATGCATGTCCTGGCAGTGTTGCACCGATCAATAGCGCTGATAATGCTGCGGACAGAAGTGTTCTTCTTTTCATGTTGAGCCTCCGTAATGCTGGCTGTATGCCAGTCAGGTAGTTTCTAGTAGTGTCTAGGTAATGTTTAAGAACCGTTGAGAGTGGCTTGAGGATACGATTCGAGGCATAGTTGTGTCAACAAAAAAGAATCTGTATTCTTATTCGTATTGCGGCCGGTGCCGCATACAATTCAATTTGGAGAATGGATGCACGATGTCTAAACCTGCGGCATTAGATACCAAACTAAGTACGGTATCACTCAGCGGTGATATACCCGGCGTATTTACAGCTACGCAGAAACGCAGCGTGCGCATCAGAGACAGCTTTATCAATGTTGGTGTCGAAGCACTGAACGACACACGCCTTAGAGACCTAACCGTCGCGCAGCTATGCCAAAGAAGCGGTAATTCAGTTGGCGCGTTCTATACGCGCTTCAAAGATAAAGACGCCTACTTTCGAGCATTGCGTGGATATGCCATCGACTCACATAATCTAGAAGCTAGAGCGAAATTCAATATTGAGTCATTGGCGCGGTGTGACACCACACAAACGCTTGAACGGTTAGTCGATGTGATGGTTGATATTTTTACTGGTCGTTTTCGAGGCGTGTTAAGAGAGTCGCTACTGCTTATTCTTGAGCCCGACGATCCTTGGGCACCAATGCGAGATGCGGCTCAAAAAGTGGTAGCTACTCTTCAAGCAAGCCTTGTGGACGCGTTTCCTGATAAGACTCCAGCAGAGACCAATGTACAGTGTCGATTTTGTTTTCAAATTATTGTTGGAACCCTACAAAACGACTTAATTAATGATTATCACGTTTTTACAACTAAAGATGATTCATTAAGAAATGGACTTAAAAAAGCAGTGTGTGCCTATATGGGCTTAGCCAAATAATGCGGATAAGACAATGAAAAACAAACCTAATATCGTTTTGATTTTCACCGATAACCAACAAGCGTCGACTTTGGCCTGCTACGGCAATAATGAAGTTCATACACCTAATCTTGATCGACTGGCCAGTGAAGGCATGAAGTTTGACAATGCGTTTTGTCCCAATGCTTTTTGCTCCCCGTGTAGAGCTTCGGTGCTTACTGGTGCGTTGCCATCTCAGCACGGAGTGCATTCGTGGATCGATGATAGAAATATGCCAGATTGGCCTGCTGGCTGGCATGCGTTGAATGGTATGCAAACCTTGCCAGGTTTGCTGCAGAAAGATGGATATACCACTGCATTAATCGGAAAGTATCACTTGGGAGAGCCGACAACTCCTGCTGCTGGGTTCGATCATTGGGTGACACTGGAAGACGGGCACGTGCGTAGCTTCTATCGAAATCGAATCTTTGATAACGGAGAGGTTTACCAGCAGCCGGGTCATTCAGTTGATTTTTTTACTAGTAAAGCCAAAGACTTTATGGAAGAGCAGGTTAAAGCGGATAACCCGTTTTTTCTGTTCTTGCCGTATCCAGCTCCCTATGGCCATTGGCCGGCGACGAAAGAGACCGACGAGAATCGACATACTGAGCGTTACAAAAACTGCCCAATGGATTCCATACCCCGCGAAGCGGTTAATAAAAAAGCCGTGGATGGTTTTTTAATGGTTCAGGCAGAGTCAACCGCCGATCTAGATTTCTCAATGTTGATGCGCGCACCAAATGATCTTACAACGTTGCGTAATTACTATTCTCAAATATCCATGGTTGACGATGGTGTAGGGGATATTATGGCTTCGTTGGAGGCGTTAGGCATCGACGACAATACGTTGTTAATTTTTACAACTGATCATGGGTTGTCTGTGGGGCAACATGGATTCTGGGGCCACGGAGGGGCTAGTTTCCCGTCTAACCTTCATCGGGCAGCGCATTCCATTCCATTAATCGTCAGGCAGACAGGTGTTGTTGCTGAAGATCAGACATCTAAATTAATGGTGTCGAATATGGATTTGTACTCAACCATATTGGACCACACGGGAATTAGTGTGCCTGAGCCGGACTATAAACTACCCAGTCGCAATCTTATGCCAGTACTTAAAGGTAACATGCCAGCAGATTGGGGTGATGATGCGGTGTATTCAGAGCAGGAAGAGACTCGCGTAATACGAACCCAAAAATGGGTGCTATTCAAGCGCTATGATGGACCAACGAATCAGGGTATCGGCGATGAATTGTATGATGTCGAAAACGACCCGTACGAGACCACTAACCTTTCTGGTAAACCCGAGTTAATTGAAATTGAAGCCGAGCTTGGCGCTATGTTAATTGAATTTTTCCGACAGCATGTGCGTGCTCAGGCTGATCTTTGGACAGGAGGGACGCCTATTCAGAACTCCATGCGTCAATCATTCTGGAAAGATGCCTGGGGTGAGCAATGGGCGCCTGTATATGAGCATGATTAAATCATGTGCAGAATTGTTCTAGTAATGTGAGCGATAAACATAGTCAAAATGGTTGTTGTATTCCAGCTGGTAAAACAGTGGTTTCTATTCCGACTGTTCCACCTAGTTCTATTGCTGGTGTATCCGTTAGCCATGCAGAGTCTGTACCGCCCGATATAAAAACAGTATGCATTGGAGGTGAGTGGTTCGATATGGGCAGTACGGGCTCCCCGCACCTAAAGGATGGGGAAGGTCCTGTACGCAAAGTGTGGGTGGATGAATTTAAATTGGCAATAGCCGCTATAAGCAACAAGCAATTTCATCACTTTGCAGAGTCTGCAAGCTACGTTACCGATGCCGAGCGTTTGGGCTCTTCTTTTGTATTCCATTTATTACTTGAAGATGCGCAGCGACATTCAGCGTCGAGTGTAGCCCCTTGGTGGCTTGATGTTCATGGTGCTAACTGGCGAAACCCAGAAGGGCCTGATAGTTCTATCGAAGATAGATGGGATCACCCCGTTGTGCATGTAACAAGAAATGATGCTCTGCAATATTGTCAGTGGGCTGGTACATGCTTGCCTACAGAGGCGCAATGGGAGTTTGCAGCACGGGGTGGACTTGCCTCGCAACCCTATCCATGGGGTGCGCAACTAACACCCAATGGTGTGCATTCTTGTAATATTTGGCAAGGTGATTTCCCGAATAAAAATGATGGCGGTGACGGTTTTGTGGGTACAGCACCGGTTACGCAATATACCCCCAACTTATACGGGCTTTTCAATATGACCGGTAATGTCTGGGAGTGGGTTGCTGATCGGTTTACTCATATGCATTCACCAAGAGCAGTCAAAAACCCAACGGGTCCGTTGAATGGCGAACGATATGTTGCTAAAGGTGGCTCTTACCTGTGCCATGAATCGTACTGTTTGCGATATAGAACATCATCAAGACAAGCATTACTGGCAAGTGTGTCTACTGGTAATGTTGGATTTAGGGTGTCTTTAAGTGTTGAGTGAAAATCGCTCTATGCATTGCTTGCAAGATCTCTAATTAACTTTATAAACTAACTAAAAAATGATGCCATGAGTGCAAATGATTCGCTAACATCTGTCTTGCAAGAGCATACATTGGCTGCTAACAAGACAAGCGTTGCATCGTTACCATTGAACAATAAAGATGATTTCGACGCGGCGGTAAAGGGACATATAGCCAGTTTGCCTGACGGTGGTATAGCAGCACCTGGGGGGCGAGTTGCATGGGATATAGCTGATTATGATTTTTTAGATGCACCGTGCCCTGCGACTGCGAACCCGTCACTTTGGCGGATGGCGCAGCTAAATAAAATTTCGGGATTGTTTGAAGTTGCACCGAATGTTTGGCAAGCCCGCGCATGCGACTACGCGAACATGTCCATTATCAAAGGCCGTACTGGTTGGATTTTAGTCGACCCTTTAATGGCGCGTGAAACTTCTGAAGCCGCACTCAAAATGGTGAATGACACATTAGGAATGCGACCTGTGAGTGCCATCATAGTAACCCACACACATCCTGATCATTTTGGTGGGCTCAAAGGCGTCACTGGTGACGAGCCTGAACATTATCCACCAATCTATGCGCCGGCGGAATTTATGGAATACGCGGCGTCGGAAGGTGTGCTCGGTGGTAACAATACGTCTCGCCGTGCGATTTACCAATTTGGCATTACATTAGGTGCGAGTGCTACAGGTGTGATAGACGGAGGAATCGGGAAAACCGTTGCTAAAGGTCTGCGGACGTTTGTAGAGCCAACACACTATGTGCACGAAACCGGTGAGGAGGTGCTTATTGATGGTGTGCGTTTCGTTTTTCAAATGGCGTCGGGTACAGAAGCGCCGGCGGAGTTCACTTTCCATTTACCTGATCATAACGTGCTATGCATGGCGGAGGTTTGTACTCAAACCATGCACAACATATTGCCACCAAGAGGTGCTCAGGTACGTAATGCTTTGCTGTGGTCAAGAACGATCGATGACGCAATAAACTTGTTTGCAGCCGATACTGATATATTAATGAACTCTCATAACTGGCCGGTATGGGGTAGAGAGGCCGTACAGTTGTACATGGAGGAACAACGTGACATATACAAATACACCCACGACCAAACACTTCGGTTAGCGAATCTTGGCCACACACCAAATGAGATAGCTGAACTAATAAATGAACCCGATTGGTTATCTACCAAGTTTCACGCCAGAGGATATTACGGTACGCTTTCTTTTAATGCGCGTGCTGTCTATCAGTATTATTATGGCTTTTTTGATGGACAGCCAGTCAATCTTAATCCGTTAACACCGACTCAATTGGGACAGCACATAGTGTCGGCTATAGGTGGTGTGGATAAAGTTATTGATCAAGCTCAAGCTGCGATAAAAAACGATCAATTACAATGGGCTGCGACTTTGTTACACCATGTGGTATTCAGTGACAATACGAATGAACAGGCAAGGCTATTACTTGCACAGGTCTATCGTCATCAAGGTTATCGCTCTGAATCAGGTATTATGCGAAACATCTATTTAACCGGTGCAAATGAGCTCGAAGAAGGCATTACAGCTTTACCAATGGCAGGCGGGCGTAATGAAGACTTGATAGCAACACTGAGTCTTACCGACTGGTTCGACGCTTATGCGATACGGCTTAATCCTGAGCGTGCTCGTGGTGTCACGCTTACGTTAAATTTTATTGTCGATGGGCAGAGTGCTTGTGTTGGTATCGCCCGACAGACTGAATTTACGCGCACAAACTTTCAATCAAAATCGGCAAACTCCACTATCACGTTGTTGCGCTCACAGCTAGAATCTCTCGTCGGAGGCGTAGTAAGCCTTGAAGAGGCAGAGCAGGATGGAGTGATTGTTTCTGGTGATCGGGCAGCATTAAGAGCATGGGTGGAATTGCACGACACGTTTGAATTATGGTTTGACATAGTCACCCCATAAGATAACGCAGGCATTTTAATGGAGTCCGCTATGTGGAGTGTTGAAAGTGCGCAGAAACTTCGAGCTCAGGTTAACGATAATATGGCTGCAAAGCAGCGTTGGCTAGCGCCGCTTGCTTGGTTACCTACTAAATGGATATTGCAGTTCAAGCATGTGGTATTAAAGCGTCCTGTTTACCAGCAGAATTTGAAGCGCGTGGCGTCTCGTATGAATCAACATGCAGATACAGCATTTGACGGTTATACGCCGGTGGCTAACGATGTAATCGCTGCAGCCTATTTTAAAGCAGGCACTAACTTACTCATGTATATTTGTTATCAAATTACTGAGAAGGGAGAGGGCGAATTCGATCATATACAAGATGTGATGCCGTGGCCAGATGCTGCGCAACCTAAATATTGGATGAGTCTATTCGACAAGTCCGCTTACGAGTCTCGCACTGGGCTGCGTGTCATTAAAACACATCTACCCGCTACAAAGGTGCCGATAAACAATCAAGCCAAATACATTGCAGTGACTCGAGACCCAAAAGACTGTGCAGCTTCTGGTTATTATTATTTTAGATCACTAATATTTGGACCAGCCGTGCCACCTCCTTCGATATGGCTTGATCACATGAGTTCAAAAGGAGCGCCGTTTGGTCGATGGGATGCATTTACTGCTTCTTGGTATCAGGAGCGTAACCAGTCCAACGTTTTATTTTTGCGCTTTGATGAGATAAAAAATAACCCTGTAGATGCCGTGAAAACCATCGCACATTTCCTTGATGTGAAACTATCTCCAGAAGCACTTAATAAGGTCGTTGCGAAAACCTCCTTTAAAGCGATGAAAGCGATTAATCATCGTTTTTTTCCTGCAACCCAATCAATGTGGACCAAGGTTGGTGGTTCTATTATTCGTAAAGGTCAAAGTGGCGATGGCGAGACTTTGTTTGATTCAGAACAATTGCAGAAGTTTGATACTGAAATGGAGAATGGTTTAAAAGCGCTTGGGTCTGACTTTCCTTATACTGATCTCTATTCTTTGCCGGCTGTTAATCGCTCATGATTGTATCAACTTATGATTATCTAGTCGTTGGTGGAGGTGCCGCTGGGTGTGTTCTGGCTGCGCGGCTGGCTGCAGATAGTAATAAAACAGTGGCCTTAATTGAACGAGGGCGAACGGATACGAATCGTTGGATACATATACCAGCAACCTTTTTTAAAGCACTGCAAAGCCAGGATGCTGAAGCGATTCTCTCAGAAGCCGATCCATCGCTAGATGGTGCGAATTTTCCTGTACCTCAAGGTCGTGTACTTGGCGGTGGTTCATCTGTCAATGGAATGATATATATGCGTGGCCAGCAGCAGGACTATGACGACTGGGCTGTGCATTACGGCTGTACTGGCTGGGCATATAAAGATGTGCTACCTGTTTTTATGCGGCAAGAAAGTAATCAGCGAATCAATAACGAATTTCATGGTAGCAGCGGAAAGTTGTGTGTTGCAGATCCAAAGCCTGCTCATCCGGTATCGAAAGCGGTCATTGAGGCGGCAATCAATGCGGGTATACCACCGTCAGATGATTTCAACGGTGCGCACCAGGAAGGTGTTGGTTGGTATCAAGTTACCGCTTTTGAAGGTCAGCGACAGTCATCAGCGCATTGTTTTCTAAAGCCTGAGCTTCATCGAGAAAATTTGACGTTAAAAACAGGTGTGCTGGTTGAACGAATACGTTTTGAGAATAAACGTGCGATTGCATTAGAGGCACGATCGAGCGATGGCAGTGAGCTGTTAATTCATGCAAAAGCTGAAATTGTTTTAACCGCCGGTAGTTTTCAGAGTCCCAAACTACTGATGCTTTCAGGTGTTGGAGAACGCGAACAATTGCTCAAGTACGGCATCACACAGATTTGCGAGTCCCCAAATGTTGGGCGTAATTATCAAGATCACGTTGGTACACCGGTGACTCGCGAGTTAAAGGAGGCCATTGGCTTGTATGGTGCTGACAAAGGCTTGAAGGCTTTAAAGCATGGCATTAATTATTTTGCCGCAAAGCGTGGGCTACTCAATTCAAATTTGCTTGATGCAGGTGCGTGTGTTGATACTTCTGGTGTTGGCCGGCCTGACGTACAGTTTAACATTGCACCGTTTGCACCCAGCGCTCCAGGCCTTCCGCCAATGGCCTGTCATGCAGTACAGGTTCATCCAATGACTATGCGTCCCTCATCTAGAAGTAGGCTAGGGCTGAAATCGAAAAACCCGGCTGATGCACCTTTGTTTGAATCTAGAGCGCTCGATACCGAAGCAGACTTAGACACTTTGCGTCGTGGTGTACGCTTAGCGCAAGATATCTTTAAACAATCACCATTGCGAGAGTTAGTTGGTGATGAAATATGGCCAGGTACTAATGTGAGTACTGTAAAAGGGTCTAATTCATTTGATGATGCTATTCGAGCACAAGCGAGGACCATTTTTCATCCAGCAGGTACTTGCGCTATGGGTGGACAGAATGACTCGGTGTTAGACCCAGAGCTCCAGGTGCGTGGTGTCGAGGGCTTGCGTGTGGCAGACTGCTCCATAATGCCAGCATTGGTTTCAGGAAACACCAACGCACCGACTATGATGATTGCAGATAGATGTGCAGATTTTATTTTAAACAAAATGTAGCTAGTTGATAAAAGTACCTATGTCGAGGCTCCTCTGGAGGCGCAGCGGCGACGCTTGCCACTGGTGGAGTATGGCTGAGCCACGGCTCAGATCACGGTGGTAGCTTGCGAACACCGGCAGCTTATTGTGGCATTGTCGGTTTACGGCCAAGCCCAGGAAGAGCAGGCGGGTCTTCTAAAGACATGGGCTTTAATATAGAAGGTGTGCAAGGGCCTATGGCATGTAGTGTTCGCGACTGTGCTTTATTCCTTGATGCAATGGCCGGACAAGATCCGCGTCAACCAATCTCTTATCCGTCACCTGACCAGCCGTTTCAAGACGCAGTACTGCAAGCGAACGGTAAGCTTAATATCGCATTTAGTATCGATCTAAATGGTTTATCTCCTGTAGACACGGAAATGGAAAGTCATTTGCGTGGTGTTTTGTCGCAGCTGGAGAAAAACGGTGCAACTGTTGATGAGATTTGTCCAGACCTGTCGAATCTTGAGCGCACTTATCATTCACTGCGTGGATGTCTGTGGGCAACTGTGGTTAAACGAATGCCCGCGGATATTACGCAACACTTTAAAAAAACATTGGCTGATAACGCCACCTTTGGACAAGCTTTATCCATTGACGATTTTGTAGAAGCCTCGCTTGATCGCAGTGTGATTTATAACAATATGCTCGGGTTGTTCGATCGTTTTGACGTGCTGGCGTGCCCAGTTGTTGGTTGTATGCCGCATTTACAAAGTGAAGAATGGGTTAGTGAGATAGGTGGCAAAACACTGGATGGATACATGGATTGGTTGCGATTTGCATTCTTAGCCACCGTTACAGGGCTTCCTGCCATTAGTGTGCCTTGCGGTCTAGGGCCACGCCGGTTACCGGTAGGCTTGCAATTAATAGGTAAGCCAAGAGGAGAGGCTCAGTTGTTAGCAGCAGCTCGCGCCGTAGAAATTGCTACAGGTGGACCAATGACTCCTATTGATCCAAATGTAGTCGTTCTATAAAGAAATTGGTGTAGGCTTGCATGCTATACCAAATGGTTGTTTGATGAACTTTGGCAGCCTCACCAATTATTGCCGGATAAGCTGTATTAGTTTCAGTTAATTCTAGATATTCTCATTTATTGCTTGAGCTCGCCACTGAGAAGAGATGCGCCATCTGTTTATCTTAAATTTGTAAATGATCGGTCAATTTAGCATTCTCTGATGCTTTGTTTGAAGTTAGCGCTCTGGATAATCAAACAACCATTTATCAACATGTTCGCAAGCTGTTTTGATAAATCGCGAACAACGTTCAGCACTTTGAGATTCGTTCATGCGCGGAATTATCCAGCCTACATAAGTACAGGCTCTTAGTGCAAGAAATAGGTTCAAAGCGTCAATGTCTAAATCACGTTTCGCCGAATAGCCATCTATAACAGCACTGATTAAAGCCTCACTATCAGTTTCTCGTCGCAGCCGTAAAATAACGGTGGCGAGGTCAAATAGACGATAACCAAACCCGCTGTCATCGAAGTCGATCAAGTGTAGATTTTCACCGTCGACAAGAACATTGTCGGATACAAGGTCGGCGTGGATAAGACCATAGTCTAGTGTGTTCTCTAAGTCATTTAATGCGTGCGACGCTTTAGTTCGAAATAGGCTTAGTAAAAGTTTTTGTTCTTTGTCGAGTGCGGGGTTTTTCCAAAATTCGCCCCACACTGGGGACGGGCCAACAAGCCCCTCATGGTTCCAAGATGGTCTGGTAAAGCTTAATGGCGGTTTCCAATTATCAGACAGTGTATGCAGTAGGGCCATCGCCACGCCCAGGCCACGCAGATATTCGCAGGTGTGGTGTTGGGCCAAAGTATCTCCTGCTAACCAGACTTGTAGATCAACCCACTGATCATCTACTTTTTCACATAGTTGCTTGTTCCGGGATTCGACAGGTATTGGCACGCTAAGGCCGCCATGACTTAGTGCTTGCATCCATTGTGCTTCAGATTGGAGTTCAATATTGCTGCGCAAGCCTTGGCGATGAAGTCGTAGTGCCCAAGACTGATGGTTTTTTGATGTCGTCACTCGATAGACAATGTTCTCGCGCTGCGCAATCAAAGTCAGCGACGCATTCTGCATGCCCCATAACTTTAAAGCTTGCTGTGCAGTTGCATCGTTCATCGTTATTAATTATTGGTTGTTAGCTGTTAGTCATTCGATGTAGCGCGAAAAAGTTGCAAAGTAGGTGCATCTATTCACTAGCTGGCCCTAACGCAGTGAGCACCTGATCGATTTGGTTAATGAGCAAGTCAGCATTTTCAATGGAGAATGGCATCGGTGGCCTAATTTTTAAGGTGTTGTAGTGAATGCCGAGCCGACTTAGTAAAATTCCTCGGTGCCGTAATGCATTAACTACTTTACTTGCGTATATCGGAGCAGGTGAGTGTGTGCCGCGATCAGTAACGAGCTCTGCACCAAAGACAAGTCCATAGCCACGAACATCTCCAATAACTTCGTGTCGCAGCGCTAATTCAATTAAACGTTTTCGAGCATACTCGCCTACGACAAGCGCATTGCTTTGTAGGTTTTCATCAATCAATACATCCATCATCGCATTTGCCGCAGCGCATGATACCGGATTACCTCCAAAAGTATTGAAGTAGCGGAAGGATGTTCGGAATGCGCTCATTATGTCCATCGACGTCACAACGCCGGCAATAGGGTGCCCGTTACCCATGGGCTTGCCGAGGGTGACAATATCCGGTTTGATGCCGATGTATTGATGTCCCCAGAAATGGGTGCCAATTCTTCCAAAGCCTGGCTGTACTTCGTCGGCGATAAACACGCCACCTTTTTCTGAAACTAAATCGCCTACGGCGTTCAACCAACCGGGTTCTAAAAACGGGAATCCTTCGTTAACGAAAGACGGGCAGAGAATTAATGCTGAAAAGCCGTGTTCCGTTTTTTCAAGCTCATCAATGGCATTGGATATTGATTGAGTAAAGGCTTGTGCATGCGCTGCGCCAGATTCTCCGCCTAATGGACGGTAGCTGTCGGGTGCTGGAACGTGCCGTACATGATTAACACGGCCCAAGTCAGTTGCGTTTGTTCGAGATAGTTGTGCAACCACGCTGGTGTTGCCGTGGTATGTGTGGTCAGTTGCAATCACGCCGCGCTTACCAGTAATGGCTTCTGCCATTCGCAGTGCAATATCGTTAGCTTCAGAACCAGTGCAGGTCAGGATAGCGGTACTGAGTTTTTCTTCAAATGTTCCGGTGAGTCGTTCAACATAATCAAGTATGCCTTCATGCAGATAGCGTGTGTGTGTATTAAGGGTGGCTGCTTGCTCTGCTATGGCTTGAACGATCCTAGGATGGCAGTGACCTACATGTGGTACGTTGTTGTAGCAATCGAGGTAGCGTTTTCCATCAGCATCCCATACCCAGACTCCTTCGCCGCGAACTAGGTGTACCGGTTCATCATAGAAGGTGGATACATTCGGGCCGAGCAACTTTGCTCGTCGTTCCATCAGCTTTGCAGTGGTGGGTGTGTCCATGCTTAGCTTAATCGATCAATGTCTATCGTCATCCCATCGGTCGATACATACAGCTTACCTTTCCAAGTAGGTTGAACTGCTGCATGCCAATGTTCATCACCGTAGTCTGGGTCGTCAGATGGAATAAGATGGTTTATAGCCAGTGCCTTGACATTGGCAGTGCTGGCAATTTTTCCAGCATCGTGCGCAAACGTGTGCGATCGCAACCAGTGCTTATAGAGTCGGTCGTCTGTGTTGCCTATCCGTGCAAACAGTGCTGGTAATGCTTCTTCCAACATGGCCTCATGTATCAAAAGATCAGCACCGTTAGCGAACTCAGCCAGTGCAGGGAGGTACGCTGTATCGCCCGAAAACACCACGTGTGCATCGTCTGTTTTAAAGGACAATGCAAACGTATCGATTAGTGGTGGGTGTATGTTGCGCATGGCAGTAACGTTCATCGTTTCATTGTGAAGAACTTCGCCAGCATCAAGAGTGTGAATGGTAACCAAGCTCGCTAAGTCAGGACGACCTTCATCAGCGGTGCGTAGTTCAATGTCATCTCGCATTGATTCAATGAATTGTGCCCAGTAACGATCTAGCCCAGTCGGTCCATACAGCTCGACGTTTGTTTTTAGTCCTGCTGTCCATGCCGTATGGATTAGCGGTCCAAGCTCAAGATAGTGGTCTGAATGTAAGTGTGTGATAAAAATCATGGACAGGTCGCGCAACTGCATTCCCTGATCCACTAGTCCACGTGTAACGCCCAAGCCGCAGTCAACAACGATTTGTTGGCCGCCTATTCGAAGCAAATTCGAAGTCGGGTTTGTTGAGCCGGTACGAATCGCGGGGCCGCCTTTGGTACCCAGAAGGCAAACTTGACTTTGTAGGTTACTCATGTCGCTTCGTTTCTTTTCAATTTCATAATGCACCATTCATATAGGGTGCTGTTTAGTGCTTTTAGGATAGACAGTACTTTTATGAATTCATAGCAGCACTGAGACCTGCGTCGATGGCCGATAGCATGTCTTTAACATCTTGATCAGTCACGATTAATGGAGGTGAGATAATAATGTTAGGTCCTGATACACGAATCATTGTTCCGTTGTTATAGACCTCATCTTGTATCCGAATGGGGGTTTGTTTGTCCAGTGGTGCTTTAGTCGTTCGGTCTGATACCAGTTCAATAGCAGCCATTAATCCCCGACCACCACGAATGTTGCCAATAACTTCGTGCTTTTTCTGAAGTGTTTCTAACCCCTCAAACATTTGTGTGCCTCGCACAGCTGCATTAGTTGGGACATCTAACCTGATGGTCTCTTCCATGCAAGCGAGCGCTGCTGCTGCACCGACTGGATGACCTGAATAGGTGTAGCCATGTCCAATGGCAGCTGAACCTGTTGTGTCGTGTTCAAACACATCCACGACTTGTTGTGAAAGCATCACAGCCCCGAACGGAAAATAACCATTGGTAATAGCCTTAGCGGTACACATCATGTCTGGTTTGATGCCCCAAAGACGCGAGCCAGACCAAGCTCCGGTGCGTCCAAAGGCGGTGATTACTTCGTCTGCGATGAACAAGATGCCCTGCCTTGTGCATAGCTCTCGAACCATCGGTACAAAGCTTTCATGCGGAACAATGATGCCACCGGCGCCAAGAATAGGCTCCATGATGAATGCTGCAATCGTATTAGCACCTTGAAACGCAATCTCTTCCTCCATTGCAGCGACACACAATTGAGCAAGCTTCGCAGGATCAGTTTCGTTGAATTGATTTCTGTAGGTGTAAGGTGCTGGCGTGTGAAAACAACCCGGTAGTAAGGGTTCGTAAGCTGCACGAAAGTTGGCATTGCCGTTAACGCTCGCGGCTGCAGTGTGTGTGCCGTGATAGCCCTTTTTTAAACTCAAATATTTTATTCGACCAGGCTCGCCGCGTACTTTATGATATTGGCGAGCTAGTCTAAGCGCTGTTTCCACACTGTCAGAGCCGCCTGAAGTGAAGAATGCCCTTGTAAGTCCATCAGGTTCAAAGAATCTAGCTAATTCATATGAAAGCTCGATTACTGCATCATTGCTAGTACCGCGGAAAGTGGAGTAGTAGGGAAGTACATCGAGTTGCTTTGCTATTGCCTTCTTGATTGGATCGCATGAAAAACCTAAGTTGACGTTCCACAGACCACCTACCGCATCTATAACTTCATTACCATCAACATCGGTGATCCTGACGCCACTGGCACCGGTAATAATTCTAGGTGGATTATCAAGGCTATCCTTAGGATGAGCCATCGGATGCCACATATGCTGGGCGTTGTTTTCTTTTAGAAAATTGGATGCTTTCAATGGATAGTTTCTCGAAAAAATTTATTTTATTTGACAGCAGAGATAAGTGTGTTGGTCCAGAGTATGTCAAGCACCTCAGGTACTTCACCACCCCAACTATGAGTAATTTGCCTTGCAGCTGATATTAATTCGCATTTGATGGTATCAATTTTTTCATCATCGACTCGAGTAGCAACACTTGCAACAGCTAGTGCGCCTGCTACATGGGTTGAAGAGTCAAACAATGGAACGCCAATTCCGTAAACGCCTTCTTCATAAGATTCATTACCAATACCGAAGCCTGTGTCTCTAACGGCTTGCAGTCTCTGATCAAGCTCCTTTTGATTGGTCTCTGTAAATTCCGTGTAACGTTTGAGCTTTTTAAATGTTGCATCTCTTAGAGATGGTTCGCAATAGGCGAGAACAGCATGTCCTGAACCGGTTGCGTGTAGCGGAAGCTCGGGTTCCGATAAAACAACACGAGCGCTGTATCGTGTCGATGAATGATCAGTTAATGTCATCAACGAGTTACCTTGCAGTATCGACACATGCGCCAACTCACCTGTTGCTTCTGCCAATTGTGGTAACACGCGTCGTACTCCTGCGCGCCTTGGAACTGTTACTTCTCTAATATGTGCGAGGCGCAATACGGCTGGGCCAATGGTGTAGGCACGGGTGGTTGCATCTTGTTCTAAAAATCCGCTTTCTTCTAGCGCACATAGGTAGCGATACGTTGTGGCTTTGTCTCGACCAGTGAGCCTTTGAAATTCTGCAAGTCCTATTTGCGCGCGCTCAGCAGAAAACCAATTTAACAAGTCAATTGCTTTGCTTACTGTCGACACAGGATCTCCAGGATTTTAAGTGGCATCAACAAGATGCAGCGAACAAAAAGGTTGACAGAAGCTCGTAGAAACTTCAAGCTATTTCGCAACAATGGTTCAAATAATAAACCACCTTGGAGATGGTCGTATGAAGTATCGTTTTAAAGCTGCAACTCTAATCGCAATATTTACGTTGGGTTTTGGTTCAATCGTACACGCTGAATATCCAGAAAAGCCCGTTCAGTTTATTGTTCCTTGGCCTCCAGGTGATTTAGAAGATGTTCTAACCAGAATGATTGCTGATGACTTTCAGGAAGCCTATGGCGTGCCTGCGGCAGTTGTTAACAAGCCAGGTGGTGGCGGTGGACCATTTCCAGGAGCGATTGAAGTCGCCAATGCGCCTGCTGACGGATACACCATTGGCTCATTCATCATTGCGGTACCTGTCGTTGGTCCTCAAATCGGTATTCCAGAATTAAATCCTAATCCATTTGAGCCACTTGGTAACTTCCTTACTTACCCGTTTGTTATCGCGGTATCAGAAAGCGCACCTTATGACGATATTGCAGGGCTAGCGGCGCATGCAAAAAGCAACGATGTCGTGCTTGGCCACTTTGGTGCGCCATTGGTACCCACTCAGGTCACATTTGGTCTTGCTAAAGAAATGGGTTTTGCTTTTTCAGCGGACGCAGCATTTGATGCACTTGACTGCAACACATTGGCATCGGGTGACGTTGATGTTATTAACACGACGCTTCAGCTCATTCGTCCATGCTTAGATAAAGTTAAAGTGCTGGCATCGATCGGTACAGAACGACTGGCATTAACACCTGATGCGCCGACTGTTATGGAGCTGGCTCCTGCATTAAACGTATCATTGTGGAACGGCTTGTTCGTGCATAAAGATACACCCGCTGATGTTCGTGAGAAGATCATCGCTGTTGCGAAAGAGACGATTGCATCTGAAAAAGCAATGAAGTTTGCCGAAGAATCTGGTGCACAGTTGTATTGGCAAGATGCAGCTGACGTGACAGCTCAAATTACCAAGGATATTGAAACGTTAGGTGTTATTGAAGCTTTGTTGGCTGAGTAATGCAGCAAAGCCGGTTGGTAACGGTTCAGGTACTGTTTAAACGATATCGCCGCTCTGGCGATATCGTTTTTGCGTTAGCGTTCCTGATATTTTCGCTTTGGTTGTTATCACAACTGAATGCACAGACCACTTGGAAAACAGGTGGGAAGCTTGCGGCACAAGCACCGTTCTGGCCGGCGATCTCAGTTGGAGGCATGGTGTTGTTTTCCGCACTGCATACTCTGGGTTCGTTACTATCACCAAGAATTCCGGGTAGATGGACGGAAGTGGGCTTATGGTTCAGGTCTATTGAGTACGCGCTCTGGTTTATGCTGTATGTGATGTTAGTGCCTATTTTAGGTTATCTATTGGTCACTATGCTTATGTGCTTTTTACTGGCCCTGCGTGCAGGTTACCGTCGTCGCACAATGTTATATGCAAGCGTTGGTAGTGGAATTTTGGTTGTGGTTATTTTTAAGTCTTTCTTACAAGTTAAAGTGCCCGGCGGTCAGCTGTATGAATACCTGCCAGGTGCAATGCGCTCGTTCATGTTGACTTACTTCTAAACGCTATGATTGAGTCGTTGTTATCAGGTATTGGGCTGTTGTTTCAGTGGCAGGTTTTATTGGCATTGTTAGTTGGCTCTGTTGGTGGCGTTGTCATTGGTGCCATACCCGGCGTTGGACCTGCGGTGGCGATAGCCATATTGTTACCTGCAACGTTTTCTATGGAGCCGTTGGTTGGACTAACACTGCTACTGGGCATTTACGGTTCTGCTATGTACGGAGGTGCACTTCCGGCCATACTGATCAACACACCCGGTACGGCCGTTAACGCACTAACCACTTATGATGGTTATCCGATGACCCAGCAGGGAGAGGGGCGACGTGCAGTTTCATTGGCTTACTCTGCATCGTTTTTCGGCGCTGTAATAAGTATTGTTTGTCTCGTTTTACTATCCCCAGTTCTGGCCCTTATTGCTCCTATGTTTGGTAGTAGGGAGATATTTTTAGCGGCACTTCTAGGCATAATATTGGTTGTACTTGCTCATAGAGGGCAAGTGTTCGCTGCTGGAATGCTGGCTTGTTTTGGAATATTTCTTAATACCGTTGGGCTAGACCCAGTGACATACACGTCACGCTATACGTTCGATCAGAGCTGGTTAGCATCAGGTGTGAACTTGATTGTTGTCGTGTTGGGTTTATTCGCGCTTAGTCAGGCTTTTATACTTCTGCTTGAAAAAGACAATTCACCTGAACCTAAGGTTGAAAGTGGAAGTATGTTCGGAGGTGTAAAAGAGGTGTTTTCACACAAACGTGTTGCTGGAGTCTCATCAGCATTTGGTGTAATGATGGGTATCATTCCAGGTGTAGGTGAATTTACTGCGCAATTTCTCTCTTATACCTATGCTCAAAAGACGTCTAAAAGTCCTGAACTGTTTGGAAAAGGCAGTCCTGAAGGCTTAGTTGCATCTGAGGCTGCTAATAATGCGGTACCGGCTGCGGCCATGATTCCTTTGTTGGCGTTGGGCATCCCCGGTGAGGCATTAACGGCGATGATGTTGTCTGTGTTTTACGTGCACAACGTGATTCCTGGGCCACAGTTATTTCAGAATCAATTGGATTTTGTGTACGCGTTGTACATTGCCATGTTTTTGCTAAACGTGGCGGTGATTATATTCCTAATGTTTTCAACCAACGCGCTAACCTACATTATTCGAGTGCCAACTCGTTTTCTAGGTGTGCTAATACTTGTTCTTAGTTTTGTGGGTGTTTATTCGTTAAGAAACTCTGCAACCGACTGTGCTATTGCTGCCGGGTTTGGTGTGTTGGGGGTGGTTTTAAAGCGATTGAATCTACCCGTTGTACCCATAATATTAGGCATGGTGCTCGGTGGCATTATGGAAGTTAAATTAAGAAGTGCTATGCCACGCGTTAAAACACCGCTAGATTTTATTGATAGACCAATAGCAGCGCTTCTTTTTGGCGCAATTATTTTTGTACTGGTTTTGCATTTTCGCACACTGTTCCGTGAGCAACGCGCAAATGCAGATCATCCGAAAGATCATGATGTTCACGATATACAACAACGTTAAACGACCCTTATGCTTGAACAATCAGCAATAGACAAACTTCGAGTACAGCCAATAGCAACCCAAGGTCATCTTATCGATGGTCAACGTCAGGCTGCCAGTGATGAGGGGTTGCTCGACGTTATTTCACCCATAGACGGACAAGTTTTTACGCATATTGCCAAAGGCACAGCAAGCGATATGGACACCGCTATTGCCAGTGCTCGAAAAAGTTTTGATGACGGACGTTGGTCGAGAATGGAGCCAGCGGGACGCAAGAATGTACTGTTAAAGTTGGCAGACCTTATTGAAGCTGAAAGTGAATCTCTGACGGTATTGGGTGTGCGAGATAACGGCACTGAAATTGGTATGGCGTTTAAAGCAGAGTCCGGTTCTGCTGCTAATACGTTTCGTTATTACGCGGAAAGCGTTGATAAAATATATGGGCAAATAGCTCCTACTTCCGACTCCATTTTGGGCTTAGTGCATCATGAGCCTGTTGGTGTAGTTGGCGCAATTGTGCCTTGGAATTTCCCGTTGATGATTGGTGCATGGAAATTAGCTCCGGCTTTGGCGACTGGGAATTCTGTAGTACTTAAGCCGCCAGAGACAGCCTCATTAGCTTTACTTCGCCTTGGCGAACTTGCACTCAAGGCAGGCCTTCCAGCGGGTGTGCTAAACATTGTAACCGGTGAGGGTAGTGTGGTTGGGAAAGCATTGGGCTTGTCGCCTTTAGTTGATGCCTTGGTGTTTACTGGTTCTGGCGCTACAGGACGGCGTTTGCTTGAATACTCTGCACAATCTAATTTGAAGCGTGTTTTTTTAGAGTTAGGTGGAAAATCCCCTAACGTTGTGTTTGCCGATGCACCCGATTTGGAGCAAGCTGCAAAAGTATCAGCCGCTGCTATATTTCGAAATTCTGGGCAAGTCTGTGTTGCAGGGTCTCGATTAATTGTCGAGTCCTCTGTGCATGATGACTTTGTGGATGCATTGTGCAAAGCAACAGAATCTTATGCGGTAGGTGACCCTTTAAATTTGAATACCGATATTGGCGCTGTGAATAACTTAACGCAACTTGAAAAAGATTTGCAAAGTGTCCGCGACGCCGAGGCGGAAGGTGTTAGTACTCGGCTGGGCGGTGTGCAGTTGCATAAAGAGTCAGGAGGCTATTACATGGCTCCAACGGTGCTCACGGGTGTAAAACCTAATCACTTGATATCAAAAGAAGAGGTTTTTGGACCCGTGCTCGCAGTGAGTACGTTTAACACTGAAGAAGAGGCTGTGGCCTTAGCAAACGACTCTGTATTGGGCCTTGCATCGGGTGTTTGGACATCTAACCTTTCGCGTGCACATCGGATGGTCCGTAATATTCAAGCGGGCGTTGTTCATGTGAATACCTATGGTGGGGCTGATGTTAGCGTGCCTTTGGGTGGGGTGGGTCAGTCAGGCAACGGACATGACAAATCACTTCATGCGCTGGGTAAGTACACTAATTTGAAAACAGCGTGGATCCAACTGTAATTATTATATGATCATTTAAGCTAAGTCTGACAGCTACAGCTACAGCTACAGCTACAGCTACAGCTACAGCTACAGCTACAGCTACAGCTACAGCTACAGCTACAGCTACAGC